>JAEEGJ010004609.1_pt1 | contig 45965 bp, 37 predicted proteins | sample 8958761 | NCBI WGS metagenome assembly JAEEGJ01 (sample SAMN16246546, study PRJNA631951) | gut metagenome | biome: gut microbiome; feature: rumen; material: RS-attached | host: Bos | place: Iran: Karaj | collected 2018-10
ATTATTTCCTGATAAGGAAACGCACGAGGAGCGCGAGCAGGAAGAGAAGGAATACGAAGGTGCAGATCCTGCCGGTGATATCACCGTGCTCCACGAAGAATGTGACCCTGGAGTTGAAGTTGACGCTTCCCTCCAGGGTTGCCTTTTCCCACCAGGGGCCGCGCTCGACGATGCGGCCTTTCTGGTCGATGAAGCAGGAAATGCCGGTATTGCCGCAACGGGCGATGTCGCGCCTGAGCTCGATGGCGCGGAGCGCGGAATAGCTCAGGTGCTGCCTGTAGCCCGGGGTATTGCCCCACCAGGCGTCATTGGTGATCACGGTCAGGTATTTCGCTCCCTTTCGGACGTACTCCGTACAATACTCTCCGAACACGGATTCGTAGCATATTGCGCATCCGTAAGGGACTCCGAAGGCGTGCAGCAGCGACACCTCCGGCTGTCCGACGCAGCGTCCGATACCGGTGTTGAGCAAACGGGCGAGGGGGAGTATGATCTTTGGATAAGGCGTCATCTCGGTGCCGACCACGAGCCTGCTCTTGTGGAATATTTCCGTGGTGCCATCTGGTCTTAGGCTCAGCGCGGAGTTGTGCCTCTGGATCCACCCGCCTCCGTCGAGCTTGTAGTCGCTGGGGTCGCGGGGAGATTCGTCGGGATAGAACTCGCGCGATGAGGCTCCGAAGAGCATCTCCGTTCCGGGATGGGCGTTCAGGAACTGTACGAAACTCCTCCAGGTGGGGCTGGTCTCGTATGCGCCGACCACGATGTCCGCGGTGAACGTCTCGGGAGCCATGACGAGGAGGGGAGAAGAAGACGTCCGTCCGGCCAATCCTTCTTCTGCAACCTCGAGAAAGATGGCGTTCTGCTGGTTCTGGTTGAGGAACTGGAACTTCTGGTAAGGGTCGAGATTGGGCTGGCAGATCAGAATCTCCTGACTGCCTTCGGACACTTCCTTGTACCTCGCTCCGATGACTGCGGAGGTGACAGGAGGAACGACGAAGAGTATGAACAGGCCGGCCAGCGAAGCGATGCGGGCTTTGGCGTTCCAACGCTCCGTACTGCCGTCGCGAAGCGCGGAGATGAATCCGAAAACTGCGAGGTTGCACGCCCAGATCCAGAGCGAACCTCCGAGCGCGCCGGTATATTCATACCATTGCGCGAGACCTGTGGAGCGGGCGAAGGCATTGCCCAGCACCAGCCACGGCCATGAGATCTGAGCGCTGAAATAAGCCCTCTCCCAGGCAATCCACGCGGCTGCGAGGAACAGGTAAGGCAGCGCTCCGCTGAATCTCTTCTTCGAAAGACGGAATAGTCCGAACACCAGCGACATCTGGAGAGCATTGGCCAGTACGGCGAAGATGCCTCCGCCTACGGTGGCCCAGCAGACCCAGAAGGTCGTGAATGCGTTCCAGAGGACGAACGCGGAATAATGCCACATCCAGAATCTCTTCACTCCGTTCATGGAAGCGTACCTTTCGAGCAACAGCAGGGGAACGAAACCGAAGAGAGCGAGAAAACCGGTGTGAGGAACAAGCCATGGCAGGCTCATGAGTACTGCGAAGGCCAGTACAAGCGCCGTCATGCTCTTAAAGTGTCTGGACATGTCTTTCCAATATTTTTCAAGTCCAAAAATCGACTTGAACAAATATAAGGATTTATTTGTAACTTTGTAAGGATATACCAGACAAGCATGGAAGAAAAAACCAATACCAATAAATTCTGGGTCTTGAAGAATCTCGCCGGCGCGGTGTTGTTCTTCGTAGCCCTGGCGGTGGTGGCCAATGTCCTCCTCGGGATCTTTACCCATCACGGGAAGGTCATCCAGGTGCCCGATATGGTCGGCCTGTCGGTCCGCGAGGCGGACCACGTCGCCGATACCGCCGGAGTCCGCATCGATGTCGTGGATTCCATCTACGTCCGCGGCATGGCCAAGGGAGCTGTTTACAAGCAGAATCCCGCAGCCGGCTCCAACGTAAAGAAGGGTCGTCGCATCATGCTTACCATCAATGCCACGCAGCCCAAGAGGATCACCATGCCCAATCTTGTGGGATATTCCATGCGCCAGGCCAAGGCGGAGCTCTCCTCGCGTGGCCTCAATCTCGGCAGGCTCATCTATGTCGATGACATAGCCACCAACAATGTCCTGAAGCAGCAGCAGAACGGCCGCGATGTAAGGCCCGGAAGCAGCGTCGAGAGCGGTTCCGACATCGACCTCGTGGTGGGACTTAACGGCTCCGACAACCGCACCTATATCCCCAATGTCAGGGGCATGAAGTACGTCCGCGCCGTGGATGTCATACATGAGAATTCCTTGAATATCAGCAGCCTGATATTCGACGAGAGCGTCCGCAACTACAACGATTCCATCAATTCCGTCGTATACCGCCAGAGTCCCGGAGCTTCATCCGCTCCGTCGCTGATGGGCTCTTCCGTCTCCCTGTATCTTACCGTAGATCCCGAGCGCATCCCCAAATAGCAGCCATGGCCGACTTTCCCGACGACGAGCTGGACCTCCTTCCCGATGAGGGTCAGGACCTCCTCCCCGGCGACGAGGAGCAGGGAATGTTCGAGCATTTCCGCTTCGTCGTAGACAAGGGGCAGGAGCCCATACGCGTGGACAAGTATATGTCCGCGCATATGGAGGACACTTCCCGCCACCGTGTGCAGTGCGCCATCAAGGAGCAGTATGTGCAGGTAAACGGCAAGGTCGTGAAGGCCAATTATATCGTGAGGCCGGAAGATGTGATCAGCTTCGTGATGCCTTACCGCCGCCGCGGTCTGGAGATCGTTCCACAGGACATCCCGCTCGACATCGTGTATGAGGATGACGACGTGCTGGTGGTGAACAAGCCGGCAGGCATGGTGGTCCATCCGGGCCACGGACATTATGAAAGCACTCTCGTCAACGCCCTGGCTTTCCACCTGGGCATCTCGCAGGGCCCCGATGCAGAAGATGAGCGCATGGGCATACTCGTCCATCGTATCGACAAGGACACTTCCGGACTTCTGGTCGTGGCCAAGAATGACGAGGCCCAGCTCAATCTCGCCAAGCAGTTCTTCGAGCACAGCATTGACAGAGTCTATGTCGCCGTGGTCTGGGGCAATATCAAGGAGGACGAGGGAACGATCGACGCCAACATTGGCCGCGACCCCAACGACCGCCTGCGTTTCCGCATCTACGATGACCCGGAGAAGGGCAAGCATGCCGTGACGCATTACCGCGTCCTGGAGCGGTTCGGATTCGTGACCGTGATAGAGTGCCGCCTGGAGACCGGCCGTACGCACCAGATACGCGTACATATGTCCTCCATCGGTCACCCGCTCTTCGGCGACGACCGTTACGGCGGCACTGAGATCCGCAAGGGCACCATCTACGCCAAGTATCGCCAGTTCATCCAGAACTGCTTCGAGCTCTGCCCGCGTCAGGCACTCCATGCCCAGGTCTTGGGCTTCGTCCATCCCCGCACACGCAAGCACATCCGCTTCGAGGCACCCGTCCCCGCTGATATGCAGGCCCTCATCGCCAAGTGGCGGGCATATACCAAAGAAAAAAGAGAGGAGCCCTAAAAGAGCTTCTCTCCATTCTCACTGTAGAATTCATACTGCAGGACGGTGAAGTCGTTGCTTTCGCTGACCTTGACCTTGCATTTGTACTTTCTTTTCCATTTCCCGACGAAGGACGAAAGTCCGCGCGTCAGGTAGGCTCCCAGAATCGGGCTGACTTTCAGGATCACGCTCTTCAGACCGTTGTCGCGTACCAAGTCTGCGAGGTCGCGTTCGATCTGCTCGTCGATCACGGCGCTTGATGTGATCTTGCCGGTGCCGTGGCACAGGGGACAGATCTCCGCCGTGTTGATCTGGATCGCGGGACGTATGCGCTGACGGGTGATCTGCATAAGCCCGAACTTGGTGAGAGGCAGCACGTTGTGCTTGGCCCTGTCACTTTCCATAAGCTCCTGCATATGCTTGAAGAGGCTGTTGCGATGCTCTCCCGACACCATGTCGATGAAGTCCACGATCACTATGCCTCCCATATCGCGCAGCCGGAGCTGACGGGCGATCTCTTCCGCCGCGAGCTTGTTCACCTCGAAGGTATTCTCCTCCTGGTCCGTGGTCTTCGCGCGCGTGCCGCTGTTTACGTCGATCACGTTGAGGGCCTCCGTCGATTCGATCACAAGGTAGGCGCCCTGCTTCATCGGGACCACCTTCCCGAAAGAGCTCTTGATCTGGCGGCTGACCTCGAAATGGTCGAAGATCGGTTCCTTGCCTTCGTAGAGCTTGACGATTTTCTCCTGCTCCGGAGAGATCAGGGAAATATACTTCTTTGTTTCCTCGTAGATCTTGACGTCGTTCACGTGTACGTTGGTGAACGTGTCGTTCAGCAGGTCCCTGAGGATGGTGGTGGTTTTGGAATACTCTGTGAAGAGCAGGCCTATACCCTTGTCCTTGGCGATCCTTTTCCAGGAGCCTTCCCATTTTTCGATCAGGGAGCGAAGCTCTCCGACCAGTACTGCGGCGTTCTTGCCTTCGGCAGCGGTGCGGATGATGGCTCCGTAATTCTTGGGAAGTATGCTCCTGACGAGCGTTTCAAGCCGTTTTTTCTCTTCTTTCGAAGAGATCTTCTGGGAAATGCTCACCTTCTCCGCGAAGGGGAGCAGTACAATGTTGCGTCCTGCCAATGAAATTTCCGCGGTCAGCCGGGATCCCTTGGTGGAGATCGGTTCCTTCACGATCTGGGCTATGACCATCTGCCCGACTTTGAGGACATCCTCGATGTGGCCTTCCTTCGCGAGGACGGGCCCGATCTTGATGCCTGCATAGAGCTTGTGCAGATCGGTGTTCGGATTGGACCTCTTGACGAACTCGTCGAATGAAGTGAAGTACAATCCGAGGTCCAGATAGTGGACGAATGCTTCCTTGGAGTCTCCGATATCGACGAACGCTGCATTCAGCGCCGGCATTACCTTCTTGACCCTTCCGAGGAAGACGTCTCCGATCGAATAAGTGTGACCCTGACTGGATTCCTTGTTGAGTTCGATCAGCCTGTGGTTTTCCAGCAGGGCGATCTGGACCTCCTTCGAACCTACGTCGACGATGAGGTCTTTTTCAGTTTTCTCAGTTTCCATCAGGAAATTGCATTTTAAAGAACGTTTGTATGATAGCAAAAGGGCCGGACCGTTCCGGCCAGACCCTTTTCATTTAGCAGCTGCTAAAATGGCAGACCAGGAAGAAATTACTTCTTCTTGTGCCTATTCTTGCGCAAACGCTTCTTACGCTTGTGCGTGGCCATCTTATGCCTTTTGTGTTTCTTTCCGTTCGGCATAATACAATAGTTTAAAATTATTTCTCCTTGACGGCAGCGACGAAAACCTTGGCGGGCTTGAATGCAGGGATGTCGTGCTCGGGGATGGTCATGGTCGTGTGCTGGGTAATGTTACGGGCGGCCTTCTGAGCCCTATGCTTGATGATGAAGCTGCCGAAGCCACGAAGATAAACAGGGTTACCCTTAGCGAGCGAATCCTTGACGCATTCCATGAAAGACTCAACCACGGTCTGAACTGCAATTTTCTCAATACCAGTTGCTTTTGCAACTTCGTTAACGATTTCTGCCTTAGTCATAATATTTATATTTTAGTAATAAGTATTCCTTTTGCGGGAATTGGACTGCAAAAATAGGCCTATTTTTTTAATAATCAAAATTATATCCCGAAAAAAGACTCAAATCCAACGCCCCGGCTGACATAAGCTGCGGATGGCACGGAGATTGACTATATAGTGGCGGACGAACCTATGCAAGAGTAGTCTGCCAAATTGGCAGACATGTCCTTTTACGCTTGAAACAGAAATATATGACCAACGACAAATTCAACGCTGAATTCATGCTTCCGGGCGGTTCCGGAGTGAATATCATACCTGTCATGCAGGGCGACGGCCCGATGAAGATCGACGAGGCCGACCTCCCCGAGAAGCTCCCTATCCTGACCCTCAGGAATGCCGTGATCTTCCCGGGTACGGTCTATCCCGTGACCATCGGCCGCGAGAAGTCCATAAAGCTCATCAAGGAGGCCGAGCAGAACAACCTCTTCATCGGCGCCGTACCTCAGCTGGACGTCAATGTCGAGGACCCCAAGGCCGAGGACCTCAATCCTTACGGAACGGTGGTAAAGATAGTGAAGACGCTGGAGATGCCCGACGGGACGCTTACTGCCATCCTTCAGGCCTTCAAGCGGATCTCCGTCGACGGGATCATCGCCTACGAGCCCTATGTGGTCGCCCGCGTACACTATCTCGACGAGTTCATGAACAACGAGAATGCGGTTGACAACCGCCTGATCGCCGATTCCCTGAAGGAAAAGGCCGGCTATATCATCCGTGCCTCCAATTTCGTGACAAAGGAGGCCGTTTCGGCCCTCCGCTCGATCGACAATTTCCAGTTCCTGGTCAATTTCATCGCGACTACCATCGAGGTGGACAAATTCACCGACAAGGCCGACCTGCTCCAGTACGACGACTTGAGGGTGCGCGCCATGAAGCTCCTGACCGTCCTTGACATCCAGGTCGAGTTCCTGAAGATCAAGCAGGAGATCAACCAGAAGGTCAAGGGCGAGATAGACCAACAGCAGCGTGAATATTATCTCAACAACCAGCTCCGCACCATCCAGGAGGAGCTCGGAATGGACGAGTCCGGCGACTTCGAGAAGTTCCGCCAGCGCGCGGACACCAAGAAGTGGTCCGCGGACGTGCGTGCGATTTTCGACAAGGAGATGGCCAAGCTCGAGAAGTACAATCCCAGCTCCCCGGACTACAGCATCCAGTACAACTACATCCAGTTCATGCTGGACCTTCCGTGGGGTGAGATGTCGGAGGACAATCTCGACCTGAAGCATGCTCAGAAGGTCCTTGACGACGACCATTTCGGGCTTGAGAAAGTCAAGGAACGCATAATCGAATACCTCGCCGTACTTAAGCTGAAGGGGAACATGAAGTCTCCCATTCTGTGCCTCTATGGACCTCCGGGAGTCGGCAAGACCAGCCTCGGCAAATCCGTCGCCAGGGCTCTCGGCCGCAAGTATGTCCGCATTTCGCTCGGCGGAATGCACGATGAGGCCGAGATCCGCGGTCACCGCAAGACATATGTCGGAGCCCTGCCCGGCCGTATCCTGAACGGCATCTGCCGGGCCGGCACCTCCAATCCAGTGATTGTCCTGGACGAGATAGACAAACTCGCCAGCGATTTCAAGGGCGACCCTTCGTCCGCCCTTCTGGAGGCGCTGGATCCCGAGCAGAACTCCACTTTCCACGACAACTATCTGGATATCGACTACGACCTGTCCAACGTACTGTTCATCACCACGGCCAACAGCATCTCCACCATCCAGCCGGCTCTGCTCGACCGAATGGAGATGATAAACGTCACTGGTTACCTCGCTGAGGAGAAGCTTGAGATTGCGAAGCATTACCTGGTGCCCAAGCAGCTCAAGGAGCACGGCATCGGAAAGGACGAGCTGCGCATAAGCAAGCCCGGACTGGCCGCCATCGTGGACAATTACACTCACGAGTCCGGCGTCCGAGGGCTCGAGAAGCAGATTGCCAAGATCGCCCGCGTGACTGCCAAGAAGATCGCATTGGGCGAGGAATATCCTTCGGTCATCAAGCCCGAGCACCTCAAGGAGTATCTCGGCCTCCCGACCAATTTCCACGACCTTCAGAAGGGCAACGAGATGCCCGGTGTCGTTACCGGACTTGCCTGGACTTCGATGGGAGGGGAGATCCTGTTCGTGGAGAGTCAGGTGAGCGTCGGCAAAGGCAACCTTTCCATGACCGGCAACCTGGGAGATGTCATGAAGGAGTCCGCGACGATTGCCTATCAGTATATCAAGGCGCATCCCGAGCTTGCCGGCATCACTCCGGAGGAGTTCTCTTCCAAGGACATCCACGTTCACGTCCCTGAAGGGGCGGTTCCCAAGGACGGTCCTTCGGCCGGCATCACCATGGTGAGCTCGATGGTCTCCGCCCTGCGCGGGCAGAGCCTTAAGAGCGGCATCGCGATGACGGGCGAGATGACCCTTCGCGGCCGCGTCCTGCCGGTCGGCGGCATCAAGGAGAAGATCCTTGCGGCCAAGAGGGCCGGCGTCACCACCATAGTGATATCGGAAGACAACAGAAAAGATATAGAGGATATCAAGGATATTTACGTAAAAGGCCTTACATTTGTATATGTCAAGACTATCAAGGACGTAATAGACTGTATCTTCTGATGGACGTAAAGATAGAACAAAGCTGGAAACAAGCCCTGCAGAGTGAGTTCGACAAACCCTACTTTGCGGAGCTTGTCCGTTTTTTACATGCGGAGAAGTCTTCCGGCCAGGTGGTTTATCCTCCGGGCAGGCAGATTTTCAGGGCCTTCGAATTGACGCCCCTCGACAAGGTCAAGGTAGTGATCCTCGGCCAGGACCCTTACCACGGATACGGCCAGGCCATGGGCCTGTCTTTCTCCGTCCCCGACGGGGTTCCGGCTCCGCCGTCGCTGAAGAATATCTTCAAGGAAATAGAGGACGACCTGGGCATCAGGATGAGCGGCCGCCCCAATCTCGAGGATTGGGCGCGGCAGGGAGTACTGCTTCTCAACGCCGTTCTGACGGTACGCGCCGGCCAGGCTGCGTCGCACAGCGGTATCGGATGGCAGGAGTTCACCGATGCGGTCATCCGCTGCATCAACGAGAACTGCGAAGGGGTCGTATTCCTGCTCTGGGGCAATTTCGCGCGCGCCAAGCGCGAACTGATCGACACTTCGCGGCACTATGTGCTCGAGGCCCCGCATCCTTCGCCGCTTGCCCGCGGCGCGTTCTTCGGATGCAGGCATTTCTCCCGCACCAATGAAATACTTGCCCGTCAGGGCAAAACACCGATTGATTGGCAATTATGAAAAAGACAGCATTGTTTCCCGGATCCTTCGATCCGTTCACCGCTGGACACCTCAATATCCTGAAACGCGCGCTTACGATGTTCGACGAAGTCGTCGTCGCCGTGGGTATCAACCAGGACAAGCGCGGGTTCTTCGACATGGACCAGCGTATGGACATCATCCGTCAGGCCGTAAACGGCATTGAGGGAGTGAGCATCATCAAGTATGACAGTCTCACCGTCGATGCTTGCCGCCAGCTCGGTATAAAGCACATTGTCAGAGGAGTGCGCAATATGCTTGACTTCGAGAACGAGCGCGCCATCGCCGATGCCAACCGCCGTATCGCGCCGGAGATAGAGACGGTCATCATCCCGACCGCGCAAGAGTTCGCGCATATCTCCTCTTCCGCCGTACGCGACATCCTCAAGCACAAGGGCGATACGAGCCTGTTCCTTTCGGACGGGGTGGTCCTCCCCGAGGTCTAGACGATGAAACGCCTGGCTTTCATAACCTTGCTGATAGCCTTCCTGCTGCCTTTGAACATGCGGGCGCAGGATGCCGTGCCCCTGGACTCTGCCGTAGTCGCCGCGCTCGACTCCAAGCTTGACGAGTATTTCGCCGCGTTGGAGCGCGAGCCCGTGCAGGTCAAGATATCCGAATGCGATTTCATGCTCGAGAGCTGCACCGACCCTTTGGTGAAGCAGTATGTCGCGATCCGCATATACGACCATTTCCTGGGTTCCAAGGTCATGGGTGACGAGGCCGTGGCCGTGCATATGGTGGACGACTGGTTCGAACCGGGCAAGGTGTCGATGTACAGTGACATCGACTTGCTGAACGCCAAGGTTTATGCGCAGTTCCACCGAAGTTCGCTGATCGGCAGTCCCGCGCAGGAGCTCCAGTTGCGCTCGCCGGGCGGAGAGCCCGTTAGCGCTCCCGCCGAAGGCGAGGTCTGCGTCCTTTTCTTCTATGATACCTCCTGTTCCAAATGCAAGCTCGAGACGTTGAGACTGAGCGGGTTCCTGCCCAATATCGATGTCCCGCTCAAGTTCTACGCCATCTATACCGGCGTTTTCCGCGAGCAGTGGGAGGATTACATCGCTGCAAGATGGAACTTCGATACCCCTTCCGTGGAGCTCATCCACGTCTGGGATCCGGAGTTGGAGTCCGGTTTCCAGATGCTTTACGGAGTGCTCCAGACTCCTCAGATGGTGCTGGTTGACAGGGACGGTGTCATCGTGGGACGCTCGCTCGATACGGAAGCCCTCTCGAAGTTGCTTCCTTCCCTTTTCCCGGAGTCTTACGAGTATGGAGAAGACTCCTCCAAAGAGCTTTTCGACACGCTTTTCGGCGGGGGAGGGCACAGTGCTGCCAATATCCTCGAGACCGCGCAGTATATCAAGGACCGCGCCCTTGAACGCTCCGACTCCACACTTTGCAGGCATATGCTGGGCGATATGCTGTATTATCTGATGGATACTCCCGGAGAGGAGGCCAAGCTGGCTTTGCAGGCATTCATCAAGCTGTACATCGACGGCGATCCCGCCATGTGGACGGGGCCGGCCGAGCAGCAGCGCGTAGTCGGACTTGCTGAGATATGCTCGGACTTGTTGGGACGTGTACCTGTCGGCTCCAGGATACCCAAAGCCAAGGTAAGGGGAGTGCTCATGAAAGCCCCTTCGCCTGTGGATCTGTCCGCAGTGCGGACGTACAGTCTGCGCCGGCTGCGCGGACGTCCTTCCTACGTCCTCTTTCACACTCCCGGCTGCTCCACCTGCGATGCCGAGCTGGAGGCGGTAGGCAAGGTATTCGAATCCGAACCGCATGCGAGAGTGCTGCTGGTCAATCCCGAGGAGAACGGGACGGAGATCCTCGACCTGTTCGACCTTTCGGTCCTGCCGTTTGCCCTGAGCATGGACCGCAAGGGTACCGTCCAGCGGAAGTATATTTCATTCCTCTGAGATTGAATCCTTTCCATATTTTTGTTATATTTGCATGTACTGACCAATACATGCATAGCCTTGAAACGTAATACCAAGAAAACCCCGGCCGTATCGCCCGACTTCCTGGACAAGCAGCGGGCATCTCTCAGACGTACCCACAGGCAGGTCATCTATCTTAACGAAAAAGAACTGGCAGCTATAGATGAGTATTGCCGCCAGTTCAAGATTTCCGCGAAGTCTGCGCTTTACCGCCAGGCCATCATGGAGAGGATCCTCGCCGGTCTGGACGAGAACCATCCTACGCTTTTCTAGTTTCTCCGGGCCATCCCGATATAATAGAGCAGAGTGGCCAGCGAACCGATGGCCGCTATGAAATACGTGTATGCCGCCCATTTGAGAGCGTCGGCGGCCATGGGCGTAGTCTCGCTGTCGGTGATGCGCGAGTTCTCGAGCCATGCAACGGCTCTTTGGCTTGCGTTCACCTCGACAGGCAGTGTGATGATGCTGAAGAGGGTGGTGGCGCCGAACAGGATGATGCCGAGCCAGAGAAGCGAGGGCGTGATGTTGATCAGGAGCACTCCCAGAAGGATGATCCACTGTACGGTCTTGTTGGCAAAGCTGACGACCGGCACGAGCGCGCTGCGCATCTTGAGCGGGGCATAGCCCTGGGCGTGCTGCAGGACGTGTCCGCACTCGTGTGCGGCGACGGCCGCGGCAGCGATGCTGCGCTGGCCGTAAACCGATTCGCTGAGGTTGACCGTCATGGTCTCGGGATTGAAGTGGTCGGTCAGCTGTCCGGGGATACTGGTGATCTTGACGTTCGTGATACCGTTGTCCTCAAGCATCTTGCGGGCGACTTCGGCGCCGGTCATCCTGCCGGGAGTGGGAATCTGCGAGTATTTGGCGAACCTGCTCTGCAGGGTCTGCTGGATGATGAAGCTGAGCACCATCACGGCAATGACTATGATCCAGATATTCATTTCTTCAGTTTTTGATCCAAGCCCAAATATACAAAATCCACACCTATTATTCAAATCTGACCTTTTGTCATTGTTCGCGTTTTTTGTAATTTTGCAAGTTGTGTAAACGAAACGGGGATGCCGCATCCGGAAAATGATTTCTCGCGGCTGGAACTCAACCTTCCGGCCTGCCAGGAGAACTACCGATACTTCCGCTCCCGTCTGGAGCCTTCCACCAGGATGCTTGTCCTGGTGAAGGCCAATGCGTATGGACACGGAGCAGTGGAGTTTGCGGCGATGATGCAGGGCTGCGGCGCCGATTACCTGGCAGTGGCGCTGCCTGTCGAAGGCGTCGAGCTGCGCCAGGCCGGTATCAGCCTGCCCATCCTCGTGCTTACGGCCGGGACGGATTTCTTCGAGGAGATCCTCGACAACCGTCTGGAGCCGGGCATCCCCAATCTCTATACGCTGCGTGCCTTGTGCGAAGTTCTGGAACGGCGCGGCGTGAAGGGCTATCCCATCCATATCAAGCTCGATACCGGCATGCACCGGTTGGGTTTTATGGAAAGCGAACTGCAGGAACTGATCGATTTCCTTCAGGACTGCCCGTGGGTAAAAGTCAAGTCAGTGTATTCGCATCTTGCCGCTTCCGAGGACCCGGATTCCGATGATTTCACCCTTGGCCAGATCGGCCTCTTCAAGTCGGGAGCCGACAGGCTTTCCCAGGCTCTGGGGTACCGTCCTATGTATCATATCCTGAATTCCGCGGGCATAGAACGTTTTCCGCAGTATCAGTTCGACATGGTCCGTCTGGGCATAGGAATCTACGGCATCAGTTCCCTTCCCGGGGTTCATCTTGCTCCTGTGGCTTCGCTGAAGGTCAAGGTGTTGCAGATCAAGACCCTGGGTCCCGAGGACGGGACCATAGGTTATGGCCGTTACGGCCATATTTCCCCTGAAGGAACGGTTATAGCCACTATACCTGTCGGCTATGCCGACGGCATAGACCGCCATCTGGGCCGTGGCCGCGCTTCGTTCTCCCTTAACGGGCACAGGGTGCCGACCATCGGCAACATCTGCATGGACATGTGTATGCTCGACGTGACCGGCGTCCCTGCCAAGGCAGGGGATACCGTCACCATCTTTGGGGCCGACCCCACCGTATCAGAGCTGGCGGAGATCCTCGGCACCATTCCTTATGAGATCATGACTTCAGTTCCGCGCCGAATCGAGCGCGTAGTCATCCGCAAGAAGCAGTAGGCGGCTATTTCTTCAACGAGTCAAGTCCACGGTGGATGTTCTCGATGATGGCCGTGGATGAATAGGTTGCGCCGGAAACGGCGTCGAGCTTGACCTTGGAGGCTTCTTCGACGGTCTTCCCGTCGAGTGCTTTCAGCAGTCCGGAGTCGATGACGATCTGTAGGAAGGCCGGCGTCTCCTGATTGGGAAGCAGCTTAATGCGTGTGATCTTGCGGTTCACGACGGAAATCTCCACCGGAGTGGTACCATTGAAGCCCTCGACATCGGAAGCGAGCTGCGCAGTGTTGACTTTCAGCGTATCGGCCGCAGCGCCGGCGTCTCCGGGGAGCGTGTGGAGCGAAGCTCCCTGCATGCTTGCCGCTACCATGATGGCGGCAATGATCAGAAACAATGAATGTCTTGATATATTCTTCATAAATCAAATACTTTATCTATTCGTCGTCGTCATCGTCGTCTCCGCCGTCGAAGGGATCGGAAGAGAAGTCGATACCGTCCCAGATGGCGTCCATCTCGCGGCGATCCTTCTTTGTGGGACGTCCGGCACCGCGGTCGCGCCTGACGAAGAAGGTCTCGTGCGGGGCGCGGAGCTTGTCGATCTCGCTTTGGGGCGTCAGGTTTTCGGCGAACTCCGGTACCTTCTGCGCCCCCATGCGCTGTTCGGCTATCTGCAGGACCTTGAAGGTATAGAGGGCGACACCTTTCCTGACGGAGACGGTGTCTCCGACCTTGACTGCTTTTGACGGCTTGGCGGGGGCGCCGTTGAGCTGCACTTTGTTGCCGTTGCAGGCTTCCGTGGCGTCGCTGCGAGTCTTGTACAGGCGGATGGCCCATACATATTTGTCAATCCTTACTGAATCTGCCATATACGCTGTTGAATTTGTATTCTTCGCCTTCGCCCGGGAGTTCCGGCTCGGCGGAGGGGTCGATGTATGCGTCAGCTTCTTCCTCACGCTCAACCAGCACTTCGACCAATTCCGTGCCAGCCTGGCGCGGAACGAGATAAAAATCGTCAATTTCCGCCGGGACCAGGACTGTTTCGCCCGCACGTATGACTGTCGGATCCATTCCTCCGGACACGGGAACCTGTATGGAGGCCTCGCCGGAGACGCAGACATAGACTGCGAAACCGCCGTTCTCGCCGGCCATTATGTGCAAGGGATCCTTGAGGTCGATCTTGGTGGCGGTGAATTCGTTTCCGGCAGCCAGTTTCCCTTCGGGAGCTTCTGTCGGCCTGAAGGCTTTGTAGTCGATGAAGTCAAGGGCTTCGACAAGGCCGAGGGCTCCGTCGAACTCTTCTTCATCGACGTCTTTGCCCCAGCCGTAGAGGCAGAAGTCAAGGGGGGAAGCTTCGCTGACCTCGAGAAGGATGACGCCGGAAGCGGCGTGCACAGTGCCGGGCTGGACTGCGAAGCAGTCGCCGGGCTGCGGCTCCACGGTGTGGAGCAGCTTCCGGACGCTGCCGTCGAGGCAGCTGCCGTAGAGCTCCGCTGCATCCGTGTCACGGCTGAAGCCTAGGCTGATCCAGGCTCCAGGACGGGTGTCCAGGACATACCACATCTTGGACTTGCCGAGGAAATCGTATCGCTGCCCTGCGGTCTCGTCGTCGGGGTGGACCATGAGAGGTATCGTGCCTTCCGCATCTATCAGCTTTATGCCCAGAGGGAACTGCCGTCCGTAAAAACTGAACACTTTCTCTCCCACAATACGGTCCAGGTACATGTCCATCACCTCGCTCAGGCTGTTGCCTGCGAGCCATCCGTCCAGTATCTGGGAATCGCGGTAGCCGAGGTCGGCTATCTCGTGGCTTTCAGCCACCCTTGACCCCTTCTCCATGCGGCTGATGCGTCCTTGTCCGTCGCTGGTCACGAAGGTCTTGTCATACTTCCTTTCAAGTTCCCGTCCGCCCCAGGAGAAATCCTCTCCGATGGGGAGGAACCTGAGCGGATACAGTTTCCTGGGTTCTTCCATATTCTGTGTTTTATCCTTTACAAAGTAAACAAAAAAACGTAACTTAGCCAAGAATACCAATTGATGCATCTACGATGAAAGGAGTGTATATTTTCCTGGCGGAAGGCTTCGAGGACGTCGAGGCCCTTGCCACCGCCGACGTGCTCCGCAGGGGCGGAGTGGGAGTGGAACTGGTCTCTATCACCGATGACCCTTTTGTGGTTTCGTCCCACCGTGTGGCCGTGGGAGTGGACCAGAGTTTCGATTTCTTCGCTTTGAATATCGACCGCGGAGGTACGGACGAGCGGGACGTGATGATATTCCCCGGAGGCATGCCCGGGACCAGGAACCTCGCATCCTGCGATATGCTCATGGAGATGATGCAGGAGCATTACGACGACGGAGGTACGGTCGCCGCCATCTGCGCCGCACCCGGTCTCGTCCTCGGCCAGCTTGATGGCATCGCCGGCAAGCGCGTGACCTGTTTCGACGGCTTCGAGGGCATCCTTCAGGAGGCGGGGGCATCCTTCGAACCGCGGCCGGCCATCACGGACGGCCGCGTCATCACCGGCCGCAGCGCCGGCCATGCCATCGCCTTCGGACTGGAGATCCTTAAAAAGATAAAGGGAGAGGAGAAGGCTGCGGAGGTCCGTCACGCCTTGATGCTCGAGACCTTGGATTAGAACTTCGGAAGCATCCCGTGGTCGGCCAGCATTTCCATGCGGGTCCGGTCGGGATTGCCTATTACCAGACTCATCTTCGTGCAGTGCGCCAGTGCGAACACACCGGCTGCTCCGCCGCTGATATTGGTCGGAAGGTTTGCCGGTTGCGGTGAGAAAAGCGGCATGTGCGCGATGCTCTCGCTCATCAGCGCAGTCATATACGAGTAGAAGAAATCCGACATCGAATAAGTGTATAGTTCCACCACGTCGCCTTCCTTCAAAGGAGGCGTTTCTTCTCCCGTACCAAGGATGTCGAATGCAGAGTAAAAGAAGTATTCGCCTCCGTAGAGATAGTTCCCGTCGAACATCTGGTAACCGTCAATGCTTACCCATTTGCCGTAGCCGTGCTCCTGGCCGTTTACGCGCAAGTCTGCTGCGTAGTGGCTTATTATTCCGGGCAGATCCTGCCCCCAGATCGCGAAGCACCACAGCGAATCGGTCATCTTGTAGTAATCGAAGCCGTCTCCGCGGACACCTCCTCGCGGCATGGTGTCGTGGGCTTCGAAGTGGAATGGCTCTCCGCCATCCTCTCCATCGACTGTGAGGGTATAGGTCCTTCCGACTTCGCCGGCATAATCCTCCGGAGTATAGTAGCAGCCCGGCTCCTTTTCGTCCAGGACGGTTTCCACCGATCCGTCGGACAGCCTGACGCTGGCTCCGGATATTACCGGGATCCGCTCCGAAGGCGTCCCGTAGGGCGCCGAGGCGCTCAGGCGGACGCAGTGCGCAGTCGTGTCCGTGGTCAGGACTGCGTCCACCACGACACGGCGCACGTCCGCTTCCTTGATTTCGGGCACGAAAGTCTCCACACAGGAGACGGCGGCCAGCAAGGTCAGTATCAGGATCCTTCTCATAGCGTCAGGGTATATGAGATAGAGGGTATGGCGGTGAAAAGGTAAACTTTTCGCGCCGTTACCTCCTCCGTTTCGTCATCGTAGTGGAAGTCCAGGGCCCAGGCGTTGTGACGGGAATAGACGTTATAGACGGAGAGATTCCACTCACCGTGCCATCTCTTCCCGGCAGGGACACGGCGTCCCTGAAGCGTCAGTGAAAGGTCGAGACGGTGATAGTCCGGGAAGTGGTCCCTGTTGCGGTCGGAGTACAGAGGTACTCGCGAACCGCCTACCTCCATGACTCCGGAAGGGTATGTCGTCGGCGCCCCGCTGTAATACACCCAGTCGGCGGATGCGGACAATCTCTTGTTGAAACGGTATGTTCCGACCACGGAGACGCTGTGCTTATGATTCATGGGGGAGTCGTAGGGTTTGCCACCGTTGATCTCCGGTATCTTGTATCTCGCCTGCGACAGAGTGTAGCCCACCCAGCCGTCGAACTTTCCTTTTTCGTACTTGACCATGAACTCCGCGCCGCGAGCGAAAGAGGTCCCTTCGCGGACCTCCGCCTCCAAGTCTTCGTTCATGATGACATTGGGGTGGTCCTTGAAGTCGATGGTGCCCCTATTGTCCTTGTAGAACAGCTCTACTGAAGTTTCCAGCGCATCGTCGAAGAAGTTCTTGAAGAAACCGACCGTGTACTGGTCCGATACCTGCGGCTTGATGTTCGGGGAAGCGGAGAACCAGATGTCGAGCGGCGAACCCGAAATGCTGTAGATTGCCTGCTGGATGTACTGGACATTACGGCTCCAGGCAGCCTTGACGGACATCGACCGGCTGATGCTGAAGGATGATGAGAAGCGCGGTTCGAGCGCGTGCCACGCCTTGACGGTTTCGCCCTTGGCGAAATCCTCAGTGTGGTCCAGCTCGTGCGCGGCGTTGTAGTAGCGCTGCGTACGCTCTCCCACGGTGGCGAAATTCGACAGGCGTAGACCGTAGCGGAGCGATACCTTAGGACCGATTTTCTGCTCGTTCTGGATGTAGAAGTCTGGCGCCAGGGCGGTGGTCTGCGGATAAGTATACTCGCTGAAGATGCCTTCGCTCCGCGGGGTGAAGATGGCGGGACTGATGACATAGCGGTTGCCCTGCATTCCGAAACTGATGGTGTTCGAGGCGTTGAGGAACCAGTTGAAATCGGCCTTGAACCCTTGGTTATGCAGGTTCGACCCCATGTCGATATCCGTCGCGGAAAACTCCAGCATGGTGTTGAAATCGTAGTGCGAATTCAGTAACGTGAAGTTGGAGAACAGCTTCGGGGAGAAAATATGGTTCCAGCGAAGTGACTGGGTGTTGTTGGCGAAGTCCATGTCAAGGTCCAGGTCTGCGGCCTCGGAATTGGCCATGGCGAAAACGTCCTTGCCATTGAAAACGCTAAGGTACAGGCGGTTGTTGTCATTGATGATCCAATTGGCCTTGGCATTGATGTCGTGGAAGAACATCTTGTCGCCCTTAAGCGCCCCGAAGAGAGGGAAGAAAAGGTCGATGTAAGTGCGGCGCGCGGCCACCATGAAACTGGCCTTGTCCTTGACGATGGGACCTTCGAGCAAGGCTTTGGAGGAGATGAGGCCGACGCTGAGCGAACCGCCGAACTCCTGCATGTTTCCGTCGATGGTATGGATGTCCAGCAACGAAGACAGGCGGCCGCCGTATTTGGCGGAAATGTCGCCCTTGTACAGGTCGCCGGTCTTGACGGCGTCGTTGTTGAAGACGGAGAAGAATCCCATGAAGTGCCCGGCGTTATAGACAGGGGCTTCGTCCATCAGGACGAGATTCTGGTCCACTCCGCCGCCTCGCACGCTGAAGCCCGTAGATCCTTCGCTGGGGGCCTGTACGCCCGGCATCATCTGGATGACCTTGATGATATCGGTCTCACCGAAGATTACCGGCACTTTCTTGATGAAATCCCCCGAGAGATTGACCAGACTGGTTTCCGGTCTAAGCAACTTTTCGCGCTTGGAGATGGCCGTTACGGTCGACCCCTCCAGTGACAGCGCCGATTCCTTCAGCACGAAGTCGTGCCTCAAGTCTGCCCGCAGGCTGATGCTCAGAGTATCGGACTCGAAACCAAGCGACGAGCAGCAAAGCAAATAGTCCCCGGCCGGCAATTCCAGGGAATAGAAACCGTAGGCGTTCGTCACCGCCCCTGCAACCGAGCCGGCGGGATTGACCACCGCGCCTATCATCATCTCTCCAGAGTCTGCGTCCTTCACGTGACCGCTTACGGTGAACCTGCGTCCCTGCCCCCACAGGGCCGGCGCAAGTGCCGCAAGCAGCAGCATTATGGCCACCATCCTTTTCATGGACTGCAAAGTTACTACTTTTTATGAAAAATGGCGGCCGGAATACACCGGCCGCCATCGACATCGAAGGTTGGCGGAGACTATTTCTTGAAATAGCGGTTGTAGAGACCCTGGAATCCGGCACCGTGACGGGCTTCGTCCTTGGCCATCTCGTGGATGGAGTCATGTACGGCGTCGTAGCCGAGCTTCTTGGCGCGGACGGCGATGGCGAGCTTGCCTTCGCAGGCTCCGCACTCGGCCTCCATGCGCTTCTTGACATTGGTCTCAGTGTCCCAGACGACCTCGCCGAGGAGTTCGGCGATGCGGGCGGCATGGTCGGCCTCCTCGTAGGCATAACGCTTGAAGGCGTCGGCGATCTCGGGATAGCCTTCACGTTCCGCCTGACGGCTCATGGCGAGGTACATTCCGACCTCGGAGCATTCTCCGTTGAAGTGGTCGTGAAGGCCTTGGAGGACTTCGGCGTCCTCGACCTGGCCGTCACCGAGCTTGTGCTCGCAGGCCCAGTTCAGGCCTTCGTCCTTGATTTCGACGAATTTGTCGGCCTTGGCGCGGCATACGGGGCACTGCTCCGGCGGATTCTCGCCCTCATGGACGTATCCGCAGATCATGCATCTGAATTTCTTCTTCATGACAATGGGTGTGTTTTAGCGTTAATTTTGATTAATTCCAAATTGTTCCCAAAGATATTCAATATTCTCCGTATTTGCAACAGCTAGTTCACTTCTTCTTCCCAGTTCGTGACTTCCTCGACCTTGGAGAAGTCGCCGGACATCTTGAAGACGGGGGAGAAGTTGTAGCACTTGCCGGAGTTCTCCGTTCCGGTAGCTACCGCTCCGATACGAAGATAGTGGTTCCTCTTATACACGAACTGCATGCCGCTTTCCTTTGTAGGGTCGATCTTGAGTTCGATGATGCTCTGGCCATCGGCGTTCTTGATCTTCTTCAGCTTGCCTTCTTTCTGGACCTTGTCGAAGTCGAAGTTGTTGTTGCCGTCGCTGACCCACCTGTCGGTGAAGCCGAAGAGTGCGACATCTACGTTCGGGGTCTTAGACTTATCCTCGATTTCGACCTTGAAGCGGGCGACGATCTTGCCGTCTTCATAGGTGATGACGGGATCCAGAACGCGGCAGTACGGAGTCACTGAGAAGTCCACAGTGTTCGCGCCTTTCTGCAGCTCGAAAGGAATGCTGACCGGGTAGAAATTCTGCTTCTTGGTCTCCATCCGGTACTTGGCTGCCCAGACAAGCTTGTTGCGATACGTACCGTTGCATTTGACATACCAGTCCTGGGATGGTTGAATTGAAATAAATTTATAATCTATTTCAGCGTAAAAAAGAAATGGGGAAAATCTCACGACTTTCCCCACCCTGATAACTAAACTCTTTTAATCGCCTTTAACCATTAGCGATCTGTCTTAAATCAGCGTTCTTTTGAAGTCAACCGGAACTGGACGGCAGAAATCGCGTACTGTTCCGTCTGGCTTCGATACAAAGGAAAACATCTGAACTGTTACGGTCAATGCCGAAATTGGTAAACAGTCAAAATGCGGCAAATTCGTAACGAAAGCGAAAGAATTGTTACCAGGATGGTTAAGTGAGAGAACAAATGATCATATATTATCTACATGGTCATCGTGTAAATACCAGACATGGCCGGTGACGGAGGGGTATCCCATCTGCCTGTAAAGCCGCATGTAACGGCGAACCTGATACTTGTATGAGTCGGAATGCTCTCCGGTCTTGTAGTCGATGATGATGGTCCGGTCCGGTAGCGTGACTACGCGGTCCGGCCTGTGTTCGCTGCCGTCGGCGTCGAAGACGGTGTGCTCGTTGTAAACGCCGCGGCCGTCCTCCGGGAACCAGCCGCGCGCGGAGGCGGATGCGATGCGCTGCTGAAGCAGCGCGAAATCCGCCTCGCCTTCCTCCGCCGTGAGGCGTCCGTCGCGCACTGCTGCTTCTACGGCGCGGCGAAGATCCTTAGGAGCCCGGACATCGGACAGTATGTCGTGAAGGACTATGCCCCCCAAACGCTTGGAGGCTTGCGTGCCAACGGAGCCGTCCGGAGCAAAGAAGTCTGATGCGTCGGTACTCAGGCGCAGGCGGTCTCCCAAGGGATACGAGCGGAACTCCGCCGGGAAATCCATCCCGCCCTCCGTAGCTTTGCGGCTCATCCGCTTGAAGTCATAGGGAGTACCGTACTCGAACACTTCGGCGTCTCCTTCGGTGACAAGGACTTCCTGCATCAACGGTGAAGTGCCGGCGAACATCCTGAGCACTTTGGAAAAATCCTTTGCATCGTTCTTGCCGTTCGATTTGCTGGAGATGACGTGCAAGGATTTTTCCGCGCGCGTGAGCGCGACATAAAAAGTATTGATATTGTCCACCAGCTGGAGTGAGCGTTCCCTTTCATAATCGTCCGAAAAAGCGGTGGACGACACCTTGCTGGACAACCTGACCGGGAAGATGGATCCGGATGTGGCGGGAAGGGTGTCTTCAACCCCTTCGGGCTTGCACCAGTGCCAGCCATCCTTATAGAACTCGACTTTTTCCGCGTACGGGAAGATGACGTGGGGAAATTCGAGGCCTTTTGATTTGTGGATGGTCATTATCCTGACGGAGTCTTCGGCTGCGGGTGAACTTAAGCAAGGGTCATTCCTGTCATCGGCCCATTCCTTGAGGAAGCGCTGGAGGTTGTTGTTCCCTTTGGAACACCAGTCCTGGAGATAATCCAGGAAAGACTGGATGTACAGGGATTCGCCATTGAAACCCGAGGGGTCTTTTGCATACATTTCTCTCAGCAAACCCTCGCAAAGGTCCACCAGGGAATGATAGCATTCCGGGAACTTGATGTCCAGGGAAGATGCAAGATAGCTGTTAACCGTATCTCCCGGGTTCTCTACGCAGTTGAGGAGGGAAACGAGGCGACGGACTGTCACCGACGATTTCAGCTTGAGGGAATCGTCGCTGACGACGGGGATGTCCTTATTCATCAGGAAGGCGGCGACCCGTGCTCCCTCGGCGTTGTTGCGGACAAGGACGGCGATATCTCCGTAACGGGCACCGGCCGCCCGCACCTCCAGGATACTATTCAGTACGGTTGCGTCCTGTTCTTCTCCGGAACAGAAGGTCAGCCTGACATATCCGTCCTGCCGCTCTTTCGACTTGATCTTCTGCTCAACGTCGGAATAGATGTCCGAGACACCGACGGCCGCAGCGGCATAAGTGAAGAAAGCGTTGTTGAAACGAACGATATTTCCGCAGCTGCGCCAGTTGGAGTCCAGGTCCTGCTTTTTAGCGGAGGGGAACTGCTCTGGAAGCCGTTTTGCCAGGAGGTTCCAGTCGGAGCCCCTCCAGCGGTAGATGCTCTGCTTGACGTCTCCCACCACGAGGTTTCCGCGCCCGGAAGCATCGCTTTCACGAAGGAGCGGAAGGAAATTCTGCCATTGGATGGTGGATGTGTCCTGGAATTCGTCCAGGAGGAAGCTTTCGAAGCGTACTCCCATCTTCTCATATACGAACGGAGCGTCACTGCCGTCGATGATGTCCCGGAGGAGGGTATTGGAGTCGTCCAGACCGAGCACGTTCTTTTCCTTCAGCAGGGACTGGAACTCATGGTAGAAATCACCGGCAATCCTGAGATCGAAGGTCTGTTCCCTGACGCGGACGGCGGTGTTGTAGGCCTTGAGCGGTGAATCGAAAAGTGCGCAGAACTCTTCCAAGGGGGTGTCCAGCGAGCCCTGTACGTGCGGCAGATACTGCGGCGCCTTGGCTTTTGCAAACCAGGACGACGGGTCGGCGGAATTGCGCAGAAATGCTTCGGACACACTTGCTACCGGCTTCCCGGGCTCGACGGCAAGGTAGTCTTTGACTTTTTTGAGGAACCCTCCCTTGGTCTCGGAAAGATCCACCCCTGCCTGCTCCATGACATCGACGACGGCTTGTGCCGCTGCGTTCAGCTGCTTCGGAAAAGCGTCGATGACCCGGTCGCATTCGGAACGCATGGCCGTGAGTCTCTCCTCTGAAAAGGCCGTCAGCGGGTCGATGCCGAGCGACTCGGAGAGCTCGCGCCTCTCCTCGCTCTTCAGCTTTTCCGCTATGTCGTACAGACCCTGTTCGAGATTGACCTTCCTGCCTTGGCGCAGCTGCTCCATCACCCTTTCGTTCAGCCGGCCTATCAGCTCGGTGGAGTCCTCGGTAAGGGAATCAAGGATGCGGTCTATGGACTCATGTATCAAGGAATTGCGGTCCAGCTCCACCTGATACGAGGCGAACTGTCCGATTTCTCGCGAGAAAGCCTTGAGCGTCATCTGGAAGAACTTGTCGATGGTGCTGACATAGAAGGCGCCATAATCATGAAGGATATCGACAAGGATGCGCCCTGAACGGGTTTTCAAAACATCTGCATCCTTACAGGGATCCGGAATCAGGTCGTCGAAATATGGGGAAGCCGCAGGGTCCGTCGCCAGGCAGTTGAGCTCCTTGAGTATTCGGGACTTCATCTCGGCCGTGGCCTTGTTCGTAAACGTGACGGCAAGGATGTGGCGGTAGGCGTATCGGTCCGCACTCCCGAGAAGCAATGATATGTACTCCTTGGCGAGGTGGTGGGTCTTGCCCGAACCGGCAGAGGCGTTGAGTATCTTGATCATCGTCCGCAAATCATTTTGAAGTCACAATAAGAACAGGTGTCAGTATCTCCGGTACGTGAGAAGGGAATATCCGGGTCCGCGATTTCCTTTAGCAGTCCCGACAGGCGCTCCTTCATCATGGAGGTGAACGTCTGGCTGGAGGGAATGCTCTGAACTTTTGAAACGAACAGCCTCGCGGGGGCATAGACTGAATTGGATATGATTCCGCCCTCTTCGGTGTCATTCTCCACGAACAAGTCGTAAAGGAATATCTGGAACGGGATCTTCCGGCGTTTGGAATTGTCAGGCCCGAAGATGGAAGATACCGCATCCTCGGCATTAGAGTCGAAGATCTCCACATCCTTGTCCTCTACCTTTCCGGTCTTGTAGTCTACTATCCTGATCTCTCCCGGGCGGAAGCTGTCCATCCTGTCGATATATCCCTTGAAGTGGAACCCGTCGTAATCCAGACGACGTTCCTGCTCGAGTCCCAGGACTTCGAACGAGTCCGTACCGTAGTCTTCCATGCACTCCAGGTCTCGCGACAGCACTTTCATGACATACTGGAAGACGACATCCTCGAACACGAGATTGCGTCCGCTGATTTCGAAGGTGTGAAGCTCGGTCTTGATCAGCGAGCGGATGCGCGCGCGTACCGCATCGGGGCGGTCCATCCATGAACGGATGTAGTCCCGCGTGATGCGGCGAAGGGCGCGCGGGGCGTTCTCCTTGATCGAATGGCGGTCCATAGGGAAGTCCGGGTCCATTGCGAACGGGCCGGTGTACAAGGCGCACATCGTATTGTGGAAGACGTTGCCTATCATGCCCGCGTCGAGTGACTCCGCCACTTCTTCCTCGGGCTTGAGCCGCTTGACGGTATAGAAATAGAATTTGGCCGGGCAGAAGAGATAATTCTGCAGCGAAGACGCTGACAAGTAAGCGTTCCGTACGGTTTCAATGTCCGCGGCGGTCTTGGGGATGGGTCCGGAATCGGCGCCTACGGCGACGACGGGCTTGGAGACATGCCGGACAATGTTCGCCTTGAAGTGGAGTTCCAGCTGCTTGATGTATCTGCTCTCCTCTCCGGTCCTGAGTCCTTCGGTATGGGAGTCATAGACCATCCAGACGTTGTCGGCCCTGCCGATCATCCTGTAGAAATAGTAAGCCCATACTGCATCCTGGTACTCGTATGTAGGCAGGCCGAATCCTTTGCGGAGCTCCGGAGGGATGAAAGAGGTGGATGCGGACTTCCGGGGAAAGACTCCTTCCCCGGCGGACAATATGACAAGATTGCGGAAATCCAGCGCTCGCGTCTCGAGCGGGCCCATGACCTGCAGGCCCTTAAGCGGCTCTCCTGTAAAAGGTACCGAGACCGGGGCGAGGACCATGTAGAGAAGACGGACGAATGTGGCAGGCTGTACGGGAATGTCCAGGTCCGAGAGCTTGTTGACTGCGAGATAGCACTCGCGTGCGAAATCAAGCTCGACGGCCATATCGGGTATTTCCCTGAGAAGGGGAGCGACTGTCCGGATCAATGCGGCAAGATATGAACTGAAGGCGTGGATGGCGGAGGCGTCGGCCAACTTGGGATTTTTAACTACCGGCTGGAAGATGTATTCCATCACGGGATCGCCCGCGAAGGATTCCCGTGGAATGTAATACTGTGACTCGGACTTGATGCGTTTTACCAGAATCCTTCCTTCTTCTGAGAGTACGGACTTGAATACGCTGTTGGAGAAGATCGCGTGGACCTGCCGGTGGTAGAAATACCATCGTCCGTCCCTCTCCCGCAGGTGCATCTGCAGGGAAGCGGCTTCCATCAGGAACGAATGGAACTCGCTCGAGGACATCGGGTACCCCATGGTGACATTGATGTCCTTGATCTCCGCGGGGATGCCGTTCAGGACGGGGAGCAGCAGGCTCTCGTCGGGGAGCACCACGGCTGTATCGATGCCTGTCAGGGACAGGTCGCCGCCGTGGCTTCGCGCGGCCAGTCCTTCAAGGATGGCCGGCAGCTGCATGGCCTGCCCTACCGAAGAAGGAACGGCCAGCACGTCTATATTCGGAACGTGGCTCCTTATGTCCTCCAGAGGAAAGGCCTGCGGGAATTCGACGAGATTGTCCTTCATGAATACGGAAGACTTGTTCTGCGGGTCGCTGATCCATCTTTCGGACCAGTCCCAGCAGAAACTGGCCAGGCCGGCGTCGCGCATCCTGCGCATCACGCGGCGCTCGCATTCGTTCAGGGCGTTGAGCCCTACGAAAATGAAATGATCGGTATCGGGGAAACAGCCGGAGAGGATATTCACAGCCGACTCGGTCTCAAGCCTCTCCGCAAGGGAGCGGTAGACCTGCCCTTCATAAGCCTCGCCTTTGGCGCACAACGTCTCTCGGAAAGAGCGATAGAGCGGGAGCAGGATGTTCCATATCTGCAGGAAGCCGGCTTTGACCGGATCCTGCTTCCCTTGACGGCCATCGCGTTGGAAGTGCCCGACGAAACGTTCCAACGCCGCGCGTTGGGTGTCCGTGAGGTAGGAAAAGCCGTCCCTTATGTCCTTAAGATCGGATATGTTGGTGAAAAGCTGCTCCGGATCCACAAGGAACTTGTCCACGTCGTCGAAATCCGAAATCAGGACATCTCCCCAGAAGATGAAATCGTCGAGGGGCTCGTGGGAAGGGAAGAGCTTTGCGTAACAGTCATACAGGTCGAGCAGAAGACTCACGCGGCCGGCGAAGGAGGCCCCGGTGGCGTCAAGGAAGAAGTCCTTGACCGTGGTCATGGCCGGGGCCTCCGCCGGCCTGCCGCCCTCCGCTGCCACCGTTTCCGCCAGATATCTGCGGAAAAACGCAAGCGACCGCTTGTTAGGGAAAATGAAACACATCTTCCGGATATCTCCTGCGGAATACCAGTGCTCCGCCACTTGTCTCAAGAAAGCCTTCATACTGCAAATATACCTAAAGCTTGTGCCATTCCAGCGCACTGTACTTTTTAAAAATGAGTTTTTTCTTTTAACGCATCTTTCAAGGTGCTTTTCTCCCGGTTTTAATTATGCCTTCTACTTCTCATTTGTTTACGAAAATATCCCGTTTTGTTTTTCTCTATCCTGTTTTGTGACAAATGGTTCCCCGTATGTAAAGGAGTGTTGGATTATCCTCCCAAAAAGGCGTAATTTACATAAGTTTTGACGTCCTGAAACTATGTTTCGGACGGTGTGAAGACACCTTTTTATTATTAATACCATTAACCACAACCATGAAACAAACAATCTTGAAACTGGCAAAGGCAGCTTGCGCAGCCCTTGCTATGGTTTTGGTGTCCGGAAGCCTCGCTTTCGCCCAAAACCGGTCGATTTCTGGTACAGTCGTTGACGGAGCCGGTGTTCCCATTATCGGCGCTACCGTCATGGTGGTTGGCAACAACTCCATCGGAGCTGTCACCAACGCCGACGGTGCGTTCACCCTCTCCGTTCCGGCTGGTGCCAACATTGCCGTTTCCTGTATCGGCTATGCCACCCAGACTGTTGCCGTAGGCAATCAGACTGTGTTCAGCTTCATCCTCGAAGAGGACACCGAGTTCCTTGAGGAGACCGTCGTCATCGGTTACGGTGTGCAGCGTAAGAGCGACCTCACCGGTTCCGTTGCTTCCGTCAGCGAGGCCGATTTCACCAACCGTTCCACTTCCGATGCTGCAGCCGCCCTCATGGGTAAGGCCGCCGGTATCCAGATCCTCACCTCTTCCGGTGCTCCTGGTGCTGGTTCGTCGATCCGCGTCCGCGGTTACTCCTCGAACTCCGGCAACATCGGACCCCTCCTCATCGTGGACGGTCTGAAGGTCGACAACATCCAGTATCTCGATCCTGAAATGATCGAGTCCATGGAGATCCTGAAGGACGCCGCCTCCGCCGCCATCTACGGCGCCGAGGCCGGTAACGGTGTCGTGCTCATCACCACCAAGACCGGTAAGGGCGTCCGTGACGGCCGCGTGTTCTACAACAACCAGTTCTCCCTCTCCACCCTGGCCCATCCTCTCGACATCATGAACGCTGAGGAATACATCGCCTTCGGTAAGGATTATGGATGGCTCAATGACAACATGCTGAAGACCATCAACTACAACGGCGCTGACATCCGTTGGGGCGACGAGGTCTTCGAGCCCACTTGGAACTCCCGTCATACTCTCGGCTTCCAGGGTGGCAACGACCGTGGCAACCTCTTCATTTCCTTGAACAACGTTAGCAATGACGGTATCTTCGCCGGAAATAAGGACAACTACAAGCGTCTCTCCGTCCAGGTGAATGCCGACTACAAGATCAAGTCCTGGTTGACCGTCAGCAGCAACACCTCCATCGAGAAGTGGAGCACCCAGTCGATCTCCCAGCACTCCGACAACGGTTCCGTGCTCCTGGCCGCCATCACTTCGTCTCCTCTCGAGGCTCCGCGCGGCCGCTATGAGGACCTGCCCGGTGACATGCAGCAGGCCATCGACAAGGGCCAGAAGGTCCTTATCGACCCTGAAACCGGTCTGTACTGGACTGTTTCCCGTCTGGGTGAGACCCAGGGAGGTAGCCCGTTCGTCCGTCGCGACGCCACCGAGTCCACCAACGGCGGTATCAACATCCGCGGTACCCTGGCAGCCAACATCACTCCTTTCAAGGGTTTGGTTTTCACTTCCCGTTTCGGTTATCGCATCAACCAGAGCAACAGCCACAGCTACACCGAGCCTTACTACTGCTCGACCTTCGTGAAGGCTGACCTCTACAGCATCTCCGCCGGCAACAACACTGGCCACTACTATCAGTGGGAGAACTTCGCCAACTATAATACCCGTCTCGGCAAGCACGACATCGGCGTGATGGCCGGTATGTCCTATATCGAGAACAACAGTGACAACATCTCGACCAGCGCCTCCGGTGCCAACATCCTCAGCGACTACGCTCCCAACTTCCAGTATATGAGCTATGTGCTCTCTGGAGCTGATGTCACCAAGAGCTTCAGCAACGCTCCCGGCAAGTCCACGAGCATCTCCTACTTCGGCCGTCTGACCTACAGCTATGACAATCGTTACAGCCTGCAGGCCAACTTCCGCGCCGACGCTTTCGACTCCTCGAAGCTCTCCAAGCAGGCCCGCTGGGGTTACTTCCCTTCCGTCTCTGCCGGTTGGACCATCAGCAACGAGCCTTTCTTCCGTGACAACGTGAACCGCGACAAATTCAACTTCCTGAAGCTCCGTGCTTCTTGGGGTATCAACGGTAACGTCAACGTGCTGAACAATTATTCTTATGCTACGAGTGTCAACAAGGGCAGCGGTACCTGGTATCAGTGGGATGTCAATAGCCCGACCCTTAATTACGGAGCACGTCCTGCCGGTATCGCCAACCCGAACCTGAAGTGGGAGACCTCCGAGCAGATCGACCTCGGTCTCGACGCCCGCTTCCTTAACAACAGGTTGAGCCTCGGCGTCGACTGGTACAAGAAGATGACCAAGGACCTCCTCGTTCCCGTGTCCCTCTCCGCCGCTTACGGTGTGTCCTCGACGACCATCAACGCCGGTTCCGTAGAGAACTCCGGTCTTGAGCTCGAGCTCACCTGGAAGGATGTTATCGGTGATTTCAGCTACAGTGTGTCCGGTAACTTCTCCACCCTCAAGAACATGGTCACCTACCTCGATCCCACCATCTCCCGCATCGGTGGTACCGGCCCTCAGGGCTCGCTCATGCGTACCTATTTCGAGAAGGGTTATCCGATCTGGTACATGCGTGGTCTTAAGGGTACCGGCGTGGATCCCGCAACCGGAAAGCCCGGTTTCGAAGACCTGAACGGCAACGGCGAGCCTGACGATGAGGATTACCAGATGATCGGTCTCGGTATTCCGGACTACACCTTCGGTCTTACCGTGAACATGGCTTGGAAGAACTTCGACCTCGTGGTCTTCGGTTCCGGCGTCGCCGGCAACCAGATCTTCCCTTCGTCCTGGCGTACCGACCGTCCTCACTGTAATACCTACAACTGGTATTGGAACAATGCTTGGAAGAAGGATGGTTCCGGCCCTTCGAACCCTCTGTTCCCCGGCACCACCTATTGGGATCAGAACACGTTCTCCTCGACCTACAACCTCTTCGACGGCTCCTACTTCAAGATCAAGCAGATCCAGCTCGGTTACAACCTGCCGAAGAACCTCCTCAGGAAGGTCGCTATCAGCAGCCTGAGAGTTTACACCTCTCTTGAGAACTTCTTCTGCTTCACTTCCTATCCGGGCCTCGATCCTGAGACCGCTACCGCCAACAGTGCTTCCTCGATCGGTATCGACATGGGTACCTATCCTACCGCGAAGCAGCTCATCTTCGGTGTCAACCTTTCGTTCTAAATCCTAACAGACACGTATTATGAAAAAGATATTGATTCCTTTTGCAATTTGCGGTCTCTTCTTGTTCTCGGGTTGTAGCCAGGAACTGCTGGACATTCCCCAGAAGGGTGTCGTCGCCATGGAAGACTTCTATCAGACCGACGAGCATGCCGAACTGGCTCTCGTGGCGGCTTATGAAGCCATGGCTACGAACTATATGACTCCGCGCTACAATGACAACTGGGTCATCTCCCTGTGGAATTACATGGGTGATGATATGTATGCTGCCGGTAACAACAAGACCGACAACGCCAACCAGAACGAGCTCAACTCCTTCCGTTATCTCATCGATAACGGTATCATGGGCAGCGCCTACCGCGGCCTGTATTCCGCCATCTATTCCGCTAACCTCGTCATCGACCACTTCAAGGACGGTCTTCCGGAAGGTGGTGTGACTCCTACCACCCAGCGCGTAGTAGCTGAGGCGAAGGTTCTTCGCGCTCTGTCCTACCTGTACCTGGCCCTCGGTTGGGGAACTCCTCCTATCGTCGACCACGTTCTTGATCCTTCCGAGGAGAAGCCGGGCAACGCCGCTTCCCAGGCCGAGGTTCTCGATTTCATCGTCAAGGACTGCAACGAGGCTATGCCTTACATCGAGGACCGCAAGGGTCCGAACGACAAGAACGGTGCAGTGAAGGTGACCAAGGGTCTGGCCAACACCATCATCGGCAAGGCTCTTGTCTGGAAGGGTGACTATGCCGGCGCGCAGGATGCTCTCGCCAAGGTCATCAACTCCGGCAACTACGCCCTCGTCCCTTCTGAGGAGCTCTTCGATAATTTCCATATCAAGGGTGACGGCAACTCCGAGAAGGTGTTCGAGCTGAACCTCGTGTTCGACTCCTCCGCCTCCAACTATAACAACCACGCTGGCGCCAACATGCCTTGGCTGTGGAACTGGAGAAACGATAAGATGTATCTCCCTCTCGGTACCGGCACTGTGATGTACGGAACCGGTTGGGGCGCCTGCAACCCTACCGAGAAGTTCATCGACAAGCTCATCGAGAACGACGGTATGGATTCCTATCGCCGCAAGGCATGGGTCAAGACCTATGACGAAGTCCTCTATGAGATGCCTTATGCATCCGATGGAGACAGCCCCGTAATGGGCAGGACTGCTTTCAAGGAGTCCGATGCTACCCGCGGTATCTGGAAGGACGACGGTCTGTACGGCCACTGCGGCTGGTTCATGTGGAAACTCAACATCCAGAAGCAGGATCTCTCCAACAACAACCGTACGATGATGAACACCCGCATCTTCCGTTACACCGAGGTTCTGTTCCTGTACATGGAGTGCGCTCTCCAGACCGGCAAGGACAAGGACAAGGCTTTCCAGTATCTGAAAGACATTCAGACCAGGGCTGGTGCCAAGCATATCTCCACTGAGTTCACTCTGCAGGAGGTCAAGAACGAGAAGATGATCGAGTGCTGGCTTGAGGGACTCCGCTTCCTCGACCTGGTACGTTGGGGCGACACCGCCGAACTCGCACAGAACGGCAAGAGCTATCCCAGCTTCCGCGACAAGCTCTTCACCGAGGGCGCTGCCAAGCACGAGGGCTTCGTGGATTACAGCGATGCCGACTGGTGTATCAAGCTGTATCCCAACAGCGGTTTCCAGAAGGGCAAGCACGAGCTGTTCCCGTTCCCGTTCTCCGAGATCTCCGTCAACGAAAACATCGTCCAGAACCCTGGATGGTAATCCTGACTTAACCTATAGAATGGAGGGTGGCCTTGCGGTCACCCTCTTTTCTTTTTGACTATTTGACGTGATATCAGAATGCTTGTCTGAAAGCTTCGTTGTCCGTCTTGAACATCCTGGTCGCGTCCCTCACTGTCATGCCTGTGGACTCTTTACCCATATCGGGAAGGTTGAATGATTTTAGGTTGTAATCGTAAAAGATAGAGGACTCCTGAGGGAGTACGAAAGGTTTTGTAGTATTTCCGTTCTCGTCGATGTGGCAGAAATAGGGTTTCCCATAGTGCCCGTCGCCTCTCTTGCTTGCGAATACGAACCAGCGGCTGTTGGAAGACCAGCTGTGGTATGTATCGGATTTGTCTCCCTTGATCTCGTTCATCGCCCTGACCTCTCCCGTTTGGAGGTTGATGAGGTTCAATGTGCTCTCATTGTGGTTGATCGGGAAAGTTCCGTAGGAAGCTACGGTGAACATAAGCCATTTTCCGTCAGGAGAGGCCTTGGGATGGCAAGCGGAGGCATTGTTCAGTTGCCCGCTCCATACCGTATCGACTTGCTCGCTGATACGCCCGTCGGTGGTGTCGAATTCCGCTCGTACGAGGTCATACCTCAGATCCTTGACATTCTCGGGGACTGAGACTGAGTCGGCAACACAGTAATACACATAATTGCCGTCGGCGGAGAAGCAGGGGAAGGTCTCGAACTTGTCAGCCCTGGCAGTATGAGGAACATTGACCATGAGGTTGCGGTCGAAATCTGCCACGGTCAGGTCTGATGCGGAGTCGTAAACTTCCATACGGTCTCCGGCGTGGGTGTGAAGTCCGGGAAGTATTATATTGGTGGAGAACACTCCGAAACGGCCGGAGGGATGAAGGTCTCCATAGACGGTGCCGGAGAGCATGCCGTCGGCGTTAAGGGTTAGTTTCCTTAGTTTTCCGTCGCGGTTGAGGATGGCTCCGCCGTGAGGGCCACGGATGTAGTACATGGAGAAGTCGCCGCGCTGCTGGCCGTGGATATGGCAGTTCATGCAGGCGTTGTCCGTGTGCTGATGGTCACAGATAATGGTTTCGGAGAAGTCCTCTATGCATCGCTCCATGATGGAGACTTCGTTCCAGTTCTGATAGGCGGGTTCGATGAGGCGGTAGGTGATATATGCATCTATGGGGTCATCGCTGACATAGATGTTCCATGAATCAGTGACCTTCTGACCGTTCACCATAGCTTCAGCTTCGACCTTGATGGCCTGTCCCGCCGTCCCGGCGATGAAAGATTTCCATTTACGGAGGTTCCACTCTACTTCTCCGCCTTTGAATGTGACCGAACGCCCTACGGCGCTGAAAGTCGTACGGGCTTTTTTCACTCCCGTCATGGAGTAACGATAGTTGAGGGGGGCGATATTCTCGGGTATGGTCACTTCTTTGTAGTCCGGGTATATGACGAGGGGACCGTCGCTGCCGGCGACGGTGGTGACTACTTCCTTTCGTCCGCAGGCTGCCAGGATAATGAGCGTGGCGCCGGCGATTATGCTGTATTTCAGGCTTCGGAGTATCATTGCATTTGTCTGTTCATTTCCATCGTGAAGTAGTACCAGTAAGTGTTCCTGTAGTTGTCAGGATATCTCATGAACCTTGCGAGCCTGTTGAGGGTGCCGGCCCCTACACCGTATTTGGCTGCGTTCTCTTCGGAAAGCTGTCCCTGACTGTCGAGCCAGATAAGGACGGCCTCTTGGTAGATTGCGGACGTGTCGGTTTCGGGACGGAAGTCCTCCATGAAATGGTTGAGGTCGAAGGTCAGGAGATCGTAGCAAAGGAGATAGGTGTGTGCGAGATCGTTGGAAGGATTGGCCTCCAGCAGGCCTAGCAGTACCGGTCGGAAAAGGTTGGCATTATATACGAAATCGGTCTTTTCTTTGGCGAGTTTGGAGTGGAGGTCTTCAATCTTTGCCCGTGTCTCTTCATCCGGGTGTCCGGCAAGTATCCGCTTCGCCCATTTCCCGTAGAACAGCGTCCCGCTCAGAAGTCTCAGATATTTCTGTGCCGCGCCTTGCTCGCCTGACGCGAGATTGACCATGGCCATCCGTTTGATATATCTCGTGCCGGTGTGCTTAGGCGAAGCCTGAAGCCCGATTATGGCGCTTTGCTCTGCGAGGGTCATGTCGCCCAGGTGGTACCAGACCTCTCCGACCATGCTGCTCGAAAACTGCGAAAGGTCGGTGGTAATGAACATGAAAAGGGAATTGGAATACTTCTGGGCGTAATTGAAAAGTGATTCTCCCAGGTCTCCCTTCATCGCGTGCGCCAGATTGTAGCAGTAGCTGGCTTCCGTGATATGAAGGTCCTTCTTAGAACGTTTGATGATCTTGTCCCAGTTCTCCCTATAGGTCTCCGTATCGAGGCCGATGACCTTGTCGTACTCTATTCTTGGCCAGCCCCATGCCCGACCGTAGTACTTGTGGACGGGTGATCCGAGGCTCCAGACGCCAAGCGCCAGCAGCAGAACTGTCGCGACAGCTTTCACCCATGTCTTTCTGAACTTCAAGGCGAGAAGGATCAGGACCAGGAACAAGAGGGAGGCTACGGTGTAGCGTGTGGTATAAAGATTCTCCGTCTCGCGGAAAAAAGACCACAGAAAGAATGCGGCTCCGACTGCAAGCGAAGGCCATTTACCCAGGAAATGCCTGCATATGCCATATGCTGCGGCTCCGACGGCGGTGACCAGAAGCGCGACTATCAGGGGACCCGCTACAGGAAGACCGAAGAACTGGTCCAGGAAATCGCTGGTAAAGCGGGCCAGCCATCCGGCGCCCTTGTAAGTCTGGCGTATGTAATCCCAGTCGAACAGGAACAGGTTCATCTGCTCCCTTCGCATGATGTGATACGGGTACGCAAACTGAAAAAAAGCGAAAGCCGCAAGGAACGCTGAACCTGCGGCTATCTTACCGGTATGTTTCTCGAACAGTTTCATCAAATCAGTTTATCTTGACTATCTCATAGTCCCTTGAGCCAAGTCCGATCTTTTCGGCATGCTCAAGGCAGCTCTGCCAGTCGATGGTGGGACGGCTGTTCTTGAACAGTTCGAAGTAGTTGACGAATCCGGGCTTGGACATGTTGTCGCCCACCTGGCTGTTCTTGAACGGCTCCACGGAATTGCAGAGGTCGGCGCAGGCCTGGTCGAGGGCCAAGGGATCGAAGGAGCAAAGCATTCCGACGTCGGGGATGAGCGGCGCGTCGTTCTCCGAGTGGCAGTCGCAGTTGGGCGAGACGTCCACGATGAGGGAGATATGGAAATGCGGCCTTCCATCGACTACGGCCTTGGCGTACTCCGCCATCCTGCGTCCCAACATCTCATTGGCGACGTTGTCGGCAAAACTGATGGCGTCGAAGTTGCAGGCGCCGAGGCACCTTCCGCAGCCGACGCACTGGTCCGAAACAGTCATCTTGCGCCGTCCTTCGTCGAAGACGAGTCCGCCGTTGGCGCATTCCTTCTGGCATTTGCGGCAGCCGCGGCAAAGGACCGGATCTATCTGCGCCTTTCCGGCGCTGTGCTGGTCCTTCTTGCCGGCGCGGGAGCCGCACCCCATGCCGATATTCTTGATGGCTCCGCCGAATCCGGCTTCCTCGTGTCCCTTGAAGTGGCTCAGGCTGATGAAGATATCTGCATCCATTACGGCGCGGCCGATATGGGCAGCCTTGACATACTCGCCTCCGCGTACCGGAACGTCGATGTCGTCAGTGCCCTTCAGGCCGTCGGCAATGATGACGGGACAGCCGACGCTGAGCGGAGTGAAGCCGTTTTCCCAGGCGCAGTAGAGGTGCTCTAGGGCATTCTTCCTGAAACCTGGATACATGGTGTTGCAGTCGGTCAGGAAGGGCTTCCCTCCGAGCTCCTTGACAACGTCCACTACGGCTTTGGCGAAGTTGGGGCGCAGGAAACTGATGTTGCCGAGCTCTCCGAAGTGCATTTTGATGGCGACGAACTTGCCGTCGAAATCTATGTCGCCGATACCGGCGGTGCGGATGAGTCTTTGAAGCTTTTTGGGAATGGGCTCACCGTACATCTTGGTCCGGAAGTCGGTGAAATACACTTTGGATTTTTCCATGGGTTTTATCTTAGGTCAGTTATGATATAGTCGCGGTTAAGCTTTTTTGTGTCGAAGGAGAATGAATTCAAAGAGGTGATCGGCTCGATGGCGAAGTCCCTGACAGTGACGGTGATGACATTCCCGTCAGTGGTACTCACCAGCAGTCCTGCGGGTTTCCTGGCCGAGGTCAGCATCAGGGAGAGTTCCGTAATGTTGCCGTCCTTGGAAGTGGGCACCAGCGTAGCTTTGGTCACCTTCAGCCCGGTGAAAGTGGTGGCGGTCGTACCCGTGAGGGTAAAGGCCTTGTCCACTGCTCCCACCAGCAGGGCGGGGTTGGCTTCATATCCGGCTCCGCCGTCCATTACATTCTCGATGTAACACTCTTCCGCTGCAGTGTCCACGGTCCAACGGGTGACGCCGTCACAGTAGACTTCCAGTCCGTCGCCTTTCATTACGAAAGCGTCTCCCTGGAGCTTGATAGTGCCGGATCCGCTAAGAGGAATCTGCCCGCCGGCCGAATAGGTGTATCCAAATGTGGCGCACCCGGCCGAAAGGTCCTTGGCGAATTCGGTAACGATGTTCTGTCCCGAAGCGGCAATGCCCAGGAACAGGATAAGCAGTGCGGTCAGTCTTTTCATTTCATGAAGTCTTTGAGGATCGCATCGAGCTCGTCGAATGTCGTGACGAGGACCTGGCGGGGTTTCGATCCCTCCTGAGGGCCCACGATGCCGGCGGCCTGGAGCTGATCCATTACACGACCTGCCTTTGCATAACCCATACCAAGTTTGCGCTGGAGGTCGGAAGTCGAGCCCCTTTGTGACATGACGACCATCCTGGCCGCTTCTTCGAAGCGCTCATCGAGGTCTTTCATGTCTATCATGCCACCTCCTGCTTCGCCTTCCGCAGGCTCGGGTGAAGGGAGATAGTACGGAGTATTGTAGCTCTTCTTATAGCCTTGCTGGTCACCGATGAACTCCGTGATGGAGTTGATCTCGTCGTTGGAAATGTATCCGCACTGGATGCGCTCCGTCTCGACACCGGCATAGTAAAGCATGTCTCCACGGCCGATGAGCTTCTCGGCGCCCGTGGCGTCGAGGATGGTGTTGGAGTCCACGCGCGTGGAGACGCGGAAGGCAATCCTGGCAGGGAAATTGGCTTTGATGAGACCGGTGATGACGTCAACTGACGGCCTCTGTGTGGCTATTACGACGTGGATGCCGGCGGCGCGGCCTTTCTGGGCCAGGCGAACGATGGATCCCATGATGCTCTTCTGCATGTTCCTGGCCTCGGAGCCGCTGCCGCCGGACATGGCCAGGTCGGCATACTCGTCGATGACGACTACGAGGTAGGGGAGGAAGCGGTGACCGTGCTCGGGATTGAGCTTGCGGTCCTTGTAGCGCTCGTTGTAAAGCTTGATATTGTTGACGAAAGCCTTACTGAGGAGCTCGTACCGCTCGTCCATCTCGGTACAGAGCGAACGCAGGATCTTCTCGGCGTCCTTGGGCTTCTTGACGATTGCGCTGTCGGCTTCCTCTTCCTCGTCCGCGGCAGTGGGCAGGACGGCAAGGTAGTGCTTGAGAAGCCTGCCGTATGCGGAGAACTCCACCATCTTGGGGTCGATGAAGACCATCTTCATCTCGGCCGGATGCTTGGAATACAGCAGTGAAGCGATCAGGACGTTGAGGCCGACGGATTTGCCCTGCTTGGTGGCTCCGGCCACGAGCAGGTGCGGCGCGTCGGCCAGGTCGAAGACCTTGACCTTCTTGGTGATGGTACATCCTATGGCGACCGGGAGGTCGGCCTTGCTGTTGCGGAACGCTTCGTCGTTCAGCAGGCCTTTGAGCGGGACGATGGAAGGCTTGTCGTTGGCCACTTCGATGCCGACGGAGTCGGGCAGGGTGACGATACGGACTCCGCGGGCGTTGAGCGACATGGCTATGTCGTCCTGCAGGCTGCGGATGTTGGCTATCTTGACGCCCGGGGCGGGATAGACCTTGTAAAGTGTGACGGTAGGGCCGACGACGGCCTTGACGTCCACGATCTCGATCTTGTAGTTCCTGAGGGTGGAGCGTATCTTGTTGTTGTTGCGGTTGAGCTCCTCGTCGGAGACTATCTGGGTGCCGGAAGCGTGGTCCTCGAGCAGGTCGAGGCTCGGGAATTTGTACGACGGGAGACCCTCCGGGGGATCCAGACGGACGTCGATGCGGGGAAGCTGCTCCTTGACCTCGGTGTCGAGCTCTTCGCCGCGGTCCACCTCGAAATTGCCCTCGGTAGCCGCAGGCGACGGTTCCGGAACCGGTTTAGGGGCCGGAGCGGGCTTGGGCGGAGTCATGACCGGAGCGGGCTCGGGGATGGGTTCCGGCTCGGGTTCGGGCTCCGGCTCTTCGCGCTTCCTGAAGGGAACGAAAGATCTGCGCGGACGCTCCTCTGCGATGTCATCTTCAGGCTTGGAGTCTCCTTCGTCACTGTCTTCGGCTCCGAGGCGGCTGAACCAGTCGGAGAATCTCCTGCTGCACAGTATGAGCCAGCCAAGCAACAGCGCCAGGAACAGAATGCCGGTGAGGATGGGGCCGAAAAGATTGATGAACCAATTGGTGACGTGGGCGCCGCATTCGCCTCCGAGGCCGGCGCCGAAGAGCGTCTGCACGCCGGCCAGGCGGCCGACATAGGCGCAGAGCAGCGCAGCGAGGAGGGCGCCGCTGACCGTCACGAGGGCGGTCTTGAGCAGCGAGTGCTGCCACTTGCCGGCGATGAGCCTGACGGCCATCGCGCAGAGGAGTATGATGAAGGCGAAACTGCCCAGACCGAACCATTTGGCAATCAGGGTATGGGCCCATTTGAGCCCGAGCTTGCCTCCGAAATTGGCCACGCCTACCGCCTGGTCCATCATGGCGGGGTCCGTGAGCAGGCTTTGGTCCTGTTTCCACGTGAAGATATATGATACCATGGCCAGGAGCGAGAAGAGCGCGAAGAGCGCGATCAACACTCCGAGGGCCTTGACCGTACCGGTTTTCTGCCGGTCGTCCCAGGAATCCCAGAATTTGAGTTTCGGCAGTCTCATTATTTCTTACGGTTGTTTTTCCTTCTCTTGTTGTTCCATCCGCGATTCTGCGGCTGCTGCACGCCTCCGACGTTGATGCTCATTCCGGGCCTCGAGAACGAGGCGGAGTCGGCTATCCTGGTGAGGCTGATGCCTTCGGGGACCTTGATGCGGTAGTCCGAGAGCTTTTCGATGTCGTTGAAAATGGTCTGGTCGGCCACGCTGTCCTTGTTCCAGATGAGGTACTGCTGGCGCATGTAGATGGCCAGGGAGCGGATCATCGCGGTCTTGACTTCGCCTTCTGGCTCGGAGGCGATGAGGTCGATGATACTCTCGATGTTGCGTCCGTAATGGGTGGCCTTGACGGGCTTGCCCTTGAGGGGTATCACCCGGGGCTTGGAGTCGAGATCCTCCACGACCGGGGCGGGGTAAGGGGCGTCGATGTCGAGGTCCAGCCCGGCGATGAGGTAGAGGTGGTCCCAGAGCTTCTGCTCGAAGTTCTCCTGCTGATGTACCTGTGGGTTGAGCAGTTCCATCACCTTGACGACGGCGCGGGCCTGTTCGCTGCGTTTGTCGCGGTCCTCGATCAGCTTGAGCTGCTCGACCATCTCCAGGATGTTGCGTCCGTATTCGGGCATCCGGAGTTTCTCCCTTTCGGTATTGTAATATAGCTTGATGGTATCGTTGGTGGCTTCCATAGAATGTTTTTTATACTTAACCCACAAAGATAATCAAAAACCGCGACTATTCCCCGTTTATTTTCCGAGAAACCGTTTTTGGACTTTCCATTTGCCAAAGATTGTTTTTATGTGTACCTTAGCAGATTGTAAACGTTGCCACATATGACCAAGGCTTTTTGCGTAGCAGGACATACTTTTCACCTCGAGATGCCGGACGGAGCGCCCCTTTGGCCGCTTCTGACCCAGTATCGGGATTTCGTCACCGCTCCGGTGTGCGAACCTCTTTTCACGCTTTCTTTAGTGGAGGAGTTGCCGGAAAAGGAGAAGACCCCTTTGCTGGTCGTCGAGCCGGAGGATGACGGCCAGCCTCGGCTGGACCTGTACACCTGCGCGGAGGGATGCCTTGTGGAGATGGCTCCGCTCGCCTCGCTTCCTCCTTGCGGAAGGCTGCTGATGGCCAAGGACTATCGCCGCGGGAGGCTTGCCCTTCTCAAGCGCTCGGCCAGTTCTTCCTTGTTCGCGGTGAACAATTCGCTGATGCTGATGTACGCATTCTGCAGCGCTCCCCACAAGACGCTCGAGATGCATGCGTCCGTGATAATGAACGGAGGCAAAGGATATCTGTTCCTTGGCAAGAGCGGCACCGGAAAGAGTACCCACAGCAGCCTGTGGCTCAAATATATAGAAGGCAGCGAGCTGATGAACGACGACAATCCCGTGCTGCGTGTCGGCGACGATGGAGTCACTCGTGTTTACGGCTCTCCCTGGAGCGGCAAGACCCCTTGCTACCGCAATGTCAGCGTTCCGGTCGGAGCGATCGTGCGCATTCGTCAGGCAAAGCATAATACCATCAAACGACAGAATACCCTGGAGTCGTATGCCTCCGTGTATTCCTCGTGCTCCGGCTTCAAGGCCGACCGCATGATGGCGGACGGCCAGCATGAGGCGTTGGAGCATATAGCCTTGAACGTGCCTTGCTATACGCTGGACTGCCTTCCGGACGAGGAGGCCGCCAGGGTTTGTGCGGCCGAGGTCAGGAAGGAGGATGGCGATGCATAAGGTCGTAGTTCCGAATGCCATCCTGCTGGGTGAGGTGAAGTCGATGCTGGCTGAAGGCAAGGATGTTGTAATCCCTACCAAGGGAAACAGCATGCTCCCTTTCATCCGCGGAGGCAGGGACAACGTCAACCTTCGCAAGCTAGGCACCGTCGATGTCGGGGACATCGTACTGGCCGAGATCAGAGAGGGAACCTATGTGCTGCACCGCGTTTTCGCCCTGGACGGAGATACGGTCACCCTGATGGGTGACGGCAATCTCCGAGGAGTGGAGCGTTGCCGGCGGGAAGATATCGCCGGTACGGCCATGAGCGTTTTGAGAGATGGTTCGAAGGAAGTGGACTGCAGGGGCCGGAAGGCCATGCGACGGGCGCGAGCCTGGCGCCGTCTGATGCCCTTCCGGCGCATCATCCTTGGAATATACAGAAGGATTTTTATATGAAACTTATCGAAGGATTCAGGCTCCGCCCGCTGGGCAAGGAGTTCATAGTGACGCCGGAAAGCGTCGCGCAGATCAATTTCAGCAAGATGATTTCGCTCAACTCTTCTGCCGCGTATCTGTGGAAGTCCGTTGAGGGAAAGGAGTTTACGCCCGAGGATCTCAAGAATCTCCTTCTCGAGAAGTATGAGGTCGAGGAGGGAATCGCCGCCAGGGACGCCGAGAACATCGCCCGTACCTGGATTGATGCCGGCATAGCTGAAGAATAGACGGTTATGAAGGATTTCCGCACCTGCGTGAAGGGATTGGCGGCCATGGGCCGTCCGCTCTGGGGCAAGGTCCTCGTGAGCTGGATCATCGGAGTGGTGAGGATCGCCGCTTCGATGTCCTTCGTGTGGGTGTGCAAGGCACTTGTGGATATTGCCACAGGCGAGTCCGCCGCCCCGCTGGGGACGTATGTCGGCATAATGGTCGGGATAATGCTTGTGCAGGTCGTTTCGTCCGTGGCTTACGGCTGGTGGGAGGGGATGATAGTGACCAGGACTCAGAACGAGTTCCGCTCCAAGGTGTTCGGCCATGTCCTCGCCAGCGAGTGGAATGGCCGTGAGGCATTCCATTCCGGCGATATGGTCAACCGCCTGGAGGAGGATACCCGGGTGGTCGTGGACTTGCTCTGCACCAGGGTACCGGATTTCCTGATTACTTTGGCCCAACTGATAGCCGCTTCCATCTTCCTTTTCACCCTGGAGCCTTCGCTTCTCTGGGTATTGCTCATCCTGATGCCCGTGGCCGCCATTGGCAGCAAGATGTTCTTCAAGACCATCCGAAAGCTTACTTCACTGATCCGCGCAAAGGACAGCCAGATCCAGGGACATATGCAGGAGCATCTCCAGCAGAGGGTGCTGGTCAAGACCCTTGGCTGTACTGACCGGGTTGTCGACAAGCTTGACGACCTGCAGGGCGAAGTGATGGACAATACCATCAAACGCTTGAACTACAATGCTGCGGCGCGCTCCTTCCTGCGGGTTGGATTCATGGCCGGTTATGCCGCGGCGTTCCTTTGGGGAGTGTTCGGCATCAAGTCGGGAGCAGTCACTTTCGGTATGATGACGGCATTCCTGCAGCTCGTCGGCCAGGTGCAGCGCCCGATCGCCGACATCAGCCGTCATATCCCCGCCTTCATCCATTCACTGACTTCTGTCGAGCGTATCCTCGAACTGACCGAGCTGCCTCTTGAGGCTGAAGGTGAAGACATCCTCTTCGAAAAGGCCCCCGGCATCAGGATGGAAGACGTGACTTTCGCCTATACGGATGTCCCGGAGGGAATGGAGCCCCAGCTCGTTCTGGAGCATTTCTCCTATGATTTCAAACCTTCGTCGGTCACTGCGATCATGGGTGTGACGGGCGCCGGCAAGAGCACGCTTACGCGTCTCGTGCTTGCGCTTCTGCGTCCGGCTTCAGGGTCGGTAGTACTCTATTCGGGAACGGAAACCGTTCCCGCCAGTCCGGCCACTCGATGCAACTTCCGCTATGTTCCGCAGGGCAACAGCCTGATGAGCGGAACCGTGCGGGACAATCTCCTTCTGGCCAATCCGTCGGCCACGGAGGATGAGATGCGCGAAGCGCTCCATCTTGCGGTGGCCGACTTCGTCCTCGACCTTCCCGACGGGCTTGATACCGTATGTTCCGAGAAGGGAAGCGGCCTTAGCGAGGGGCAGGCGCAGCGCATAGCGATAGCGCGCGCGCTGCTGCACCCCGGAGGGGTCCTCATCCTCGACGAAGCCACTTCCGCGCTGGACCGCGACACCGAAGACATGCTCCTTCAGCGGCTGTCACAAAAAGTAAGCGGCGGGAAGACCATCCTATGGATCACCCACCGCGAGTCGGTAACCAGCATCGCCGATGCCGTTCTGAGAATCTGATTATTCGTGGTCGCGGACGCAACGCACGTTGGCCGCGAATGAATACTTGGAAGTGCTCCCGATGAAAAGGTCGGGACTCTCATCGTAGAAATACCTGTAATATGCCTGCTCCGCGTCCTTCTCGTCCGCGGTCCAGAAGGCTGCGTAGTCGTACATGGACTTGAAGTCGGCCTTGCCTTCGGTTTTGTTGGCATAGCCGAGGGGAATCATCGAGAGACCGAGACGGTCGGTGATCTTTACCTCCGGCCAATACTCCCAGATCTTTTTCCCGTTGAGATAGAGGTCTCCCATGAAGGCTCCGGCCGCGGAATAGTATCTTTCCTTCGGGTCCGGGGTCGTGCCCAAAGATGCCGCCGCCGCATCGGCCCAGTCACTCAAAGTGGACAGACGCCATCCTTCGGGACAGGCTGAAACGGCTTCACGCCAGGTGTAGAACCTTCCGAAGACATCCGAGGCGGCCTCGCAATTCTCCAGCGGGATACCGCTGCCCTTATAGGCAAGGTTCTCCCTGAACCAGTCCTTGCCGCCGCCAGTGGTGCAGAGGTACTCGTGCCCGTCACGGGAGTCCGTGAACATGAAGTCACGGCCTTCTACGGATTCCAGGCCGCTGATGCTTCCGCCGTCGCGTCCGGGCTTGAGTATGATGGTGCTCTGAGAGGCGCTGGAATTGTAATATCCATCCGCGAAGGCGACACAATACACCGTGACCGTGCAGAGAGTGTCGGTGATGGTTACGGAATAAGTGTCCGAAGTGTCCCTGGCGGAGCGGTAGGGGGAATTGTACCAATAATAACGCACTTTGGTGCCGTCGTCGGCGGTCACGCCCTTGGCGGTGAAAGTGTAGGTGTCTCCGGCAACGCTGAAGATGGGCATGGAGAACTCCGGCGATCCCGTAAGATTAAGGAAATTCTCGGTTTTGTCCTTTTTGCAGGAGGTGACGCACAGCAATGCAAGAAGTGCGATTCCCAGGATATGATATCTGTTGAAGTCCATAAAGGTCCTTGTCATCAATTAACTTACAAATATCGTCATTTTGACTTAAAAACCATTAACTTTGTACAAATACTTTGCCGTTCCGCCCCATGATCCTTTCTTTTCGTTCCATGCCTTGCGTTCCCGCAGCCCGGTCTCGCGGGTTGTCCTGCATCCATAGCCGGTCTGGAATAGTCCATGGTGTCGGACTGGCATTTGCCACTTTCGCCGCTTTGCTTATCGTATCCTGCTCCGGCCGCGGCCGCTACGTCGCTTTCACGGGGTACGCCCAGGGCGGAACCTACAGCGTCAAGATCAATACCTCCGGGGTCCGTGTACCTCGAGAAGATATTGCCACGGCCATCGATTCCATACTTACTTTGGTTGATACCACGTTGTCCGGATATAACAAGGCTTCGCAGTTGAGCCGTTTCAACGCCGGTGAGACCATTGTCCCGAACCGGCTGTTTTCCGATATTTATTCTTTCTCACGCGATATTTGGTCCGAGACCGGAGGGTGTGTGGATGTCGCTGCCGGCCCCTTGTTCGACATCTGGGGTTTCGGGTTCTCTACAGACTCCCTGCCTTCCGGCGACAAGGTCCTTGAGACGCTTGCGGTCTGCGGCATGTCGCGCCTTCGTCCGGCCATCGCTCCCGGAGTACCTGCCGACTCCCGCTCCCTGGTTTCCTCCTCCTCCGAGTCCTATGCCGCCTCGTCTCCCTCCTCCGGTTCCACCCTTGATCGGCTCTCTTCACTTTCCCCCTCCGGAATCACCCTTGATTCCCCTCTGGATCCAGCCCCTGCACTGCTGAACTTCAATGCGATAGCGCAAGGTTATACCTGCGACCTGGTGGCCGGTTACCTCCGCTCCATCGGCGTGACCGATATGCTGGTGGACATCGGCGAGATCTATTGCGCCGGGCTCAATCCCGCCGGTCGGGATTGGACCATAGGCGTCGACCGTCCGGTGGACGGCAACGAGACGCCCGGCGCCGACCTTGACGGCATCTGGCTGTCCGGCGGCCGATCCTGCGGCATCGTCACTTCCGGCAACTACCGCAAGTTCTATGTCCGTGACGGCCGCAAGTACGCCCACACCATCGACCCCCGCACCGGATATCCGGTCGAGCATTCGCTGCTGAGCGCCACCATCGTCGCATCGACCGCTGCCGCTGCCGACGCCTACGCCACCTATTGTATGGTCATCGGTTTCGATGAGGCCCGCGCCTTTATCGAGTCCCGCCCTGACCTCGAGGGCTACCTCATCCGCGACGCCGATGGCACCATGCTCGAGTGGGCCTCTCCCGGCTTCACCCTTCGCTAGTCCTCCGTTAGCCCTTCCTTAGCCCTTCCTTCGTTAGTCCTTCTTCCGCTCATTCGCCGGCTTCGCACCTTCTTTTCTCGCCTCTTCGCAGACCCTCAAGGTCCCTTCCGCTTTTCCCTCTCTTCATTTGCCTTCTTTTCTCCCTTCCCGGCCTGTTCCTGCCGGTTTTAGGTCCGGTGCGGCTCGTTCCCTCCTTCCCGGGCCAATTTCCGTCATTTTCGGGCCTTTTTCTACCGTTTTCAGGCCCAGTGTTGCTCGTTCCCTCCTTCTCTGGCCTTTTTCTGCCGTTTTCAGGCCCAGAGCTGCTCGTTTCCTCCTTCCCGGGCCCATTTCCGTCATTTTCAAGCCTCGTCGGTGCGTGTTTGGGCCCGTTTTCCGCACAGATGGGCCCGGATTGCCTCATTCGTGTGGGTCTGGGCCCGATTTCCGCACAAACGGGCCCGGATTGCCTCATTCGTGCGTGTTTGGGCCCGATTTCCGTACGAACGGGCCGGGATGGCCTCGTCGGTGCATGTTTGGGCCAGTTTCCCGCACAAACGGGCCGGGATAGCCTCGTCGGTGCATGTTTGGGCCTGTTTTCCGCACAGATGGGCCCGGATTGCCTCATTCGTGCGTGTTTGGGCCCGATTTCCGCACAAACGGGCCGGGATAGCCTCGTCGGTGCATGTTTGGGCCAGTATCCCGCACAAACGGGCCGGAATAGCCTCTTCCGTGCGTGTTTTGGCCCGTTTTCCGCACAAATGGGCCCGGATTGCCGCATTCGTGCGGGGTTGGGCCCGTTTTCCGCACAAACGGGCCCGGAGAGGC
>JAEEGJ010004610.1_pt1 | contig 45964 bp, 38 predicted proteins | sample 8958761 | NCBI WGS metagenome assembly JAEEGJ01 (sample SAMN16246546, study PRJNA631951) | gut metagenome | biome: gut microbiome; feature: rumen; material: RS-attached | host: Bos | place: Iran: Karaj | collected 2018-10
GGTCCGCACATATCAGCCGCCTCCGACAAATCCGACAATATCGACATCATCGCCGTCGGACAAGGTCCGGTCATACTCCGCTTTCGGCACGATCTCGCCCCGGATCATGATGGCGGATCTTTTCGGATCGAGATTCATGGAGGAAAGAAGGGAATGAACGGTCATTCCGGCGCAGTCTTTCTGTTCTCCGTTAATCGTTACCAACAGGATCACTTCCTTTTTCATAAAGTGGACCGTTTTTCTGCAAAAAAATACAGCACGCCCAGAGTCTGCACCGATGGTGGTACACCCCGGACACGCTGTTTCACGGTCTGTAAACAGTAGACATGAAAAGAAGCGTTTTGTCAAGGTTTCCGTATCTCTCGGGATAAAGGGATATCATAGCCCCACGGTGCGATATCTTCAAATGTCTTCGCAACCGCCAGTACATCCTCGTCACGGAACTTCTTTCCGATGATCTGCATGCCGACAGGAAGGCCTGTCTTTGTAAGTCCGGCAGGTACAGATGCCGCAGGATTTCCGGTGAAATTGGAAAAGAACGTCTCGCAGAATCCGATCAGGGGTTCTATCTTTCTGCCGTTCATCTCAAGCGGTCCTCTGGTATTTCCATCTTCTGCATTTCGGACAGGCGGACAGATCGTCACCGGTGACAGGATGATGTCATATGTATCGAAGATATCCTGCATCGCATCGAGCATCTCCGTGCGTAGTTCATTGAAATAGCGGTAGTCCATCACGGTGGAGCGAAGTGCCAGTTCATTCCAGTAGATGAATTCTTCCGGCAGTTCCTCTCTGTGATCCTTTACCAGATCGAGGCCTTCTTTCTTCCATAGTTCCATATCGATCGCCGTGTCGATACTGATGCTTCTGCACCAGAGTTCGGCAAATTCATTCTGCGTGTGACGGAAAGAAAAGTGTACAGGCTCGATGCTTGCTCCGGCAGCTTCGAGTTTTTTGGCGGCATCTTTCACGATCGCGGCGACTTCCGGATCGACGGTAAAGATATCAAAGTCCGTAGTGAACGCGACCTTCCAATTACGGATCGGCTTTTTCATGAGCTCGGTAAAATCGCGCTTGCCGTGATCGAGACTGAGCGGATCTCTGGGGTTATAGCGCGCCATGTAATTGAGCATGACCGCACTGTCCAGAACAGTTCTCGTGATCGCACCGTTAAAGCAATAAGGATGTGTCGCCGTCCATCCGTCCGGGCGGCAGATACTCGGGATCGTTCCGACAGATGCCTTAAACCCGAAGCATCCGCACCAGGCCGCCGGGATGCGGATCGATCCGCCGCCGTCAGACCCTTCCGCGATCGGGAGCATGCCGTCCGCGACCGCCGCAGCGGAACCTCCGGATGAACCTCCGGAATTATACTTCGTATCAAAAGGATTTCTCGTCGGGCCGTAGAGGTAATTGTCGCAGGTACCGCGCATCGCAAATGCCGGGGCATTGGTCTTTCCGACCGCGATTGCTCCGGCTTCTCTGGCCGCGATATAGAACATTGAATCTTCCGGATCTTCACGGATCAGGGACTTTACTCCGCCGTGGGAATTCGTCCAGCCCTTTTTCGAAGGAAGAAAGTCTTTTAAGCCCACCGGAACACCTGCCAGAGGACCCACTTCCTCGTGACGCAAAAGTTTTTCCTCAAGTGCTTTTGCCTCGGAAAAAGCATCGTCGAATTTCGTATATGTGAATGCATTTAAGCTCGGATTTCTCTTCTCGATCCGCGCTTGGAAATACCGGATCACTTCTGTCGGAGTGATACGGCCGGACCGCACTTCTTTTCCGAGTTCTACACCTGAAAGCTTCTCCAGTTCCATAGAAAACTTCCTCTTCTTTGTCGGAAGATCAAGCCACTGCTTCGGCTTTTGCCATCCGGTCGATATATTTCTGGCCGATCTTCTCTTTTTCCCATCGCTTCGAGATGCGGTATCCCATCGGGGAGAATACGGCTTCCAGAATAAGTTCCACGAGCATCGATGTAGTCGAGCAGATCAGGACCTGTGTCCAGTTCCAGCCGAAGAAGACGTGGGAGACCATCGCGGAAAATACGAAGTTATCGACCCACTGGGCGATACCTGTAGAGATCAGGGATCTCCTGGCAAATCCGACAAAGTTTCCTTTATCGGCGCGTCCGATCAGGTGGTTGAGACCGGAGTTTACGAGCGTGGAAAGAAGCATTGCCGTTGCCGAACCGACTACGACATACCAGGAGCCGGCAAAAGTACTGTCGATTCCGGAAGAAACGAGCTCGCCTGTTACGGCATCCGGTGCGGAATAGTAGGCCGCCCATGATCCCGGTGCCATCGACAGAAGTTTAAAGACCAGTACGCAGATCACATTGACGCCCATCGCGAGGATCGAGATCTTCGTCGCGGCTTTCGCACCGAAACGCTTACAGATACAATCCATACAAAGAAACGAGATCCAGGAAAGCGCCAGACCGCAGTTGAGACAGAAATACTCCGAGCGGTAGAGCTCCTTACTCGCCATAAGGTTCATGAAAACAACTGAAAGAATAAATGTGACGGTGACCATCGCAGGCACACCATGCAGAAGGGCTTTGTAGTCCTCTTTCACGCGAGAGATCGCAGACATTATCAGTTTCTCCTTTGGTTTTAATCTTTTACAAGCAGGATATCGGACCCGAACTGCTTGGCGTGACAGCTGTCACTGCATTGCCTATTATAATATGGGAAAACGAAAAATCAATAGTTTATCTGCCTTTTCCGGGACTGACGAATGTTTCCTGGACAACATCCTCGGCATCTTCGTTATTCTTAAGAATAGAAAACGCCGTCCAGTACACCGCTTTATAAGCTTCGTTATACAGTTTCTCGAGTTCTTTTTCTGACATTTTTGTCCTCCTTTATTTCCGCATCTGCCATTAAGACACATGACGAAGCGGAAATATTCGAAACAAATTCCCCGACAGAACAACAAGGATCACATGCTGTCTGAATATTTAAAACAGTTCATCTAAAAGAATATAGTATCGGATCTTCTCCATGTCCGGTTCGATGCCAAGCTTCTCGAAAAGCACTTCCGGGCGGAAGCCTTCATACACTTTTCCGCCGTATGTCCCGTCGAAGTTATGCTTGAGGCTCCGGTAACACATGGCGATATCTTCCCACTTGTCCGCGATGCCGGCATTCCCCAGATCGATCAGTCCGCTGAGTTTCCCGTTCTCGATAAAGACATTCGGCAGGCAGTAATCGCCGTGGGAGAGGACCGGTTCATAGGAAGGTTTATGGTCGAAGAGCCACTGGAGCAGCTCCTCCGGATTTTTAAACCCGCCTTCGCCGAAGGTCTCCGGCTCGGTATCCTCTAAATCATACAGGTGTTCCTCCACCTGTCTTTTCGCCTTCTGAAGTTCCTGCTCCAGACCACAGTCCCGGGGGCAGTCCGAGATATCGATACTCCAGAGAAGTTTCAGCGTATCCGCAAGGACCGTAACCATCTCATCCGGATGCTCCAAATAGTATTTGTCGCAGGACATTGTTCCCCGTACCTTGCTCATGAGAAGATACTGTTTCTGATCATCCTGTTCAAAAGCGAGGATCTCCGGTACCGGCACTTTGCCGGAAAGCCAGCGTGTCATCTGCACCGTTTTCTCATCTTCCATCCCCAGCGGCATGACCTTCAGGACGCAGTCGTCAAAGAGCATGACTGTCGATCCGGACTTGCCGGTCTTGTCTAAGGAAAAAGACTTTCCGGATACCTTCTCACGGATCGGCTCCGGAAGGCGGTCGATCAGAAGTTCCGACAGCGCCATATATTCGCGAAGATACATTCCGCGGCGCATCTCGTCCATGCCGTCATATTCCTGATGTTTCGAAAAAATCCGGTAGATCTCACTGATCGGCATCCATCTCGGCTCCATGCCACACTCGATCTCCCGGTCAGTCAGCTGCATCTCCGTCTCTCCGGTCACTTCTCCAAAAAAATAGAGATTGACCCACTTGAAGTCTTCGTAGTATTCATCGATCTGAAGTACGCAGGAAGAGGGACGGATCCGAACACCGCACTCTTCCGAAACTTCCCGGATCACGCATTCTTCATCGCTCTCGTTGTCCTCGAGCCCGCCGCCCGGAAGCATCCACTGGCCGGTCTTCGTCTCATAGGACATGAGTATCTTCTCATCCTTAATGATGACCGCCCGGCTGCCTGCTCTTGTTTTCGTCCAGTTTCCGAAATAGTTCTCTCCGAAAATATCCAGTTTCTTCATCGATCTGTTCCTGCTTTATAAAGAATAAACCTATTATAGCAAACGGCAGGAATCCTTTTTAATCGGCACGAACCGGGCTGCATCAGGTATCATTTGATATAATCCACTGCTGCCTTATGATACAGATACAGTGCTTTTACAAGATTCTCCCATGTATCTGAATACTCACCGTTGAAGATATTGGACATATAGTTCATGACGCTGTATCTGACCGTATCATTTTTACCTCCGCAGGTGACCTTCATTTCGAAGACTTCATCGAGTTCATAAGCAGCGATCCCGCGGATACGAACGACCTGATAACCGTCTACTTTCGATGTTTCCAGTTTATTGCCGCGATTGCAGGAGAAGGTCAGTTTCTCGCTGCTGCTGAAATAAAGCGACAGAGTCGTCTCCGACTTAAGTGAGATCGTCGCGCCTTCAAAGGTCACGCCTGACAGCTTATCAAGAGAAACTTTGGTAGCCGGTGCCGCCGCAGTCACCTCCTGCGCGGTAACGGAAGAGACAGTATTGTAATTCCGATAATTCTCATCGATAAGAGAGGCATCCATTTCAAAGTAATCCTGGGCCCACGTGCAGTAGCACACCAGTGCTTTTACCAGAGGCTCGGCCTTCTTATACTCGGCATTAACGTTTGTCTGGGAAAGAAGCGTATCGGCATATTGCTTCACGGAATAATTATATTTCCTGCCGTATTCTCCGCCATCGACCATCCGAAGCCCGATCGTGGAGGCAACATCCTTCGCCGATACCTGGCACTTGAAAATATGGTAAGTCGTATTCCCTTCGGAAATGGTCTCGGCGACCGTTCTGTCCTCACCCGCTTTCGCTTTTACATAGATCTTCCGGGTCACGGTCTTGTTGCCGGAAGGAACATCAAACTCTACATACGCGTCATCAGAAAGAGTCGCCTTCGAAAGATCCATATAGAAATTCACGCCGATATCACCGGAAAGACTCAGAGTACAGCCGCACAGTTTCTCACCGAAGTCCGCCGTTCCCGCATTAGACCATTCGGAGATCTCTTTTACGGACGGAGTCCACGAAGGACTTGTTTCGCCGCTTTTCAACGGGATGAAGGCCACGGAGATCGTTGTATCCCTGGTATTTGTAAGATGGATCGCAAGCTTTCCATACTCACTGTTATCCGTTGCACCCGGAACATTCATGGATGTCGGAAGAGGCTTCGCATCCATGACGGTAAACTGACCATCGCTACTAAGAAGCTGCACCCATAATCTGTCAGAGCCGACAGTTACTATCGCACTTTTCCCGTCAGATGAAACCCGGATCTGTCCCTTGGTATGCGCGAACCAGTAAATCTCACCCGCATTATTAAGAGAGATCTCATCCTGGATGATCACGCATTCCTTATCCTTTATCATTTTCATGCCGCGGATCACTTTATTGGCGCCGCTCGGCGCATATGCGGCAGTTAAGTCCGTTACAGCGTAGGCTTCATTTCCGCTTTTGTACTCAGTTACGAGGCATTGCACCAGGTCCGCCTGATCAATATCCCACGTCGGATTGATGACAAGCGTATTGTGCCCTTCCGCTTTGATCCGATAAGAATACTTACGGTCTTTGAGCTGATAGTTCTCATTTCCCAGATGTGTAAAAAAACGCTGTCCGTTAGATTCGATATAGAACGAGCCCAGATCAAAGTGTCCGTGAAACACATAATCGTTTTTGCCGAGATGAAGTGCCGAGACAAGACCGCTTTTATTCCAATTGGTTCTAAAGCTTGCATCTGATGCGCCGACAAATCCGGCATCGGTTTTCTTATTCAATTTCTCGCCTGTCTGTTTACTCTCGTCGATCCACAACACATCCAGGTAGTTAAAGTCCTGACCTTTCGGTTTATTTGCGAGATTTTCGAGACGTATAGCAGACAATGCCGGTAAATTGAGCTGCTCGCCGAGCCACAGAAAAACAGCCCAGTCGGTTCTTCTTTCCGTACGGTCATCACCGAAATCGAATGATATATGTGTGTTGGAGCTCATACTGAGGACCCAGTCAGCAGATCTTTCTACACCATCAAAATCTGCCAGGCCATAGTCGGTTCCGGTTGCACTTTTCAGTGCGGAGGATTGCAGACCAAGATAATATGTGGCGTAATCCCAATATCCCAGGCCCTCTTTGTAGCTGCCATCTACGGCGCCATATCCAAGACGTACACAGTAATAAGCTCTTTTGTAACTGTAGGTTATAACCTGCGAGGCAATATCTCTTGCATCCGATTCATCTGCAATCGCCAGAGCTGCGAGATTCGTGCCGCCGGTGCACACGAACTGCCAGTTGTCTCCCTCATTATTCAGATACCAGTAGTACGAGCGAGAGTATTCATTCTTCGACTTCGTATAATCCACCATGACCTGTTTTAAGCCTTTTTCAATCAGGGTGGTCCTGATCAGATCCCTCTGCTCCGGAGTCATCCAGTGATAGAGCCAGTCATACGCGTATGCAAAGGCTGTACACAATTCAGCTGTATCCAGGAAATGATGCGGATTCCAATCTGGAAAATTACAAGCCGCTTCAAGATCTGCGTAGGCATATCGGGCATATTTTTTGTCGCCGAAAATATTATATGCCAGAGCAAATGTGGCAACGTTGCGCTGAACCTTTTTCGACATTTCGAGAATGCCCTCATCGCCATCTTTTGCATATTTGATGGCCTCTTCAGCGGGTTTGTTAGCTTTTCGACTGATAATATTTTCCGCTTCGCTACGAAGATCTTTGAGAAGAGTATCCGTCACCGAACCATCACCGATGTGTGACCGTAGCATGGCGAACCTCTCCTCCGTCATGATAAGTCTCGGGTGAACATTCTCTCCGTACTTATTGATGATGTCGTCGATAACTGTTTCTCCATCGACAAAAGTACCGTAATCATTTACTTGCAAACTTTCCTTTGCCCAAACACAAACCGGCATAATGTTGATAATCAGTACAATAACTAGCAAAACACTCAGCAGTCTCTTTTTCATGTCATAACCTCTTACGTCGATGTATTTACTTTTGTTCAAACTGGGAATAGTCAGCAGCAGGAGCAGCCGTTTTCCCGCGTTCTTTTAAGCTGATAACCATATAGATTCCGGCAACGGCTGCAACAACAACAGCGGCGATCAGAATGTAGTAGCCGTATGTCTTTTCCATTCTGTTTTTAAAACTGTACCGATAAGTTACCGGACCATCTGATATTTGACCCGGATTGTTTAAAGCATTGGTAAAATCACTGATCTTCGATATCGCATAGATTCCGAAAATGACTGAATAGCAGGAACAAACGACATATGCTATTTTCGTTTCTTTAGTTTGAATAATGGCGAGCACTATGGCCGCAACCGATACCACGATCACAAAGGTCGTCGAAAAGAAGACAGCCATGTCATATCCCTCATAGAAAACATCCCACTTCGCTGAATCCGTTCTGCCTCGGGACAGAGTCGTAGTGACAAGCGGAGTGAGCACACTAGCTATCATTAATAAAGCAGCTGCAACACCGAGGATTCTTCCGAAGGTGTCTTTCATCCCGGAGGATTTTAAACCTGAAACCTGCGTATCATTAAAAGACATAAAACCACCACCCCTAAAAATAAACCCGGAACACATTATACCATCTCTTCTGTTCACACAAAAATGATATAAAGGTGGAAATAAGCATGTTATAATGAAAGTTGAGTAGGAAAAAAGATAACTTTAGGAGGTTGAGACATGAGTTGGACTTCAGCTAGAAAAGAAAAAAGAATGACCGAGGTCGCGGAGAATACCATCAGCGAACAGAAATATAACCTGTTTCTCGGAGGCACGGTATTCTACGGTCTTCTGGTAAACATTATCCTTTGTGCGGTAGCCGGCGAGACGATGCTGGACTGGGTGGTCCAGTCAAAATCAAATTCAATCATCCTCTGCGTAGGATATCTTGTCTTCGCCGCTGTCGGCATCATCATCTCACATAAATCGAGTTCCCCGGCAATCAGTTTTCTCGGATATAACTTACTTGTGGTTCCGATGGGTCTGATGGTTTCCGTTATGGTTTCCGCATATCTTTCCGCAGGCATGGGTGACGTTGTTTTCCAGGCGATCATAATTACTGCGGTAACGACCTTTGCCATGATCGTTCTTTCATGTGCATTCCCGAATTTCTTCGCTAAGATCGGCGGTATCCTTTGTGCCGCACTGATCGGTCTTATCGTCGGAGAGCTTCTCTCCCTTCTGATCTTCCGTTCCCGCTCGGATATCTTCGCTTGGCTTGGAGCTGCCATCTTCTCCCTGTATATCGGCTACGATTACTGGAAAGCCCAGCAGTATCCGAAGACAGTAGATAATGCAATCGACAGCGCAGTAGACATCTATCTTGACATCATCAACCTGTTCATCCGTATCCTGCAGATCCTGGGAAACAGCAGATCCAGAGATTGAAAAACAGCGCAGATATATGTTGAAAAACCCCGGGAGTCTGTTTCCAGATTCCCGGGGTTTTTTATTGCAGTTTAACCACTACGTTTTGTCCGCCGTTTCGGATCACTCAAGATTTTTCTTCTTTCTGATGACCGTAACAGCGAGGACTCCGCCAAGGGCAACCAGCGAGATTGCGATGATCTGAATCGGAGTACCTACATCACCTGTCTTAACAACAGCACCCTTCTTCTCTTCATTCGCTGCGTCCGCTGCCGCTGCTGCCTTGTCTGCACTAGCTTCAACGATCGTAAGTGTCGTCTTCGAATAACCGTCGGCAAATTCAATGTAGACACTGTACTGGCCAGCCTTAAGGCTCTCGAGGTAGAGCGAATCAATATCAATGATTGTTGAACCTTCTGTGATAGTCAGAGCCATGCCCGGAACCTTTACATCATTAAAGCTGATGCTCTTGTAATTTGACATCGGGCCTTCCGAACGGATAACGATATTCTTTCTGCTTCCGAGTGTGTACGTCGGATCTGCGCCATCGAGGATCTTATATTCCTTAAGGGTCGAAGGCTGCTCTGTAGAAGGATTCTCGTTTGTCGGGTCTTCCGTTGTAGGAAGCGACGTTCCGTCTGTAGCATAAAGGGTGATATTACCGCTTAAGATCTCGGTACCGAAGTCAAACTTCTCCGTGCAGGCCGCATCCTTGTACCAGCCGGTGATCTCCTTATCTTCAGGAAGTGCAAATGTCTCGGCCGGGATTCTGTATCCGATACGGTCAAGGACGGTTACATTCTCCATGCCGAATGCGGAAAGGTTAAATGTAACTTTTGCTTCCGGACCTACCGGGATTCTTCTGATCAGGAAGTTATCCAGGTAAAGATCTTCCGTACCTGTGGTCTCAACATACATCTTAAGTGCATTGTATTCCGAAGGAACACGGATCGTTGTGCCTACAGACTTGTACTTACCGGCTGTAGCAGGTGTAGAGAGATAGTTCGGCCATACGCTGTCGATATCTCCCGACAGTTTCACCAGTTCGTCGTTTGTCTTGGCATCAAACTGTACATCGATCTCGTTTCCGAGATAAGCACTTGCATCAAATACAATTCCGTAATAGGTCTGATCATTATCAGTAAGAACGACAGCCTTTCCGTCTTCATCATCAACAACAGAAAGCTTACCTGCGCCGCCCCATCTGGTGCCGAAGATATTCGTTGCTCCTTCGACATCATCTGTAAACTCAGCATATCTTACCGAGAAATCATCCACATACATATCAGCATTTCCGTTAGTCTCGAGATAAAGCTTCGCACTTACACCACCAGCCGGAATAGCGAAGGTAGCTGTTACCTTGGTCCAGTCAGAACCTGCAGGTGTTGTAATGCACGGAACAGGTGTATCACCGTCAATTCCGAGTGTGATATTCGAATCATTTGTCTTCACATAAACGGAAGCCGTAATGTACTGACCGATATAATCGCTGACGTCGAAGCTGACGTTCGCATCCTGTTCCTGTCTGGTAACAAGAAGGCTCTTCGCACCGGACTTCGCAGCCGTGTCAGTAACAGCAAGAACCGGCATATGACCTACGCCGCGGGAAGAAGCGATATTCTCTGCATCTTCAAAACTTTCGTCCTTACCTACTACCTTAACTCTGAGTGCATCAATGTAAATGTCAGGATGTATATTACCTTCAATATCGTCTGCCTCGAAATAGAGCTTCAGCGACTTGAGATCTGCCGGCATCTTATATTCGCCGATGATCTGGACCCACTCTCCGGAAGAAGTATCCGCAGAGGTGATATTCGGCCATTTGCCGTCGATATCCGCAGAGATCTTCACGATCGGAGCCTCCGATTTGACCCATGCGCTGATTCCGATCGTCTGGCCGGCAAACTTGGAAACATCGAAGCTGGCACCATTCCAGTTAGCCATTCTTCCCGAATCGAGAAGCGCATACTTTCCTTCACAGACTACCTCACTCTGAACGGTCAGGTTTCCGTCGCCTCTTACAGAGAATACGGAAGGAAGTGCTTCTTCATCAAAGTTTACTCTGATGTCAGAGTAATCCGGCTTAACATATTCAGGCTCGCCGATATCTCCGCCGGTTGCAGCGGCAACGATTCCGTCAAATGCCTTCTTCTTGGAAAGGTTCTTGTTGAAGATAAGCGGATTGGACGATGCCTTCCAGGAGTTATCATCGGTAAGACCCCAGATGGTAACGGAAGTAAGATTTACGCCCTCATCCTTTGCTTCAATAAGTGCTTTGAAAAGATCGTAATAGAATTTGCCCTGATAGTACTCGGCATTTACACCTGTGCCTGTGGTAGTAACATCAAGCTCTGTGATATGGACTTCGCCGAATTCCGCATCATATCTCTTCATTGCGGTGATAAAATCAGCAACACTCGTTCCGTCCGAAACATGTGCCTGCATACCGATACCATCGACATATTTCTTAATCGGAGAAAGATTCGCGATAATGGCATCACACTTTTCCTTCTGAAACTCATTATAATCATTATAGAAAAGCTTTGCCTTGATGCCGCCATACTGAGGCTGATATTTATCCACAGAATTTCTTGCCTGCTCGAAAGCATACTTAAGGAAGTCCATGCCGAAACGCTGATAGTACAGACTGTTTCTCATATTATCCGAATTCGTTCCCGGTTCAACCGCCTCGTTGACTACATCCCACGCATAGATGATATCGCCATATCCGTTTTCATACATATACTTGATCGTATTGTCGATATAGCTGGTCAAACGGGCCTTGACAACATCCGCAGATGCGAGTCCCTGGCTCTTATCATAGTTTACATAGAACATCTCATCAGCGTTCTGGGAGTGCCATACCAGAACGTGTGCTCTGACCTTCAGGTTATTAGCCTTTGCAAAATCAAGCATTTCCTTTGCGGCCGGATTGATAACAAACGGCAGGAATGTATCGGTTCTTAAGCCGGATTTGTTTGTTACATCCATGTTGTATTCCGGCTTAAGTTCATTACCGAAAGTAATGCTGTCAAACTGCTCCTTGATCAGTTTCTCTTTTGCATCGTTTCCGATCTCGCAGCTCGACTTGTTGAAGTTGCTGATCGCCTCACAGGCAACACCCATGAGGAACTTACCGCTGTAAAGATCCTTCAGTTTTACATAATTCGTGGTATCGACATAACTGTCGCCGGAATCGCCGTTCGGATCCTTATACTCACCGCTGACAGTAATGGAAATATTATCGATGATATAATCCACATCTGCCGGTGCTTCGAAGTAAATCACAGCACCCGTCAGATCCGCCGGGATCTCATAGGTACCGCTGAGGCTTACAAAAGCATCGTCAGACACCTTGCCCGTTGCGGCCTGCTTATAATCATCACCATCAGCATTGGTGATCTTAATGCTGGCGTTGAAATCTACGGCCTCTGTAGCTCCGATCGTCTTTACATCAGCTTTTACCGCAATCGTATTTCCAATGAATTTGGATACATCAAGAGCATAACCGAAATAGCTCTGCGTTCTGTCGCCGACGACAAGTGCTTTTGTGCCTTCCGCACCTTCATCAGTAAGAGAGAACGTCGGATTTCCGAAAGAGGATCCCTTCTTGGAAGAAGCATCTTCGTAATCATTAAAATCTTCAACTATTTCCGGAACACCTTCCTGCGGTGTGCTCGGAGTACGTACGATCGTCGAAGGATCTTTATAATCTCCGTCTACGGTGATCGAAATATCATCGATGATATAGCTCTGGCCCGCAGGACCTTCGATATAAAGAACGCATGCTGTACATGCCTCTTCGATATCGGCTGTGATATCCAGTTCCTGATAATCATAATCCGCAGTGCAAGTCACCGAACCGAGATTTGCATACTGCTGGTCTGCAACCTCATAAATGCTCTTGGCAACGGTTGCCGTAAAAGACTTCTCGGCTTCCTGATCCGCTGAATCAACAGCAGCGATCTTGGCCTTGATTGAAACCTTGTTGCCGATAAAAGCGCTCAGATTAAAACTGTATCCGAAATATCCATCAGTTCTGTCCTTAACAATAAGTGCCTTTGATCCTTCTGCACCTTTGTCCTCGGAAAGCTCAAAGGTCGGATTGCCGAATTTTCCGCCCTTAACATCTGCTTCCGTGGCATAGTCTTCGAAGTTTTCACTTATCGAAGGTACCTCGTCCGCGTTGACCCGCGGTCCGTGCCAAGCCGCACCAAGCATTAGGCTTCCTGTCATTGCCACACAGAGAAGAACCGACACAAGTCTTTCCCGCATGCGGCGCACATAAACATGCTTCCTCATCTTTACATCCTTTCTGCCGACAATAACCCCAAACCGCCGGCAATAAATTTTTTGTGATATTTTTACCTGGAAAAATCACCGTAACTGCGCTCATCATAGCACGGAGGCGAACTTGTGTCGTTATATTAATATAAAGAACTGAAATTCTTCATGTGTTTTTCACGGTTATTCATGACTTTAGTTTTAATTTTTTATCATTGGCTGGATTCTCCCCTTGTCCATCTCATGAACAGTATCACATAACACTTCAATATCTTCTGCGGAGTGGGATGCGATCAGGATCGTCTTGCCGGACTTTTTCAGATCCAGTAGATAGTTCCTCATCTCCACGACTCCGTCTTTATCCAGACCGTTCATCGGTTCATCGAGGATCAGGATATCCGGATCTTCCATGATCGCCTGGGCAAGACCCAGTCGCTGGCGCATACCGAGAGAATACTTCCCGACATGCTTGTTACTGTTCGGATCAAGCCCGACTTGCTCGATGGAACTTCGGATCTTTTCCTTCGAGATCTTCCCCTTGATATCCGCGAGGAAACGAAGGTTCTGATATGCCGTATATCCGGGAAGGAAGCCGGGTGTCTCGATGATCACCCCGATATTCTCCGGGATGTCGAAGTTCTTTTTCATGACTTTCCCGTTGATCGATATGGTCCCGGATGTCACCGGCACGAACCCGCAGATACACTTCATCAGCATGGTCTTCCCGCTTCCGTTTCTACCGATCAAACCATGCACTTTCCCTTTCTCCAGTTCCACGGAGACGTCCGTCAGTACAGACGTCTCACCGAATCTTTTATTCACATTTTCTACTTTAATTGCAATAGACATTTCAGGCTCTCCTTTTTCTTAAGCTATTCTTTCAGTTCCTGATCGAAGTTATGTTTCTTCACCATAAGAAGGATAATCAGAAACAGTGCGATAGTAATGACGGTATATACAGAACAGACATATCCGTATGCGGGTTTTCTGTCTCTTTCGGAAAGATGCAGCGAATTCAGTGTGCTCCAGGATATGGGTGAGAACGGAAGAAACTTCGTATCTTTAGCAGCCACCGCCGAGAACACGAGTAAGCATGATGCGGCAAAAGAACCTGTCCCCCGGATCCGCATGTTCAGGAAGAATGTAATGAGCCCAAGGATCACTCCCGATATCCATGAGAAAAGGAATGTAAACCACACAGCCGACATCGGGGAGAACAGTCGGATGACGTTTTCTTCCGCACTGAATTCAATTCCGTAGTTGAGCGATGCTCTGGTCTTGGCCAGCGTATTTATGACCTTTCCCCACTCGGAAGTAAATGTGATATACCTCAGATTCAAAATAATCGACAGCAGGAAAATATACGCGAAATACAGAGCTGAAGTCGTAAAGATATACAGAAGCTGCCCGGCGCACCACTTTCTCTTTCCCGCTCTTGCCAGGACATAGAGCTGGTTCTGATCAAAGAACGGTGCGTTGCAGAAGATCAGAATAAGCGGGAAGAACAGAAGCAGTTTGTTGTAATATCTCATATACAGAAACGGGAAGATCCACGGTGAGGATTTTACCCCCGTCTGTTCCACAAATTCACCCAGTCCCTTGGTCAGGGAGTGGACAATGATCGCCGCCAGAAGAAGCGCGATCCAAACCCGATAGTCACTCTTCCATTTCCGTATATTCTGCATCGCAACAGAGCGGACAGGCCTACACCATCTCATTTCGATTCCTCCTTCCTGCAAAGTACGAGAACATCACGCCGGAAAACACGATTACCATAAGGAATAATCCGATCGTATAGAGGTAATCCGTGGCGGCAGACTTTGCAAAAACATCACTGCAGTGACTCAGCCTGTACAGGTTCAGATATGTGGGGAACTTATCTGTCAATTCCTCGAGAAGGTACCCGAAGATCAGGGGCGAACCAAGAGCCACATATTTATTCGGGATCACGGAGCTCAGGGCAAATCCTACCATGGTCCACATCGTGCAATAGAACGAAAAAATAGAAAGCTCGATCAGCGTATACAGGACCGGGACAGATTGCGCGATCCCGTCATAGATGCCGCCCGCTTCATAGGACTTCACGGGGCAGAATACCGAGACGATTCCGAAGAATATTACTAACCCGGAGAACAGGGAAACAAATCCGGAAACTGCGCAGGCTAGGAAACTCGATCGCGTATAGTTCCGTATCCCGCTTCGTACCACGATAGAACGGATGAATCCGGAATTCTGGTCCTGGCAGTACAAGGTTACTGCCGGAACCGCTGCGAAGAAGACCAGGACTTTCTTAAGAAGGCCTAAATTCAGCATCACGTCGATCACATACACCGAGCTGCAGGATGGATCGAAAAACTCTCTGGCACAGAAATAACACAAGATGACTGTACCAAACATTGAGAAGAAAAAACTTTTAGAAAGAAATGTCCTTCTCACACTTTGTCTGATCATCTTTCCCATCTTCACTCTCCATAAAAGTTAAGTTCTATCTTTTCACCGGTCACAGCCGAGTACAGCATGACAAACGTTCCGTAACTGTCTTTTTCTCCTTCGGTTTTGGCTGTGGTGATCCTTTTCCCGAGGACGATCCAGACCGGCTCCATGACGATATTCGAACTTCCATCTTCCTGTCGGAGAATATAGGTCAGACGGAGCTGATTAATAATTAGTGTTTCATTTGATATGATGTCGGCGTATTCATCCTGGATCGATTTGACGACCTTAGTGGGAGCATAAATGCAGGACATCTGACCTTGCGAAGCAATATCACAGATTCCGCTTATATGGAAGGCCACAAGTCCTGTTCTTCCATATATGAAGTACACTTTACCGGAACTGAACATCTCGTTTTCTCCGCCACCCCAGAAGCCTAGTGGGTCAAGTCCCTGATAGCGGACCGGATAGATCAGTGCATAGACTTCATCCTCACTGGTGCAGGGACTGACAGGATCTCCGGTCTTATCCACCGTCTTCTCTAAATCAATAATTGCATTGATGGAATTGAAGTCCATCGAGAGGATCTTCGGATCCCCGGCCAGGTCACGGATCCGCATTGTATCCAAGATCGATTCTGCGCTTTGGATAGCCTCATCCTTATTCAGTCCTTCAATACTGCTATTGCCGAATTCCTTATCCATCGATTCCGGCGACGTATACCGGCCAAAATAATCAAAGAACGAGGCATAGTCCTTATCCTTCTCCTGAACTGTTGAATACTCTACGGAATCCAAATAGAAAATGATGTCACTGTCATCATCGAAGGTACACACACGGGTCAGATCTTCCGGACCGGAATTCTCGAAAGTATCATCACTCTTTACCGTTCTTCCGCCCGCGATCTGCGAAATAATATCATCCTGATCCCATTGACGCAAAGCTGCTTCGGATGTACTGACCGTTGACTGGTAGTTGATTCCTTCCGGCATGTGGATACTGGCCCTGACATCTACATTCGGCACACTCTCGTCCCGTATACTGGCAGGAAACTCAGCCGAATCCGGATATGCTCCGTTGGCCGTCTGGCCATCCGGGTTTCCCTGGCCTCCCTTCAGCATAACTGCATCGCCGCTTCCGATGACAGATTCTTTTGCCTGACCGGTTTTCGGAAAGCACCCTGAAAGCATAGTAGCAAGATATATCGAAGATACAGCCGCGACCATCTTTTTGTTCATTGTTTTTTTCATATCGGTTTCACCTCATATTCCGTCTCGTTTGGATTCTCATTAATCAGTCCCGCAGGAGGTTCTTTTCGGAGGGACGTATTTGGATTTTGAAAAGAACCTCCCGCAAGATCTGAGTTGATCTTACGGGAGGCTTGTATCTGAATTTCTATCAAGATGTATCAGAGTTGTATCAGATTGTTTTATCCATCTCGTTTTTCTTTTCTTCATCCGTCAGGGTCCGGCTGATTCCGAATTTGAATTCGCTTCCGGATGATTCATTCTTTTCTGACTCTATCTGACGGAACGTATAGAGATCTTCATCGAACCCGCACCCGTCCCCGTAATAAGTCCGTACTGTTTCTTCCAGTTCATCCGTGGAAAGCACTGTTTCCGGCTTGCCTTCAGCAGAATAATAGACCATGTCGAGGAGGATCATCGTCTTCTCTTCGAAAACCATCTCCATCACTCCATCATCCGTCTTGCCCACAATATTCACGATCCCGACTGCAGCAGCGTGATCTCCGATCATCACCAGCGTATTGTTCCGGTATACTCCTATTCCGGAATAATCTAACAGAGACTGAAACTTCCGGGCAGCAGGGCTTCCCTGTCCGAAAACCATTTCCAGGATCTCTTTTCCCTTCCTAATCGTTTCGCCATACTCCGGACTATTCGAATTCAGTTGGGAATTATCCGTCCCGACGCCGATCTCCCTGTCCCGGTAAAGCTGTGCGACGGTTATCTTCGTCAGTTTTTCGCGTTCTCCATTATCCCGCTCACGGTATTCAGTTTCGGAGAGAAGCTTCTTTTGACGCGCACTGCTGATTATCCTCGGAACCAGAATGCATCCGCATGTCAGAAGGATAAGGGCAAACACAAGTAAAGTTTTTCTCATGACTTCTCTCCTCCTTTCTGCAGCGTGAAGGACACCGTCGTTCCTTTACCCTGCTCACTCTCAATGAGCAGTTCCGTTCCGTGAAGTCTGGCAATCTCTTTGCATAATGACAATCCGAGACCGGCCCCGCCCAGTTTCCTCGAACGGGACTTGTCTTCCCGGAAGAAAGGTTCCGTGATCTTATCGAGATTCTCTTTCGCGATACCGCGTCCGCGATCTTCGACATAGAATCTGATCCTGTTCCCCTCCGGAGTCCCACCGATCCTGATCACCGAACCCGCCTCCGATGCTTTGCTCGCATTATCAGCAAGATTCGAAAACAGGGAAAGCAGAAGGACACGGTTTCCGTAGACAGTCTCCTTCGGAAGATCGCATTCGAATGCCACCTGATACTTCTTCTCAAGTGTACGAAGCGCAGTCTGAAGTTCGCTCCCGATCACATCAAGATCCAGTTCCTCCAGCTCCACATCTTCGTTGCGGTAAACATACAGATCCAGAAGCTGAAGTGAAAGACGCTCGAGCCGTTTCGACTCCATAAGGATCGCATCGGTGGCCTGGTCTTTCTCCTCTTTATCCATGTCATAGGATTTCAGCATCTGGGCATAGCCGATAATGGCTGTCATCGGGGTCTTCATCTCGTGAGTAAAATCGGATACAAATGCATCTCTTTTCAAAAGCTCATCGGAGATGGTCCGGATCTTCTCCTCGATGGCATCCGACATCGAATTCACACTTCCGGATAATGCGCGGATCTCTTCGTCATCGGAAGAACGGATCTCCATCTTTCTTCCGTAATCTCCGCCGGCTATATCATCTACGGTCTCTGTCAGTCTCTTAAGCGGCTTCGTGGCCCGCTCCGCAAGGAAATACAGGGAAAGGCCGCTTAAGATGGCAATGCCCAGGACAGCAATGGTATAGAAGGTCCAGAAGCGGTAACTCTGCTCCCGTATTTGAGTAAAATCAGAAGAGATCTCAAGATAATAGCCGCCTACATCCGTATCAAGATGAACGATCGTGACAAAAAGAAAAGCATCTCCCTTTTCCGCATCCGTCACAGCGCTGTATTTTTCGGCATACTTATCCTTCGGAAGATCGATATATGAGGTATCTGCTTCTCCGCTTCCCGGAGAAAGAAAACGAATATCTGAGATGATTCCTGACAGACTGCTCCGGATCTGCCGCAGAAAAGAGTCTTTCTGGTCCTGAGTGAGTTCCATGGAATAAAGGTCAGCAAAGTCCATGAAACTGTCGGCCGCACTGTCCACCGCGGCACGCACACGATCTACACGGTCATCCCAGATCGTATCGTTAATACGGAAGATCAGGAACGCACCGCCCAGACTGCTCGCCAGAAGCACAACGATGTACGCCATCAGGAAGAATTTCAATGACAGTTTCATTAGCGTTTCTCCGACTTAAATCGATATCCGACCTTATAGACAGTCTCGATCGTATCGCCGAGATCAAGCTTCTTCTTGAGCCGCTGCACATGAAGATCGATGGTCCGGGTATTACCCATATACGGCTCCTGCCAGACCTCCTCGAAGATCCTCTCACGATATAAAGCTATGTTTTTATTTCTAACGAAATACAGAAGCAGCTCATATTCTTTCACCGTAAGACTGACCGGCTGACCATCCAAAAACACGGAATGCTCCGAAGTATTGATCCGGATCTTTCCTTCTTCAAGTATCTCTTCACTCTTATGGAATCTGCGAAGGACCGTCTCAACACGGGCGAGAAGTTCGTCCAGATCGAAAGGCTTGGTAATATAATCCTCCGCACCGAGTTTCAGTCCCTTTACTCTATCCGGGACAGATGTTTTTGCCGTGACGAAAATCACCGGCGTACTGTACTCCTTGATGTACTCGATCAGTTCATATCCGTCATAATCGGGAAGCATTACGTCAAGCAGGATCAGGTCATAGTGCTTTTCCTCAATCGCCTTTGTCGCCGCCATACCATCATACACGGCTTCGCAAAGATAACCGTTCTTGCGAAGGCACATCTTCACCATATCGGCAATTGCCTGCTCATCCTCGACCACCAGGATCTTATTCATTTATGTTTCCTTTCTTACGGCCCTCGGACTAATTGTAACTACTCAGAATATTTATGTCAAAACGATACTCTGATGACCGGACTTTATTATCTGGTCTTACTCTGGTGAAGGGTCTTAAGAAGAACGTTGATTCCGCCATACAGGACTCCGGCGATCGCCCATACGATCCAGGTGATGTCCCATCTTCCGGAAAGGAAACTCCAGCCGAGATAGATCGCGGTAGTGACCATCCAGTACAGAGGCGTGATCGCCTTCAGTAATGTATTGCTCTTTTCTTCCTTGCTGTAATCGCCTTCCTGAAGGAGCTTGGAATATCCGTCGGAGATAATGCCGGCATGAACGATCATGAAAACGCCGACGGCAATCGTTGCCAGCATCAGACCGCAAAGGCTCATGTGAAGAGCGTCATTCTTCTCATCGATGACCCCGCCGGCAACAAATACTATGACCCCGATGATCATGATGATCGTACCCATGGTGATCGCACGGGCGAATGTGCTTTTGAATTTTTCCGACTTCGACCTGACCAGTCCGTCGACACCGTATTCAGTATCGAATATCTCGTTCTCGAGCCAGTCCCACTTGGCATAGGCCAAGCCGGCCGGTATAAAGAATATGAGTGAAACAGCGACCATCGCAAGAAGGATGAGGATCCCGAGTCCTCCGGCCGGGTCTTCCGCCAGAGGGATCGTCCCGGCTTTCTGTAATGCCATGATGACGAGAAGTGGAACAGGACAGAGGATGCAGATCAGGCATCCGATCGAAATCTTGTCGGCGAAATTCCGGGTCTCCTTAAGGAAACTGTTCGCCTCCTCCATCGACACACGGCGCAGTTCTTTTCCCGATTCTTCAGACAGCGGCTCGGAAGGACGCTCTTCCACTTCATCTTTCAGAAGATAATCCGTACTTACCTCGAAGAGCTTGCTCATCTCAAGGATCCTCTGAAGGTCCGGGACAGACTGGGCACTCTCCCACTTGCTGACCGATTGTCTGGACACGCCGAGTTTGTCAGCCAGGTCTTCCTGCGACCAGCCGTTCTTTTTTCTTTCTTGTACTATTTTCTCTGCCAGGATCATTTTCCTTACCTCACTTATAACATTATAACCGATACGGGATGAACGATTTCGTCCTCCGATTCTGTTTGGATGTCTTTCAAGATCAATGTGCACGCTCTTGATGATCCGAATATACCAGAATAGCTGATTGCACACCATCAAGCGGGCTTGGAAATGTGTCAACTGGCAGTTGCAACCGCCGGTTTTTGTTCCGGGGACGAGCTGGAGGACCCCATTGATATAAGAACGTGTTTTGATTCTGTTTTATATCAATGAATTCAACCCTCCATTGATATAAGAAGACCAAAATAGTTGTTTTTATATCAGTTTTGACCGCAGGAAGTGCCCGGGCGTTGATATAAAACCTCGAGTACAAGTGATTTTATATCAATAGAAGGTCCGAAAATTGATATAAAAGCACTGTTTCACGCAAGTTTATATCAATCGAGGTGGGAAAACATTGATATAAAACCTTGGATTTTTCTTGTCTTATATCAATCCGCTTTCTCATTCTCAGATCGGGCGAGATTATTTTATGAAACGAATGATTTAGCGACAGTCCCTTTTATTTAATCAGATCCTTGATGACTTCTCCAGCGATGATCAGTCCGGCCACCGATGGTACGAATGCTGTCGATCCGGGGGTACTTCTTCTCCCTGTGCCTTTCCGCTCCGCGCCCGGCATCCCATCGCCGTCCTCCGCGGAGCCGGTCGACGGATCGGCCAAAGGAGTTATCGGTTCTTCTTTCGAATAGACGACCTTGAGATGCTTGATCCCTCTCTTTTTGCACTCACGGCGCATTACCTTGGCCAAAGGACAAACGGAAGTCTTATAAAGGTCCGCGACTTCAAAAGCCGTCGGATCCAGTTTGTTTCCGGCACCCATGCTGCTGATGATCGGTGTTCCCGCTTCCTGGGCTCTCACGATGAGCTCGAGTTTTCCGGTCACGGTATCGATCGCATCGATGATATAGTCATACTCTTTAAAATCGAACTGGTCGGCGGTCTCCGGCATATAGAACGTCTTATATTTACGAACGACGCAATGCGGGTTGATGTCGTGGACGCGCTCTTCTGCCACATCCACTTTGTGTTTGCCGACAGTCTTTGTCGTTGCGATGATCTGGCGGTTGATATTGGTAAGGCATACGAGATCATCATCGATCAGATCGAGTGCTCCGACACCGCTTCGTGCCAAAGCTTCCACGGCATATCCGCCCACGCCGCCGATGCCGAAAACGGCGACTCTGGCGTTCTTAAGTTTCTCCATCCCCTCCGGGCCAAGAAGTAATTGTGTTCTTGAAAACTGATTCAGCATTTTTTCTTCTCAGACATTCACTTTCTTTTCGGTTTCACTTAAAGTCTCGTTCATGCTGCCGGTCCTGTATCCCGCAAGATCCATCGTCACATAGTCAAAGCCGAGACCTTTCAGCGTATTGTACACGGTATTTCTCACTTTTTCATCCACAAGTTTTCCGATCTCCTCCGGAAGGACTTCGATCCTCGCGATATTCCCGTGGACCCGTACTCTCATCTGACGGAAACCGAGATCGAGAAGAAGCTGCTCAGCTTTTTCCACCATCTTCAGTTTCTCTTCACTGATCGTCTCTCCGTAAACAAATCGGGAGGCCAGGCAAGCAAAAGACGGTTTTTCCCAAGTCGGAAGAGCCATCTCTTTGGAAAGCACTCGTATATCTTCTTTCGTCAATCCCGCATAGCGGAGAGGACTCTTTATGCCAAGTTCTGCCACGGCAATAAGACCCGGCCGGTAATCGCCGTTATCGTCGACATTGGAACCCTCGGCAACATTCTCGATACCACATTCGGAAGCCACCTCTTTGATCTTCGTAAAGAGTTCTTTTTTACAAAGGTAGCAGCGGTTCTTCGGATTCTGCCGGAAGCCCTCGATCGAGAGTTCTTCTGATTCGATAACGATCTGCCGGATCCCTTCTTTTTCACAGAATGCTTCCGCTTCCTTCAGTTCACGGTTGGGGAAAGAACAGGACTTCGCCGTAACTGCAATCGCTTTTTCTCCCAGTACATCTTTGGCGACCTTTAGAAGAAAGGTCGAGTCCACGCCCGAGGAAAAAGCAACGGCCACGCTGCCGAGTTCCCGGAGATACTGTTCCAGTTTCTGTTTTTTGGCATGTAATTCGTCCACGGTCTTCTACGCATTCCCTTCCCGAGATAAGTGTTGCTACCATTTTATAGCATTCACCTATTCAGTCAATAGGTTTCGGGAAGCACGCCCGGTCTGAAGAAAGGACCGGATCTTCGTTCGAGTTTCCGGTCCTGCAGTTACTTGGCTTCGCCGGTATACTTGTCCACGCGGTCGTTGATGAAACGGATCACGTCATCCAGAGACTTATCTCCGGAATAATATGCCGCCAGTTCTTCGTTGACGATATTTCTGATCTGTACGTCATCCATATAATAGACAGAGAGTGTCGAGAGCATATCAAAGAACTTCTGCTGCATAGTATCCGTAGATTCCTTATAGCCCATGGTCCGTAGCTGGCTCTTATCAAAGAGTCCGTATTCCATCTCAAATGCATAGACCTCATTATAGTACTCAGAAAGGAGCGCGATCTCTTTCTTCATGACTTCCCTGTTGATGCAGATCGAACTGAATGGCAGTTCATCTTCCGGGATGAATTTCCCGCCGAGCAGATAATTGATGAACTTTTTGCACCCTTCCTGACAGTCAGACTTCGCCGTCACGGAGATGCTCTCCTGCACTTTAAATCTCGGTCCCTGTGCGGACACAGAGGGCGTACCGATCACTGAGAAAGCATCCTGTCCGTTACTGCAGTTCTTTACATAGTCCACAAAGTTTGTCATGTGCACATATCTTCCGTCCGGTTCCGGGCGCAGCTCCTCTTCTGCAAACGGGATCGTTTTGTCCGGATCCATCCGGTTCTCAGGAAAGTTCGCCTTGGCATATTCCGCAGCCTTCCGGAACTGCTCGGAGTCGAAGTCTACCTTCTCGCCTTCCACGGCCGACTTGATGTCGATACAGGACATCAGGAAGATATCGCGATAGTAATATGTAGATTCAGGATAATCATACGGCTGCACACCGGAGAGCGTGTTGGTGACATAGTTACCATACTCTTCGAAAGTCATGCCCGCCTTATCTTTTCCGGCATCATCTTCCTTCACGATCAGTCCTTCGACTTCGATTGTCACCGGAATAAAGTACAGCTTCCCGTCCATCCTGCTGGCATCGAGCACATTCGCAAAAAGTCTGCCCTTTACGTCTTCATCGACAAAAGCACTGAGATCTGAAAGTGTCTTATCGTTCATGGCTTCTTTCTTATCCATGTTCACGACAAGATCCGGACAGTCGGAGCTTCCGAGTTCCCGGACTAGTGTATATGCGCGCTGGATCTCCGGATCCAGGACCGGGAATCCTCTTCCTGCCGTGATTCCGGTATTATACTTGCTCCAGATGCGGATGAGATACTCAGGATCCGTCGCATTGAAAGAGACGATCGCTTGAGTCAGATAATCCGAGAACGATCCGTCCAGCGGAGCACTGATCTCAATAACCTTTTTCCCTTCATGCGGATTGGATCCCGCCTTCGTTAATACCAGGATCGTGTAGTTTTCCGACAGAATCCTTGCTGTCGGAAATCCGTCATCGCCGGCGAAACAAAGTACGATCTTATCCTCTGAGAAATGGAGCACGCGGATATCGGAATTCTTATCAGGATTAAAGTCATAAAAGTACGGAGAATACCAGTTATTGTCCAGTGCTTTTTCCTCATTATTCGTTTCCACATTGTACTTAAAAATGTTGCCAAGAGTATCTACGCGAAGAAGGTCTCCCTGTTCCGTGCACTGATAATCGGTAAGAGAGTCGGCATTGTCTCCGCCCGTGACCCAGGGCGTCTTACTCGTGATCTTGCCGGAAGAAAGATCCATCTCGCAGGAATACTTCTCACCCGACATCTTTTGCAGATTCGCATAGACCTTTTTCGTCTTCTCATTGTAGGAGAAAGAATCGATACTGATAGGTCCTTTAAAATCCGACATATCCATCTCGCAGACCGGATCCGTACCTTCATAGAAATAAAGGCCCGAGTCTCCTGATCCTATGTCGATACTCTGTACGGCAGAATAATTCCCGACACGTGTCACGGCAGAAACATAATTCACTTTCTGCCCGTTTTTATCGAGCAAAGGTGTAACATCCGATGCCTCACCTGTTTCCAGATCTACTTTGGCAAAGTAAGTCTCGAAGTTTCCGTTGAAAACAGACACTACGGCCGTAGCCGTTTTTCCGTCCCCGGCCGGGATAAGGGAATAGATCTCCTGGGCCCTTACCCCCTCCGGGAACTTCATCTCCAGTGCTTTTTCCTTAGTACCGTTTTCACTGTACACATCCAGTTTCACTTTCTCTTCGGAAGTCACCAGATCGACTGTTGCATAAGTACTGTAGATCTTTCCGTCAATATATTCTGCCGGCGAATTAACCATCAGCGAATCCGTATCCGACTTTTCCATCTTGAGCGTAAAACGGGAAGAATCAAACCAGGGATCATCTTTCGCAACTGTGGTGTTTTTCGACTTGGATGTCTTCCGGCAGGAAGTCGTCATGCCGGAAACAAGAAGCACGCTGAGCGCGACGGAAAAGATACGTACAGTCTTTCTCATAAAATCACCTTATTACCATATCTATTACACATCTTCTGACTGTTTTTATAACACCAGCCGGACACCCCCCCATTGCCAAGATTAGATTATCAATTGGAGAATTTTAAAAAGTGACATAATCGTCATTAAAATAGGTTGACATGTGTAAACCACGGTTCTATAATGACCATAGGTTGACTAAAGTAAACATCGGAGGAATACATGATCAAACTTGCTGACGCCGAATGGAATATTATGAATCTTCTGTGGGATAAGGGCCCCCTTACCACTATGGAGATCATCCGCGAGATGGAAGATTCCATTGGCTGGAGCAAGTCTACAACAATGACGCTTCTTCGAAGAATGAACAGCAAAGGCAGCATCAAATTTCAGATCGACAACAAAACAAAGAAGTATTACCCGTGCATCGACAGGAGCGAGGCCGAGGTAGAGGAGGCAAAATCTTTCCTGAACAAGCACTATAACGGAAAGATCGGGTCTATGGTAAGTAATCTGATAAGCCAGGAAGCTCTCTCCAAGGAGGAGATTGACGAGCTGTACAGCATTCTTCGAAAGGGCAAGTAGGATGAGTTTTTTTGTAACCCTGAATATACTGATTTTAGTTCTCATTGTTTTAAGAAAACTGATGAAAGGAAAAGTATCCTGCAGAGCGCAGTATTTTTCCTGGATCATTCTGCCGGTCTTCATGCTGGCGGCAAGTTTCGTATCTATCCCGGTCGCCATCGAAAGGCAGCAGGAAGCGCCTTCTGATAAAAGTGAAGTTACGGCATACAGTAAGGAAGAAGTATCTTCCGAAAGTGCGGGGCTGATTCAGACCGAAAAGCACTATCCGTCCACAGTTTCTTCAGAAGAGAATGCACAGATCACTGCAGTTTCTGAATCGGGATCACAGAGTGTAAGGATCGATCTTAAACACTTTGCCATATTCATCTGGATCAGCGGCGCAGCTGTTATCGGATCCGCGATCCTCATAAGCAATGTCTCATTTGCCCGAAAGATCCGAAAAGAAAGAATGCTGTTTGCGACTTCCGAATTCGGAAAACTGAAGGTGTATAAGATCAAAGGACTGGACTCCCCGTTTCTTCTCTGGAACCGCATCTATATCCCTGAAGATCTGGATCCGTCTTCCGAGCGTTATTCGTTATCCCTCTATCACGAGTACTGTCACTATAAGTTAGGAGACTGTTTCTGGAATGTGATCCGGAATCTGTTCGTGACCGTATTGTGGTTCGACCCTCTCGTGTGGATCGCGTATTGCCTGATCCAGAATGACAACGAACTCGCTGTCGATGAGATGGTCATCAGCCGGAACGGCGAAGAGAACCGTGTGAAATACGGCGAGATGCTGCTGTCGTATGTTTCCAGAGTTTCAGAGCACAGCCGGATCCCGTCAGTCGCTACCTCTATGAGCGGAAAGAATAAGAGTTTTATGAAGAAGCGTATCCTCAACATTGTAAACAAGTCCAAAGCGACAAAGTATGCAGCCGTGATTCTTTGCACGGTGCTGGTCACTTCCAGTGTCTGTCTTCTCGTAAGACCATATATCGTTTATAAAGTTTCAGAGAAGCAGGATACCGTAGTTTCTACTACTGCGGAAGAAACTGAAGAAAAGATCAAGCCGGAAGAGACCACTCCGTCAGAAACTGTGGAAGATAACAAAGCAGTACAGCTGTCTAACAAAAAGACCTTCACACCGCCGGATACAAGGACCATCGAATTCCAAACAGATAATCTTATCGGTGCAGAGGACTTTAAGATCCCGGAAGATGTGGATCAGGCAACAAACATCCATGTGAACTGTGAAGTCATCAGCATCACTGAGAAGTACATGTATATCTGTGTCCGCGGTGTGGACTGGGACAAGTGGGAGAACATCTACCGGATCTGCCGCTATGAGTTAGTCGACGGAAAACAGGGTGATCTTAAAGGTTCGGTCGATATAGATATTGCATGCGCAGCGGTTATGGATGTATATGAAAAGGACGGAAAGACATATGCGATCCTGGATTACTGCAAGACAGCCTTAGGCTACGCTTTCCAGATTTATGAACTGGATTTTGAAACCGGAGCTGTCACCGAAGACCGGGCTGTGTACGCAGATGATGAAGTCTGGGGCGAGGATCTCACTTTCTGGGACGCCAGATACCACGAAGGCACGATATATGCATATGGAGACATAAGTATTCAAAACAGTGAGTGCAAAGGTGTTTACTATGAATTTACCGAGGATGGCTGTAAGAGGGTAGCCGTCGACGATGATAAATCCCGTGAATACAGCAGAATACTGTTCCCTCTCTACAAACTCTGATTTTCAAAAAACCAAATTATCGCTTTTCTTTAAGGAGGATCGTATGTACAGAAGACTGATCTCAGCGGGCCTTAGTATCTCTATGCTTTTGGGTGCTATGACCGTCACAGGATGCAAGAAAAAACAGAAGCAGGAAAATGTCAGGAAGGTATCCCCGGATACTTCCTGGTATGAAGCTTCGATCTTCTCACTCGGAGACAAGTATAAGGACAAGAATATCAAGTATTTCGAAAGCAATATCATCGGTGTCTATAACGACGGTCTCGTTATTGAAAACAGAGGATATGAAATGCCGGCTGACTCTGATGGAGATGATATTAATGAAGCCTGCGAGTTCACAAATATTGATTATTACACACTAAGCGGCGAACAGGTCAGTTCTGTCGATGTCGAAAAAGTGATTGACTCAAAAAACGATACCGGTGTCTATGATATCTATATCACTAAAGACGGTGTCAAACTTAAGATATTCGGTTCCGGCGAAAACGAAGGTAAGATCTACGAGGCAGATATAGATGTAGCAAACGGAAAAATCGGGAATCTCGAAGAACCGGCAACTTCAAGAAAGAATAACGATAAGACTTCCAATATGTTCCTTTACGGGACCTGGGAGGTCGGAGAATACTCGGTATCCTGCTACGACAAGATGGGCGGAAATTACTCGTGTATCATCAGTAAGAACGGTGAAAGTAAGTACGTCGATTTATCTGCCGATCCCGCCTTTACAGAGGTCGCCTATGTCTCCGGATGCATCATTGTTTCAGATACAAAAATACTTCTTGTATGCCTGGTGAACGGCACAAGATTTGCCTCAATAGATCTGGAGAACGGCCGGGTAAAAGACGTGACGGAAGAGTATTCCTGGCTGAAAACGATCAATTACGAAACACCTATCGCATCCTTTGAAGGGAAAACCTATATAGTCAAACAGGATGGCATAAAGTGTATCAATCTCGAGAAGAAAGAACTGGAAGAAGTGGTCTCTTTTGACAACTTCAATATCAACAGATATTCACTCGCAGATATGGAACTCCTTTCTGTAAAAGACGGAAAATTCATATTTGCCGGAGATATCGGAGATGAAGCTTCAAAAGGACTTCCGACCATCGCCGTCCTCGAGAAACAGGAAACGAATCCGCATGCCGGAAAAACGATCATTACAGCAGGTGCTGTCAGAAATGCTGACGTATCGTATGCGATCTGTGAGGCCGTCAGAACATTTAACAATACCAATGAAAACTATTTCATCCAGATGGTATATGACTATGACCTAAAGAGTAGAATTGATTATAAAAATGCACAGACCGATGACGAAATAGCAGACATTGTCAATAAGACCGCAGCCGAGCTCGACGATCTTCTTGCGATCGATATGCTTGCAGGCGATGGTCCGGACATCATCCTGAATGCCGGAACGATCCGTCAGATCCAGACGGAAAAGCACCTTGTGGATCTGAGCAGCTATGCTAAGGGAAAGAACGGGATCAATGCCGACGAGTGCTTTTCCAATATCATCGATGCGGCAACGAATGACGGCAAGCTCCTCTATATCCCGGTAAGCTTTAAGGTAAGTGGACTTCTTGTGAAAAAAAAGGATGCCCGTGACGGCCAGATCGGTTTTACCTATGATGAGTATGCCAAGTATGTAAGCGAGACCCAAAACGGCACCGATCCGATGTCAGATACTCAGCTCGGGATCACATGCACATTGTTTTCGTACTTGTATGGGAAATGTATCCAGGGAGACTCCGTTAACTTTGACAACGAGTCCTTCCGGAAGATGTGTGAATATGTGAAGAATAATGTTCCTGAAAAAAGCCATTACAACTATGACTTCGACGGAAATGCGTCATGTGAAGGGTTATATTATTTCCTGGAACGGCATACGTACAATTCCACAAAGAATACTATTCTGGGATATCCGACACCGGATGGATGCGGTCCCTATATTACAGTTGACACTTCCGTCGGCATCTCCGCATTCGCCCCTTCTTCTGTAGTGGATGGTGCCTGGGAATTCATCAAGACGTGTCTGAGTGAAAAAGCTCAGGCAGTGATCGCCGAAGGTGATACCAATCCGATCAACAAGAACGTATATGATTCTTCCGCGGGAAAAGCACTTGAGAAGTATAACAAGTCTGATGTATCTTTCGGGATCCCGATGGACGAAAGTGTGATCACTTCCTACAAAGAAATCCTTGAGTCGGCAACTGTAATTGCAAGCGATGATCCGGCCGTGCTGAACATCATCAGAGAAGAGATCCCTGCATACTACCTGGATCAGAAGAGCCTCGATGCGGTAATATCGATCATCAATAACAGAGTAACCACTGTCATTGCAGAAAGAACTACAAACGTGAAAAATGCCAAATAATCAGTAATAGTGTTGCAAACAGAAAAGTCCGCCCGGATGTATACCCGGACGGACTTTTTCATTATCAGTTTTCTTCTGAAGGATCAGTTCGATCCGCGGGCAACTTTGGAATAATCGTAACCCTCATCGGAAGTCATTTTGCACGGAGTTAACGTGAAGTATTCTACGCCATAACCACGGACGTTGAAATCAATAGTCACCTCTCCCTGATCAGCCGAAAGGATCTTCGATGATACCGCAGGTGAATCTGCCTGCTTGAGAAGAGCGATCTGATCTTTTGACGGAGCGGCCGGTTCTCCGATATCGTGCCAGAGCTTCAGCGGGTTTGTCGTTACCGGATCCACGGTCTTTCGGATCAGGGTCAGATCATTATCTTTTACGGGGAGAGTAAAATCTTTCTTCAAGGTTTTCTTTCCTCTGTTCCAGACGATACCGCGGACTTCCTTCTTATCCGGACTCTCCACGATCACGCAGTCTTCATCCTTATAGATGCAGCGACCCTCCAATTCCTGAAGTCTCTTAAAGAAGGCAAATGTCCAGAAGGTCGGCTTTCTGATGCCGCCTGCGGCAACAAGGCCGAATCCTCCATGGAACTGCGTATGCGGAATACCGGCTTCTTCAAATACATCGCCGAATGTCCAGTAGGAATAGGATTCATTCACGTCACCGAGATGCGAGAGCTGGTGGGCGATATACGCCGCGTTCTCATTCGTATCGTGGATCGGATTGGTCGGTGTATAAGATGTGTTGAACTCCGTAATGTGGATCGGAAGGCCTTTGAATTCTTTATAGGAATCGATCGCTGTACGGGACGTCTTCAGGTTGTCAAAACCGAGCTTGGGATCAGACAGTTTCTGATACGTGAAGTGTCCCTTGAACTGCGGCATTTCCGTTGTGTAATGGTGTCTTGTAATAAAGTCCGGAGCGAGCTTCTCCTTTCTGCAGAAATCCAGGAAGCTTCTGATCCAGAACTCGTCCTTTACGCCGCAGACTGCCGGTCCGCCGACCTTGAAACGCTTGTCCACTTTCTTCACTGCTTTGAAGGTTACCTTAAACAGTTTGAAGTATTCTTCCATGTCGGCATCTTTCCAGAATCCGGGGAGGTTCGGTTCGTTCCATACCTCGACAGGCCAGTTCACGACACGGTCACGGCCGTATCTTTCACACAGGTGGGTAAGAGTTGTACTTACAAGATCTGCCCACTTCTCATAGCTTTTCGGAGGGGTGACATTTCCCTTCCAGACGAAGATAGTCTGGTCTCCGGTAGCAAGTGCTTCCGGCATAAAACCGAGTTCGAGAAAAGGCTCGAGCCCCTGCTCGATATAGCTGTCCATGACTCGGTCGAGATAGGTGAAATTGTAGCAGAAAGAGTGGGTCTTTCCCCAGTGGCGCTCTTCGTAGATCCCCATGTCCGCACAGAAGAGACCATGGCCGCGGATATGCTTGAATCCGATTTCTTCCTGAACGATCCGGAGCTCATCCTGATATTCCTTGGCAAGCGCCAGACCCATACGTCCGGTACCTACACAGTAATCCACATTATTATGAAATGCATATGTCTTCTTTCGGTCAATTCTCATTACAGTTCCTCCCTGTTGTCCATATGATCTTCATGGACATCTCTTTCATTTTATACATAAAGTGTATTCCTGAATACGGCTTGATGCCTGTCAATATATGGTTTCTTACCTGTCATTTTTAGTCATTTTCCTTCTGATCCGTCCGGATCGAAAAGAAAAAGCAGGCCGCCTGACCTGCTTTTTCCTAAACCCCTAATTATCCTCCGAAGTGTCCTCGTCCCAGAACAGTTCGTCCAGAGTCTTTCCAAGGACCTTGCATATGGCAATACATAACCGGATCGTAGGATTATAGTCACCTTTCTCGATCGAGTTGATCGTCTGGCGGGACACACCGACCTTATCGGCCAGATCCTGCTGCGACATATCCATCGCGGCGCGGGCGGCTTTCAGTTTAAGGTTCTTCATCTTCCAGTGCCCCCTTCCGATCCTTAATACTCTTTATCGACATCTCCACGGCTACTGCGCCGAAACATAAAGCGAAGATAGCGGCGGATCTGTTCAGGTCATTGACAGTTCCTGTTTTCACGTAAGGAACCAGCGCAGACAGACCTGCCATGATCGTCATGATCCATACAAGAACAGTACACTTTGCTCTGCCTCCATTATATCCGACGAATGCGTCGTTGATATCCGCAAGCATCACAAAGGTAGCAAGACCTACGAACGTCGGGATCAGCGTCGACTCAAAGCTGGACAGTGGAAAACTCGGCGCAAACTTACTGAAGATACCGATCGCGAAGCAGCAGACGAGGGATACTATGAATGAGAACATCGCTGCCTGTCCACGGCAGATCAGTTGTCTCTCGTCGTAACTCTTCGATTCCTTCACCGTCAGGATGATCAGTAAGATGGCAATAATCAGGAAGATTCCGGCGACCGCGATCGTCTGGATCGAGATGAAAGAAGTATCCGGTTTTACCGTGATCGTGTAGGAAACAGAGTAATCTCCGGGGGTGATATACTCTGTCGCAACAGGTGTCAGCTCGATAAAGAAATCAGAATCATTCAGATTATCGAGGGTAAACGTGAACGTCTCATCATTCCTGATGGTAGCAGAACAAAGACGTTCTCCGCTCAGAACGAGCTGTCCGAAATTCTCTGAAAGATACAATTCTTTGGCGCTGCTCATGCCGGGAATGATCATCAGGGAATATGTGGTTCCTTCCGGTCCGGAAGCTTTTACCGTAATCGTAGCCTTATTCCCGACCGGCTTGAAATAATTGGATCCATCATAGGAAACCAGACAGCTGCCAGCGCCACACGACGTTTTAAACATACCATGACCATCTGCCATTTCATCGGCCGGAAGATCGAGTTGACTCGGGTCCGGTTGGACATGTCCTTCGTAGTCAACGGGGGAATCCGCCGGAATATCACGGACATAGAGCGGATCGGAATAACTCAGGCGGGTATCCCTGTTCATACGGATCGAGGAGAAGAGACCGACCAGGATAATGACGAGTGAAATCATAATAATGGTAATGTTGATCGTAGAAAGTTTCTTTTTCATAGGTGCTTACCTCCAAGGCAAATATTACTACGAACTTTACATAATGTCAACTATATGCGACATAATGTTAAAGATATATCACCTTGCCAATGTTTTTTCATGATAATCATCGAATACTGTTTTTCCTCTCTTGACTTTGTCCTTAGGACAAAGTTTATGCTTTAAGGCAACAGGGGGCGATATCGGATCTCCCCAAGATCAGAGAAAGGAAGATCGATATGGGTGTTCTAAAAAAGATCCTTAAGCAAAACAGGAAATGGGTGATCCTTTCTGTTCTCTTTGCCACTTTTCATAACTGTGTCGGGATCCTGTCGACCCACTTTGTCGGAAAACTCGTAAACCATATTTCAGACGGGTCAAAGATATCGATGCTCCTCATCGGGATTCTTATCCTCTTCGCTCTTCTCAATCCCCTCACATCTTACGGCAACCATCTCCTCGGCCAGTACACCGCGGAGCGGGCCGCACACTCCCTGCGCATGGGATTCATGCGGCATCTTCTGAAAGACGGGTCAGAGTCCGCGGATAAAGCCATGTCGATCGTGCAGGGAGAGCTTACCCGTGCAACCGACTACCTCAGCAATTCTTTCTTCAGTAATGTCGGTATGCTCATCACGAGTGTTCTCGTTTTTCTCTTTCTCCTCTATGAAAATCCGATCCTGACGGTCGTTCTCCTGATCCCGACACTGGTGATCCTCATCTATGTCAGTATCTCCGGAAGTGCCATCTCAAAGACGGTAAAGAAAGGACTGGAAGCCAGAAGCCGTATGAACCACGTCGCCTTCGGCATCGTGTCGAACTTCCCGATCGTCTCGGTATATGACGCGAGTGCTTTTCTCGAGGAAAAGCACGACGAAGCCCTCGCCGACTGGGAAAAGCACACGAAGAAAGAAGAACGCATCATCGCGGTACTCAACTCCATCTCCGCGCTGCTTTCACAGGTCCCGCTTCTGAGCGTTCTTCTTACAGGCGGCATCCTCATCTTCCGCGGGTCGATGACGCTGGGTACTCTGATCGTATTTCTGAACCTGCAGAGCAGCGTGACGATGTTTCTGATGAACATGCCGAACTTCATCGCTTACTTTAGAACTTTTACTTCGAATCTCAGCCGGATCGAGCTGGCCTGATCTTAGAGGAGGCAGATACATGCGTGACAATATAACAGAAAAGAGCATTGCGGAACTTTCCGGCGTTTCCTTCCGATACGCCGACACAGATATCGTGGATGGTGTTTCCCTGACGATCGCACCCGGAGAACGTGTCGGGATCGTCGGAGAAAGTGGCTGCGGGAAAAGCACTCTGATCAAAATCCTCTCGGGTCTTCTCGTCCCGACCGCAGGATCCGTTACCGTGGCCGGTGAAACTTCCCCCGGGAAGATCCGCTCGAAGGTCTCTCTGGTCATGCAGTCATCTATGCTGCTTCCGATGACGATCTATGAGAACATCACCATGGGACACGGGCAGAGCGAAGATGCGGTTCGGCATGTGCTCCGGCAGGCAAGCCTTATTGAATGGGTCGACTCTCTTCCCGACGGGATGCACACCTATCTCGGGGACCGTGCGGATTAACTGTCCGGCGGACAGGCACAGCGCATCGCGATCGCCCGCGCGCTTTTAAAGGATGCGCCGCTCCTTCTCCTCGACGAGCCAACCGCTTCCCTTGACGATGCCACTGCGACTTCAGTTCTCGCGTCTCTCGATGCGGCCACCTCAGATAAGTCCAGAACGATCGTCCACGTGACCCATCAGGTCGGGCACCTTACGGACTACCATCGTATTCTCCATATGCAGGGAGGCAGGCTCTATGAATAGGAACGTATACCGTCTTCTCAAAGATCTCGGCATGCACCGGATCTTCATCGTCTTCCTGCTGTTGCGGGTGCCCTTTGATTTCATGTCGACTGTACTTTATGCGAACATGCTCGGCGTTTTCCTGCGTCTGATCGACCGGGGGAATCAGGGAGATCTGCTTCCTACATTCTTCATTTTCCTCGGGCTGACCGCGCTTCTGTTCGCGTATAACATGACCGTCTGGTGTACGATCTCCGTGCGCGTGAATGTAAGGCTTCAGAAGCTTTTCAGGAAGCGCATGCTCTGCCGGATCCTGGGCGCCGGATATGAAGAGATCCAGCAGCGTTCCGGCGGAGAGTGGCTCAACCGCCTGAACAGTGATATCGATCATCTGCATACATATCTCATGGCCCCGGTCAACTTCATGCACCTGGTGATTGCGCTGGTCAATGTGATCCTCTCGTCCATCGTACTCGCCTTCCTGAATTTCCCGCTTCTGATCGTCACCATGCTGGTCCTTCTTCCCTTCTCCTTTCTCAGCTGTATCGTCGTTGTCAGAAAGATCCCCGTCTTCAAGCACCGTGCGCAGGAGGCACTGGGACGCTATACCAACTGGGCCGAGCCGGTCGTCCGCGCCCGTGATGCGATCTGCATTTTCGGCGGTGAGGAACAGGTCCTGAAGAAAGTCGAAGAAACAAGTCTCGATATGCTCCATGCCAATATGCAGGTCCACCGGAGAGTCGCCCGCGCCACCATGATCAATACGTTCTCCGGGATGATGGGATATCTATTGCTTCTTCTGTGCGGCGATAGTATGATGGGGACAAAGATCGCTGATATCGCAGCGCTCATGAAGATCACACAGTACCGTGCAGGCATCATGAAGAGCACGATGCTCATCAATAACGCGGTCAACAGTATGCGCAGCCACGAAGCCGGTGCTGTCCGTGCCTGCGAAGTGCTCATCGGCGAAAAGGAGTCCTATGGATCAGCATAAAGAAATACCCGGACACGAAAACGAAGCTCTTCTTAAGATCGGAGAACTGGCTGACCTCGCCGGCATCTCTCCGAAGGCACTGCGTATCTACGAGCAGAAAAACATCATCAAGCCCGTAGCCGTCGATGAAGAGACCGGGTACCGCTATTACTCAGCTGACCAGTATGAACAGGTCGAATCTCTCCAGAAACTTCAGGACATCGGCTTCTCTCTCAACGAGATCGAACAGCTTCTTTCCGGAAAACTCTCCGAAGAAGACATGAGAGTGCTTTTCGAAGAGAAACGGCGCACGTTGAATGAAGTCATCTGGAAAGCACAGGCACAGCTTCAGGAACTCGATACGATCGAAGAAGGAGTTCATGCCAAAGATCTCGAAGGCATGACCGACGAAGAGCGCGCCTGGCATCTGGCGAAGCTGGTCCGTATCAATGAGCAGAATGTCCGTCAGCTCCTTAGTGACGTCATCTGGCTGTAAAGGTCACATATTTTTATCGTAGATAACTAATCTCTCATAATATCCATAATGTCACTTGCCCAATGCCATCCCTTCGTATAATCGGCATATCACGAAAGGAGGCATTGGAAATGCATAGATTTAAAAGAGCATGTGGTGCGCTAATGGCAGGCGTACTCACAATTTCGGTATTCGCCGCGAGCGGCTGCCGGAGTAATGGAAAGATGAGGGACGATCCTCAGACTGATGTTTCGATGAATACATCGGAAACCACTTCAGAGCCAAGCGTCCCGAAACAGACAGAAACATCGGATATCGCTTATCAGTGTCCTGTTTCTTCTTCAGAGAAAGAGGCAAAAGCACTGGCACTGGAACTTGGTCTGCCCCCGGAAGATCTGCATGGCAAATACGATCTTTTCCTTAAATACGCAGACTGTGTCATCAACAACCCGAGACTCATCGAGTACAGAGGATTTGTCGTAAATCTGTTTCCGATGGTCGCGGATCACCTGGAACCCGAGGATGAGGAATACTTCTTAAGTGAACTCCGCGAGCTGACATTCGAGTCCATATACCTGGGCAGCAACAGCGGTGATTTTCAATCATGGTCAAACAGTATCCGTATATTCGGCGACGGCACTCTCTATGAGACAGAAGCGACGTATGAGACCACCATGCACGAGCTGACTCACTTCTTCGACGCATTCTGCGACCAGGAGTGGGAAAGCACCATGGCCCTCGTTGACGGCCGTCTCGCCTACAGAGAAGACCTGACCGAGGAGCAGTGGATGAACGCCAAAGAATACTACACAGCCAGTTTTATCGTCGAAGGCGGCGCTGAGCTTTATAATGGAAAGTACTTCACGAAGCATCCGTTTACCTACAACGGCCCGCACAATTTCCTGACCGGATTTGAGTGGATCTTCGGAAGCGACGCGCTAGATAAGATGTTCTTCAGCAGAAACTCGACAGAGATATTTATCGGTTATATGAAAGACATCGGGTATACAGATGAGCAGATCGTAAATGTGATCCACTCTTTCAACTCCTACACCTATGACTACATTGAAGCTCCGGAGCACCCGGTCCGTTTCGAAGATGTTCTGATCGATCTTTACGAGCACGAGAAGAAAACAGACTGGAAAGAAGATAAGGTCTTCTGCCAGATCCTGCGGCAGATCAGTCCGGGAACTTACTATAATATTCCTCTGAAGCATGAGGAAGTCAGCGATATCCTTATGCCATACAGCGAGCAGCTGGACTTCGCGAATTCGATCTTCAATTCGATCGATCAGGGAGACAACCCAGCTGCGTACGGCATCTTTGATGTCCTTATTCTGGACGGCAAACCCTATCTGTCGACCGAACTGATCCGCGCGGAGGGTGTCGACAAGACCCGTCCGACCACACTTCTGGTCGACTACGATTTTGATACGGGAAAAGTGCTTTCCTATGAGTACTATGTTCACTCGTATCCGCAGGTCTGCCCGAAGCCTCTCGATACCGGAAAAGCACTCGACAAGCGTCTGGCTTCCCTGATTCACGACCATTCGAAGCTTCTCAGCCAGAAGCCGTACGCCGGAAAAGACGAGCTGAAGGAAGTCTATGAGCGCGCCGCAGCAATCGGAAACAAATACGGTGTCTACATCCGCGTGGGTGAAGACCTTCCGCCGTATGCCGAGCCGTATGTATTTGACCTTGGAACGGAGAAGACTTTTGACGCAAAGAAGATCAACGACATGCTCGACATTGCAGAAGGCGTTCTCAGCCAGTTCCCGGACGGCTACTTCGCGCAGTTCGACTACGGTTACTTCAAGGGCTTCGAGATCTGTATCTTTGAGTGGCCGCTTTATTCCGATCTGAACACCTTCTGGACAGAGGACGGATACATCATGAGCTATTCGATGGACAGTGTCTGCACAGAGGATATAAACGAGATCAGAAGCGGACTTATCCGGGCGATCTTCGATGCCACCAACATGAAGCTTAGGAATTACTTCGATAATTTCACGGACCCGATGTTCTCGGAGAGTGTCTGGAGATCTAAGAATCCGGCGCAGTTCTACTACACGGGTTACATGACCGACGACATCGCATCGGAAGAGTACGAGACCTACAAGGATTATGTCGTCTCGAAGGACGGTATGCTAAGCGGAAGAATGGATCGTATCCTGCTCATGGAAGCGGTTCTCGATAAGAAAGACATCACGGAACAGTGCAAGGAAAAAGCAAGATTCTACAGTCAGTGCATCCGTGAAGCATTCGACGATTCCACCTGGCCGGACGAGACCACTTGGGAAGCGTTCCTCTCTTCCTCCAAAGAAGACTCTAAGGCCGCATAACATCTAAAACCCGGCATCTCAAACAGATGCAGAAAGGAGCTGTCTCATCAATGAGACATGCTCCTTTTCGCTCTTTTTATATATTTTTCGCGAAGCGCGTTCTCTTCATCCCGGATATCCTTAAGGATCTCTCCCTTCTCTTCCTGAAGCTTATAGATCCTTTCAAACCCATCATCAATCGCGTCTTTCCTTATCTCGATCACCTTGTTCTTCGCCCCCGGGGAATACTTATGGTCTTCGAGCAGGCTGCGGATCTTATAGACGCCCATGATGATAAAGATAACAGCATATATGAGTATGAACATTATCACCAGAGTTTTAAAATCCGATTTGTTCTGAACAAACTTCTCATGGCTTGTCTTCCACCTGCCAAAGAGAATTACGAAGAACATAATCAGCGGTATAGACAAGTACACTCCGATTGTGCCTTTGTCTGCCTTCTCCTTTCTCTTCGGTCTGTACTTTTCTCTTTCGATGCTGGCTTTGACATACTTTTCCGTTCTTTTCAGGTCTTCCTGGCTGCCGCGCAGATCCTTTTCCGCTTTATCGATCTGCCGCACCTTGTTGCAGTATTCCGTGATATTCTGCGGAATCTTCATCTTCGGAAGAACTTCCCGAAGCGTGGCCAGCGACGGATGCGTGCTGATCATATCCAGGTATTCCTCGCTCTGAATCTTTTCAGACTGGACCAATACCTCTTCCACAGTGTCGCATTCAAAGTCCTGCGCATAAGCGTGAAGGATCACATACGGATCGGTCTTTGCAGAGACCGGCTTCGTGTCGGAAGAATCTTCCTTCCTTTTCTCTGAAACGGCCGGACGGTCTGAGGACTTCTTTGGGTCATCCCTGGAAGAAGGCTTCTCAAGAGCTTCGGTATAGGACTTCTTCTTTTGCGTGACAGGCGCCGCCGGCTTAAACGGAGATGCAGGAACGACAGGAGATTCCTGTGCCGGAGTATCGGACGCGGGTTTCGTCTTTTTATCTGAAACCGGCTTAATAGAAGTAGACTTAATTGTAGTAGGCTTGATAGCAGTGGGCTTCAATGAAGTTGACTTCACCGAAGGAGCGGACGCGGGTGCCGCCGGTACGGGTGCCTGAGGAACAGACGCGGGTGCCACTGGTTCGGGCGATTTTGGAACAGACGCAGGTGCCTGAGGAACAGACACAGCAGGACTGCTGTCTTTTTCGGCACGTTCCGACCTTCCGCATTCCGTACATACGAAGCGGCCGGTCAGGCTGTCATATTCCATTTCCTTTGCACAGGCAGGGCAGACCCTAATATCACTCATAATCAACCTCAATCCCCATCATATTTATAGCATGAAGTCCGCCCGCCTTTATGTCAAGTATCCCCCCTTCCCCGCCCCTGCCCGCGAAAAGCAACCCATACCGTAAGTAGAAAAGAAAATCTCCCAATAGTATTGTAAGTAGGTTCCAATGCGAGTGCTTTTCCAGTATCATAAGGACAGAAATCAACAAAAGGGGCCAAACGGACATGAAACTCAAGCTCGCGGAAAACATTAAAAGAATGCGTAAAGATAAGGGTCTGACGCAGGAGGCTCTCGCAGATGCACTCGGCGTAACGGTCGGCGCAGTCTATAAGTGGGAAGCGGATCTGTCGAACCCGGAACTCGCGATGCTCGTTAAGCTGGCGGAACTCTTCGATACTTCCGTAGACACACTGCTCGGATATGAAGTGACTGATAACCGCCGGCAGGTGATCATCGACCGCATCTACGACTACTCGGCCAGGAAAGATAAACAGGCGATCGAGGAAGCGGAGATGGCTCTGGCGAAATACCCGAACGATTACTGGGTGATCTTCGCAGCCGCGAACATCTACTCGAATTTCGGTCTGGAAGAAAAGGACCGGGATAAGTCCATGATCAGAAAAGCGATCACTCTATATGAGAAAGCCTCCCGCATCGTCCCGCCTGATACGGATCCGAAATACGGCAAGCTGATGCTTCTCGGAAACATTGCGACTCTCTACTACTTCCTCGGCGAGAAAGACAAGTCCCTCGACATGCTGAAGGAACATAACGAAGCAGGTGTGTTTGATTCCGCGATCGTGGGCATGATGACGATGAACGGGGATACGAGCGAAGACTGCCGGCAGTGGATCGTCAACAGTTTCTGGAACTCGACTTCCAATATGATCAACACGACATACGCACTTCTCCTGTTCTATAAGAACCGCGGAGACCTGACCCGCTTAAAGACCCTTGCACGCTGGGGCATCGACTATCTGAGCAGTTTACGCAAGACCGATGATCCCTGTTTTCTCGATAAACAGATCGCGGCATTTACCATGACGGAAAGCTATGCTTACTTCAAGAGCGGAGATCCCGACAAAGCCATGGTTCTTCTGAAAGAAGCCAAAGAAGTATCCGAACGGTACGATCAAACGCCCAACTACAGTGTCGACATCATCAAACTCTTCGATAACGATCACGGAAGCCTGGTCGATATCCTCGGCAAAACGGCCGAAGAAGCCATGGAGAAAATGATCAGTATCATCGGCGATAAGAAGTTTACTTCCATGTGGAGAAGTCTCAACAAATAAGGAGAACGGAAAATGAAAACGAAAAACTTGTATGTGGAACTGAAAAATCAGTTCCATAAGGATAACTATGTCTTTTTTGCACTCGCAGTAGCAGGATCTTTCCTCTCGGCACTGTTCAGTATGGCGATCTCCTGGCTCATCAGGGAACTCATCAACACTTCCTCCGGCGCCGGCTCCAGAAGCCTTCGCGAACTTGCGCTCATCACGGTCATCATGGCAGTATTTTTCTTCCTGACCTCATTTCTTACTTATGTCTCGCAGCCGAGATATATCATGAAAGCGATCCGCAACTATAAGGAAGCGCTTTTCCGGAAACTGACGGAAAAGAACATCACGTCCTTCCGCTCCGAAAGCACTTCAACTTATCTTTCGGCGCTGACGAACGACAGTGTCGCCATCGAGACCAACTACCTGGAAAAAGAATTCAGGTTCCTCTATCTCATCACCTCGTTTTTCGGATCTCTCGGCCTGATGCTCTTCTACTCCCCGCTTCTGACACTGGTCGCCGTTGGTGTGACGATCCTTCCTCTTATCGTATCGCTTCTTACCGGCAAAAAGCTTGCCGCCGAAGAGGTAACGGTTTCCGAGGGAAACAAGAACTTCACCGCCACGATCGGTGACTGCCTGAACGGTTTCTCCGTCGTGAAAAGCTTCCGTGCGGAAAAAGAGATCACCCGTCTCTTTTCAGAAGAAAACGGAAAACTGGAAAAGTCGAAGTTCATCCGCAGAAAACTGCAGATACTGGTCAGCACACTGGGCCAGTTATCCGGTATGATCGCACAGATCGGCGTCTTCTTCGCAGGTGCCTATCTCGCCGTCTCCGGCAAGGGCATGACCGCAGGTACCGTCATCTTGTTTGTTAACCTCATGAACTTCGTCATCCAGCCGGTCGCCGAGCTCCCCGGACTTCTCGCAGCACGCCGTGCCTCAAGATCTCTCATCAGAAAGATCTCCGAATCGCTCGAGAAGAGTGCTTTTGCCGGCGGATCCGAAGAACTCGGAACACTGGATCAGGGCATCTCCATGAAGAATATCTCCTTCTCCTATGAAGAAGGAAAAGAAGTACTCCACGATGTATCTGTCGACTTTGAAGCAGGAAAATCCTACGCGATCGTCGGCGGATCCGGAAGCGGAAAGTCCACACTCCTCAACCTCCTTCTGTCGTGCACCGGCGGCGCGGAATACAGCGGCTCGATCCGCTGGGATAACAAGGATCTGAAGAATGTTTCTTCGGACTCTCTCTTCGATCAGGTATCCTCCATCGATCAGAACGTCTTCGTATTTAATTCTTCGATCAGAGACAACATCACGATGTTCCGTGACTTCCCGAAAGCAGAGGTCGAAAACGCGATCTCCCGCGCAAACCTCGGAGAACTCATCAGCGAGCGCGGCACCGACTATCTGTGCGGGGAGAACGGCGGCGGCCTGTCCGGCGGCGAGAAGCAGAGGATCTCCATCGCAAGAAGCCTCCTGAAGAAATCCTCCGTCCTGCTGGCTGATGAGATTACGGCAGCACTCGATGCACAGACCTCCCATCGGGTAACTTCCGACATTCTCGATCTTACCGGGATCACAAGGATCGTCGTTACACACGACCTCGAGGAGAGCCTTCTGAAAAGATACGACCGCATCCTGGTCATGAAAGACGGCAGACTTCAGGAACAGGGAACGTTCGACGAACTGATGGAAAAGCAGGGTTACTTCCACGCATTATTCACGATTGCCGACTAAACGGAAAAGGACGGAAAAAGAAGGGGTTGTCTCAAAATGAGGCGACCCCTTTCCTTGTTGACTTGAGTGTTGACGCGAACAGTTCCCTTTTGAGACAGCGCCCTCCGTTATCTGTATTTCCGCTCAGGATGTGCCTCGTAGTATGCTTTCTTGGTCTCATACATCCTCTCGTCCGCGATATGCATCGCCGTTCGGATATCCTCGCCTTCCTGCACGATATACGTGCCGATCGACAGATGGACGTTCTCCTTCTCCGAGAGCTTATCGAGCTCCTCAAGCTTAAGTGCCAGTGCTTTTTCATCCGTATCGGGCAAAATGGTCATGAACTCGTCACCGCCGGCACGGTAGATCTTTCCTTCAGGAAAAACACTTTTCAGTACATTCGCTGCAGTCCGGAGAAGGTTGTCGCCCTTGTCATGACCATTCTCGTCGTTGACCCTCTTAAGACCGTTGAGATCGATAAACAGCATCGCGTACGGATTTCCGATCTTTATCTTTCCGGAGATGATATCACTTACGGTATTGTTCATCGCATTACGGTTCATAACACCGGTCAGCATGTCCATCGTACCCATCAGTTCGAGCTTCATAAGAAGGTTCTGGTTGGCGATCTCCGAAGCGATAAAGAACGTGGTCAGCTCCAGCGTCTCCTTGATCTTGACAGTGTTCTCCGTATTGAAGTTTACCGCCCACATATACCCCTGCGTCTCATCGTTATAGTTCAGCGGGAAAAGCACTATGTTCCGCACATATGCGCCTGTCAGGGATGCGTGCCACAGCGGATTGACCGTCTTGAGCCAGTCCATATCCCGCTGGTCCTTAAGGATAATGCAGGTGCTGTCACCAAGCGTCTGTTTCCATGTCTGTGCAATATCGTAGAACCCTTCGTCAAGATAGGTATCCATCGGAAGAAGTCCGCTGCCTTCGCGGATCGCCTCGGCAAGGTTCGTACACTTCTTCGTCTTGTCATCCTTGATCAGGATACAGCAGTGATCGGATTCGCAGATCTTTCGGATATCCTCGACGACCTCTTTGAAAGTCTGTCGGATATTCGTCGAGCCGCGGAGCTTGATGCATGTCTGAAGCACGGCAGAAGAACTCTCGGCGGAAAGACTTGCCTGCTGCTCCGAGTCCACATGCGGAGTGACATCGTAGGAGTAAACGCAATATCCCCTGTCCGTCTGATCCGACTGAAGCGGAAGAAGAAACATATTCAGCCACAATCCCATCTGCGGAAGACGGACATAGGCATGGAGCGGCTGTCCGAGTACGGCACAGCGGTAGCAGTAATCTTCGAAGTTCTTGTCCTTCGGGAAGTATTCTTCATAGGGAGAATCCGGAACGAACGGATGGTGCATCACCTGAAGCATATCGTCGTAGTGGGCCTGGTTTCCGTCAGCGATACGGATGTTCCCATACCGGCCATCCGGGAGTATATCGACCGACATGATACAAGTCTTATTCTTATAACCGGCAAGCATGCTCTTAAAATCCATATCCTACACTCCTTTGCCTGATTCCCCGAAAAGAGAAACACAATATCACGTTTCTATTCTATCACGCAGAATAAGGCGAATTGCGACGTATCATCTGATATCTTGTAAACATCTGTAAATGATATTATTGATAGATGGCCTGGATAGAAGTCTAGATATACTATGCGGGCTTATGCCTTGTATCCCGGCTCCTTGTAAAGGACATCCTTGTCGGCCATGATCTGCGCATCGTAGACCTTATCCTTCCAGTCAGCCTGATCCACTTCTTTGATGGATACGGATACGGATGTTAAATTGCATCCGAGAGTCTCCGCGACGACCTCTGCGACCTTATCGGCGCAGTTCTGCTTCACTTCTTCCGATCTTCCCGGATAGCACTTGATCTCTACATGTGGCATATGATAATCCTCCTATAACGTTTCCATTATCGCACAGAAAAAGCAAATTGATATAAGAACGTGATTTCACTTTCTTTTATATCAATGAATACAGGGGGTGATTGATATAAGAAGCGTAGAATTGAAGGTTTTATATCAATTATGGGACTCGAAAGTGTCCTACCGTTGATATAAGACTTCACATTCGCGTGGTTTTATATCAATGGAAGGGTTGAAAATTGATATAAAAGCACTGTTTGGGGCGAGTTTATATCAATCGCCCCACCAAATCATTGATATAAAACTGCCATTTTCAGCCTGCTTATATCAATTGAGTACGATCTATCACTCAGACGGCAGTCGTCACGGCTTTCACATCGGGCCAGTGTATTTGATACGCTGTTTTTTGAGCCACTTCCTTATCTGATCGCGCTCTCAATAAAGCGGTCGAACATCTCACTTAAGTGATCGACTTTTGAATCGACATCTTCTTCCATGTCATCCCAGATATACTCGAGGAAGAACCCGATAAATGCATAGGTGTAGAATCTCGCGATCTCGCGGATCTTCTTCTCCGATACATTCTTTCCTTCCGCTTTTTTTCTTACATAACTGATGAATACTTTGTCCGTGATCTCGAAGATATAATGCTCGAGCTGTTCACGTGAAAGTGAGTCAACGATGTGATGGATCAGTCTGGGATTGTCGTGGCACATGCGGAAGAAGATCTTGATCCTCTTCTGCCATCCGGCATACTCATCTTCATCCTTGCGGATGACGCGCAGCTTCATGCCGAACCACTCATTAAGAAGTGCATATTTGTCGCAGTAGTGATAGTAGAACGTGTTGGGACTGATCCCGGATCTTTTGACGAGTGCAGATACTGTGATCTTATCGAAAGCTATCTCTTCGAGCATCTCTTCAAAAGCGCTCATGATCGCTCCCTTGGTAAGTAGTGCCATCTGTTCTTCCTCCGTTCTTTTCCCTATGAAGAATGATACCACATTTTTCGCCATAAACCGCCTGTTTTTCAGTATTTGCACAATTTAGCCGATTTGTACTATTTTTCACAGTTTCAGAGAAATCCTCAAAATCGAATACTTCTTGAAACTTGCCCGTTCCTGTTTGCTTTTGATTTGATTACACTTTTACTCGAAATCGAAGTTAAAGGATGTAACTATGGAAACAAGAA
>JAEEGJ010004611.1_pt1 | contig 45962 bp, 41 predicted proteins | sample 8958761 | NCBI WGS metagenome assembly JAEEGJ01 (sample SAMN16246546, study PRJNA631951) | gut metagenome | biome: gut microbiome; feature: rumen; material: RS-attached | host: Bos | place: Iran: Karaj | collected 2018-10
GGCTGAACTGGCCGGTTGCAGGATTGAGCTTGCAGGAGGTTATTCAGGTTGGGCTCCCAACGCAGCATCACCCATTCTGCACGTTATGAAGCAGGAGTACAAGAAGATGTTCGGCACCGAGCCCAAGGTTATGGCCATCCATGCCGGTCTGGAGTGCGGTATCCTGAGCGGAGCATACCCCAACTGGGATATGGTATCGTTCGGTCCCACACTTATGAGCCCGCATTCACCTGATGAGCGCTGCTACATCCCCTCAGTCCAGAAAGTCTGGGACTACCTCAAAGCAGTTCTCGCAGCTATTCCTACTAAATAAAAGAAAGGCTTGCCAATCGGCAAGCCTTCCTTTTTATATTGAGAGGCCGAAAGTCTTTTTGATGGGACTCATCACGAACATGGATTGGATGGAGCCTACGGTGTCTGTGGTTCCAAGGACGTTCATGATGAACTCCTTGTAGGAGCGCATATCGGGGCAGTAAACCTTGAGCAGGTAGTCGAACTCACCGGAGATGTTGTAGCACTCTGCCACCTCTTTCATATTACGTGCGGCCTCCTCAAAGGTGTAGGCAGTCTCACGGGTCATTTCACGCAACTTGACGCAGCAGAATACCACAAAGCCAAGATTGAGCTTCTCGGGATCCAGCACTGCTATATACTTCTTTATATAGCCTTCGCGCTCCAGGCGTTTCTGACGCTCAAAGACAGGGGTGGTCGAAAGATGTACTTTTGCGGCAAGTTCCTTGGTTGTAAGGCGTGAATTATCCTGCAGGCAGGTCAGGATTTTGATGTCTGTAGCATCCAGTTCACCTGCTTTAGGCTCAATCATAGTTGAAATATTCTCCTTTTCCATAGTTTATTGTTGAAATTGTTGGTTTATTTTCTTTGATTTTGCGCAAAGGTAGGAACTTTTTCTTTAATAATGTAATGTGTTTGGTGGAATTTTCTATCGGCCGTAACTTTGCATCGTCAATAAGAAATTGATAATTGAGAATTGAAAATTGAAAATTGAAAATTAAAAAACATACGATTATGGCAAACAACAAATTTCATCTTGAGACTCTTGCACTCCATGTAGGCCAGGAACAGGCCGATCCCGCTTCAGACGCACGCGCAGTGCCTATTTATCAGACCACATCTTATGTGTTCCGTAACTCACAGCATGCTGCTGACCGTTTTGGTCTGCGTGATGCCGGTAACATCTATGGCCGTCTGACCAACTCCACACAGGATGTACTCGAGAAGCGCATTGCCGCTCTTGAGGGTGGTGTAGCAGGTCTGGCAGTTGCATCGGGTGCAGCCGCAGTAACATACGCCCTGCAGAATATTGCTCAGGCCGGTGACCACATCGTGGCAGCCGACAACCTGTACGGCGGTTCATTCAACCTGATAACACACACACTTTCAACCCAGGGCATCAGCAACACCATAGTTAAGGTGAATGACCTGGAGGCTCTTGAGGCAGCCATCCGCCCCAACACCAAGGCAATCTATGCCGAGACTTTCGGTAACCCCAACAGCGATGTTACCAATCTGGAGGCTGTAGCCGAAATCGCTCACAAGCACGGCATCGTATTTATCGTGGATAACACATTCGCTCCCATACTTATCCGTCCGTTGGAGCACGGAGCAGACATCGTGGTTCATTCCGCAACCAAGTTCATCGGCGGTCACGGTTCATCACTGGGTGGCGTAATCGTTGACGGCGGAACATTCAACTGGAAGGCCAACCCCGACAAGTATCCCACACTTGCCAAGCCCGATCCCTCATACCACGGTGCAGTATTTGCCGATGTAGCAGGTGCAGCCGCATTCGTTACCCGTATCCGCGCCGTCATCCTGCGTGACACCGGTGCTGCCATCAGCCCCTTCAACGCATGGATTCTTCTGCAGGGTGTAGAATCACTGCCTCTGCGCATAGAGCGTCACGTTGAGAACGCACTCAAGGTAGTTGACTATCTGGCTAAGAACCCCAAGGTTGCCAAGGTTAACCATCCTTCACTGCCCGGTCATCCCGATCATGAACTCTATAAGAAGTATTTCCCGAACGGTGGCGGTTCAATCTTCACATTTGAGATCAACGGCACTCAGGAGGATACATGGAAGTTCATTGACTCACTGCAGATATTCTCACTGCTGGCCAACGTGGCCGATGTAAAGAGCCTTGTAATACATCCTTACACCACCACACACTCACAGATGACCTCAAAGGAACTGGCCGAGCAGCACATAACTCCCACAACGGTACGTCTTTCAATCGGTGTTGAGCATGTTGACGACATTATTGCTGATCTTGATCAGGCTTTTGCCAAAATATGATAATAAAAACAAGTTGTTTTAAGTTTTAGCTAATTTTGCCGGTGTATTCACAGTCCCTTGATTGGGGCTGTGGATATTTCGGTTTTATAATAATCAGTCCGGTTATGCCTCTTAAATTACCCGATAAACTGCCTGCGATAGAGATTCTCAAAGGGGAGAATATCTTTGTCATGGATACCAGCCGCGCCACCAGTCAGGACATCCGTCCGCTGCGAATTGTGGTGCTCAACCTGATGCCCATCAAGATTACCACAGAGACAGACCTGATACGTCTGCTCTCCAACACACCCCTTCAGATTGAGCTCAAACTGATGAAACTGCGCAGCCATACCTCCAAGAATACCCCAGTAGAGCATATGAAGGTATTCTATGAGACCTTTGAGAGCATGCGTGACCAGAAGTTTGACGGATTCATTGTGACCGGTGCCCCGCTGGAGCAGATGGAGTTTGAGGAGGTATCTTACTGGGATGAGCTCAAGGAGATTTTTGATTGGGCCCGCACCCATGTGACATCGACCTTATATATATGCTGGGCCGCACAGGCTGCAATGTACCATTTCTATGGCGTGCCCAAGTACCCGCTGCCTGAAAAGAAGTTCGGCATATTCAAGCATACCACAATTGATGAGCCGCTGCCTATTTTCCGTGGCTTTGACGATGAGTTCTATGCCCCGCACAGCCGTCATTCGGAGGTACGCAGGGAGGATATCCTGAAACATCCCGAACTCAAACTCCTGTCAGAGTCCGATGAGGCCGGCGTCTTTATGGTATCGGCCCGCGGGGGTAGGGAGATATTCATAACAGGGCATATGGAGTATTCCCCGTATACCCTTGACAATGAGTACAAACGCGACCTTGCCAAGGGACTCCCCATTGAGATGCCCATGCACTATTATAAGGATGATGATCCTGCCAAGGGACCTAAAGACCGCTGGCGTGCACATGCCAATCTGTTCTACGCAAATTGGCTCAATTACTACGTTTATCAGGAAACTCCGTATAATTTGCAGGATATCGGTTAACAAATTCGAGTGGGTTTCGTCTTTATGGTGTAATCAGTAAACAAGAACAAAAACACTATAAAAATGAAAACAAGATCTTTTCTGATTTATGCCTTAAGTGCATTGCTGTATTCATGCAACCTCGTTGATGCGCAGGTAGTATGGCTTTCAACCAAGAACGCCGATTTCACAAACTGCGACTGTGAGGAGCGTGATCTTAAACCTTTTGACGCTATTTCAAACTCATGTCCCTTTGATGTGTTCTATGAGCAGTCTAATGACAGATATGTAATCGTTGAAGGTGATGAGGAGTACTTTGATCGTCTTCATACGGATGTAAAACGCGGTGTGCTTGAGATCTCAATCGATCCGGCCCGTTACCGTAACGTTCGTCTGAGAGTAAGGGTGGGTTCACCTGAGATCAATCAGCTGACAATGGCCGGAAGCGGCAGTATCATATGTAAGTCAGACATAATTACAGAAGGTGATATGAACCTTAAATTAGCTGGAAGCGGTGACCTTATAACCGAGAAGATTGTATGTGCTGACCTGACAACATCAGTTACAGGTTCAGGATACCTTAAAGCCGGCCGTATTGAAGCACTGGATGTAAATGTGAATGTTTCAGGAAGCGGTGACTGGTATTCACCCCGCATCAAGGCCGATAATCTGTCAGTGGCAGTAGCCGGCTCAGGCGATATAGATATAGTGAATGTGGATATTGACGATCATCTGTCTGCCAGCGTAGCCGGTAGCGGTGATATTAAAGCAAGCGGACATGCCCGCAATGTAACAGCCAAAGTAGCCGGCTCAGGTGATATCTCCGGACGTATTTCATACGATCATATCACGAAAGTCAAGGCCGGATCAGGAGATATCGATTGGTAATAGAATAAAAAGGATAAAGGATAAAGTTAACAATCGATATAAACGGCTGGCGGAAATCCGTCAGCCGTTTCATTTTTTAATATTCAAATACTCCGTATTCGCTGTGAATGGTCAGGTGTGTGTGATCGGACTGTTCTATGCGTCCTATGATCTGTGCATCTATTCCGAATGACTTGCTTATGTCTATAACCTGCTGTGCATATTCCTTAGGCAGGTAGACCTCGAAGCGGTGACCGCAGTTGAATACCTTGTACATCTCCTTCCACTCGGTCTTGCTCTGCTGCTGGATGGTGCGGAACAGGGGCGGGATGGGGAAGAGGTTGTCCTTGATTACATGTACGCCCTCTACAAAGTGTAGGATCTTGGTCTGTGCACCGCCTGAGCAGTGAACCATACCGTGAATCTGGGGACGCAGGGCGTCAAGCAGTTTCTTTACTACGGGAGCGTATGTGCGGGTGGGTGAGAGTACCAGCTTACCTGCATCCAGAGGTGAATCCTGAACCTTGTCGGTCAGGCTCAGACCGCCTGAGTAAACCAGCTCCTCGGGAACTGCGTGGTCATAAGTCTCGGGATACTTCTTGGCAATCTCCTTATTAAATACGTCGTGACGGGCGCTGGTAAGACCGTTGCTGCCCATACCGCCGTTGTACTCCTTCTCATATGTGGCCTGACCTGATGATGAGAGACCTACAATGACATCACCCGGACGGATATTGGCGTTGTTGATTATGTCACTGCGCTTCATGCGGCAGGTAACTGTGCTGTCTACGATGATGGTGCGTACCAGATCGCCTACATCGGCAGTCTCACCGCCTGTGGCATATGCGCCTACACCCATCTCGCGGAGCTCGGCCAGGAGTTCATCGGTACCGTTGATTATGGCACTGATTACGCTGCCCGGAACCAGGTTCTTGTTACGGCCGATGGTTGAGCTGACAAGGATGTTATCAACGGCACCTACGCAGAGCAGGTCATCGATATTCATTATGAGAGCATCCTGTGCAATACCCTTCCATACAGACAGGTCACCGGTCTCTTTCCAGTAGGCGTATGCCAGTGAAGACTTGGTACCTGCGCCGTCGGCGTGCATGATGTTACAGTACTCGGGATCACCGCCCAGGATATCGGGGATGATCTTACAGAAGGCCTTGGGATAAAGACCTTTGTCGATGTTCTTGATGGCGTTGTGCACATCCTCCTTGGATGCGGATACGCCACGCAGCATATAACGTTCGTTCGATTCCATCAGAATTCTACTTTAGGAGCTTTGTTTGCACCCTCTTCAGCCTCGAAATAGGGCTTTTTCTCAAAATTGCGCATTCCTGCGATGATGCTCTGCGGGAACTTGCGGATATAAGTGTTGAATTTGGAAGCATCCTCATTGAAGTTACGGCGCTCAACGGCAATGCGGTTCTCAGTGCCCTCAAGCTGTGCCTGAAGTTCCTTGAAGTTCTCATTGGCCTTGAGTTCGGGATATGACTCGCTGATGGCAATCAGACGACCCAGTGCACCGCCAACCTCGTTCTGTGCCTTCTGGAACTCCTTGAGCTGATCGGCAGTCATGTTCTCGGGATTGACTGTGATTGAAGTTGCCTTGGCGCGTGCGTTTACGACAGCCTCAAAGGTCGATGTCTCATGTGCGGCGTAACCCTTTACGGTGTTTACAAGGTTGGGGATGAGGTCTGCACGGCGCTGGTAAACGTTCTCAACGTTACTCCAGGCCTTGTTTACGTTCTCCTCCATAGTTACCATCCTGTTGTTTACCTTGACACCCCAAAGTACAATAACGACGATAACCGCAATGATAATCCAAATACTCTTCTTTTTCATAACTGTATCGGTTTTGATTTATATCTCCTTTTTAAAAACGTGATCCGGCACCTCCGCCGCCAAAATGGCCGCCTCCGTAACTGCCTCCGAAGCTTCCGCCTCCGAAACCTCCGCCTACATGCGGTCCGCCTCCGCGACTACCGGTAGAGTAGTATGATGTGCGGTTCCTTGACATGACGTGACCGCAGTGGCTGCACTTGAAGGTAATCAGTTCCTTTTTGATGCCGTTCATCTTTGATATGGTCGATACGCCTACTTGCTTGAGGGCAATATGTCCGCATTGGGGACATTTGCGGCTGCGACGGTCTATGATAACCGCAATTACGACTACAAAAATGAACGCAGCCAGCAGTATGCCAAGACCTCCAAAAACTGCCACCCTGTTGAACTCGTCATCATCGGCATACTCGCCTTTGAGCAGGATGTCCCTGAGCGCCTCGGCGCCTGCAATCATACCTTCATCCCAGTTGTCATCGGCAAAGTAACGGTTCATGTAACGTTCCTGGACGCGCTTGCACAGTGCATCGGGCAGAACGCCCTCAATTCCGTATCCGGTGGCAAACTGGATGCAGCGCTCACCGGTACTGAGCAGTATGACCAGGCCGTTGTCTGAACTTGAGCGGCCTACGCCGACCTTCTCACCCAACTGGTGGGCAAACTCAAAGCAGTCATCAGGGTCGATATCCGTAACGACTGCAACAAGAGTCTGTATGCCGGTGCTGTCCTCAATGGTGCGGAAGGCGGCATCTATGCGGTCAACGGCGGAGCGTGAAAGTATTCCGTCAGGATTGCACACGTAACGGTTTCTGTCCTCCAGATGGACAGGTTTGATGTCTGCAGGCTTGTAAACCTTGGCTACAGCAAGGAGTGAGCCGAACAGCAGAAACAGTACGAGTGTAAATCTTTTCATTATTCTCCAATTCTTTCCCATATCTCCCATGCGGCTACAGCCTGCTGCTCGAGCATATCCTTGCCTCCCTTGGCTGTGGCTCCGTGCTCACGGCCTTTTTTCATGAAGGTTGTCTCATCGGGATTGGCTATGACATCCAGAAGCAGATGCTTCTCAGACAGGAAGTTGTAGGGGATATCGGGGCACTGGTTTACATCGGGCCACATTCCCATGGGAGTGCAGTTCACAATCACGTCATACTCTTCCATAACAGAGGGTGAGAGCTCGTAGTAACCCATAACCTCGAAGTTTGAATTGCGTGACACGAACTTGTTCTCTATTCCCATTTTGTCAAGAGCATACTTGACTGCCTTTGATACGCCTCCGGTTCCCAGTATGAGCGCCTTGCTGTGCCCCTCGAGCAGCTCGCCGAAAGACTTGGTGAAACCGGTCCAGTCAGTGTTGTAACCAACCAGCTCAACGCCACCGTCACGGTGAAGCACCTTTACGGTGTTGACTGCGCCTATTGACTGTGCCGTCTCGTCCAGACGGTTCAGGTAGGGGATGATATCCTGCTTGTAGGGTATCGTCACGTTGAAGCCGCGCAGATTGGGATACTTCTCAATCAGTTTTGTCACATCCTCGATGCTCTCAAGCTCATAGTTGTTGTAGTGGGCATTGATGTGCTGCTCACGGAAGAACTTGTTGAAGCGAACCATTGATGTGGAGTGGGCCAGAGGCTTGCCGATGAGTCCGTAGAGACTGTCATAAGTCTTGAGCGGAACTGCGGGTTCCGGCTGCGGTTCCGGCTGGGGCTCAGGCTCTGGCTGTGGCTCCCGGGTCTGGGTGAATACGGGCTCAGGCTCCCTTTCAGGCTCCTTGTTGTTCTTGAATACCTCGTCTACGGGCGGGAAATCATCATCTTTAACCTCCTCAACTTGAGGGGTACCGGTCTCACTCCCGAATGATGTGTCATCGGGATTGTTAAGCTTAGCGTTCACGTTCTTTACCAGTACCATGAAAATGATGGCAAGAACAACAAGGAAAGGGAATGCCATAATCAATTATCTTTTTGCCAACCAGGCGGTTACGTTCTTTTCAATACGGGCGGCAAGGTCTGTACCGCTCTCCTTAACGAATTTCTCACCTACAATGTGCTCGTAAAGCTCAATGTAGCGCTCAGAAACTGTATCGGCATATGCATCGGTTATCTCAGGCATAACCTGACCGGGCTGGTTCATGAAGTTATGCTCAATGAGCCACTGGCGTACGAACTCCTTTGAAAGCTGCTTCTGGGGCTCACCCTTCTCAAACTTCTCCTGATAGCCGTCAGCGTAGAAGTAACGTGAGCTGTCGGGAGTGTGGATCTCATCGATCAGGTAAACCTTACCGTCACGCTTTCCGAACTCATACTTGGTGTCAACCAGGATCAGACCCTTCTGGGCAGCGATCTCGGTACCGCGCTTGAAGAGGGCACGGGTGTATTTTTCCATAACCTCGTAATCCTCCTTGCTTACCAGACCCTGCTTGATGATCTCCTCCTTGGAGATGTTCTCATCGTGACCCTCCTCAGCTTTGGTGGTGGGGGTGATCAGGGGCTCTGCGAACTTCTGGTTCTCCTTCATGCCCTCGGGCAGGATGTTACCGCAAAGGTTGCGGCAGCCGTTCTTGTAGTCACGCCATGCTGAGCCGGTCAGATAACCGCGGATGATCATCTCTACGCGGAAACCCTCGCACTTGAGACCTACGGTTACCATAGGATCGGGAGTGGCAAGCTTCCAGTTGGGGCAGATGTCAGCTGTAGCATCCAGGAACTTGGCGGCAATCTGGTTGAGCACCTGGCCCTTGAAGGGAATACCCTTGGGCAGGATAACGTCAAAGGCCGATATACGGTCAGTGGCAACCATTACCATCAGGTCGTCGTCAATGTTATACACGTCACGGACTTTACCGTGATAAACACTCTTCTGTCCTTTGAAGTTGAAGTCTGTTCTTGTAAGTGCGTTACTCATTGTTATCTTGTTTTTTAGTTCTTTTATCTGTCTTGTGAGCCTGCTCATAGCGGTCATAAGCGTCTACAACGCGTGTAACCAGCTTGTGGCGGACAATATCCTTCTTGGTCATGCGGATAATGCTCAAGCCCTCTATTCCCTCCAGAACGTCAAGCGCCTGAACCAGGCCTGATATCTGTGTGGGCGGCAGGTCAATCTGAGTGAGGTCACCCGTTACGATCATCTTGGTGTTCCAGCCCATGCGGGTAAGGAACATCTTGATCTGCTGCGGGGTGGTGTTCTGGGCCTCATCCAGAATAACCACTGCGTCATTCAGGGTACGTCCGCGCATGAATGCCAGAGGTGCAATCTGTATTATGTTCAGATCCATGTACTCCTTGAGCTTTGCCGTAGGAATCATATCCTGGAGAGCGTCATAGAGAGGCTGCAGGAACGGATCTATCTTTTCACGCATATCACCCGGCAGAAATCCCAGCTTCTCACCGGCCTCAACTGCGGGACGGCACAGAACTATTCGCTTTACCTCCTTGTTCTTGAGGGCGCGTACAGCCAGTGCTATGGCGGTATATGTCTTGCCTGATCCGGCGGGGCCGATGGCAAAGAGCATGTCATGATCAGCATAATCGGTCACCAGTTTCTTCTGGTTGACGCTGCGGGGCATGATGGGACGTCCGGTGACACCGAACAGTATCACATCGGAACTCTTCTCACCGTTAGGCTCATCACCGTTAACTATGTCTACTATAACCTCCTCTTTGAGTGAGTTGTACTTGGCGCAGTACATCTCGAGCTGGCGTACGGCCTGCTCAAAACGTGCCGTTTCATCCTCATCACCCATTACGCGGATCACGTTGCCGCGTGCCACTATGCGAAGCTTTGGGAACAGTGCCTTAAGCAGTTGCATATTGGTATTGTTGACTCCGTAAAACACTGCGGGGTCGGCATCATTAAGGACGAGGTGCTTTTCTATCATTCCTTTTATTAAATATGGTGCAAAGTTACCCAATTATTGCGTAATCGGACGTATGGCACATGTTATTATTTATCAACAAAAAGCGGCCCCCCGCAGGGAGCCGCCGTCATATAAAGTTTAGGGATGTATCATCCTATGATGCGTCCTATGTTGGTAGTGAAAAGCTTCACTGCAATGGCCAGCAGGATAATTCCGAAGAACTTCCTGAGGACGTATATAAGGCCGGGGCCCAGTATCTTTTCGATGCGGTTGATTGACCTGAGCACCACGAATATGAAAATCATGTTCAAACCAAGGGCAATCATGATGTTGATGGCCTGATACTCAGCTTTCAGAGAGAGCAGGGTGGTGAATGAACCTGCACCTACTATGAGCGGGAATACCAGGGGAACGAATGATGAGAGTTCCTTGGGGCCTGAATCGTATTTGAATATCGTGATATCAAAGATCATCTCGAATCCGATTGCCAGGATCACAATAGAACCGGCCACGGCGAATGATTCGATATCTACGCCGAACAGAGACAGTATTCCGTCACCAAGGAAATAGATAATGGTGAGCAGAAGCCAGGAAATGATGGTCACCTTGAAAGCGGGGACCTTTCCCGTCCTATGCTGCAGGTCAATTATGATAGGAATTGACCCTGTGATATCCAGAATAGCGAACAGAACTACGAAAGCTCCTGCTATCTCCTTGAAGTTAATTGCCATATCCATTGTTTCTGAATCGGGTGCAAAGATAATTCAAGAATGGGAATTATGAATATTTGTTGTATTATTTTGCGTTAAATTATAATTCGCCCTTATAAACCGGACGGATTGGAAGGCCTACGCGGCGCGCTCTTGACTTGACAAGGTGATTGTCAACGTCAGTGTGCTCCAGCCGTAAGGATGCTGCCTCGTCTGATTTATAATGGGGAACATAGTCGGGGTCGGTTCCGTCGCCCAGATCATAATAGAGGGTGTTGCACCAGTACCAGCCCATCTGACCGGCCCACCTTGTCTTGTCCCAATCATTCATGCCTGCCAGAGGAATGAAAATGCTGTTGCCTTCATAACCCTTGCGGACGCTGGTAAAGAGAAAACCTCCTACGCCGTTGAGTTTGCACCATTTGATGTTGCAGTTCTTTTTGGTCATGAGTTCGTTGAAATCGCTCTTTTCAGGAATCTGCCAGTCTTTTCCCAAAAGCATGTATGCCGCATCGTCTTCCTTGGCCAGTTTTGTTTCCTGATCCGGCCTTCCTAATATACTGTCAGTGCAGTATTTTGTAATGTATTCACTGCCGTTGTCAAGGGTTTTGGAATGTGTGTATGTATCCCATCCGAACTGGGTCTTGGGCTCAATCTCACCCCATGCGTAGAAGCCTCCTGTCTGTTCGGGGCTGGTTGCTCCAAGGTTGCATGTAGCCCACAGATTACCGGAAGTAAGGCCAAAGTCTACAACCTGATATTCTTTACCGTCGGCACCAATTACGATCTGTGCTCCTACGTTAACTTCATCCATCTTGATGGCATCCGGATCTTCTTTATCACATCCGGTAATAAGCAATGATGCAAAAGCAAGGGCCAGGATGGGAAAAATCTTTTTCATGAGTTTTATGCTTTATTGGTTATAATGTGGTTGCGAATTTATAAAAAAAGTCGGTTGGTTGTCATTACACGCTTATTTAACAGCACAATACATGCGGCAGACGCCGAACATGAACTGGCGTGCACGGACTGTGGAGTAACCTGCCTCCCTGAGCATAGGGATGAATTTCTCGGGGAGCGGGAATTTGAGTATCGAATCGGGCAGGTAGGTGAACGCTCCTGTATTGCCTGTCATTGAGGCGCCGATTTTGGGCAGTATCTTAAGTGAATAGAACTTGTAGAAGCTGAAAATCAGGCGGTTCTTGGGGTAGGAGAGTTCCAGGATTATCAGCTTGCCTCCGGGCTTGAGTACGCGGAGCATCTCCTTGAGACCCTTCATGAGGTTCTCAAAGTTGCGTACTCCGAAAGCTACGCAGACACGGTCAAATGTGCCGTCGGCAAAGCGCAGGTTCTCGGCATCCCCGACTTCAAGGTCAATGGGCAGTCCCTGACATTTGGCTTTTCCAACCTCAAGCATGCCCTCTGATAGGTCTATTCCTGTCACATGTGAGCCCGGGGCAGCTTTCTTTGTGACTGCAATGGCGAAATCGGCCGTACCTGTTGCCACGTCAAGGACCTCAATGGGCTGGTCTGTATCGGCTATGGCACGTACAGCCTTGCGACGCCACGAACGGTCGGCTCCGAATGAGGATATATGGTTGAAGCGGTCGTACTTGACTGCTATATCGTCAAAAAGCTCACGTATTCCTTCTTTCTTGGGCATATTTATTGGAGAATGTAACCTGTGCCTGCAAGCAGGGCAAAGATGAATGTTGAAATTACCAGCATGGGCAGCATAGGATCCAGCTCACGGCCGGAGCGTTTCCAGACTCCCGCAAGATGCTTTGCATAGAGTGGGAGGGTGATTATATAAAGGTATGGTGTCCAGCCGGCGGTAAACAGTATTGTAAACAGCAGCATCAGGATCCATCCGCCTGTTATCAGTATGGTGTGGTATATCTTGGCGCGGTGTTCGCCCAGTTTGAGCGGAACGGTAACGCGGTTTGCGGCATCGGTTTTCATGTCTCGGATGTTGTTAACGTTCAGGACTCCTACGCTGAAGAGTCCTATTGCTGCTCCGGGGATGAGGGTGGTGGGCTCAATGGCGTGTGCGCATACAAAGTATCCTCCGGTTACCGGAACGAGTCCGAAAAAAATAAACACGAAGAGATCTCCCAGACCCCTGTATCCGTAAGGCTTTTTCCCAAGCGTGTAGTGCATGGCGGCCCAGATTGCGGCAGCGCCCAGAACTATCAGACTCTCGGATTCTATGCAGAATATGGTCTTGAATGATGCGCGGATCATTCCCAGACCGAATATGCAGCATACCAGAACCATAATCCTGATGCAAGAACGCATATCATCCTCGGTAAGACCGCCCTCCTGCATACTGTACTGAGGTCCCGACCTGTCCTCGCCGTCCACTCCGCTAAGCCAATCCCCCAGCTCATTGGAAAGATTGGAAAGAATCTGGAGCGAAACGGTAGTCAATATGGTAAGAACAATAACGTACCAGGGAACCCTATGCCCCGCACACGCCAGCATAATACCCATAACGATCCCCGCCGTAGAAAGAGGCAAGGTCCTGAGCCTCATAGAATGTATAACTGCTTTTGCTGTCATTTTTAATAGGTATTGTCCGGTCCCTCCAAACAGAAAAACCGGTCTTCATGGACCGGTTTCTCGTTTGGAGGTACCTGGCGGACTCGAACCGCCGTACTCGGTTTTGCAGACCGATACCTAGCCGCTCGGTCAAGGTACCATTTGCATTTGCGGTTGCAAAGGTAATTGATTTTTTGATACCACCTTACTGGTATCCCGTTTTATTTCCAAAAAAATGCCATTCACAGATTGTCATTCTTTAAAGTTTGTGAATTTGTTGTTTCAACCATGTTAATGGAACAAACATTAATGGATTTGGGAACAATTAATAAAGTCGTGAATAATTCCGTAACTAATTTTGTCACGAACAAAAAAGGAAAAAAATAATTAAATCCTATACCTTTTCCAATAATTGATAGAAAACGACTCCGAGTGATTTGATTGTAGTCACTCGGGGTTGTTTTTTATATCTATTTTATTAACTGAAAACCAGTTGCCCGTTCACACCTGATGCCTTGACTGGCTTGTTGCGGTCAATCTGCCCTGACAGAATCATCGTTGAAAGATTATTCAGCAGCATAGTCTGCAAGGCTCGTTTGACAGGACGGGCACCGAATTCAGGATCAAATCCGGCTTTTGATATTATGTCTATGGCAGAATCATCAATTGTCAGGTTGATTCCGCTCTCAGCAAGCATACGGCATACACCCTGAATTTGCAGCTTGACTATCTGACGTATCTCGGATTCACGCAGAGGCATGAATACAACGGTCTCATCAATACGGTTCAGGAACTCCGGACGTATGGTCTGCTTAAGCATGTCAAGCAGATGTTTGCGGGTCTCCTCAAGCCACTCCTGACGCTGGGCATCGGATGAACCTATCTGAGCGGACTTTTCACGTATATAATCACTTCCCAGGTTGCTGGTCATGATTATTATTGTGTTCTTGAAGTTTACCGTACGTCCCTTGTTATCGGTAAGACGGCCGTCATCAAGTACCTGCAGCAGAATGTTGAATACATCCGGGTGAGCCTTCTCGATCTCATCGAACAGTACGACAGAGTAGGGCTTACGGCGCACGGCCTCTGTAAGCTGACCGCCCTCATCATAACCTACGTATCCGGGAGGCGCTCCTATAAGACGTGTCACTGAGAACTTCTCCTGGTATTCACTCATATCTATTCGGGTCATGAGTTTCTCATCATTGAACAGGTATTCGGCCAGAGCCTTGGCAAGTTCTGTCTTACCTACACCGGTGGTACCCAGGAATATGAAACTGCCTATAGGACGCTTGGGATCCTGCAGTCCGGCGCGGCTGCGTCTGACGGCGTTTGCCACTGCGCTGATAGCCTCTTCCTGGCCGACTACACGTTTGTGCAGTTCCTCTTCAAGGTGAAGCAGTTTCTCGCGCTCGCTCTCCAGCATACGGTTTACAGGTATGCCGGTCCAGCGGGATACCACCTCGGCTATGTCATCGGCGGTTACCTCCTCCTTAACAAGGGCACTGTCACCCTGCTTGGAGTGGAGTTCCTCCTGTATTTTGGCGATATCGGCCTCCAACTCCTTAAGCTTTCCGTAACGGATCTCGGCTACGCGGCCGTAATTTCCGTCACGCTCGGCATTGTCGGCCTCAATCTTGAGCTGCTCAATGCGCTGCTTGTCCTGCTGGATCTTTGATACCAGGGCCTTCTCGGACTCCCATTTGCCGCGAATATCCTTTTCCTGTTTCTGGAGGTCCTCAATCTCGGCATTGAGCTGCTTGAGTTTGACGGTGTCGTTCTCGCGCTTGATGGCGGCACGCTCAATCTCCAGCTGTTTGAGACGACGGGTTATCTCATCCAGTTCCTCGGGGACCGAGTTACGCTCCATACGCAGTTTGGCTGCGGCCTCATCCATAAGGTCAATGGCCTTATCGGGCAGGAAACGGTCAGTTATGTAACGGTTTGAGAGCTCTACGGCGGCTATCACGGCCTCATCCATGATACGAACCTTGTGATGGTTCTCATAGCGCTCCTTAAGTCCACGCAGGATGGAGATTGAACTCTGTACGTCGGGCTCATCGACCATTACGGTCTGGAATCGGCGCTCCAGGGCCTTATCCTTCTCAAAGTACTTCTGATACTCGTTCAGGGTGGTGGCTCCTATGGCGCGAAGGTCACCGCGGGCCAAGGCGGGCTTGAGGATGTTTGCGGCATCCATGGCGCCTTCACCGGCTCCGGCTCCTACAAGTGTATGAATCTCATCGATGAACAGAATGAAACTGCCATCGGACTGGATTACCTCATTTATTACGCCTTTAAGACGCTCCTCGAATTCACCTTTATATTTGGCGCCTGCTACGAGGGCACCCATGTCAAGCGAATAGACGGTCTTGGATTTAAGGTTCTCGGGTACATCGCCGCGCACGATACGCTGGGCGAGACCCTCTATTATAGCGGTCTTACCGGTTCCCGGTTCACCTATCAGGATAGGATTGTTCTTGGTTCGGCGGCTCAGTATCTGCAAGACACGCCTTATCTCCTCGTCACGGCCTATGACCGGATCGAGCTTGCCCTTGCGCGCCCGCTCATTAAGATTAATGGCGAACTGCTCAAGGTTCTGCGGTTTGTTCTGATTGTATTCCATAGTCATAAGTTTTTATTTCTATGGAATGACACGCAACAAACAGACCAAACGCTGTTTTGCGACAAATTGTCAGTGTCTCTGCTTGACTATCTCATACATGAGGATTCCGGCTGCAACTGAGACGTTCAGGGACTCGATTTTGCCCAGGATGGGAATTCGTGCCCATTCGTCACAGAGTGCCAGATGTTCCTGCGGGATACCCTTGTCCTCGGCGCCCATGATAAGGCATACGGGGCCGGTGTAATCACCCTTGGTGTAGTCCTTGTCACCCTTCTCGGTGGCTCCTACAATGCGGATTCCGCAGTTCTTGAGATATTTGATGGTTGAGCTTATCTGATTCTCACGGCAGACGGGAAGCGTATGAAGTGCTCCGGCTGATGTCTTGATGGCATCGGCATTTACGCTTACGCTGTTCTTGGAAGGGATGATGATGGCATCCACGCCTGCGCACTCTGCGGTACGGGCTATGGCTCCGAAGTTGCGGACATCGGTCACACCGTCCAGAAGTACAAAGAAGGGATCCTTGCCCTCCTCGAACAGGGTGGGGACAAGATCCTCCACATGCTGGTAGGTGATCTGTGTGGTGAAGGCTATCACGCCCTGGTGATTCTTGCGGGTGATGCGGTTCAGACGCTCCACGGGTACTCTCTGAACGGGAATATCCAATCCTTTGATGGCAGCAAAGAGCTCTTTTGAGAGGTCTCCCTGCATATCTTTCTTAATGAGAAGGCGGTCAATCTCCTTGCCGGCCTGAACTGCTTCAATCACGGCACGTATGCCGAATATCATTTCATCTTCCATTATTGTCAATCAGTGTTTTTGCATTGTCAAGAGCTGCCTGGGTGAGCGTAGCGCCGCTCATCATGGAGGCAATCTCACGAATTCTTTCATTATAGTCAAGGAGCGCTATGCGGGTGCGTGTGGCATCCTTCTCCTCGGTCTTGTAAACTTTATAGTGGGTGTGGCCAAGCGCTGCAATCTGGGGCAGGTGGGTGATGGCCAGGACCTGACGGCCTCCGCCGGCCATCTGTTCCATAAGCAGAGCCATCTTTTCGGCTACTGCGCCCGATACGCCCGTGTCAATTTCATCAAAGATGATGGTGGGCAGGGTGCGTACGCTTGCTATGAGAGACTTTACAGAGAGCATTACACGGGCTATTTCACCGCCTGATGCCACCAGTGATATCTCCTGCATGGGTACTGCCTTGTTGGCAGAGAACATGAACTTGAGGTCATCATGACCGGTGCGGTCAAACTCGGCGGCCGGCTGTATGTCTATGCCGAACTGGACATTGGGAATGCCAAGCGGTACAAGCAGTGCCTTGATGTCCTTAATTATGGTGTCCGATGCTTTAAAGCGGGATTTGGTGAGCTCTGCTGCTCTCTTCTGCATCTCGGCGCGTGCAGCCTCAACCTGGCGGGTCAGTTTCTCTATGTCGAGCTCGTATGAACCGCTGCGGTCCAGACGTGTGCGAATGCTCTCGGCCAGCTCCAGAAGCTCTGTAATATTCTCCTTCTTATGCTTCTTGAGCAGGGTGTAAATCAGATCCAGACGTTCGTTAACCTGTTCCAGACGGGCGGGATCGAAGTTTATGTTCTCCTGAGCGTCATCAACGGTCTCGGCTATATCCTTGAGTTCAATAAGGCAGCTGTCCAGACGCTCTGAGAGCTCTTCTGCCTGCGGCCAGTTCTTCTGTGCCGAGCGGAGTGACTGCAGTGCGCCGCGAAGACGTGTCAGCGTGCCCTCCTCATCGCCTGAGATCAGTTCCGATGCACGGTAAAGCTCCTGCTTTATCTCCTCGGCGTGTTCCAGGATATCGGACTCCTGTTCAAGTTCCTGGAGTTCACCCTCCTTGAGACGGGCATCGTCAATACCCTTGAGCTGGAACTCCAGATACTCGCGGTCGGTGTTATCGGACTCGAATTCAGCCTTGAGGCGTGCCAGTTCGGCCTTGAGGGCGGACCAGTTGTCAAAGCTCTGCTCGTATGAGGCCTTGATGGTGCTGTTTGAAGCTATCGTATCCACAACATCCAGCTGGAAGGACTGTGTGCCCAATGCCAGGTTCTGGTGCTGTGAGTGTATGTCAATTAGTCGGCAGCCCAGGTCACGCATCTGGTTGAGCGATACCGGGGTGTCGTTTATGAATGCGCGGCTCTTGCCGGACAGCAGGAGTTCGCGGCGGAGTGTGGTGTCGTCGGGGTAGTAGTCCAGTCCGTTTTCGGTAAAGAAGGGCTCCAGACCGTATCCGGCAATTGAGAAACTGCCTTCAATGGTGCATTTGTCGGCGCCCTGCATTATGGTTCTGGAGTCGGCGCGTCCTCCAAGCAACAGGTTCATGGCACCCAGAATGATGGATTTACCGGCGCCTGTCTCACCGGTCATAACTGAAAAGCCCTCCTGGAAGTCTATGTCCAGACGGTCTATCAGAACGTAGCTGTTTATGTGTATTTCCTTAAGCATCAGTCAGTTTTAATGGCCTCCCATTCATTGGTGAGTGAAGGGTTCACCTGGCTGAGAAGCTCCTTTACCTTCTGCTTCTCCTTGTTTACGCCTGCGCTGTAGATGCTCACCAGCTCGGTCTTCTTGATCTCGGTGAACAGGGTAGGCAGGGCCGATGTGCTCTTGGCCTGTTTGGCCTGTTTGAGCAGATCAAGACTCTCGGTGATGGTGGCACGGCCGCGGTCAGGATTGGCAGACATGTCGTCCAGACCCTGACGGTGATACTTGTACTGCAGCTGGCGGAAAGGAGCCATGGTGCCGTTCATATAGTCGTTGATGATGGCATAGCGGTTGGCTTGATTGTCGAATGAACGCCATCCGCTGCCGAGTGACTGTGCGTTGGCTGCTATGTTCTCGACCTGACGCAGTATGTCCGTGCCGCCGTTTGGTGACATGGTGTCAAAATCAAGTCCGATGATAAGCAGGCTGTAATAAGCCAGGATAGCGGTCAGGTTGTTGTCAGGGGTCATGCCGGGCATGTACTCCAGACGGTCCTGCTCCGTGTAGTTGAACTCCACCTGAGTGTCACGGAAGTTGAACACGGTGGTGTTGTAGGTTGATCCGTAAACGGGACGGCTGCTCTGCACGGTAAGTTCGCAGTTCATCTTGCCGCTCTGCGCCTCATAAGTGTTTACTATGAGGTTGAAGTTGCACTTTATGCGCTCCTTACTAGCAAAATGGTACTCGGTCCATACCTGATGCGTAAGCAGTTCCTTTATGGCGTTCTCAAGTGACTTGAAAACATCCTTGTCTGTACCCTGTATCTTGGATGTGTTGACGGTAAGGGTGGGGTCCAGTTCCTGCGCCTGAGCCCTGAAGGGCATAAGCAGGAATGCAAGGCAGAAGAGCAGTCCGGCCAGTTTGTCGATGATGGCCTTGGCTACGTTCTTCTTGGACTGCAGCGGCAGTTCCTGGCTGCCTTTGCGGTCAATCAGAGTAACCTTGTTGGTATCATAACCGAATCCCGCACCTTTGTCATTAAGTGAATTCAGAACTATGAAATCCAGATTCTTGCGCTCCAGCTTGCCCTGTGCGTTGGCTGCCTCATGGTCTGTCTCAAGGGCAAATCCTACCATCTTCTGGTCAGGGCGCTTGATGGCACCAAGAGCGGCTGCAATATCTTCTGTGGGCTTAAGGGTGATGGTCATATCGCCCTTGCGCTTGATTTTGGTGTCCGATGTTACCGCGGGAGTGAAATCGGCCACGGCGGCGCAGAGGATGGCGGCATCGCTGCCGGGGAAATTCTCCATGGCTGCCTCATACATCTGATGGGCAGACTTTACATCAATGCGTTTGATGTTGGGGTTTTGGGTGGTCAGGTTTACAGGACCTGCTATCAAAGTAACTTTAGCACCGCGTGAGGCACACTCCTCGGCCAGTGCGAATCCCATCTTGCCGGTTGACCAGTTGCCTATAAAGCGAACCGGGTCAATCTGTTCATAGGTTGGTCCCGCTGTTATCAGGACTTTTTTTTTTGAAAGCTGGGCCTGCTTTGAAAAAAACTCCTCAAGTGCGGCTACAATCTCCTCCGGCTCCTGCATACGGCCTTTGCCTACAAGCTGGCTTGCAAGCTCACCGCTGGCGGGTTCGATGATGATGTTGCCGATAGAGCTAAGGGTCTCCAGATTGTGCTGTGTAACGGGATGACGGTACATATCCAGGTCCATTGCGGGTGCAATGAATACCGGAGCCTTCATTGAGTAGTAGGTGGTGATAAGCATATTGTCGGCCACGCCGCTTGCCATCTTTCCGATTGTGGAGGCGGTGCAGGGGGCTATCAGCATGGCATCGGCCCACTGTCCAAGATCCACGTGGCTGTTCCATGAGCCGTCGCGACGGTCAAAGAACTCGCTTACCACGGGCTTGCGGGTAAGTGTGGAGAGGGTGAGGGGAGTTATGAACTCCTTTCCTGCCGGTGTCATTACAACCTGGACCTCGGCTCCGCGTTTGATGAGCAGACGTACCAGGAATGCGGCCTTGTAGGCTGCTATGCTTCCGGTAACACCCAGAACAATATGTTTTCCGTTCAGTATATCCATTATCTGGACTGCAGTTTTATTCTTGTAAGTACCTGTTTGGTGTTGAGGGGGAAATCACCCTGCAGGATCCAGGAGTAGTATCCGGGATCACGCTTGAACACCTCAACAACAGGCATGTCCTTATATTTTCCGAAATTGAACACCTCCTGGTCCTTGTCATTGCGTACAATGCGGCCTGCAAAGTCCACGTTGCGAGTGAATGATGAGAACTCCGAGAGAAATGCCATGTCATTCTTGAGATCATCCGGGTAGCGGTCCAGCTGAGCCATGAGCACCTCATAGGTGGCGCGGGTGTCACCGTCGGCGCTGTGGGCGTCGGTCAAGTCCTTGCCGCAGTAGAACTTGTAGGCGGCGGTAAGGGTGCGCTGCTCCATCTTATGGAAGATAACCTGTACGTCAATGAAACGGTGACGGCTCAGGTCAATGTCAACGCCTGCGCGCAGGAACTCCTCGGCCAGCAGAGGCACGTCGAAACGGTTTGAGTTGAATCCTGCTATATCGCTTCCCTCAAAGTCACGTGCAATCTCCTTGGCAACCTCCTTGAAGGTGGGGCAGTCCTTTACGTCATCATCGTAGATTCCGTGTACGGCCGATGCCTGCTCGGGGATGTGCATACAGGGGTTGATACGACGGGTGTGCATATCCTCACCCCCGTTGGGAGAGACCTTAAGATAAGAAATCTCTACTATGCGGTCCTGTGATGTGTTGGTGCCTGTGGTCTCCAGGTCAAAGAACACTACCGGTTTATCAAGATTGAGTTTCATCAGTCGTTCAGAACCATTGGCATAAGCAACATAAGCAGATTCTCACCCTCAGCCTGCTCGGTAGGTACAATCACGCCTGCGCGTGAGGGATCAGCCAGCTGGAGTGTGATCTCCTGGCTGGGGATGTTGTTGAGGATATCAATCAGGAAGCCGGCCTTGAAACCGATGCTCATGTTGGTGCCCTCATACTGGCATGCCAGGCTCTCCTTGGCTGATGTAGAGAAATCAATATCCTGGGCAGAGATGTCAACCTTGTCCTTCTCAATGCGCAGCTTGATAAGACCGCTGCTGGCAGGTGAGAATACTGATACGCGGCGCAGTGCGGTAACCAGAGTCTGACGGTCGATAACCAGGTGATGCGGGTTGTTCTGCGGGATAACTGATCCGTAGTTGGGATAACGGCCGTCGATGAGGCGGCATACCATACGGAACTCAGGCAGTGAGAAACGTGCAATGCGGCTGTCGAACTCGATTGTGATGTTCTCAGCCTCCTTGCTTATGAGTGAACGGAAGAGTGATGCGGGCTTCTTGGGCAGGATGAATGATGACTTGCCGTCGGCCTTTACGTTGTTGTTGCGGTTGCATACCAGCTTGTGGCCATCGGAAGCTACGAATGTGGCACCCTCCTCGTTGATGTCGAAATAGATACCGTTCATGACGGGACGGAGCTCGTCATCGGCCGTAGCGAAAATTGTACGTGCCAGACCGTCTGAAAGGATCTGGGCCGATATCTCCAGACTTACTGAACCCTCCTGAAGTACGGCTGGGGTGGGGTACTCATCGGCGTTCTGGCCGACCATCTTGTACTCACCGTTCTGGTAGTTTACGGTTATCTCGTAGTTGCTCTCGTTTACGTTGAATGTCAGGGGCTGCTCGGGGATCTCCTTGAGGGCGTCAAGAAGAGTCTTGGCGGGCAGTGCAATCTGACCGTCTGCGTTTGAATCCACGAGGTCGATAATGGTCTCCAGAGTGGTGTCATTATCGGCGGCGGTAACAGTCAGTTTGCCGTTCTCGATACGGAACAGGAAATCCTCAAGAATAGGGTAGATAGCCTTAGGGTTAATAACGCGGCTGATGGCCGACAGACGGCTTGAAAGTGCCGAGCTGGATACAGTAAAATTCATATATATTTCTTTTTGTTTTTAGTCAGTTAGTGCGTCTCACAAAGATAGGGAAAAGTAACGGTAATGTGGAAAAAATAGCATGGAAAAATGTGGGGCGGAAAAAGGAAAAGTTTTAATTTCGCGCATAGACTAAAACTAATCATAAAGAAATGGATATAACAGGTAAAATTATCGCTGTACTTGAGGCCCGTTCAGGTGTGGCAAAGAGTTCAGGAAATCCGTGGAAAATACAGGAATACGTACTGGAAACCATCGGTGAGCAGTATCCCAAGAAGATGATGTTCAGCATCTTCGGTGAGGATAAGATACAGCAGGCCGCCATCAATATAGGTGACGAGGTTGTAGTAAGTTTTGACATCAACGCCCGTGAGTTCAACGGCCGTTGGTACAATGATATCCGTGCATGGCGCGTAAGCCACGACGTTAACGGCGCTGCCCCCGCAGCACAGCCCTACGTTGATGCCGCTCCCGCCGCTTCCGCTCCGGATCCCTTCGCACCAAGTAACGAGAAGGATGATTTACCTTTTTAATGCGGTTTCCAGCTGCACCCAGTAAAACGGAACCCTGACAGCAAAGCGTTGTCAGGGTTTCGTTTTACCCGGCCGGAGGCCGGCAGAGTGGAGCGGGATTATATCCCGCGGAACGGGTTTGGGGCGTCGCCGCCCCAAACTAAAAAAATGTCGTGTATCTAATACGCAGATAAGCTCCTGTCCTGGACTTTCAAGGCCGTAGGCCAAGAAAGTCAAAAGAAAACCGAGCGTCGCGAAGCAGCGAGAAAGAAACTATTGCACGTCCTTATAGTGCGCAATAACAATCACCGGGTTAGAGCGCCCCTGGGTCCGCTTGAAAAACTCCTTAATCGCCACCCCATACCGCTGGTCATGATCCTCACGCTCCATGCGCTCAATGCCCGATTTTATACCATAATCATCAATAACCGATATAATATCATTCCCATAGGCGGAACCGTGGGCATGATAAGGACATATGGCATTTATAGAGTCAAAAGGCATTTCATATATAGTTGATGTAGCTTTCTCAAACATGTACTCCCCATCACCATACATCAGATATACATAGTCCTTCATATCTTTGAAATACCAGACCTGGTACGGGTCATAATCAACTCTTTGTTCAAGCTTTACGCTTTTCCTCATGTCCTGGGGTGCCTCTGGTATGAAAGGCAGTCTGTTAATAAGTTCGGCTTTGTCACCACAAATGCGGTAAATACCATTGTCAAATTTCCTGGTCACGTATGAAGTGTCAGAATAGGGATTGGATGTGGCTAACATAATAGTAGTGTGGCCTAATTCATAATCCGGTTTCAAGATACCGGTCTGAAAGAATGATGTAGGGTCTACACCAACTCCGTTGGTATGATACTCTGACAGTTCCAACAGAGTGCTTATGCTGCCGTCCTTGTGAATGTTGAAGTATTCATGAGAAGGAGAGCCGTGTATTTTGTTGTCCTCAATAAGCAACGTCCCGTCAGCTGTACATTTGACAATATTCCCCAGAATGCAATCGGCGCCAAGAGTATCGGTCTCCATCTGTCCCAGATAATTGCCCTGATAATCAAAACGCTTGATACTGACAGAAGCGCCATAACCATTGCTGATAGCCACAACCACCTGATTGTTATAGGTGTCAAGCGTCCAACTGTTCAATGACAGACACTCATTGCGGGCACGGCCGGTACGGCATATGATATTCCGGTAATGTCCTGTCCGGTCAAAGACCTTTATGCTGGAATTATTGTTTGCCTCACTGCTGATAAAGAACAATCCGTCATCATATCTGATCTCCTGATCAACGAAACCAAGCAGAGCGTCAGGATTATCGTCCTCAAGAATTATGTATTCCCAGCTTTCCAGGAAGTTCTCATCACAACTACCGTCCAGACGTATTACGCCGTTATCGGTCTCACTCTTGCATGAGAAGAGTAGGGACAGCGTTGCCAAAACAAACAAAGGATAAAGTCTCATATTGCAAACTATTGATGATTGTTTTCCAAACATAGGACGTAATCGCCTAGTTTCCAAATCCGTTAACCTTATTTATGAAAACACGAAAAGCCGCAGATGATGCGGCTTTTCTGTATTAAGAGGACCCTAATAAGGTTACGAATTCATGCTGGCTAGGAATTCCGCGTTGTCTATCGTCGTTTCCAGGCGGGACTTGACGAACTCCATTGCTTCGATGGGATTCATGTCGCTCAGGTACTTGCGCAGTATCCACATGCGGTCCAGAGTGGTCTGGTCAAGCAGCAGGTCGTCGCGACGGGTGCTTGATGCAACGATGTTGACGGCGGGGAAGATACGCTTGTTGCTCAGGTTGCGGTCCAGCTGGAGCTCCATGTTACCTGTACCCTTGAACTCCTCAAAGATAACCTCATCCATCTTGGAGCCGGTATCGATCAGAGCGGTGGCAACGATTGTGAGTGAACCTCCGTTCTCGATGTTACGTGCGGCACCGAAGAAACGCTTGGGCTTATGCAGTGCGTTGGCATCGACACCACCTGAGAGTACCTTACCTGATGCAGGTGCAACGGTGTTGTAGGCACGTGCCAGACGTGTAATTGAATCAAGGAAGATAACTACATCGTGTCCGCACTCAACCATACGCTTGGCCTTCTCGATAACGATGCTGGCAATCTTTACGTGATGCTCGGCGGGTTCATCGAATGTAGAAGCGATAACCTCGGCCTTTACGCTGCGGGCCATATCGGTAACCTCCTCAGGACGCTCATCAATGAGCAGCATTATCATGTATGCCTCAGGATGGTTTGCAGCGATTGAGTTTGCAATATCCTTAAGCAGTATTGTCTTACCGGTCTTGGGCTGTGCCACGATCAGGGCACGCTGTCCCTTACCGATAGGTGCGAACATATCAACCACGCGGGCCGACAGGTTGTCGTTGTGGCCGTTGCACAGGGTGAACTTCTCATCCGGGAACAACGGGGTCAGGTGCTCGAACGGAACGCGGTCACGTGCAACAGAGGGCTCCAGACCATTGATACGGAATACCTTTACCAGCGGGAAATACTTCTCTCCCTCACGCGGCGGACGGATAACACCCTCCACAACATCACCGGTCTTAAGACCGAAGAGCTTGATCTGTGACTGTGATACGTATATGTCATCAGGTGATGCCAGATAGTTGTAGTCCGATGAACGCAGGAATCCGTAGTTATCGGGCATTATCTCAAGAACGCCTTCACCCTTGAGGGCGTCACCGAAATCATACATGCGCTCCTCCTGGCGGCGGTTCTGGTTCTGCTGGCTATTCTGGTTCTGCTGACGCTGGTTGTTCTGGTTCTGCTGTCGCTGCTGGTTCTGCTGGAACTGCTGCTCGCCATGGAACTGCTCCTGACGGGGCTGCTCCTGCTGCTCCTGAACGGGTGCCTGCTCGGGCTCCTGGAGGCGTACAGGCTGCTCGGCAACCTCACGTACGGGCTCCTCTTCCTGCTCGTAGGAATCATTTACAGCCATAGTCACGTTCTCGTCATCAATCTCGGGCAGAGGTACCTCGACCTGCTGCTTGCGGGGACGTCCGCGACGCTTGGATGCATCGGCCTTGGGAGCGGGCTGGGGGAGTTCCTCCTTTTGGACGGGCTCAACGGCGGGCTGCTCCTTTACAGGCTCCTGAACGGGCTGCTGTGCGGGCGTTTCCTGCTCGGCCTTAGGCTGGTTCTGATTGCCGCCGCGGCTACGCTTCTTCTTGCCCTGGGCTGCGGGTGCCTCCTGCTGCTGGGGTTTCTCCTCCTTGGGCTGCTGGGGCTGAGCGGCCTCCTTCACCTCTTTGGGCTCAGGTTTGGGAGCATTGTTCTTTTTCTTTTCAACAGATTTGGCCTGGCCGTTCTCATCGGCGGTATAGACTTTTTCGGAATCGCTCTTGCGGGTTACCTTCTTGCGGTCGCGGCGCTCCTTTTCGGGCTTGTTTTTGGCAGCCGATATTGCCTGCTCGTCAAGAATGTCATAAACCAGCTGGTTCTTGTCATCCTTGGCCTTGATGCCCATCTCTTTTGCAATGGCCTGGAGCTCTTCCAGACTCTTGCTCTTTAATTGCAGTATGTCAAACATTGTTTTATTGAACCTTGGCAATATCCATGGCACAAGGAAGGCACATTGATATCACGTAAGGTATACAGTTAATGAAAAATCGGATTGATTGCCGCTTCCGGAAATCCCTTGGAAGGGCTGTGTTGCGGCTTACGGGCACAAAGATACTGCAAAAAATGGATATGATGTGTATAAAGGGCGTATTTTTTGTTAATTGCTGAATTCAAAACGCATCAGGACAGGGTTGCCTTCAGGGGATATCCTGGAGAGTGTTTCCTTATCCGTTTTTTCACCGTTAGCCATTATAAAGCCCGATGCCGTGGTATATGTTATCAAAGCCTTGTCGCACAGGTAATAGCCGTATCCGGGGAACGGGGTGGAGCATAAGCCCTGCTCTTGCAGGCAGTAGTTCCAGCACTTGCCAGCCTTGAGGTCATCTATGATTATAAAATCCTTTATGCCGTATTCATTCAGATACATGCTGTAGGTGACAACAAGTTTGCTGCCAACCATTGCAGCCGAATTGAACTTCCTTACGTATTCCGTGTTTCGGACCATATCGTTGAATTCTACGATATCCTCCATGTCACTTTTGTCGTAACGCTCGTTATTAGTGAAATTGAATTCGGCTATCTGCTTTGAACCGTTTCCGTCATACTCGAATATGCGGTAATCAAAAGGCTTGAAGTAGAATATGGAACTGCCTTGCTTGTTCAGGAACTTTCCTCCCAATGTAAAGCTGGTGTTCTTGCTGAAATCATCCCATGAATCCAAAATCTCTCCATTCGGGGTTATTTTGACGTAGTTCTTGAAACTGTTGTTGCTGTTATTTGAGAACAGCAGTATGTAACTGTCTTCCACAGCCATATCAAAATACCACTCATCCAGGCTTATCTCGTTGTGGAACTCCCCGTCAAAAGAGTAGGTAAGTATTTTCTTTTCATAGGTGGAAAGGACATATACCTCATCCCCGAACACGTCAATGATACTGGCATCAGAGTATTCTCCGCGTCCTCTTCCCTGACGTGCTATCTTGGATAAGAACCTGCCGTCCCTGTCAAACCTGAAGATTACATTCCGGGAATCAAGAATAAAGTATGTATCGTTATAGGTTGTGATATTCTTGATATCACCCATTAGGATGTCTTCATTGGTTTCCAGGGGAATTATACGCTGTGAAGCGAAATGTGAATCCGGGTCCTTATCCCACTTGGTTGCATTGACATTTGTGGCTCCGTCCGTAGCATTGTTGTTACAGGAGAGGGTCAGCAGACTGGTGACAACTGCAATGGCAAAACTGATGTTTAATGTTCTCATGATGAAATTATTTCTTTATGTGGTAGAAAATAAGTGATTCGTTCTCGCTGGCGGCCATATCCCGGTACATGGCCTTAAGGTCGTCAGGGGCGTTGGTGAATGTCCTGGCGGCGTGTTTGGCTTCCTCGGACGGGAATGAGCATATTATCTGATCGTCGGTGATGCCTACAACTGCGCGGTTGAAGACAAAGAAACTGGAATTCTCAGGCTTATATCCGGTCAGTTTTCCTGTGGATTTGGAAAGCACATAAACCGGTTGCTGGGCTATGGACACGATATAATAATCGGAATTTTCGTGGGTGACGGAGGGTATTGTCATCAGATAATCCGCATCATCGGTGGTGAGACCCTTGAGCGTGGTCTGAGACGGAACCTCAATGAAATCAAAATATCCGCATGAGTCAACCTTTCCGCTCTCCGATATATAGTACAGCGTGTTGTCCATAGGACGCAGGTGATAGAAGGATTTCAGGTCGGGGGATTTCCTGATATGTCCGCCCGAGAACCCGAAATTCTCAGTGCCTATTCCCCGTTGGTCAAACAGTTCCCTGCAGGTACCGTCAAGGCTTATCTCAATCAGGTCATCGCGCTTGTCGTAAGGCATCAATGTCTGGAGATACAGCTTGTCACCGATCATGAACATCCTTGAGCCCGATGTCTCATCGGTCAAATCTATCTTTGAAATGTATTCGCCCTGGTATGAGAACTTCTTTATGATACTTGTGGAACGGTCAAACATGTATACCTCTTTGTTGGCTTTGTCCAGAGCCCATGAGGTGAGATATAAATACTCGTTCTGGGCGCGTCCCTTTCGGCCTATCCTGCGAAGATACTTTCCGTTTTTGTCAAATACCGAGAGTTCCTGGTCTGTCAGATAGCTGCCTCCCGCATGGGGGATATGTGAAATGAAGATCAGGTCGTCATCAACCAGGACCTCGGTTATTTCACCCAGGATGGCATCGACCGAACTGTCGTCAAGTACAAGATAGGTGTAGCTGTCGGACAATGCATCGACAAAATGCTTGTCCTGAACTTCCTGGACGGGAATGGATGACAGTTTTTTATTGCAGGATACCAGCGCAAGGCCCGACAGCAGGGTTGCACCGACAAAGGCAAAGAGGATGTTTTTTTTCATATTATTCATGTTAATCATTGCAGCAATCCGTTCAGGTCATAGACATACAGGTCTTCCTTGTCATTGAGACAGTACAGTTTATGGTGTATCTCATCATATGCCAGTCCGAACGATTCCATGTCCATTCTGAAACTCTTGACAAGGTTACCGCTCCAGTCAAACACCATAAGTTCGGGTAGCATCAGGTCGGATTCCATGTTCTTTAAGGTGTAATCGCCTTGGTAGTAAAGGACAAACAGATAGTCGGAAGATGTGGCGCAGCCTAAAAAGACTGGACCGTAATCATGAAAGGTATCATCAAATGTCTTGGAACCTTTCTGGTGTATGGCGAAACTATTCTCAAAATCGTCCAGGTCCAGGAAGAGCAGATAATCCATGTTGATACATTCATACAGGATGAGATTCCTTTGGGGATGCTTTTTTATGGTTGCGGCGTAGGGCATGACGATTTCCCTTTCATCGTCAACATCGACTTGTCTGCGGAACAGGGGTATCTCTTCCATCTCACTTCCGGTCTTTTGGGTCGATATCCGGGTGGGTACTCTGGTCAGGTCAATATCATGTACCATGCCATAATCTTCCTGATGTTCGTATGTTACCGCATGCTCGTAGAGGAACCTGTTATCCAGGTCGTTGTCGATGAAGACCGTAAGGGCATCCACGAACGGAATTATCTCGGCGGTATTCCTAATGACTGCGTGTCCCTGATTGAGCGACTCAGTTACATCGACCTCCTTTATTGTAGTCATATAATCGACAAAAGGTACAATGACGTGGTTGTTTTCGTCATGATATCTCTGCTCCGTGGTGCTGTAAAGCCTGAGGAACTCACTTCCGGCACGTCCTCTGGTGCAGAATGAGCCTATCAGTCTGTTGCTGTTGGTGCTGTAGACCTGAAGCTGTCCTTCCGGGTTGTTGCAGGCTATCATAAGGAGCGTGTCTGAGATCATCATCCGTTCAGCTCCTAATACATCCTTGCACACAAGTTTTCCTTTCAGAGTCATCTCTGATTTGTTCCGATAGTCAACATCACGGGTGGGGATTATCAGATTGGTCTTTTTGGTGCAGCCGCAAACCAGTATCAGGGTGACTATTGCAAAACGGATACTGTTTCTCATAAAAAAACGCAGTCAATTATTGGTTGTAACTGACTGCGAATTTAAAGAAAAAACTATTGAAAAACTACATTAATCCTGCTTGTAGGTGACGTTGATTCCCTCCATCTTGTTCAATGCGTCCTGGAGGGCGTTGAATTCCTGCATGGTTCTGGGGGTGTTTGGCAGTACGAATGATCCTTCAGTACCTTTCTTACCCAGTTCTTTGAGTTTTGAATCCAGATATTCCATACTGATGACTGACTGCTGCTCCTGCGGGGTCAGTTTTTCCTTGTAGGTTATCGTGCAGGTTACGTTTTTGTTTCCGTTTTCGGCCTTTTCATACTTGACCAGGATGACGTCTTTGACCGGTTCGGGTTTGTGGAAATTCATAGGTACGTAAGCTTTTGAGATTACAGGTGTACCGTCAGCTTTCAGGGCTGGGGTCCATGCGGGCATCATGGATACCACGCGGATTGCTTCGGCATCAAGGAGAGGATGGACGGGATCTTTTACCTGGACATCGGTAACCTTACCGTCCGGCTGGATTGTAAATAATACCATAACGCGTCCCTGGATGCCTTGTTCCTTCGCTTCCTGGGGATATTTCAAATTCTGACTTAAGAAATTTATCATTGCCATGGTACCGCCCGGATATTCGGCTGGCTTGTCTATCTCAGGCTCATCCTGTGCATATGCATTTACACTGCCGGAAAGCAGCATGACTAGGGTTGCCGCAAACAAAGTTTTGAAGCTTATAGGACTGTTCTTTCTCATAATTATTGGTTTTAAAAGAGTGATGATGAGGTTACAAGTAATGAAAGGTTAACGTCGTCCTGCGCAATGCTGCGGCAGGTGTCGGCGTAGTTGAAGGCGGTTTTGCCTACACTGTCGGCACTACCCAGTTTGGGCATTGCAAAGCCGATGACGATGCCCGTGAGCATGGCGGCCACTGCAACCCATGAAGGGATGCGACGACGTAGAAGTTTAGGCTCGTTCTCTGTGATGTCCAGTGAAGGCAGGGACATCTCCAGGTTCTCTTTATCGGCCATTGATTTGATTGAGGAGAGCAGTTCCTGACTCTCATTCTCAAGTTCTTTCAGTTTGTCCATATCTTTATTTTTCATTGTTCTTACAATATTCACGCACGGCTGTCAGCGCACTGAACAGACGTGATTTCACTGTGCCCTCGGGGATGCTGCACACCCGGGCAATCTCGGATAGGGGAAGTTCCTCCTCATATCTTAAAAGGAACACCACCTTTTGCGGTTCAGGAAGACGGCCGATGGCACTGCGCAGCATCTCTTCGCGTTGCTCCTGTTCCAGGTGATCGGTCTCAGTTACAGGCTCGTTCTTATCGGTATTTTCAACATACTCCATGACGGTCATACGGCGGCGGTACTCGTTCTTGAGCATGTTGTATGCGATTGCGAACATCCAGGTGCTGAAAGGCCTCCCTTCATCATAGCTTCCCCGGGCGGACCAAAGGCGCATGAACAGGTCCTGTGTGAGGTCACGGGCCAGTTCACGGTCGTAGCCGGTCATGCGCAGGAAGAAACCTTGGGCACGCGGGCCGTGCTCAAGGTAAAGGGTTCGGAACGTATCAGCGGTCAATCTCATCGTAGTAATGCTTCAATAAGTATTTATCCTCCTTGCTGTCCGGGTCGCAGACGTTCTCCTTATACATATCCACGATGTGAATCATTATCCTGCGCAGCTTGTCATACTCGGACTTGAGCCCTTGAGCCTTGTAATAATCCAGCAAAGACTTGAAGTTGGCAATGTAATTGAGACTGAGTTTGTAAGCAATCCTGTCAAACGTATCGGCCGAGAATGATTCAAGCAGATAGTCTGTGAGATAGACCGATTCAAAGTTCCTGCGCTTGGCTGCGAGATTGTCATACCGGCGGGTGCTGTATCTGTTTATAAGACCTTCTGAGTACAGATGCTCTCTGAAATTCTGATTACTCAGTGTGCAGGAGAAATAGACGGTACGTCCGGAGTTCTGGGCAATATAGAAAATCAGGTTGTCAAGCCACTGTTTCATCTCTTTCTGATCGCTGAACTTTTCAGGCATCTCATATGATTCCAAGCCTAACAGATCAAGCAGCGTCTTACGGTATTCGTGGTCCCACAGCATGCTCTGGTTTATGATAATACGGTCCTGGAAAAGTCCCTTGGCATACTGAATCATAAGAGGGCTGAAAGTGTCGACATCGCCGCCTGTAAAGAGGATACCGTTTTCCTCCATGCCTGCCAATGCGTTATAGAAGAATGCAAGGGTGGCGTATGAGTAATCGCCGGTTTCATACCATCTCTTAAGGACTCCGGGCATAAGGTCGGTCCTGCCTTTCTTCATCAGGTATACCACATATCCGGAAAGCATCGGCTCAAAGTCAGGACGCATCTGCATTGCCTTGAGCATGTTGTCCTGCAGGTCATCGGGCTGATTCTTAAGGCTGATGAAATGGCTGCATTCGTAATCTATGACATAGCGCGCATAACTGTCGGGACGCTCTTTGTGAACCCTGTTTAATATGTCGGTCAGGGCTTTGTCATAAGCATCCTGCTCGGCATCATCTAACATCAGAGAGTAACGTGTGGCTGTAAACCAGTAGTACCAGGCTTCGTCATTATCGGGATTCTTCTTTACCTCTTTCTCCCAGAGAGTAGCCTGGCGGGCATGCCACTCCGCGTCGTGCTGGGTCTTGATTATCGACTCTATCTTTTCAGGTTTGTCCGAGCGGGTCTGGGCCGATGCAATGACGGTGGCCAGTGCTACTGCAAGGACTATTAGGAGCAATATCTTTTTCATCTTTTGTTCTTTAACGTGATACACTTGTAGTTTTTGAAGCGCTTCACGAATGCATACACGCAAAAATGAAAAAAGTTCGCCACAGGAGCGAACATTTTTTCAAAAATGATACAAAAGGGGTCAGGCCCCAATTGTATCATTTTTCTTTGATCTGGATTCCGTCAAGGAGTTTCTTGATCTTGCGCTTCAGGTCTTTCTGGGTCTGACGGTCTCCCTTGCAGAGTTTCTTTATTTCCTTGTTGGACCTTTTGGTGAACTGTCTTTTCAGTTTGTTGAGAGTCTTCTGGTCGAATTTCTTAATCTCCTTGTCTTTCAGCTGGTTTACCATTCCGTCTTCGCCTGCAAGGGTGTTGTAGATCACCTGTACTAGCAGGAAAGGCTGGCTGCTCTTTAAATCAAAGTCAAAATCAAACTTGAGATTCAGGTCTGCGAGGTCGGTGTCATCGGCTATCTTACCGGACAGTTCATCAAGCAGATTCTGTGCCGACTTAAATATGTTGTTGAAATTCAGATTTCCGGATATGCTTACTGTATCACCTCTTAATTCGGCGGCAGTATTACTTGCACCTGCTGACTGCGGAATGCAAACAAGAATCATAAGCAGAAATGAGCCAAACAAGCGTTTTAAGGTCGTTTTAAGAGTCATATTGTGATAAGTTTTAAGGTTTAGTAGTTTTATAATAGACGTGTCAGTTCTTAATATGTTATAAAATAAGACGATAATTTTTGAAAACTACAATGGATAGTTTATGTTTGTGTTTAGTATTAACCTAATTCTATCCTTGTTATGAAACGTGCAATAATCCTTTTGAGTGTTCTGTTTGCACTGTTGTCGTGCGGACATAAAGTTAAAGTGTGGGAGAATCCTATGATCGGTACCACCCGATATGGACAATTCGAAATAAAAAAGGTTGTATTTACCCAGGACAGTACGATTCTTTATTTTCATGTCGAATATCCCTCTATGGGCAGTTTTACTTTTGGTAAGGATACCTATATCGAGGCCGATGGCAAACACTATCTCATAACCGGCTGTGACGCTTTTGAACTGGGAGAATATGTCTCTACGGATCCCAAGACATGGAAAATGGATTTCACCCTCTATTTTGAGCCGATGCCCACGAAAACTAAGGTGTTTGACATTATAGAAGGTGATTTTGACGGTGCATACACATTCTTCAACATACGGCCCAAGGGTGTAAAACTTCCGGTCGCAAAGGTTCCGGCCGATTACCTGGCCGATTACCCGGAGGAGGATGAGTGGCCAGCCACGAAATACAGCGAGGAACCGGTCACAATCCATATCAAGGCCCTGAACTACAAGCCTGGCATGAATGCCAGATTAGATATATCGTACTTTGATATCACGGACCCGTCCAACCATCATAATGATGGTATTATTTATCTGAATGATGACGGAGAGTATGAATACACATGCAAGACCTATTATCCGCTACACATTCAGATAATCATGCCTCCTTCGGCACCGGGATGGTCTTCATTTGTTTTGCCTATGATGGCTCCGGGCGAGGAACTGACCGTTCTGGTTGATATGAATGTGGTACCGGATTCTCTCCACGATGCTATTGTAGGCTTTAAGGGTTATATGGCCAAATACACACGTAGGGTCCATGAATGTGACAGGGAACGTACAAGCGACGATGCCCCGATTACTCTTGCGGAATGGACTGTCGATCATGCAACTACGGTTGCCGATTTGATTGTGGGGCACGATTCGGTCGTGGCTTCTTTTGAGAAATTCAATAAAGACTACGGATATTCGGAATTGGAAAGCAAACATTTCTTCAATTATGAACTCAGGTATTTTTCAATTGTAGCCGGAAAACAGGATTCGTTGTTCCATTCCAAGGAGTTCCTGGATTACATCCTGCGTATACGTCCCGCGTGTTTCTTTGATGAGAACATAGATATCTCATGGGATTATATGAGGGTATGCAGTTTGTTTGCGGATACCGACATCAAGGGCTTCGGACCGGATTTCTGCAGATACCTGTATGGCGTAACTCAGATTCGTGGAGGTAAGAAGATAAAGAAACCGTTCATAGAAGACCCGTATCTTTCCAATCTGTATGACCGCATATCTGGAAATGTGGATGAGCAAATGGCCAAGAACAAGAAAAATAACTTTGCTCCTAACGTGCATTATCTGGATTTGGCCGATGTCGCCCCGGAGAATATCCTCAGTACTATCCTGGACCGATATAAGGGCAAGACCGTGCTGCTTGACATGTGGGAGACCTGGTGCGGCTGGTGCATCAAGGGACATCAGGAGATGGCACCTTATAAGGAAGAACTGAAGGACAAGGATATCGTGTTCCTCTATTTCGCTTCACCAAGTTCTCCGTTTGACCAATGGATGCGTTCTATTGAAACCATTCCGGGTGAGCACTACTACCTGACGGAAGAGCAGAACAAATATCTGTCCGAAAAGATTTGGGGTTCAACCGGAGTGCCCAAGTACGCCATATATGACGCCCGGGGCAACCAGCTCTACAAACAGTTGGGGTGGCCCGGATTGGAAGCACTCAAGACCGAGATTGAGAAAGCACTGAAATAAGGTTCCTTAAATGACTTTACTGCGTAAAATGGAATTGTCATTCAGATACGGCAGCGGCTATTATGTCGTTGCCGGTCTGGTGTCATTGTGCGCGTTTGTCATTGTGGGGATAAATTCGGGTGATACCGAGGGACTGTCGGAGGGTATTTTCATTTGTAAGATCCTTAAGATACTCTCAATACCTATCATCCTGTATATATTCCGCAAGTATGACCGCAGCAGTGCAATATACTTCTGGCTCAACTTGGGTATAAGCAGTGTGGAGTATTATGTCATTCCCATTGTGATAGAGTATGTGTTTTTCAGGCTGCTCGTTTATATTGCGCCGCCGTTGTTCACCTTTTTGCATTTGAATTGAGATGGAGCAGGAGGATGAAAACGGAAAACTGCTGATTGACAGCGTGCAGTTGCGCTTTGGTGACAATGTGGTCCTTCAGAGCGCGTACGTGACATCTTACAAGGGTAGGGTGACCGGTGTGCTGGGCCGAAACGGTACCGGCAAATCCTGTCTGTTCAAGTGCATCATGGGCGGCATCAGGCCCCAGAACAAGTATGTCCGCCTGAATAGTGATCCGCGGACCGATTACGGGCATATCGGCCTAAGGGTAAGATATCTTCCGCAGGAGCGTTTCATACCGCCAGGCATGACATTGCCCCAGGCTTATGAGTTGTACGGTGTAGATTATGAGGGTCTGGTACGGTTCGCAGACCAGTTTGACTGTTTCAGGAATGCCAAGGTCAAGACCCTGTCGGGCGGAGAATGCCGTCTGGCGGAGCTCTATCTGGTCCTCAATTCGGATGTCGAGTTCTGCATCCTGGACGAGCCGTTCTCAAATATTGCTCCTGTTTACGATGAGAAGATCCGTGCCCTGATCAATGAGCAGAAAGCAAACAAGGGCATCATCATTACGGACCACATCTACGAGGAGATACTGAAGTCATCCGATGACCTGTATCTCCTGCGTGATGGGTTCACTTATCAGATTCACTCCCGCGACGATCTGGTTCGCCTGGGGTACATCTTTGCTTAATAAGTTACTTCTTGGCCGGTTGCTGCTGATCGTAAGTTCCTTGCAGGAATTCCATCATTTGATCGGCATCAGCTTCTTTTCCGTTGATCAGGACCTTTTTGACAGGCCTGCCGTTCTGCTTGATTTCACCGGTTTCATAATTGACTTCAACTCCGGTTATTCTCATAAAGTCTTCTGAGCTTTTGGGATCCGGGAGATCATATTTCATTGCTCCTGTAAATCTCAGAGTGTCGCCATCGGCATTAACCCTGGCGATAGTTACCGGACTTGAAGCGTTTCTACCCTGTGTCTGAGCACCTTGAACCGTGCGTATCATTTCCTCCACCTGTTTTGTGGGCGACTCACCGTCTTTCAGATTGACCTCTTTGCCGTTGACAAGAATCCTTTTTATGGGTTTTCCGTTTACGGTTACAGTACCGTCATCTCCAACCTGAACTCCGGGGATGGTATTTATCATAGAATCTATGGACTGGCCCTCAGGAATTTTATAAGTAGTCATAGTAAAGTCCCCGTCATCATAAGTTAACTGGCCGGAACCTTTCTTTCCGTCATCGTACACGTAGGTGACCTTGGTTTGGGCGTTGAGTGCCAGAGAAATGCAAACTAAGGGGAGAAGATAGAGTGCTCTGAGCAGACTCCTTCTGGTTGATGTTTCCTTTTCCATCATAAAAATTCTGTTTTTTAAAATACTGTGATTGAAATTATTAGCTATTGTGTATCCGTTCATTGCGGCCGCTTTGCTAATGAGCAGATACTGATAACTGCGTAAGTCGGTGCCGCTGCGCAGTACGGTGTCATCGGCCTCGTATTCGTGGACGGCGCGCAGGTCAATGCGCAGCATCCAGATTGCGGGGTTGAACCACTGCAGGGCGGCTATAAGATCGGTTATAAGTACGTCTATTGAATGGTGGAGTGCCACGTGGGCTTTCTCATGGTCGATGACGGCGGTTTCATGGTTGCTCCAATCGGCCTCGGAGATTACGATGTGTCCCATCCAACTGAATGACGGGTCATTGCCGGGCATGACGTAGACGGTGGTGCCATCGGCCGTTACCTCCTTGCGTGCGTGCCTTATTATACTGCGTACGCGCAGGGCCGATGTCAACACCTTTGCCAGTACAAATACTACGCCTGCAGCATACACGGTCATGAGGGCGATGTGCCACCAGGGTGTGGATGGCTGGGCAGGAGTGCTTGAGACGGCCTGCATGAGTTGGGCCACCGGCACAGGCAATACCTCTGTCTTGTGGATTGTAATAATGCAAACAGGGAGTAGAAGTGATAGCAAAGCCGTACTCAAGAGCACAATCCTGTTGAGTCTGTGCCATGTATCCTTGATGAGCAGCAGACGGAAGAATATGTAGAAGACGGCCATTATGACCGCAACTTTCAATTGGTAGGTAAGGAAGGTGATCATTTTTGTTTCTTTTCCAGGTGTGAGATAAGTTCCTTGAGTTCATCGACCGATACCTTGCCGTCACCCACAAATGCCGATACCGCATTCAGGTATGAGCCAAAGTAGTTGCCGATGAAACCGCCCATGGAGAACCTGCTGTACTCCTGACGGCTGATGATGGGGAAGTACTGATAGGTGGGGCCGTATGCCTTATGGTCCAGGAATCCGTCCTGCTCCAGTTCACGCACCTGTGTGGAGAGGGTATTGAAATGGGGCTGAGGCTCGGGGTATAACTCACGGAGTTCACGTACAAACAGTGCTCCCTTGTCCCAGAAGTGGTTCATTATGACCTCTTTCTTATCACTGAGTTTGGTAATCTCTTTTTCTTTCATAACGCTGGTGTAACTAGTGATGTTGCAAATGTAACTAGTAAAATAGTTGCTCAACGATTTGTTTAGTTAATATTTGCTAAACTGCGGTGTTTTGTGGGTGTGGGACACTTTGGCAAAAAAAATCTACTTTTGCTGTAGTTTTCCATTCAGTGCTGCGTCTAATGTGCAGAAACAAACAGGAAAGACAATGACAGAACGAGAATTTGAGAAGATGGTCAGAGAGAACAAGGGCACTATTTATACGGTGTGTTACATGTTCTCAAATGATCACGACGAGGTGGCAGACCTTTTTCAGGAGATACTCATAAACCTCTGGCGGGGATCCGGAACCTTCAGGGGTGAAAGCGCGCTGAGTTCCTGGATATGGAAGGTATCGCTTAACACCTGCATTACTTTTGACCGTAAGAAGAAACGCGGTGTGAGCACGGTACCTCTTACAATGGATGTTGACCTTTTCAGCGACCAGACCGAGGATACCCGCCAGATCGGAATGCTGCGTGAGCGTATAGGGCGTCTGGGTCCTTTTGACAGGGCAATAGTGCTGCTGTGGCTTGAGAACCTCAGTTATGAGGAGATAGGGCAGATTGTCGGTATCAGTTCGAGTAATGTCTCAGTCCGTCTTGTTAGAATCAGAGAACAACTTAAAAACATGCAGTAAAATGGAAACAACAGATAACACATTGAATGAGATGCAGCAGCAGATGCAGCTGCTCAAGGATAAGCTCTCAAAACAGACAATCGTCAACGAGCAGATGATGCGTAATGCATTTGGCAGGGGCATTAAGGATCTCAGGTCAAATTACAGCGTCAAGACCATTGCCGCAATAGCCGGAATGCTTGGCTGCCCGTCATTCTACATTCTGGGATGCTCGCTGTACTTTGTGATATTCGGTGAACTGATGATGCTGATTGCTTTGGTGGCCACTATCTACGCAAACCGTCTTATTCCCAAAATGGACGATGAGGTACTGATTGCCGCTCAGAATCTGACACGTTTCAAGAAAATAAACGCCGAATGGATCAAGTATGGAATTCCGGTTATGGTGGTTTGGCTTGGCTGGCTTATAGTTGAACTGTTCAGCGGAGAAGAATTCACAGCGAGTCAGGCATATTCCATGATCGGGGGAATCGCAGCGAGCCTGACGGTGGGTATGTGCATCGGCCTTAGAATACGCCGCGAAATAATGAGGGGTGTTGATGAGCTTATGGCTCAGATTAAGGAAATGCAGAACATGTAATCCCGTCTATTGCCAAAGTGTCCCACGTCATCCAAGGATAGCGTGGGACACTTTGGTTACAGGTGGGGTTGATTAAAGCGAGATTTCCTTTCCGTTCAGAAAGACTTTCCTTATGGTTGTTCCGTCTGCTGTTACCTGGCCTTGCTCGTCGATGGAGAAGCCGGGAATATAATCTATGATTTCCTTGAGATCAGTATCTTCAGTCTGTTGGTTAACTGTCAGGTACATATTGTCATACTCATCTATATGAATCATGTTAGGCTTGTAATCCTCTTTTACAGAGTCAATTCCGGTATGTAAAACTACGTCCCTTGAGAGGTGCCGGCGGTTGTCATAGTCGTATTCTACCTTGTCATGATAGAATATTGTCCTGGAATGATTGAAAGCATCTTGCGTAACAGGATTCATAACGGTTGATCTTTGGGCTCTGTTGAAGAAATACTGTATGTCAGTAGCGGATCGGTCTATAAGCCGGCCCATCCATTCATCTATCATTTCATCGTACTGGGCAGGAACATAACTGAGGGCATCAATTCTTGTATACTGTCCCCTGAGCCTGTTGTATTCCAGTATACTTGCTATCTGTTCACGGATTTCATCATCGGTGGCCTCGACTTTGGGATCATCGCCGATAAAGGCATGGAGATTGCCGTTCCCGTCATAATCAAATTTGACGTACAATGCCTTCCTGTTAACGTGCAGGTCAACAACTTCCCATACATCCTTGCCGAAACGGTCCTTGGCGGCATTGTTCCTGTAGACGGTGGTGGAGTAACCGCTCTGTCCCGAACAGGCATTGAGGAATGTATGTGAGTCTACGAGTCTGCCCTCGACCGCATATTTGATTTCCGGGGCGGCTATTCTCACCCCTTTGCTGTCATATGTGAATAACAGGCCGCCGGAATAGTCTCTGAATTGTGTAATGACAGGCACTACATCAGGAATATCAAGGTCCGGATTGTCAATCGCTACGGGATAATTATAGTGACTGTCATTTACTGCCGGTGTACTTGAATTGACATAAACAAATCCGTATTTCTTCCTGGCCCGTTTACTCTTGGGCTTGAAGTAATAGGCGGTCAGGTTTCTGCCTTCAAGATCCTTGAGTTCCTGGTAGGTCCTTTTTAAGCCGTTTATGAAGATGGTTGTCGATTCATTTACCCAGTCCAGTTTCTTGTCCGATACGGAATTGGCAATCCTGATGCCGTTCACTGCAACGGTTACGTAAGGATACTGGCCTGTGTAGTTCTCATAGATGCTGATATCCTCGGTGACTGATTTGTTATCGGCACTCTTTTGTGAATAGAAATGATCGGCCCTGCGGGATACGTCCTTGTCATTGAAGAACTGGGTGGCAAAGAAGATCATACTGTTGGTACGTTGGTTCCCGTCAGGTAATTCTGACACTTTATAAGTGGGACAACAGCCAAAGCAGAAGAACAGGATAGCTGCAAGGAGAGTGGTAGCGATTGTCTGAGACGCTGCGCCACCTTTGATTTCCGGTTGTTTCATCTGTAAAAAACGTTGTTTGGTTAATGAACTGTTCAGCCCAGAGGTCATCTCGGGATTACAACCAAAGAGCTGCTTTATTATTGATAATCTGTAATCTGCAAGATTGTACCCATCGGCCAGGGCATCATGGTCGGCCTGCCACTCCTGTACCTCCTCCAGACGTTTCTCGGCAAACCACATGAAGGGGTTGAACCAGAACAGTGAACGCAGAATGGACATGATTAGTTTCTCCATGGAGTGGTGGTGACGCACGTGGCTGGACTCATGACTCAGGATATGGCTGTAAATGTTGCGGTCTGTCCCGGTGGCCATATATACGGTGTGCATGAATGAGAAGGGTGTGGTAACCTGCTCACTCTCAGCCAGATCATACTCCGGAGTATGGGTTACTTTCGATGCCCGCTTAAGGCGTAATACGGTTATTATTCCATAAAGAACAAGGAAGAGAGAAAGGATGAAACCTGCTCCGTATAAGGAGAGAAAGAAGATTCGCCACTTTTGTTCTGTAGTCATTCGGTAGGCAGTTGCGGGTTTGGCCGATTCCAATGTGGCCAATACGGTCGGGGGCACGGTGCGTGCTACCAGTTCCGGCAGCGGTTCACTGTCTGACAGGTTTTTTTGAGGCTGTGCCTGACTTTGGATCTGCGGCTGCGGTTGTGCCATAACGGGCACCCGCATGTAGATGGTCTGAGGCGGGTAGAGCGGTACGTTGAATACGGGTATGGTGGCCGACAGCAACATGGCTATGACCAGATACTTGCGGCAAAAGCCGTATTTTACCTTGCGGACTATAATCCAGCGGTAGAGCAGGAGAAACAGACCGCTGCAAAGGAAAAATTCAATTATATAGATAAAGAACGGGCGCATGAGAGTTACTTTTTATCGTCATCAAGAATACGCAGGATCTCATCGGTCTCTTGTACCGAAATGGAGTTGCGCTGTGAGAAATAATTGACCAGACTGCTAACCGAACCGCCAAAGAACGAGTTCAGCACGCCGTGCATGTAGGAGTCTGTGTAATCTTCCTTGCTTACAGCGGCCTGATAGACGTTGCTGTGACCGTAGGTTTTGTGTGAGAGGAATCCTTTGGTGTCAAGTATGCGTACTATTGTTGATACGGTGCTGTACGCGGGTCTGGGATCGGGAAGAAGTTCATGAACGTCACGAACTACAAACTCATGCCCGATTTTCCATACCACCTGCATGATCTCCAGTTCTGCCTTGGTGAGTTCCTGGATGCGTTTTTTTGTCTCTGTCATATACTGTTTTGAATAATTATCTGTGCAAATATATGACTAAGATTTTAAATTGCAAACTAAAACTTTAAATTTTTATCTAAGATTTTGATTTTGTACAATTGGGGCCTGACCCCAATTGTACTGTTTTAACGTTTTTTACTTGGGCTATAGCTTGAATTCTATATACGGTACTTTATATTTGCTTCCATACAACCTTAATTATTCCTTGTTATGAGAAAATCATTAGTCATTTTTGCGGTATTAATTACCTTGTTGTCCTGCGGACAGAAAGTGAAAGTGTGGGAAAATCCTGTGATCGGAGTCACACGTTACAATCAATACACTATTAAGAAGGTGGTATTTGCTGAGGACAGCACAGTCCTCTATTTCCATGTAGAATATCCATCGATGGGCGGTTTTACATTCGGCAAAGAAACATATATCGAGGCCGACGGCAAACACTATCTCATAACCGGCAGTGACGCTTTTGAGCTGGGGCAATACATCACTACGGATCCTAAAACATGGGAAAAGGATTTCAAGCTCTATTTTGAGCCGATGCCCAGAAACACCAAGATGTTTGATATCATAGAAGGCCATTTTGAGGGTGCATACACATTCTTCAATATACGTCCGGAGGGCGTCAAACTGCCTGTTGGTAAGGTGCCTGCAGAATACCTGGCCGATTATCCCGAGGAGGATGAATGGCCTGCCATGAAATACAGTGAAGACCCGGTAACGATCCATTTCAAGTCCCTGAACTATAAGCCTGGCATGAAGGCCCAGATAGACATGTGGCATTTTGACATCACAGACCCGTCATCGTTCCATCAGGAGAGAATACACCTGAATGATGACGGTGAGTATGAATACACCTGCAAGACTTATTATCCGCAGTACATTCAGATAACCATGGATCCTTCCGGACCGGGATGGGGCTCAGCTGTTCTGGCTATGATGGCTCCTGGTGAGGAACTTACGGTTCTGGTTGATATGAATGTGGTGGCTGATTCTGTCCAAGACGCTTTTGTGGGCTTTAAAGGTTATTTGGCCAAATACACCCGCAGGAATCATGAAGGTGACAGGTGGCGTATGGCCGACAAGTCCAATATCACCCTTGCGGAATGGACTATCGATCATGCCACTACGGTAGCTGAATTAATTGCAGGTTATGATTCGGTAGTGACTTCATTTGAGATTTTCAATAAAGCGAACGGCTTTTCAGAACTGGAAAGCAAACAATTCTTTGATTATGAACTTAGATATATTGAGCTTGTAGCCCGTAGTCAGGATTCGTTGTTCCGTTCCAAGGAATTTCTGGATTTCATCCTTCAAAAACGTCCTGCCTGTTTCTTTGGTGATAACATAGTTCCCACACCGGATTACGAAAGAGTATCCTGTTTGTTCGCGGGTACTGACATCAAGGGTATCGGACCTGATTTCTGCCGTTATCTGGATGGCGTAAAACAGGTAAAAGGCGGTAAAAAGATAAAGAAGCCGTTCATTGAAGACCCATATCTTTCAAACCTGTATGACAAGGTAACGGGTGCTGTAGATGAGCAAATGGCCAAGAACAAGAATACCGACTTTGCTCCTAACGTGCATTATCTTGACCTGGCCGATGTCGCTCCGGAGAACATACTCAGCACCATTCTTGACAGATATAAAGGCAAGACCGTCCTTCTTGACATGTGGGAGACCTGGTGCGGCTATTGCATTCAGGGACATCAGGATATGGCACCTTATAAGGAAGAGTTGAAGGACAAGGACATAGTATTCCTCTACTTTGCTTCACCAAGCTCGCCGTTTGACCAATGGATGCACTATACTGCAACCGTTCCGGGTGAGCACTATTACCTCACAGAGGAGCAGAACAGTTATCTGTCTGATAAGATATGGGGCACAGGCGGAGTACCCAAATACGCGATTTATGCCCCGAATGGCACTGAGCTATACAAACAGGTAGGTTGGGGTGGTCTTGACAGAATCAAGCCCGAGATTGAGAAAGCTCTGAAATAGTTTGTTTTTCGCCAAAGTGTCCCACAGCAACCTCGTTCACAGCGCTTGTGAGCAGGCTCGTTGTGGGACACCCTTTTTTGTTAATCAGCATTATTTGATGTGATGCAGAATGATGGCTTCGTTGTCTCTTGTGGCAAGGATCTTCATCATCTCCAGGTCGGACTGAGGAATCTTGTCAGGGATGTTGTCCAATATGTATTGGGCACCTCTCGGTGTCGCTCTTGTTATTACATAATCATTATCAATTCCCACTATTTTGAAATTAATAATGATGTTTGCGTAATCCTTGTCGATTTCGGCTCTGTAACGGGTGCACTTTTCATTTGACTTGTCATATACATAGTATTGAAAGGCATTAATTGCACCTCGTTCATCTGTTTCGTTAGTCTCAAATATAAAATAACTGCCGTTCTCCATTGTATAACTGGGCCGATAATCAAGCATCTCTGAATTTAAGAAATCAACCTCTTTATTCACGGCGGGAATCATAAAGTCAAACATTTTGCATGTATCGGCTTTGTCACCATCTATCTCGTAAAGGATATTATCAAACAGACGCAAATGGTAGAATTCCTTGAGATCATTGGCCATATACTGTCGCGAACTGCCTATTCCGCCTCCCATAGAGAAATTATCATCATATAAGCCTCTGAACGGCAACAGGGGTATAACAGTACCGTCATCCTTAATCTCTACTATGTCATCGGCCTTATCGTTGGGCATCAGCATGCCACCATAAACGTGTCCGTTTACGTACATGACATTCCATACGTCATAATCACCCAAGGGTAGGGATGAAACATATTCATTGTCATAAGAGAATCGCTTGAGTGAATTGAATGCGTCATTGATAATGACCTGTTTGAGGTCAGTATCAAGGCACCATGATTCAAGTCTGACATACTCGTTTCTGGCGCGTCCTACACGGCTGATCTTATTTATGAACTGACCCTCCATATCAAAGACCGAAATGTTTTTGTCCTCGTTATGAGGCCCAGTCCCGGCATAATAGGAGATGAAGAGTTTACCGTCATCAATCATCACCTTGTTTATTTCACTTACGGTAGCATCCAGAGATTTGTCATCCAGAAAAATGTATGTCCGTTTATCGGCCATGACATCCAGGAAGTTTTTGGTGTCTGAATACTCTACGGGGATGACCGGCACTTCTCTTGTCTTTTCCTTACAACCCATAAGGGCCGATATGGCCACGGTCATTAATGATGCAAAAAGGATTTTTCTCATATTGCTAGATAAAAGGCTGACAGCAAATATAATATTTTTTTGCCAGACACTTTGGCGGGGAGGGAGCCTAAAGTGATTTGTTGATGGTGGAGATGTAGTCCAGGACCTCGTCACGGCCGGATTTATCCAGTGAGGAGGTGATGAAGTGGGGCGGGAGTTCCTCCCACTGTTCGGCCAGGGTGTCCAGGAACTTCTTTACGTTCTCGGTCAGGCGACCGCGGCCCAGTTTATCGGCCTTGGTAAAGATTATGCCAAAGGGAACGGCGTTCTCACCCAGCCATTCAATGAACTCCAGGTCTATCTTCTGGGGCTCGTGGCGGCTGTCAATGAGGACAAAGAGCGACGTCAGTTGGGGACGCTCCAGGATGTAGTCGTTGATGATGCGGGTAAGTTGCTCCTGCTGGCTTTTGCCGCGTTTGGCGTAACCGTAACCGGGCAGATCCACAAGGTACCAGTTCTTATTGATAAGGAAATGGTTGATAAGTAGGGTCTTACCGGGTGTGGCCGATGTCATGGCCAGGCCTTTGCGGTTAGTCAGCATGTTGATGAGGCTTGACTTGCCCACGTTGGAGCGGCCTATGAATGCGTACTCGGGCATGCTGTGCTGCGGGCATTTGCTTACGTCCGTGTTGCTGATTACGAATTCGGCGCTCTTTATCTCCATTTGTGCGGGTTTTGTAAGCGCAAAAATAAGAAATAATA
>JAEEGJ010004613.1_pt1 | contig 45945 bp, 44 predicted proteins | sample 8958761 | NCBI WGS metagenome assembly JAEEGJ01 (sample SAMN16246546, study PRJNA631951) | gut metagenome | biome: gut microbiome; feature: rumen; material: RS-attached | host: Bos | place: Iran: Karaj | collected 2018-10
AGAAGAAGCCCCGCAGGGGTTTGCGGCGAGGCCGTCCCTGGGGGCTAAGGTTGTTGGGTCTTTATTGTTTGGTTAATGCAGACAGCAGTCAAGTCCGTGTTCAAGAGCAAATGACTCCGTCAGAGTTTCGGCTCAGTAGCAGTTCCCGCTCCGGTTCATATTCAGTCCCCAAACACATCTGTCTGCTTAAGCAGGCGAACGGTTTGGGTTTTGCCTGATGCTGTGGTGAGGGTGAGGAGATAGGTGGCCTGGGGGCGGGCGGTGAGGTCGAGGGTGTAGCGGCCTGTGCCCTCGGCTATGAGGCGCACCTGCTCGCGGCGGCCTGTGAGGTCGGTGAGCCAGGCTTCGCTGATGGTCTCGGCACATTCGATGCTTACCTGATGGGTGGCGGGATTGGGATAAAGCGTGAGTTCGGCGGTTTCGGCGGTGGTGATGCCCACCGGGGGTGCTGGAGGGGTGGGAATGGAGTCGATGAGGCAGGGTGTGCTCCAGTCGCTCCAACCTGACCAAATACCTGTCTCGCAGTAGCCGCGCACATAGACGTGATAGATGCTGTCATCGTTGATGTCGGTGTATTCAATGTAGGGCACTGTCGTCGGGGTAATCAAGCCCGTATCCGGGTCGCCATTCGGCGCGGTGCGCGACACTTCCCAATAAAGGTTGTTGTTGTCCACCCATTCCACGCGCACCCTGAGGCTGTCTCTGGAGGCCACATAAGGCTCATCCGGCGTGACGCAGAAGGTGTCCACTTCGATGATGGGGAAAACTAGCTGGAATCTCTTATGAGTGTAGTAGTGCCATTGGTTATCGAGCCTTGATGAGTCATAATAGGTGAACTCGGGCATATCCGTTGCACATTCCTTGTATGTTCCGTCGTCTTCCATTGAACTATAGGTACAGTAATTCCACATGTGAAACGCCATATAGTAAAAGCCATCGAAATCGGTAATGATTGGATCAGAGGTTACACACCCCAGGTAGAACGAGTCGGTGACGGTGATGGCGCTGTCGAAATAGTATTCACGAAGAGAGACAATGGTATCGTGGTCCTCCATGTTGGAGCAGAATCCCGTTTTCAAGGGCAATTCCATGTATCGTTTTGGGTGGGTCATGTAATCGTCTGTCCAGCAGACGCGCGTCAATTCCACCAACCCGCTGGCGGTGGCATCGCACAGCACATAGTACATCGGCCCTTCGATGTTTGCGTCGAGGTCTTCATGGATATTGGAAGGATCGCTTTTGTCCAATCGTGCCCAGGTTGAGGCTACGCCAATCACTTTCAGCGGGGTGTTGGTGGTGTGTTTCATGTAGCCGAATGTGCTGAAAAAGGTGTTGATCAGGCTGTCGGTGTGGTTGCTTGCGTTGAGGGTGGGCCAAAAGCCTTGTTCGTACTGGTATATTGGGCACTTGCCTCGAACGGTGTCGCCGACTTGATGATAATAGCCGCCTTGAGCAATAACGCTGCTGGCTGCTGCGATAAAGGATAAAACAAATAATACTTTTTTCATAATATAAATGTTTTTAATGTTTTATTATGTGTTGTGGGAACTTATTCCGGTATTAGGTCCAAATCTATCATCACGGATTTCCAAATTGCCTTGCTCCGGCGGCATAGTTCCTCCTCTTTGAGTTCCTTCATGGCGGCTTCGTGTTCAGACCCGAAAGTCTCGCCGTTTCTGACTTCGAAGATGCAGACGCGTTGCTGAAAGGGGAAGATGTAGATGACGACATCGTCGGAACGAGTGCTTCCTTTTTCAATTTTACGTTCTGGTGTTTCTGGATGGGCACGGTAGATTTGGAAATCTGGACGATCTTCGAGAAAAGACTTCTTGACAACGTCGGGGATGTCGGGGTCGTTCAAGAATATCATCTGGGTCTCCGTGTAGCCAAAGAGGCTGTCGAGCAGTTCCCATCCTCGGTCGCTCTCGGCCTCGAGGAGGGTGGCAGGCAGACGCAGGGTGTCGTTGATAATCTTATCCTTTATGTAGGTCACACGTACACCCTCCAGCTCCATGTCAGCGAAGTGGCGATAGACAGGACTGCACTCGTCGTACGACAGCGCGCGCGGCAGGAACTTCCACGCCGCCGTACCTCCTACCACGAGGAGGGCAGCAAGTGCGAATATCAGGGTACGCTTCATATTAGTTGACAGTTATTTTCGTTATCGTTATCGTTTTCGTTTATCTGCTTGCCAGACAGGCTTGGTCGAGGCTGTGGAGGGCTTCGGCGCGGTAGCTGGGGTCGCTGAGGTATTGACCGTCGGGTTGCGGCTGCGCCATGATGACCACCAGCGCAACCACCGCAGCCACACCGATGGTGGCGCGGGCGACACGGTGCCACCGCCGCTGGCTCCGTTCGCGGTGCTCGACCCATTCGGCCATGCCGTTGGTCATCGCGCGAAGCTCTTGTCTGATGTCAATCTGTTCCATTTATCTTTTTCAGTTTTTTCATAATTCTACTGATACGTTGGTATACGGCGTCACGGGTGAGATGCAGCGCATCGGCGATTTCTTGGGTGTCGTAACCCTCAAAACGCATCCGCATCAGACGTTCTTCGTCGTCCGGAAGGGCGGCGAGGAGGTCGTAGAGGGTGTCCGAGTAGTCGGTTTTGTCCTCAGGCAAGTCGGGTTCGTCTGACAATGCCGTCGCTTCCGACAATGCGTCACTACTATCGTGGCGATAGAGGTCGATGAGGACTGACTCAGCCAGCCGCTCCAGCCACCGGCGTTGCTGCCGCTCGGTGCATTCCGGATTCAACTGGTCGAATTTGAGCCAGAGCATTATCCACACTTCCTGGACCATATCCTCGGCATGGGCCAGACGGTCGGCATGGTTACCGCGACTCTGGCGGGCAAAACGCCAGCATACACGCCACACCGTGGAGCGGTGGCGGCGCATGAAAGCGCAGTAGGCGGCATGCCGGGAGGTGTCGGGTGTCATCGCTTCTTGCTGTTCATCGTTGGCGGGTTTTCGGGTACGAGTTCATAATCGTGCCCCTTTATAATCTAATACGTAATTTTTGAGGCAAATCTGACATGAGTGGTGAATTTTTTTTGAGATTATTTGGAAATTATTGAGGGTTAGTAAAATAGGAAAGCCCTGCAGGTTGGCGGCGATGCCGCCCCTGCGGGGCTAAGGTTATTGTGTCTTATGTATTTAGTTGGTAGCTGCCATCACTGACCACTAACTACTATTTCTCGAACAGCTTCTGCCAGTTCTTGTACTCGCGCTCCTTCCAGGCGCCGTTGTGGTAGGCGTAGCTGACAATGGCGGGGATGACGGTGGTGCCTTCGGCATAGACCATCTGCTGCAGCTCCTCGCTCACCTTGCCCCAGCTGCCGGCCTCAAGCAGGGTGCTGCTCGAGCAGGCGCCGTCGCGCACGTCGGCAACGGTGATCTGGATGGCATACTTGTGCATGGGAACCTCCTTGCCCAGAATCTCAGCACACACTACGGTGTCCTGGGCGAAGTTCTTGGGGGTGCCACCACCGACCATGAAGAGGCCGCTCTGGGGGCTGTTCATCTTGATCTCGGTGAGCTCGAGGAAGTCGGCCACGCTGTCGATGCTGACGTAGGGCTTGCCCTCGTGACGGCGGATCCACTGGTGCTTGCCGATGCCGAAGCCGGCGCTGCTGTCGCTGAAGGCGGGGCAGAAGATGGGCACGCCGCACTCGTAGCAGGTCTGGATGAGGCTGTCTTTCTTCACACCGTGACCCTCGGCGAGCCATTTGCCCACGTTGTAGAGGAACTCGCGGCTGCTGTAGGGACGCGGCTCGAGGAGGTCGGCGACGTCGCAGGTGGCCTGGTCGCAAGCCTGCAGCTCTTCCTCGTCGATGAAGGTGTCGTAGATGCGGTCGATGTAGAGCTCACGGAGCTTAGTGTCGGGGATGACGTTCTCCTTGGTGCCGATGTAGTGCTTGTAGCCGAGGGCCTCGAAGAGGTCCATGTCGATGATGGAGGCGCCGGTGCTGACGACGGCGTCGATCATCTTGTTGCGCACCATGTCGACGTACACCTGCATGCAGCCGGCGGCGGAGGTGGAGCCGGCGATGGTGAGGATGTTGGTGCAGTCCTTCTCGGCCAGCATCTGGCAGAGGATGTCGGCGGCGCGGGCGGTGTCGCGGCTGGTGAAACTCATGTGGCGCATGGCGTCGATGAGCTCGGTGCTGTCGTACTTCTTGATGTCAATGTGCTTGACGGTTTCTTTCAGGAGGTCTTTCTTTTCCATGATTATATTATGTTTATTATTTCCGATTCAAAGTATTACAACGTGGGAAAGCTTTTTTTATTGTGCCCGTGCGTAAAAAGTCACTCGCGCCGCAGGGTCACTTCTCCTATCTCGCGGCTGGCGGTGCCGTCGTGGGTGGTGGTGCCGCCGGTGAAGACAGCGCCGCGGAAGGAGACTTTCACCACGGTGTCGGCATAAGGATGGCCGTTGCGAGGCATGAGGTCGTGGAAGTTGATCTCGAGGGTGTCGAGATTGGGCTTGAGATCCTCGAAGGTCACCTCAAAAGTACCTTCGTTGTCGGTGGTGTCGCGGAAAGTGTCGCCGTTGCTGCTCACGCCGATGTCCTTGATGGGCAGGCCATAGGAGTCGTAGACGGCACCTGTCACACGGTAGGAGGCTTTCTTAGGGGCTTCACCTTCTTTGCTGCATGCGGTGCAAAACAATAATAATGTCGCAAAGATTAATGTTCTGTATGTCATTCCGATACTATTTTAAGTCCAATGATGGAGGCGGTGAGGGTGGTGATGAAGAAGAGGCGCCAGAAGGTGGCGGGTTCGTGGAAGATGAAGATGCCGACGAGGACGGAGCCGAGGGCGCCGATGCCGGTCCAGACAGGGTAGGCGGTGCCGATAGGAATCGTCTCCGCCGCTTTGGCCAACAACACGGCACTGAGTACGTAGAAGAAGGCAAACGCCCCCATCCACTCCCAATAGGGAAGACCGTCAAGACCTTTGGTCTTGCCGAGACAAAAGGCGAACCCCACTTCGCAAAAGCCAGCCAGTATTAGTATTATCCAGTTCATTGCGGGTGCAAAAATACGAATTTTTTTCGATGTGGAGGAAAAAATCAGAGACAGAAGAGGGTCTGAGCGTTGGAGGTAGTGGTTAGTGCCACTTCGTCGAGTGTGATGTCGCGGAGGTCGGCAATGCGCTGAGCTATGATAGGAATATAGGAGGGTTCATTGCGCTGGCCACGGTGAGGGACCGGGGTGAGGTAGGGGGCGTCGGTTTCTAGGAGCAGTCTATCGAGTGGAACCGTCTTGGCTACTTCGGCCATGGTGGAGTTCTTGAAGGTTACCACACCACCAATGCCGAGGTGGAAGCCCATTTCAATGGCACGTTGTGCTTCTTGAAGGCTTCCGCCGAAGCAATGCATCACCCCGCGCCAGGAAGGACGGTTGAGGTCGCGCAGGAGTGAGAAGACTTCGTTGTGGGCCTTGCGTATATGGAGGCAGATGGGAAGATCGAGCTCGTCGGCCCAAAGGAGTTGTTGTTTCAACACTTCACGTTGCAGCCCCTCGTAAGTGCGGTCCCAGTAGAGATCCATCCCGATTTCGCCGACGGCGACATAGGTTTGGTTGCATGATTGTGCGATGGCGTTGTCGTTTGAGTGATATAGAAGATTGTGAACATGTTGTAGTTCGGCCTCGTAGTTTTCTTTGACAGAGGTGGGATGCAAGCCAGCCATGCGATAAGTGGTGAGTTGGGAGTTAAGAGAAGAGAGGTGCAGGGCATCCAGTCGTGGGGTTGAGGAACTGTCAATGTCGGGCAGCAACAGGGTAGTGACGCCAGCGTCGAGAGCGCGCTGGATCACAGCGTTGCGATCGTCGTCGAAGGCTTCGTCATAGAGGTGGCAGTGGGTGTCAATGAACATCGCTATCAGGTAAGAGATATAAATATAAGGTGAAAGAATAAAGAAAAGAGTTAGTGTTGTTGAATAATCTCCGTCATGAGGTCGTAGAGCTTCAGTAGCTGTGGATTGTCGGCGAGGAGTCGTCGTTGGGCGTCGATGGTTTTCCTGTCGTTGCGTCGTGCGGGACCAGTCTGCTGAGGCCAGAGAGGGCCGTAGTCCATCTTGTGGACAGTCCCTTCGGCCAAGGGCCGGAGGATGGAGAAGTCGATACCATGTTGCTCAAGGGTGTCTTGAGCCAGCGCATTGATGGCGTTACCGAAATTATTGACCATCACCGCCGCCAGGTGTGCCCAGCGTCGCTGGGAGAAGTCGAGGTGATGGATATTGGAACTCACGGAAGAGAAGAGAGTCTCTATTTCCTGTGTTGTTGTCGGTGTGGATCCTTCGATACAAAGAGGAAGGCGGGAGTAGTCCATGGCGATGTCGCGCACAAAAGTCTGAGGCGACCAGACGACACCATGTCGTCGTGAGACGTCTTTGAGGACAGAGGCAGGAGTGCTACCCGAAGTGTGGAGGACGAGGGCGTCCGGGAGGTGCAGGTCGAGCGCCAGATCGTAGAGAGAGTCGTCATTGACGGCTAGCAGATAGACGTCAGACTGATTGTCGAGTTGAGAGATTTTGTCTATGGGTTGTGCTCCGAAGCGTGAAGCAAGGAGCATGGCGTGATCGAATTCGCGGGAAAGAACCTGTCTGACAGGATGGCCAGCGCGATGGAGCGCCAGGGCCAGATGGGTGGCTACATTGCCCGAGCCGATAACAGACAGGGTGTCAATATTCGTCTTCTTCAAAGAAGAAGTCCTCCTTGGTGGGGTAGTCGGGCCAGATATCTTCGATGCTTTCATATTGATCGCCTTCGTCTTCAATTTCTTGAAGGTTCTCGACAACTTCCATGGGGGCGCCAGTGCGCTGGGCATAGTCAATGAGTTCTTCCTTGGTGGCGGGCCAGGGAGCGTCTTCCAGTTTCGATGCTAATTCAAGTGTCCAATACATACTTTACTTTCCTTCAAATAGTGTTCCGTTTATGTGACGTAATGGTGTCATTTTGTATATGTTACATCACACTTTATCACTAAAAAATTTTTGCAAAAGTACATTTTTTCTTTATATTGGCAAATATTTTTTTTATTTAGTTGATATACAGGTCTTCTTTCTTTCCTTCCATGACGACGGCACGCCTGGCAAGGACAAAAAGATAGTCAGAAAGACGGTTGAGGTAACGGAGAATGATGTCGTCAATTTTTGTTTCGCGGGCGAGAGTGACGACACAGCGTTCTGCACGGCGGCAGACGGTGCGGCAGACATGACACTGAGCGCCTGTAATATTACCGCCGGCGATGACGAAGTTTTTTAGCTTGGGCAGCTGATCGGTGATGAGGTCTATTTGTCGTTCGAGCATCTCTACTTCCTCTTCCGGAAGTTGTGGCAGACGGGCGTAGATGGTCTCGTCTTCGGTAGCAAGAAGGGTCTGGAGGGTGAAGAGATTGTGTTGTACGGCTTTCAATTCGTCGTAGTAGCCCCCTTGGAGAGGTCTCATCAGCTCAGCAAGGAGTCCGATGTGGGAGTTCAGTTCGTCGACAGTGCCGTATGCTTCGACGCGGTGGTCATCTTTGGCCACGCGGCTGCCACCCACGAGCGAAGTGGTACCGTTGTCTCCTGTTTTGGTGTATATCATATTTTTTCTACCGATTTTACTTCAGGAATTACACGTTTGAGAGCCTGCTCGATACCTTGCTTGAGGGTCTGCATGGCATGGGGACAGCTACCGCAATGGCCTTTGAGGCGCACGATAACGACACCTTCGGCGGTCATGTCGACATATTCTACGTCGCCACCGTCCTGTTGCAGGTAGGGGCGTATCTGAGCGAGGGCGTTTTTTACTTTCTGCTCTACAGTGGGTTTCTCTTGGTCGGTCATACAAAATGAAGATTGATAATTGAAAAATGAAATTTATTTGGCCACTTGGAGTTTACAGATTTCTGTGATGGTGTTTTGTGCGAGAGTGTCGAAGGCGTCGCGCACGGGGTCGTGACTCTGAGCTGGGTTGAAGAGCGCCACAGGTTTTCCGTTGTCGCCACTTTCGGCTATGCTCTGCACCAAGGGTATCTCGCCCAGCAGGGGGATGCCCATCTCTTCGGCTAGGTGGCGGCAGCCTCCGTTTCCGAAGATGTAATATTTGTTTTGTGGCAGCTCGGCGGGTGTGAAGTAAGCCATGTTCTCCACGAATCCGAGAACGGGGATGTTGACGGCCTCGTTGCGGAAGAGTTCCACGCCACGTACCACGTCGGCCAGCGCCACCTGCTGTGGGGTGCTGACGATGATGGCACCAGTGACGGGGATGGTTTGGGCGAGGGTGAGTTGTATGTCGCCGGTTCCCGGGGGCATGTCGACGACCATGTAGTCGATTTCGTCCCACCAAGTCTCGGTGAGGATCTGTTTCAAAGCGCCACTGGCCATGGGGCCTCGCCAAGCGAGGGCTTTGGAGGCATCGACGAAGAATCCCACGGACATGAGCTTGATGCCGTATTTCTCAATGGGAAGCATGTATGTTTTGTCGCCTACTTTGTGGCCATAGACCTCTTCATCCTGTATATTGAACATGATGGGGATGGAGGGACCGTAGATGTCGGCGTCGACGAGGGCTACTTTGGCTCCCGTCTTTGCCAAAGCCACTGCCAAATTGGCAGCCACAGTGCTTTTGCCCACGCCACCCTTGCCAGAGGCTACAGCGATGATGTTATGTACTTTCTTGAATTCCTCTTTGAATTCGGCTTTGGGGTCGGGTTGGGGCTTGGAGGTGAGGTTTATTTCCACCTCGGCATTGCGGTCTACGAGTTCGTGTATGGCGTTGATGCAGTCGTCGCTCATCTTTTTCTTCATGGGACAGGCTGGGGTCGTGAGTACCAGATCGAAACTTACTTTGAGACCGTCGACATGGATGTTCTCTATCATGCCGAGTTCCGTCAAACTGCGTCCGAGGTCGGGGTCGTTCACATGGCCAAGGGCCATTTCTATCTGTGTGGTGGTAATCATTATTGGTTGAATATTTCTTTCAGTTTGTTCTCTAACTCCCGTCCCCGCAAATTACGTGCCAAAATCTTGCCGTCGGGGCTGACGAGTACGGTGGAGGGTATGGAGGAGATGCCATAGAGTCGTCCGGCGGCAGAGCTCCAGTATTTGAGGTCACTGACGTGGTTGGGCCATTCGAGGTGGTCGTCATTGATGGCTTTGACCCAGCTGTCGAGGCTCTTGTCGAGTGACACACTGAAGATTTCAAACCCTTTGTCATGGTATTGCTTGTAGAGGCGCACCACATTGGGATTCTCCATGCGACAGGGGCCGCACCATGAAGCCCAGAAGTCAATCAGTACCACCTTGCCTCGCAGGTCGCTCAGTCGGCGTAACTGTCCACTTGGGTCAGGAAGTTCGATGTCAGGAGCATCCATTCCCGGGAGGAGAGTGGTTTTCAGCTTGCTGTCGAGGTGCATCACAAATTCATCGTTGGGCCATTGGGTGATGAGAGCATCGCGTATTTTCTTATACAAATCGGCATGTTGCTCGAACGACTGTTCAAAGTATGTGACAAGGAAAGCGCTCATGAGCACCACGGGATTGGCGTCAAGCAACGTCTCCATGCGGCTGTCGAGGAGGTCGCTCCGCTGATCCTGTATCAGTTCGGTCATTAGGTTGGTGTATTCTTTGTAGAGGGACATGTTGTCGGACCCTTTAGCCGATCTGATGTTGAACATATTGAGGGCTGGCATGTAGTCAACGTCGAGAACCACGGTTTCTTTTGGAAGCATCATCACATGGAGCAGTGGCCCTTTGGAGGACCCCATAGGGACTAGGCCGAACAGCTGAGGAGCATACGAGTATTGTGAGAAACTTATGCGTCCGTTCTTGTCGGGAGTCAAGGTGTCCACGGGGACAAAACGGCCACTCTGTGGTTCGTGCACCACAATGCGGGTGCCGTTCTCCAGACCATGGAAGGTGCAGTTCAAGGTACTCGTCTGTGCGTTGGCAAAAGCCATCATTATCAGTGCTGTTACCAGCAAAAGAATTCTTTTCATCACTATATTTTGGTTTTATTTCTTTAACTCTAAATTCTTGATTTTCTTCATATCTTCGTCGATCTGCAAATAAATTGGGTAGAATGCTTCGTCTCCAAAAAGGAAATAGCCAATCTGGGCTTTCAGCATGATGGAAAGCATCTGCTTCTGTTTTTTGTACGACTGGGCGTTGAATGGAATCTTCTTATCTTCGCCAGAGGCTATCATGAACTGCAGCATGTCGTCGCTCACAGAGAACTGTTTCTCGAACGACCTGGCATCGGGGTAGCGCCTCAGCCATTCGGCGGCATGCCGACGTACCTGATACAAGGCGGTGTGAAGCAGTGTTCCGCACGAAGAAAGCTGGTTGACATAGGCCAGGGTAATGTCCTTATTGTAGGACAATATGTGGTCGGGAATTATGCCGCCACCGCCATAGACGATGCGTCCTCCTACAGTGTAGTAAGGGGTAGAGTCGGCGATATATAGTACTGGGTCGTCGACATATGACTCATACATCAGGTTTATGTAGTCTTTGTAGTAGTCGTCGGTTCCCTGGGTATAGGGACGCTGGATGGAACGTCCAGAGGGTGTATAGTAGCGCGCTACTGCCAAAAGCACCGAGGAGCCGTCCCGCAACGTGAATTCGCGTTGTACCAATCCTTTGCCGAAAGTGCGACGTCCTACAATTATGGCACGGTCGTTGTCTTGTAAGGCTCCGCTGACAACCTCGCTGGCCGATGCCGATCGTTCATTGACTATCACTATCACGGTGCCTTTTGTAAACAACCCTCCTGCACGGGCCACCACGTCCTCACGTCTCTGGTGTTCTCCTTGTGTGTACACTATCAGGCTGCCGGCAGGTAGCAGCTCGTTGGCAATGCCTATGGCCGACTCGAGCGAGCCTCCTGTGTTATCGCGCAGGTCGAAGATCAGCCGTTGCATCCCCTGCTGTTTAAGTTGCAACAGGGCATAGTGGAACTCCTCATGGCTGGTCGAGGAGAAGTTGTTCAGGATGACAAGGCCTGTGGTATCGTCAAGCATTCCACGATAAACCAAAGAATGATATGGCACCATTCCACGACGGATGGTGTAGTCGAGCAATCCGTCGCGTTTCACAGTGATGCGTACTGTTGAACCATGAGGACCTCGCAGTCGTGCCACCACGGAGTCGGCGTCCATCCCACTAACCTCCACACCATCCACGGCCCATATCAGGTCGCCTGGTAGCAGGCCTGACCTTGACGATGGACCGTCGGGCAGTACATGGCGGATATACGATGTATCGCCCTCACGATGTATCATTAACCCCACACCCTCGAAATTGCCGCGCATCACCTCATCGTTGTGTTGCGTCGCATTTGCTGAGAGGTAGGTGCTGTGTGGATCCAACTCACCCAGTATTGCCTCCAGCATGCGGTCGCCCACCGAGTCGATATCCACCTTGTCCATATAGTTTTCATGTACCAGATTAAGCACTTCGCCTATCTTGTCGTTCAGTGAGGCATACTCTTTCTTGTTGAAGAAATGAGAAGCAGTCATCACCCCGATGAGTGCTCCCAGCACCATCGCGATGAGTATCAACAGGCTATTGCCCGCTCCCCCCTTTTTCTGCTTTTCTTCCATTTCTTTGATAACGTTGTTAAAGGTGATATCGTATTTTCGTGTGTGAAAATTATTTCTTCTGGATACTTGTCTCCATTCGTCCGTCAGGCTCGTGCACTGTCGCTGCCCGGCTCCTATTCACCACCCACACACCTGCGAATACCAGTACCGCGGCGGTTACTTTGCTCATCGTCAATCGGTCCAGACCTGTCCAAATGGCTGCGGCAATGGCTATGATGGGTTGCAGGTATCCGTACATGCTTACCAGCGTTGGCCTAATGCGTTTCTGGCCTACAGGGATGAGGTAGTAGGCTATGAAGGTGGAGAAGAATATCATGAACCCTATCTCCCACCACACCTGTGTACTCACAGCGGAGAATTCTGTCGTTGGCAGTTGAGGCACACTGAATGGCAACGATACCAAGAACGATACCAGAAACATCCATTTCATGCTTGTTACTACAGAATAGCGTGCTATCAAGTTACGGCACGTACCCAAGTAGAGAGCAAAGACAATGTAGTTGGCAAAGCAGAACAGGATACCCACAGGCTCCGTCTCAGAGGGACCTACGGAGGCAAAAGTACTCTGCAGAATCAACCATAGAATGCCGCCGAAACTCAAAGCCACTCCCGCTACCTTTTTCCATGTAATAGGCTCCTTGAGGAATATGGCAGCAACAAACATCGTGAAGATAGGTGTCGTGGTGCTCATCACCGACAAGTCCACGGGTGTAGTGTGTGCTATGGCGTGCAGGAAAGTCAACTGTGGCAGGAACAATCCCAGGATACCCGCTCCACACAACTTCAGCAAATCCCTCCACGGGACATGCTCCTTAGGTCCCATCAATGACAATAGCCAGAACAAGCCTCCGGATACCAATGCCCGCATTGTGAATAGCACAATAGGTTCCACATGCCCTTCGATGGCTATGTCGCGACACACCACTACATTGATTCCGAAAATGACATACGCTCCAGCGCATGCCAAATGACCTATGGCTATGTTGCGGTTCATCCTTCCTGCATCAATTTCAGCAGGTCCTGTCCAATGTCGCGACGGTAGTATTTCCCTTCCCAGTCAATGGTCTGGCACCGGTTGTAGCTCTTCAGCAGAGCCTCTGGCAGACTTTGTGATAGTGCTGTTGCGCAGATGACGCGCCCGCCATTGGTCAGCAGGCGTCCCTCACCATCACGTCGCGTGCCACAGTGGAACACCAGTGTGTCATCGTCGTTTCCGTAGGCTATCGCATCTCCTTTCCGGTAGCTCTCCGGATAGCCTCCTGCCACCATCATCACACATGCTGCGCTACGCGGGTCTACTTCCAAGGTGCAACCATCCAAGTCGCCGTGGGCGGCATTCTCGAAGAGGCTCACCACGTCGCTCTTGATACGGGGGAACACGCTTTCCGTCTCAGGATCGCCCATCCGCACATTGTATTCTATCACATAAGGATCACCACTATTCGGATCGGAAGCGTCAATGCCGCAGCACATCAGTCCGATGAATATGAAGCCGCAATAGGGTATTTTCTCCTCCCGCAGTCCCCGCACCGTCGGCTTCACCACCATGTCCTCCACCTTCTTCATGAAGGTTTTGCCTGCGAAAGGTACGGGACTCACTGAGCCCATACCGCCGGTATTCAGACCAGTGTCGCCTTCACCAATGCGCTTGTAGTCTTTTGCCGTAGGCAGCATCAGGTAGTGGATACCATCGGTAAGCACAAACACACTCATCTCGATACCGCTGAGGTATTCTTCTATCACCACCCTTGCCGACGCCTCTCCGAACTTGTGTCCGCAAAGCATCTCTCTTAGGTGTCCTTTGGCTTTCTCCAAGTCGGGCTCTATCAATACTCCCTTGCCAGCAGCCAGTCCGTCGGCCTTCAGCACATAGGGCGCTTTCAGTGTCTCCAGAAAAGCTTCACCCTCTGCCAAAGAGGCTTCGGTGAACGTACGATAGCGCGCAGTTGGTATATTGTGCCTCTCCATAAAGGCTTTTGCATAATCCTTGCTGCCCTCCAGCATGGCTCCACGCCGGCAGGGACCTATCACCATCACGTTTTTCAGCAGTGGCTGCTCAGCAAACCAGTCCGCGATGCCAGCCACTAGAGGAGCCTCGGGTCCCACTACCACCATTTCAACACGGTGGTTTACAACAAATTGACCTATAGCTTCGAAATCAGTTATATCCAGCGCCACATTCTCACCAAGCAATGCTGTGCCACCGTTTCCGGGAGCTATAAAAAGTTGTCCGCATTGCGGACTTTCGACAATCTTGTACGCTATGGCGTGCTCGCGCCCGCCCGAACCCAGTAGCAATATATTCATCTCGTTAGGATGTTTTATTTTACATTTTATAAAATGCAAAAGTACAAAAACATTACGACATGGCAAAATTTTTTTTAGAGGGGTTTGGCGTCAAATGTCTGGAAGATAAGGAGAGGGCCATCCGAGGTGACGGTGAAGGTGTTGGAGAGGGCGGCATTGAGGGTGCCCTGCCACCAGGGAGAGAGGCATGCGTGGTCGAGAGGCCACTGAAGACCGGTGGCGGTGACATGGGTGCGGGGGTCAAGGGTGAAGAAAGAGATCTGTTGATGGGGGAAGGATGAAAAAGTGTAAATGTGTGAATGTGTGAATTCGTGAGTATCTGATTGGTTGACGCCTATGATGGAAAAGCGTCCGTGGTTGGTGAGCATTTCAAGGTCGATGCCAGGGTATTCTTCGGAGAAGGTGACAAGATAGGAGATGTTGCCAAGAGTATGGTCTTCGCGGCGGCCTGTAGCACCTAAAATTGAGAAATGAGAATTGAGGATAGAAAATTTTGAGGTAGCCCACTGCATGGCTTTGTGGAGGTCGTTGTAATCCTGCTCAGGGACGTGAATCCAGCGGTCGCCAAGGGCGGCTTTGTCTTGCTCGGACAACGAATCCCCATCTCCTACCACCACATAATTCCTAATTCCTAATTCCTCATTCCTAATTGCCTCATAGGCACTGTCGCAACAGACGACAAAGTCAGCCTTGCTGAGGGCTTGGAGAGGCACGGGGTGGGAGGGGAAGTCGCCGGCGGCGAGGATGACGATGTTCATTTCTTGATGATTGGATTGTCTGATTGCTTGAGAGATTCTTTGCGCCAGCGGATGATGCCTAGGACACAAAAGACTTCGAAGACGGCGTAGAGGATGGCAGAGGCGTAGTTGCCGGTAAGGATGAAGATGACAATCATCATCGGCTCCACAATCATCCAGCAGAACCACTGCTGCCACCACTTGTGGGCCAGCATGAGCATACCCACGATGGTGAGTGCCGACGAGATACCGTCGAGTACCGACAGGTGGATTATCCTGCCGCTTGACAATGTATAAGTACTTTGATTAAGATAGCCGAGCAGCCATGTTAGAACCGCACTGAGCAGCACTATCAAGGTGATAATCTGCCACCAGTAGTTGCGGGGGCAGGAGGAGATATGCCGCTCTCCGCCGTTATCCACTTTGCGCTTCTGGATTAAACCGCGCCAAACCAGAATGCCGTAAACCGACATTACGAAGTTGTATACGCAGATGGCGCCGTTGGCGTAGATGCCGCTGGTGAAGTCGATGACGGCATAGAATGCCGACATCAGCAGGCTGAGAGGCCAGAACCATCGGTCTGCCCTATATTCACTGACTATATAGGCCAGACCGATGACGGCTCCGATGATTTCGAAAATTGAAAGTTGAAAATTGAGAATTGAAATCATCGGTGGAATTTAGAATCTGTAAATTAAACGAGCCATAAAGTTGATGCCGGGCTGCTGGAGCCAGGTGCGGTCGTGGTAGTAGTATGTGGTGCCAGGTGTGGTCCAGTCGTCGGCCCAATCGCCAGCCCAGGCATGGAGACGGTAGTTGTGGTCCAGCACGTTGTTGACAACCATCTGGGCCTCGATTTCGTTGGTGCCACGGAGGTGCCATGTGTAGGAGGCTTTGATGTTGAGCAGGAAGTAGGGATCGATGGCGTAGCATTCGCGGCTGGTGTTGTCAGCATACTGCTTGCCTACATATTTTCCAATGAGTTGCAGCTTGGCATCCTTGAAAGGTGTGATGGTGGCGATGGCGGCGCCTACCACGGAGGGCGAGAGGGCCAGGTCGGTGGTGCTGGTAATGGCCTGCTGCATGGGGTCGCCCGTTTCGAAGACGAAGTAGGTCAGGTCAAGCACTTTGTTCATGCTGAGCGTCAGGTTGGCATCCATGCGGAACCAGTCGACAAACTGGTAGCCACCTTCGAGCTCGATGCCAAGGCGGTAGCTTTTGTCCACATTCTCCATCAGTGCGTAACCGGTGAGTACGTCGCCGTTAGGGGTCATCTGGTCTTTGTAGAGCATGGCGTAGAGGTTGGCGTTGAGGGCCCATCGGTTTTGAGCAATCTGGTATCCCAATTCTATGTCGAGCATGGTCTCGGGTTTGATGGTGCCACCGTTGGCATAGGCGCTCATGATGTCGAAGCGCACAGGTTCGCGGCTGTTGATGCCAGCGACAAAGTAAGCACGTTGATGGCCGTTGATGCGATAGTTGACACCCAGTTTGGGGTTGAAGAAGAGGTAGTTGTTGGTGATGTCGAAAGCACCGTCGAGAGCTGTTCCTGCCAGCACGTCGTCGCTGTTGCCGTGGATGCGGTAGTCGACCATGCGTAGCTGGAGGTCGGCGTAGACGTTGAGGTCGTCGTTGAAGTCATAGGTGGCTTTGGCATAGACCGAGTTGTCGAGCTTGGCACTATTGTTTTCGTACCAGCGATAGGGCAGATCGTAGTGCATCGCGGTGTCGCGATACCAGATGACGTCTCCGTACTGCAGGCCGTCGTAGTAGATGAAATTGTCGCCTAAGGAGAAGGTGAGTTTATCGTCGTTGTAGTTGACGGCAGCGTTGCCAGTATAGGTGTAGTTGTCCATACGCTTCTGGAACACTACGTCGCTCAAATAGGCGAAAGGTGCGGGCACATAGCCACTCCCAGCCGTCATGTACTGTTCATAGTATCCACCACCATGCATGAAGTCGAAAGCGCCCTTGATGCTCCACTTGTCGCTGAGCAGGTGCGAGATATAGAGTTGGTAGTGGCGTTGCCAGTAGTTGTCGGTTTCGTTGTCATAGTACATCGTCCTGCCGTCCATGTCATATTCGCCTGCGGAGTTGTAGGTGGGGTCAGCGTCGAGCTGATCGGGGTAGGCGCCGTTCCAGGCGATGCCAGTCTTTTGGTTGCCAATGATGGTAAGGAGTTTGATGAGGGTACGCTCGCCGTACCAGCTGGCACTGCCGAAGAAACTCTGCTGGTCGGTGCCCCAGCTGCGGACAAAGCCGTCGGAGGTCAGTCCGCTGTAGGCGAAATCGAAGCTCAGGCCACTCTTCATGATGCCCGTACCGGCACTGATGCCATACTGGCGTGTGTTCCATGAGCCATAGGCGATATCGGCCATGCCGTAGGCACTGCTGCGGGCGTTGAGGGTTTGCATGTTGATGGCGGCGCCCATGGCCGAGCTGCCGCCCGTCGAGGCACCCATGCCGCGCTGTATCTGCATGCTCTGTGACATGCCGCCGAGGTTGGGAATGTTGTACCAGAACACCTGCTGACTCTCGGGGTCGTTGAGTGTGATGCCGTTGAGGTTGACGTTGATACGGTTGGGTTCCACGCCGCGGATGCGGATGTAGGTGCCGCCGATGGTGCCGTTTTCGCCACTGGCCACCACCGAGGGCTGGGTCTCCAACATGTAGGGTACCGAAAGCTCTGTGCGAGCCTCGTCGAGTTGCTCGCGGTCCATGGTGCTGGTGGTGAGCGGGGTTTTGTTGCTCACGCGTACATCCTGGATGATCACTTCGTTGAGCATATGGACGGTGTCCTGGGCTCTTAAAGTGGGAAGTTGAAAATTGAAAATTGAAATGCCTAAAGTCAAGCAGGCTATCATCTGCTTGCAGCTAATCCTGGTGGCCTTGTAAATAAGATAGCGACCACAGCTATAGATGTGTTGTTTCATAATTTCATTCCTTACGCCGGCATTATCCGGATCAAGTTTACAGGGTATGTTCTCAGCACATTCATGCAATCAAGCAGTCAAGCAATCAAGCACTTATGAGCACCCCTATGCTCTCTTTGACGATGCAAAGATACGAAAGAGATGTGGAATGGCAAAATTTTTTTTATCGAAGTAGGGTGACGGTGCCCGTTTGGACGTTCCATTGTTCGGGGCGGTCGAGGGTGCGGTAGCGGAGATGCCAGACGTAGGCCCCCTGCGGGCAGGGTGTGCCGTTGTGGGTGCCGTCCCAACCCTGTGCCAGGTCGTGGGTGCTGTAGACGAAGAGGCCCTGTCGGTTGTAGAGGGTGAGTTCGGCCTCGACGATACCATTGCAGACAACGGTGAAGCTGTTGTTGCGGTCGGCGTCGGGGATAAAGACGTTGGGGGCGTAGAGGGCGGAACGGACGATGGGAAGGGTCTGGCTGGCGGTGTCGTGGCAGAAGTTGTTGTTGACGTCCAAGATGACGGTGACGCTGTCGAAGTCGAGTTGGACCGGGTATTCGATGCGTTGCAGGGTATCGGGGAGAGAAATGGTGTCGTGTGTGGCGCCGTGATTCACGATGGACCAGCGGCGGTGGTTGTATTTGCTGCCCCTGTCGTAGGCGTAGAGGGTGGATTTTTCGTAGGTGAGTACAGTGGGGTTTACTTCGAGTTCGGCCCGCGGGAAGGTGGGCGGCGAGAGATGGATGGCGGTGGTGGTGGGGCAGAAGAGGGAGTCGCCGTAGTAGGAGGTGAGGTAGTAGGTGATGGTGGTATTGGGGAAGACGCCCAGCTGCCGGTCGTTCTCATGGCCGTCAAGGAGAGAGTCGTGTGGTTCGGAACTCCACAGCCAGAAAGGATTGTCGGTGTTGGCTGTGAGAAGATAGAAGCCCATACCGCAGTCGGGTTCGATGCCGATGCTGAGTGGGTCGGGTGGCAGCTGTATCAGGGGAAGGTAGTCGATGGAGTCGCATCCGTTGGCGGCCACAAGGGTGTCGGAAAGGAGGTGGAAGAGGGTGTCGAAGAGGTTGGGACTTATGGGCACTGTCTGGTTGCGCCAGAGGTATTCGTTGCTGTAGCAGAAAGTGTCGGCGGGCAGGTAGTGCTGATGGGAGGAGAGGGTGGTGAGGTGGAGGGTGTAGATGGTGTCGCAAAAGAAAAAGTGCACCCTCACCGTAGGACCCACGGTGTCGTGCGAGTACCAAAGGCTGTCGAGCCACAGCAGAGAGTCGCAACAGGTGAGGTATTGGTCGGAGGTGGCCCATACGTCGGGGGCAACGATGGTGATCTGCGCGGTGTCGTGACAGGTGTTGCCTGCAATCGAGGCTTCGAGGGTGACGGTATAGGTGCCGGGGAAGCGATAGGTGTGTGTAGGGTTGTATTCAGAAGAGGACCTGCCGTCGCCGAAGTTCCAGTGGGCTACCTCACAGGGCGGATTGCCAGGCTGGGGAAGGCTGTCGTTGCCCAAGATGGTGCTGCGGTTAAAGAAGTGCACTTCGTAGCCGTCGCAGCCGCGGTCGACGGTGAAAAGGGTGTCGATGACGGCATCGGGCCAATAGTTGCCGACATAGGTGTCCATGGTGACATAGCATGCAGGGTTCTCGATGAACGAGAGCCTGCAGTGGATGGTGCCTGTCGTGGTGGGATAGGTCACGGATTGCTCTGTGGAGACGGGGTTGCTCACATTGTCGAAATACCACAGGTAGTTGAAACCGTCGGGGGCGACAAAGGTGTTGGTGTCCACGTTGCCACAGAGTTCGGCGGAGGCAAAGGGCTGGTGGCATTCGGCATAGAAGTATGCATAGCCGAAATGGCCGCCTTCAGCGCAGTCGTAAGTGGTAAATTTCAGCCTCACATCTTGCCCATGGTAGGGGGCGAGGTTGATTCCGACCGTGGTCCAGTCTTTCCATAGCACCAGGTTGGGGGCGCAGTTCCATCCAAGAGAGGCGTTGGCTCTGAAGTCTGCGGCACCGCACTGGGCATCGATGACGGAGTCGTGCTCATCAAGAATCTCCATGACAAAACGTGGTTGCAAATAGTTGGGATGGTTTGGGTCCTGCAGGACGACGGCATAGTGGAGAATGATGAGCGAATAGAGCATGGTGTCGACATGGAGGTAGTAGACGACGGACTCTGCTTCGCCTCCCGATAAGGCGTTGCCGAGTTTGATGGAACCGGGAAGTCCCGGGGGAACGGTGAGAAGGTCGCTTCCGACGACGGGGTCGTGTTCGTTTGGATTTCTATGGACGGTATGGCGTGAGGTGAGTTGCCCCGGTCCCCGGTTGACTACACCCACACGGTCATTGGGATTATGGAAATTGCCATAGAAACAGCGCACATAGTTGGAATTGAGGTCTAGCAGGTTGGGGCAGCCCGAATGAGCCAAGGGTGTGGTATAGAAAGAGGTGTAGGTGCGTTGGCAGGGAGAGATGCTGTCGCCCAGTTCGCTGACGCCGACATAGTAGCGGGTGTCGGGCGAAAGTCCCGTCAGGTGCAGGCTGTCGCCTAGGACGGGATGGTCCTGACCGTTGTAGCGTACATTTACCGAAGGGGAATAGCCATACCATTTAACGATGGCTTCGTTGGAGGTGACGTAAGTTGTAGTCACTGTCCCGTGAGAATAAGAAGGGTATTGGCAGTCGCTGGAGGGATTCCATTGTATATTCAGCAGTCGCTGCATAGGGTAGGAGGTGTTGAGCGAATCGGCGTTGTAGTGGAGATGCAGGGTTATCCTGCCTTCCAAAGCGTGGACGGTGGTGTTCATTGTGCTGCCCGAGAAATGGTTCACTATGAGGGAACCGCCAGAAGGTGTGCCGCTCCAGATGTCGATGTATCCCAACATGGGGCTTAGCGCTAATTCGCGTAAGCAGGTGAAACGAACGCTGAAGTCGATGGAGTCGCAATTACTTTCCAGAACCACCCATCCGTCGAAAGCGCGTGTCTCATATTCGTAGTTGAAGTCGACGGTATTATAATAATTATAACCGTCAATACAAACATATACAGTGTCGTTATCCACCAGCATCTGTGAATGCACTTGTAGCATTGTGACTGCAAGTAATAACAATAAGCTATGGATTCGGCGTTTCATCTCTTGTGTTATATGTGTTATATAGGTAAAGACATGGAATGTCTACGGGGAGGGAGTGGCAGGGGAGGAGGAGTCCTAATGGCCATAGTCGGCCATGAATTTGATGCGCATCAGGCGGATCTCTTCTTCGGTGTAATCGGGGTCGTCCTCGTACTCCTCGTAGGCTTCCTCTAGGGATGCGCTTTCTGAGTTGCGCCAGTAGTCAAGCAGCTCTTCCTGATGGTCGGTCTCTATCATTTCATTAATATAGTAGTCGATGTTCAGTTTGGTGCCACTGGAGATGATGTGCTCCATTTCGGTTAGAAGTTCGTCCATAGAGATGCCTTTGCCGGCAGCTATGTCTTCGAGGCTTTTGCGACCATCAATGGCGCGGATGATATAGACCTTGAGGCCCGATTTGTTTACGGCGGAACGGACGACGATGTCCTGTGGGCGTTCGATGTCGTTGTCCTCCACGTACTGCTTGATGAGGTCGATGAAGGGCTGTCCGTATTTCTGAGCCTTGGCGATGCCTACGCCAGCGCAGTGGCTCAGCTCCTCCACGTTGCAAGGATACTGCAGTGTCATGTCCTTCAGTGACGACTCTTCAAAGATGACGTATGCAGGGAGCTTTTCGCGTGAGGCGATGCTCTTGCGGAGACTCTTCAACTGCACATAGAGTGCTTCGTCGCCGGCTGCCGAGGCGCCGCCACCGGAAGCCGCCACGAGGTCTTCCTCTTCGTCGGTGTTCTCTGTCGAGTAGTCGTGGTCGGTAGTGACGTAGATGCTGTAAGGCTTCTTGATGAATTTGTTGCCTGCGGCGGTAAGTTTGAGGACTCCATATTGTTCGATTTCTTTTTGGAGTAGGCCTTCAAACTGAGCCTGACGGAGGACGGCTTTCCAGAAGAGGTCGTTTTGGTCAGTCCCACCACCGAACTGCTCAAGACGGTCAAGGTGGTAGGTCTTGGTGTTGGTGTTTTTGCGTCCCATGATGACATCGACAATATCCTTGGGTTTGAAAGCCTGTTTCATGGCTTGGATGGTCTCGAGGGCAAAAGCCATCTCCTCCTGGGCTTCTACGCGAGGTTTTGGGTGTGTGCAGTTATCGCAGTTGCCACAATAAGGTTCGTTGTAATCTTCTCCGAAGTATTTGAGGATGTTGAGTCTGCGACAGGCAGAACTCTCGGCGTAGGAGACCATCTCCTGCACCAGCTGCCGGGCCATCTCTTGCTCGGTGACGTTCTTGTCGGTGAAGAACTTATAGAGTTTTTCTACATCTTGTTCGCTGTAGAAGGCTATGCAGCGTCCCTCGCCGCCGTCACGTCCGGCTCGACCGGTTTCCTGGTAGTAGCCTTCGATGCTTTTAGGTATATCGTAGTGGATGACGAAGCGCACGTCGGGTTTGTCAATGCCCATGCCAAAGGCTATCGTTGCAACAATCACATCCACATCTTCCAAGAGAAATTTGTCCTGGTTCTCGGTACGTACCTTGTTGTCAAGTCCAGCGTGGTAGGGTAGGGCTTTGATGCCGTTGATGACAAGCAGCTCGGCGAGTTCCTCGACACGTTTGCGGGTGAGACAGTAGATGATGCCACTCTTGCCGGGGTTGTCCTTGATAAAGCGTATGATTTCCTTATGCAGTTGCATGGGGTCGGAGGGCTTGGGACGCACTTCGTAGTAGAGATTGGGCCTGTTGAAAGAGGAAATGAAGGTCTTGGCGTTCTCCATGCCGAGGTTCTTGATGATATCCTGCTGCACCTTTGGGGTGGCGGAGGCGGTGAGGGTAAGGATGGGGACGTTGGGGTTTATATGCTTGATGGCGTCGCGTAGACGACGGTATTCGGGTCTGAAGTCATGTCCCCATTCTGAGATGCAGTGGGCTTCGTCAATAGCAAAGAAAGAAATCTTCATCTGCTGTAGGAATTCCACGGTCTCCTCTTTTGAGAGGGTTTCGGGAGCCACGTACAGCAGTTTCGTATCGCCTTTCATGAGATCCTCTTTCACTTCAGTGATTTGGGCTCTGTTGAGCGATGAGTTGAGAAAATGAGCCACGCACTGGCTGCCAGAGGTGTAGCGAACAGCGTCGACCTGGTTTTTCATCAGGGCAATGAGCGGAGAGACCACGATGGCAAGTCCCTCGCTGATGATGGCCGGCAGTTGGTAGCAGAGACTCTTGCCACCGCCGGTGGGCATGATGACGAAGGTATCATTGCCGTCGAGGAGGCTCTGGATGATGGCCTCCTGGTCGCCTTTGAACTGGTCAAATCCGAATATTTCTTTTAAATATGTATGCAAATCTTTCATTGTTCACAATAATTCGCACAATGGTGCGTTATGGTTTACAAAGATAAAAAAAAATACTGAATCAACAAAAAAAAATTGAAGGTGAAGAGTCCGGAAGAGATAAAAAGTATTGCTATTCAGGTAATTGAGGATGAGAAAAAAGCTGTAGAAAATTTAAAAAACCACATTGGCGATGGCTTTTCCAAAGCTGTGGAAACCATTTTTTCGGCTTCCGGCCGTGTGGTGGTGACGGGTATTGGAAAAAGTGCCAATATTGCAGTGAAAATTGTTTCTACACTTAACTCTACAGGCACTCCGGCATTGTTCCTCCATGCCGCCGACGCTATCCATGGTGACCTAGGGATGGTGCGTCCCGGCGACGTGGTTATTTGTATCTCGAAGAGTGGCAATACGCCGGAAATCAAAGTGTTGGTGCCGCTGATAAAAAACTTTGGCAACACGCTGATAGCCATTGTCGGTAATACAGACTCATTTTTGGCTCATGAGGCAGATCTGGTGCTTGACACTACTGTAGAGCATGAGGCCTGCCCCAACAATCTGGCCCCTACCAGCAGTACCACGGCGCAGTTGGTGATGGGTGATGCGCTGGCAGTGGCTCTTATCGAATGTCGCAACTTCACGGCGCGCGACTTTGCTCGCTTCCATCCTGGCGGAGCTTTGGGCAAGCAGCTTTACCTGAGGGTGGCTGACCTATACATCCAGAACGAACGTCCTGAAGTGAGTCCCGATACTTCCATTGACGACACCATTATCGAGATGACCTCCAAGCGACTGGGTTGTGCCGTGGTGACCGCAGAGGGCACAATAAAGGGTATTATCACCGACGGCGATCTCCGCCGTATGATGCAGACCTTCCACCAGCCCAAGTCGGCCGCCGACATCATGCATACCAACCCGCGTACCATCCGCGATACAGAATATGCTGTCAATGCTCTTCAGATGATGCGTCAGAACTCCATCACCCAACTTATCGTCACCGATGCCGAAGGTTGCTATCTGGGTATCATCCACATCCATGATATTCTAAGAGAAGGAATTATATGAAACTCTATACAGATAATGTAGTCAAGATGTACCGTTCACGCACCGTCGTCAAGGGTGCATCGGTGGAAGTACGGCAGGGCGAGATTGTGGGATTGCTGGGACCCAACGGTGCCGGCAAGACCACCACGTTTTACATGGTGGTGGGCATCATCAAGCCTTACAGTGGCAAAGTATATCTTGCCCCGGAAGAGGACAAAGGTGAAAGTGGTGAGACTATAGAGCTCACCCAGTACCCCATGTACCGCCGTTCCCAGATGGGCGTGGGTTATTTGGCACAGGAAGCCTCTGTCTTCCGTCACATGACAGTGGAAGACAATATTATGTCCATCCTTGAGTTTCGTAAGGACCTCGACAAGGAACAGAGAAAGAAAAAGCTTGACTCTCTTATCGAGGAATTCCATCTAGGGCATATTCGCAAGAGCAAGGGTATCCAGCTCTCTGGTGGCGAGCGTCGCCGTACGGAGATAGCACGTGCACTGGCCAACGACCCTATGTTCCTGCTGCTTGACGAGCCGTTTGCCGGCGTTGACCCTATCGCTGTACAGGATATCCAGGATATCGTCCTTGAACTCAAACAACGCAATATAGGCATTCTAATCACAGACCACAATGTCCGTGAGACGCTCCATATCACCAATCGAGCCTACCTCCTTTACGAAGGTTCTATTCTCCAACGTGGCACGCCTGAAGAACTTGCCAACGACCCAGAGGTCCGTGAGAAATATCTCGGTCGCGACTTCGTCCTCAAGTCCCGCGAAAGAATAGTATGATACGCGATGAGGTGGATACCATGTATATGCGTCGTTGTCTGCAGCTGGCCGCCAACGGACTGGGGCGGGTACGTCCTAATCCCTTGGTGGGGTGCGTCGTTGTAAAGGATGGACGTGTCATTAGTGAGGGCTACCACCAAGAGTACGGCCACAACCACGCCGAACGCAACGCATTGTTGCGAGAACTTTCAGCTTTCAGCTTTCAATTTTCAACTTTATATGTCAACCTTGAGCCCTGTTCGCACCATGGCAAGACGCCGCCGTGTGCCGACCTCGTCATCGAGAAGGGCATCCGGCGGGTGGTCTGCTGCAACGACGATCCCAACCCGTTGGTGGCGGGCAATGGCTTCCGCAAGCTCGAAGCTGCCGGCATCGAGGTGGTGCGCCACGTGCTGGAGGAGGATGGGCGTGAGCTGAACCGTCGTTTCTTCACCTTCATGGAGCAAAGGCGCCCCTATGTCATACTCAAATGGGCCGAAAGTGCTGACGGCTATATGGCGCCATGCACATCCGGAACCTACTGGCTGTCGACACAGGCGCAGAACCGCCTGAACCACCGCTGGCGCACCGAGGAGGCTGCCATCCTCGTGGGCAGCGAGACCTACCTGCTTGACAAGCCCAGTCTCACCCCAAGGCATTACCTGGGTCCGCAACCGCAACCCATAGTTTTAGACCGTAGGAATCGCCTGACGGATGTTCCTTCCCATTGGCTCCACCTTCACATGCAGACAGTCGAAGAGACACTGCAAACTCTCTATGAGTACAAGCTGCAGAGCGTCATCATAGAAGGCGGGCGAAAGATGCTAGACGCCTTCATCGCCAGTGGTCTCTACGACGAGGTGCGCATCCTCCGCAGCCCCCAGACCCTCGGCAGTGGCCTCAAAGCCCCTGCGATTCCGCCTGTTGCCCCTAACCGCCTAATCGTCGTCGAACCATGAAAAGAATAATACTGACGGCCTGCTTGCTATTGTCGATACCCCTTCAGGCACAGGATTTTCTGCAGCCAGACACCTGGTGGTACATCGATACCACCATGCCGTTGAATGACTACCGCTACCAATACCAGATTGATGAGTTCCATACCCCTACGGGAATTTTGGCATGGCAGAACGACACGATTGCCTTCGCCGAATACCGACACTATGAGTTCTACAAACTATACACCATGAAGGTGTCTCGCAAGTGGGTAAAAACGCTGGAAGAAATGGCTGATGCCGTCGTAATGACAGCCAATCACTTCGCAGGAGAGATTATAGGGAGTTCCCTGTCATCGCTCCGCACCCCCAATAAAGCCGCCATAAACAGGTCTCCTATCTATGGCCGCGCATTGAAGTTGGACCAACTGATGGACAGCATCGCCCAGGCCGTGATGCAAGGTGACAGCACGTTGCTGTATCGTCATGCTTTTACCGCCCATCTGCTAGGGTGCGACTTCCGTCGCGACTATCCCTTGTCGTGGTATCGCCCCAGCGTGGGTATTGGATATGTCAATCGTGGCGAATTTGACATTGACGCTATGGAGCAGGAACAAAACAAGCGGTGGCAGTGGTTGAGGCCGCTCACAGAGCAACACGATTTGTTCCAATCGTCAAGTTCTATATGGGGATCAGCTCCCTCCATGATCATGATTCTGAGCGGAAGGTATTTGGATGTTACCCAATTATGCGACCGTGAGGTGGACTCCGTCATGATCAACCGGTTTGCCCTCGACCGTCGCGAGCAGTTCGTGCTTTTGTCGCGTGCACTCTGCGTCGACGGTTATGAGCCTAAGGTGGAGATCACCCTCTGCGACACCGTCACACAACGCCGCTGTTACGTCGACGAATGGCGCTGTCGCATGCTCCTGCCTCCAACCGACAGTCTTTCTGCCGTCAGCGTACCCATGGGACAGGGCAGTTTTGTAGGTGCCTCGCCCAATGGATGGTTACCCGCGGAAGAAAAAGATTTTAAGCGATGGTGGTAATGAAAAAAACGGATATTATTTATGTTCGACGACACGTATAAAACTCTAGCTGCCCCGAGTGAAGGACTCTACAAGGAGAAGGGCTCCAAGTTCCTGGCCTTCGCCTATCCAGTGCATAGCCTTGATGAAATCAAGGTGCACCTGGAGCAGCTACGGAAAGACTATTTTGATGCGCGACACCACTGCTATGCCTATATCCTCGGTCCTCGCAAAGACGCCTTCCGTGCCAACGACGACGGCGAACCCAGTGGCACCGGCGGCCGTCCCATCCACGGGCAGCTTCTGTCGGCCGACCTCACCGACACCCTCATTGTCGTGGTGCGCTATTTCGGTGGCATACTCTTGGGCGCCAGCGGTCTGGCCAATGCGTACAAGACCGCAGCACGCGATGCCATAGACCATGCCATCATCGTGGAAAAAACCATCAATGCCCGCTATCGCTTTCTCTTCGCCTATGAGGCCATGAACGACGTGATGCGTATCCTCAAGGAATTCGACCTTAAACCCGAGAATCCCGACTATGCTCTCGACTGTTCGCTCGAAGTCTCCGTTCGCCAGTCGCAGAGTGTCCGTCTTTACGACCGCATCGCCGACCTCCGCACTGTGAAAATCGAAGTGCTTTGAAACCCCAACACATTATTCACTATTATAGTTTATTGCAAGATGGATAACAAGAAGAAAGAAGTAGTGCTTGTCACCGGTGCGAGCAGTGGAATCGGCTATGAGGCGGCACAGCGCCTGTCCCGTCGCGGGTGCAAGGTCTACGCTGCGGCACGGCGTTTGGAACTTATGGAACCCCTCCGCGAGGAGGGCATCGTGCCTGTGAGGCTTGACGTCTGCGACGACGAGTCGATGCGTCAGTGTGTCGACACCGTTATGCAGGCTGAAGGACGCATCGACGTACTGGTCAACAACGCAGGCTATGGCTATTTCGGTGCCGTGGAGAACGTCAGCGATGCTGAGGCGCGACGCCAGCTGGAAGTCAATGTTTTCGGTCTCGCCGCCCTATGCCGTCTCGTCATCCCCATCATGCGGAAACAAGGATCGGGACGTATCATCAACACCTCGTCAATCGCTGGACTCATGGTATTTCCTTTTGGTGGTTGGTACCATGTGTCGAAATACTCCGTCGAGGCCCTGAGTGACGCCCTGCGCATGGAATTGCGCCCCTTCGGCATCCATGTGTCGATGATAGAGCCGGGTGCCATCAAGACCGACTGGGGTCTCATCGCCGCCGACCACCTGATCGAGTCGTCGAAAGACACCCCTTACGAGTCCACTGCCTTGGCTGAGGCCGACCTGATGCGCAAAGGCTACAGCGGCAACATGCTGACTAAGCCCACCGTTATAGCTCGTGCCATCGAGCGTGCCGCCCTCAGCCACCGTCCTCGCACTCGCTACCGTTTGGGACGTTTTTCTACCCTCGCCGTATGGACCCACCGTCTCCTCCCTGCCCGCTGGTGGGATGCCTTGATGCGACGCTTCATGAGAATCAAGCTCTCTACGCCGGCCTCTACCTGAAAAAAAGTCTTTTTTTATGCTGTTTCAGAAAAAGTTTGTATCTTTGCAGCATAAAAGAATGACGAAATGAAACGACTTTTATTTATTATGATGATGGCTATGGGAGGATATTCCATGGCTTGTACTAATCTTATTGTGAGTCGCGGTGCGAGTGCCGACGGCAGCACCTTCATCACCTATGCCGCCGATAGTCACACGCGCTACGGCCAGTTGCGCTACTGCCCCGCTGCCGACCATCAGCCCGGTGAGATGCTGCGTCTCTACAACTACGGAAGTCGAAAATTCCAGATAGAGATTCCCCAACCCGCGCACACCTACCAGGTGGTGGGCTTCATCAACGAGCACCAGCTGGCTATCGGCGAGACCACCTGGGGCGGCCGTGCCGAACTAGAGCATGGATCCGGTGCGGGCATCGACTACGGCAACCTCATCTATGTCACCCTTCAGCGTGCTCGCAATTGTCGTGAAGCCATCAAGGTGATGCACGAACTGGTGAGTACATATGGCTATAGTGACGGCGGTGAGACATTCTCGCTGGCCGACCCCGACGAGGTGTGGATCTATGAGATTATCAACAAAGGCGACGAGCGTGGTGCCGTGTGGGTGGCACGCCGTGTGCCTGACGGATTCATCTCTGGCCACGCTAACCAGGCCCGTATCACCACCTTCCCTTGGGAGCCGTCGAAATGGAAGAAAAAAGGCCCGCACACGGCCATCAGTAGTAGACATATCAATTGTATATATGAACCCGAGGTGGAGTGCGTCTATAGCGAAGATGTAGCTTCTTTCGCCCGCAAGAATGGATGGTTCAACGGCAAAGACGAGGAGTTTTCCTTCGCCGACACCTACAACCCGCTCACCTTCTCAGGCCTCCGTGCCTGCGAGGCCCGTGTCTACGCCATGTTCAACCGTGCCGCTGACGGCATGAAGAAATATGAGGCTTTTGCCATGGGCGATGCTACTGCCGAGCGTTTGCCCCTGTGGTTGAAGCCCAACCGAAAGCTCACCGTGCAGGATTGCATGGCACTGATGCGCGACCACTTCGAAGGAACGCCGATGGATATGACTAATGATGTCGGAGCAGGCCCCTTCCATTGCCCCTATCGCTGGCGCCCGATGGACTTCGAGGTCGACGGCAAAAAGTATGTCCACGAACGTGCCATCAGCACCCAGCAGACGGGCTTCAGCTTCGTCGCCCAGTGCCGCAAGTGGTTGCCTAGCAAGCTGGGCGGCGTCCTCTGGTTCGGTGTCGACGACACCTACAGCACCGTCTATTGTCCCATCTACTGCGGCGTCACCCAAGTGCCCGTATGCTTTGAGGAAGGTAACGGCAGCATGAGCCAGTACAGCGAGACCGCCGCCTTCTGGCTCTTCAACCGCGTGGCCAATTTTTGCTACCTGCGCTACGACTCGATGATTGTCGACGTGCAGCGTGTGCAGCAGGAACTGGAGCACGACTTCGTCGTCGATGAGACCGCCCACAGCAAGCGTTGGGCACAGGAGGACAACGAGCGCCGCCTCGTGGGCGAACTGAACCGCTTCAGCAACTACCGCGCCGAGAAGATGATGCGCCGCTGGCGCGAGCTCGACCAACTGCTCCTCATGAAATATATCGACGGCAATATCAAGACTGTCGAGAACGACCGCATCAAGACCACGCCGACGGGTGTCGTCACCGGCATCAAGCAGCCGCCCTATCCCGCTTGGTTCTACCGCCAGATAGTCGACGACCACGGCGATGTGCTGCAGGTTCGTTGAACAAATAATGAAAATAATAAAAAATAATACACCGTTTTTATGCAAGAATTCACCTTTCAGAACCCTGTGCGGGTTCATTTCGGACACGACAAGCTCGCCCTTTTGGGGCAGGAATTGAAACAATTTGGACAGCGGGTGCTGCTGACCTACGGTGGCGGAAGTATCAAGAAAATAGGTCTCTATGACCGTGTGGTTGACGCTGTCAAAGAGGCGGGAATGGAACTCTTCGAGCTGCCCGGCATCGAGCCTAATCCTCGCATCTCCTCGGTGCGTGAGGGTGCGCGTCTCTGCAAGGAACACAAAATAGATGTGCTCTTGGCCGTGGGTGGCGGATCGACCATCGACTGCACCAAGTGGATCGCCGCCGCCGCTTGTGTGGAACATGATGCGTGGGACTTCTTCGACTACGAGAAATGGCCACCTGTGGAGAAAGCGTTGCCCCTTGTGAGTATCCTTACCCTTTCGGCCACAGGTTCCGAGATGGACAGCGGCGGCGTCATCAGCAACCCTGACACCGACGACAAACGCGGACGTCTCAGTCCCCTGCTCTTCCCCAAGGTATCTTTCCTCGACCCAACGCTGACCTACACCGTCAGCCCCTATCAGACTGCCTGTGGCAGTGCCGACATTTTGTCGCACCTGATGGAAGTGTACTTCACCACAGACCAGAGCATGTACCTCATCGATACATTCATTGAGGGTATGATGCGTACTGTGATACGTTTCGCCCCCATCGCCATGCGTGAGCCCGACAACTATGAGGCACGAGCCAACCTGATGTGGGCTTCCTCATGGGCTATCAACGGCCTGGTGGGCTGCGACAAGCCTCAGGCTTGGAGCTGTCACCCTATGGAGCACGAACTTTCGGCAGTCTACGATATTACCCATGGCCATGGTTTGGCTATCCTCTCACCCCGTTGGCTGGAATATTGCATCTCCGACACGACATTGCCTAAGATGGCCCAGTTCGGTATCAATGTCTTTGGCCTCGAGGCTACACTTCCGCAGAAGGAATTGGCCCTCAGAGCTATTGATGCATTGAGCCATTTCCTCTTCGACACCCTTGGGTTGAAGCGTACGCTACCCGAGTTGGGCATCGACGAGAGCCACTTCGACTCCATGGCTTATAAAGCAGTGTTGCCCTATGGAGGCAATCTGCCCGGCTTCCGCACCCTCACCAAAGAGGATGTGATAGCCATCTATAAAATGTGTATGAAGTAGAAACTACAGCAAATCCAGGCACCGCTCGATAGGGATGCCACGGCATTTATCGGGCAGTGTCTGGTTCCGCTCTATCAGGCTACTGACGACGGCCATAGCCGTTGCGGTGCTTTCTTTGAGCGTTTTTCCGTTCATCAGATGACCTATGAGCACGGCGGAGAATATATCGCCTGTGCCGTGGAAAGCCACAGGGATTTCCTCGTAGTCAATACAGAAATAGGGCCCCTGCGACCCTTTTTGGTGAAATCCGTCCAGCGGCAGGTCGCTGCGTCGCCCCACGACACAGCGGTGCCCGTCGACAAAGGCGCTGGTGATGACGGCAGCTTTGGCACCCAAGGCGAGGATGCCGTCGAGCATATCGCAGGCCTCGTCCCACGAGAGACTTTCCTTGTGGTAGGGCATGTCGGTGAGGTAGCAGGCTTCGGTGTAGTTGGGGAAGGTAAGGTCGGCTACCCCCACCATCTCTTTCATGAGCCTCACTTGCGTGTCGCTGATGCCGTTGTAGAGACGGCCGCCGTCGCCCATGATGGGGTCGACAAAGACCGTGGTGCCCTCACGCTGTAGCTGACGGCAGTAGGAGGAGACCAGTGTGGCCTGCTCCTCGCTGAACATCAGTCCTGTACATACTGCATCGAAATGGAACCCCAACTGACGCCACACAGGAATGGTACCACGCATATAGTCGGTAGTCTCCAGCACATTGAAGTGGCCATAGTCAAGAGTGTTCGATACCAAAGCGGTGGGAAGGTTGTAGGTGGTATGTCCTAGATGGGTGAGGATAGGAAGCATGGCCACCATGCCTACATGGCTGTAGCCCACCACATCGTTGATAAGGAGGATTTGTTTCATTAATGCGTCAGTGTATTAGTCGTCGGCATGTTTTCTCGAACTGTCAATGGCCTCCGAGACGTTGATGACGTAGTCACCCAGCTTCTCATAGAGTGCGTAGAGGCTGCTGTAGGCGTTCCCGATGGCATAGTCGTAGACGCCGAGCTTGATGGCGTCGAGGTGCTGGGCGCGCAGACGGTCGCGGAAGGCGTTGATCTCGTGCTCGGCGACATAGGCGGCATCGAGGTCTATGTGGTCGTAGTCATGCAGATTGCGGTCCATCACATCGAGGGCCTTCTGCACAAGGGTGCGCATCTCCTCGAGGTTTGCGTTGAGGCCGGCATCGAAATGCACAGCATCCTCGCGCTTGCTCTGCCGCGTCATGGCGATTTGGTAGATGGTATCGCCGATGCTTTCCAGGTTGTCGATGATGCGCAGCATGGAACTGATGCGCTCGGAAGCATGTTGAGAGACGTCTCCGGAACCGACGCGCGTGAGGAATTTGCTGATTTCCATTTCCATGCGGTCGGTGATGTCTTCATATTTGGCAATGCGCGTCATGATAGCATTGAACTCCTCGTCCTCCTTGGCGGTGCGCAACCCGGGTAGGAAGGTGTACATGCGGAGCACCCGCTTCGAGAACTCTTCGATTTCGCTCTTGGCACTCTGAAGGTTGAGCTCGGCGGTGCTCAGCAGGTTGGGCTCCAGGTAGGTGAGGCGGAACTCCTCCTCCTCGGCTTCGGGCCTCTCCTTCACCATCCAGTCCACCACCTTCAGAATCTGTGGAATGAAGAATGCCAGAATGGCCGTAGTGCCCACGTTAAAGACGGTATGGAAGATGGTGATGGCCAGAGGAACGGTCTTGGGGTCGTAAGTCGGAGAGTTCACCGGGTCGTAAGGGCTGCATCCACTGAGGGCTTCTGTGATATTGGCTATCATCCCCATGAGCGGTGAGAAGATGGCAAGCGTGAACAAGACACCCACCACGTTGAACACCAGATGTGCCCGGGCAGCTTTCTTGCCCGCGGTGTTAGCCACCATGGCCGCCAGGTTGGCCGTGATGGTGGTACCTATGTTCTGCCCCATCACCAGTGCCACGGCTACATCGAATCCTATCCCATTGGCACCGCTGCATAGCGCCAGAGTGATGGCCATCATGGCCGCCGACGCCTGTACCAGACAGGTCAGTATAGTGCCGATGGCTACAAACAACAGGATAGACCAGAAGCCATAGCCACCCAGCGTACGCAGTGCCGACAGAAATTCTACATTGTCCTTCAGGTGCGCCATGGGTTCCTGCAGCAGGTCCATACCCACCAGCAGCAAAGCCAGTCCGATAATAGTCTGTCCTAGATACTGCAGCTTGTTCTTTTTGGAGAAGATGAAGAACAGGCTTGCTGCCGCCAGCAGCATGGGCAGCGAGAACGACACCACGCTCGTGGAGTCGGCACCACCGATGCTGGGCAGAATAATCCACGACGTGATAGTAGTGCCGATGTTGGCACCCATGATCACTCCCACGGCACCCGCCAGCGTCAGCAATCCCGCGTTGACGAAGCCTACCACCATCACCGTCGTCGACGATGAACTCTGGATGGCTGCCGTCACCCCGGCACCCGCCAATATACCGCTCAACGGTTTCCCGGTGATCTTGCTCAGGATATGGCGGAGCTTCGAGCCGGCAAACTTCTGCAAGCCCTCGCTCATCAATTTCATGGCGAAAAGGAACACCGCCAGGGCACCCGCCATATTCAAGATTATGAGTAAGATATCACTTATTTCCATATCAGTATGTTTTCTTTTTTGGCACTGCAAAAGTACACATATTATCTTTACGCTTTTGTTACGTTTTTGTTAAGTTTTTGCAAGCTTTATAATTTGCTGTCAATAAGCCATTTTCGACGATACTTCCTCGATAGTTTTCCGATAGTATTACGATTTCTAACGTTAAACTAACGTTGAAGTAACGTTGAAATAAGGTTTATATGCCTAGGAACAGGCCTCTTATAGGTATCGAAATAAAATAAATAATGGTTCCATATACAACATTTTCAAAAAAATGTCGTTAATAAAAAATATGAAACAATATCTAGACCTATTGCAACATGTGCTCGATCACGGTACAGAGCGTGAGGATCGTACGGGAACGGGTACCGTGGGGGTGTTCGGCTACCAGATGCGCTTCGACCTCAGCGAAGGATTTCCCGCGCTGACCACCAAGAAGCTGCACTTGCGTTCCATCATCCATGAGCTGTTGTGGTTCCTGCGTGGTGAGACGAATATAAAATACCTGAAAGACAATGGTGTGAGCATCTGGGATGAGTGGGCCGACGAGAACGGTGACCTGGGTCCTGTCTATGGCTCACAGTGGCGTTCGTGGCCCGACGGCAAGGGCGGCACGATAGACCAGATTGCCAACGTTGTCAAAGAGATTAAGGATAATCCTTATAGCCGGCGCCTGATGGTGACGGCCTGGAACCCCGCCGAGATAAAAGACATGGCTCTGCCGCCCTGCCACTGCCTGTTCCAGTTCTATGTCGATAACGGCCGCCTCAGCTGTCAGTTGTATCAGCGTTCGGCCGATATTTTCCTCGGAGTGCCGTTCAATATCGCCAGCTATGCGTTGTTGACGATGATGATGGCGCAGGTGTGCGGGCTAGAGGCCGGCGACTTCGTCCATACCTTCGGCGACGCGCACATATACAAGAACCATCTCGATCAGGTTCGTCTGCAACTCTCGCGAGAGCCGCGGCCTTTGCCCGTCATGCGCATCAACCCTGATGTGAAAGATATCTTCGGTTTCCGCTACGAAGATTTTGCCTTGGAGAACTACAATCCACATCCGCATATCAAAGGGGAGGTGTCAGTATGAACAATAACGAACATATCTGGACGGTCATTATGGCCGGTGGCCTTGGGAGCCGCTTTTGGCCCGTGAGCGGTGTGGACTGCCCGAAGCAGTTTGTCGATACCATGGGTGTGGGCCGTTCGATGTTGCAACTCACCTTCGAGCGCATGGAAAAACTCTGCCCACGCGACCATATCATCGTGGTGACAGGCGAACAGTATGCCGACCGTGTGCGTGAGCAGGTGCCGGGTCTGCTTCCTTGGCAGGTACTTGGCGAGCCGTTGCGCCGCAACACCGCACCCTGTATTGCCTACGCTGCCGCTATCATCGCGCAGATGGATCCCGACGCCACGGTCGTCGTGTCGCCGGCCGACCATGCCATCTTCGGATTGGATCGCTTTGTGAATAACATGTCGCAGGCTATCGAGAGCGTGCAGGAGCACGACTGGATCATCACCCTCGGCGCCCAACCTGTGAAGCCCGACACCAGCTACGGATACATCCAATTCCGTGAAGCAGTGGGGGAGAACCTTTACGAGGTGGTCACCTTCACGGAGAAGCCGCCCGTGGAGATGGCGCGACGGTTCATCGCCAGCGGTGAGTTCTTCTGGAACACCGGTCTGCTGGTGTGGCGTTTGCCGGTGCTTCGCGAAGCTTATAAGCAGTTCCTGCCAGCCATCGCCGACAGTTTCTTCCATCTTACGCTGAACACAAACCATTCAACCCTTGAGCAGGTCTACTCGCAGTGCGAGGCCATTTCGGTGGACCACGGCATCATGGAGAAGGCCGACAATGTGCATGTGCTGGCCGCCAGCTTTGGTTGGAGCGACGTGGAGACCTGGGACTCGCTCTACAGTGTGTTCCGTCACGACAAGGCAGGCAATGCCATCGTCAATGGTCTGGCAGTGACTTACGACACCCGCAACTGTGTGGTGATAGTACCTGCTGACAAGACCGTGGTGCTCGACGGGCTGGACGGCTACATCGTGGCTGCCGACGAGGACACCCTCATGGTCTGCCGCCGCAAGAACGAGGACAAAATTTTCAAGTTCGCTAGCGACGCAGAAATGCAGCAACTGCTATACTCAAAGGTGAAATAAATGAAATTTTTTAAGGCAATAACATTCGTTCTCTGCCTGATGGGCATCGACTGGCAGGCACAGGCTACGGAGCAGTATCCCGACTATATTGAGTATAGCGGGAAGAAATACGAGCTGGCGGTGAGCTGGGGGCACCCCTCGCCGCTACAAGTGTTGTATATCCGTACCAACACGCAGTCGCCCTTCCAGAGCTGGAGCACGGCCAACTACCGCGGCCATATCGCCACCTGGCGCATCAGCGACGGCAAGCTGTACCTGGTGAACGTCGACACCCGTCGCCACTATGGCCGCACAGGCACCTACTGGCCCGAAGAAGGCAAGCGACTCGACACGCTGGCGGCGCCGGGCTATTTCGGCATCGCATCGCTAGAGGTGCAACCCACTGCGGACGATGGCGCAGTGGTAGCCGACTGGTTCTCCGGTGTGCTGGAGATTGGCGACGAAGTGAAGGAGGAAGGTTTGGAGAGTGCAGAGAGCGAGGGTGTGCGCTATGTATATGTGCGCTACGGCGAGGTGGTGGACGACCAATGGGTAACCGGCGAAGACTTCAAGCGTATGCAAACCATGACGGAGAATGACACCTCAGACCGTGCCTTCATGGACAAATACATGATTGCTCTGCTCAACAATTTCTATATCTCCTACTATTTCCAGAGTGGCATGAGTCATGATGATGTGTTATACAAAGGCCATACAGGTCGCTTTGAGGGTCAAGATTTCCGCCCGCAGTTGATGTCGCTGTTCGACTACGACCCCATGCGATTCCCCTTCAACTGGGAGAACTTCCAGCGCAACGGCACTCCCGTATGCACCTGGAGCATCAGCAATGATTCGCTGTTCATCAACAGCATCACGCTGTACTCGGGACTAGGATTCTACGAGCATGACGAGGATACCGTAGGATTGGACTGGATATTCAAGCCCGAGCGGATTAAGGACGGCAAAGTGTTTGCTTTCTGGATGGACGGGGAACGAACGATAGAATACGGACGGGAAGTCGATGGCGAGTTTGGGTTGACGGAGTTTCGCATGGAACGTCAGCAACGCATCGTGCTCGACTCGGGACGTATTGTGAAGAGTGTATGGACGCCGTCGGACTTCGACACCGCCCCGCAGGCTGCTCTCGCCGATTGCGACCCGCAGCATGTGTACCGCTGCGCCCACTGGGGTACCGGCGACCACTACAATGAATTGCCCGAAGTGGCTGCAGAGCCGTATTGGACCGAGGGTAACGAAGCCCTGCAGGCGTGGTTCGACAACCATCCGCTGACCGACCCTCGCGCCAAGGATATGATTTTAAGAACCGTGCTGGGATTCAAGGTCAACTGTCGCGGTGAAGCCGGCGAATGGTACATCGCTTCAAAAGGCAAAGGTGTGCTGTTCGAGCTGTCCAACCAGGTGCTGGAGATTGCCAAGCAGCTGCCCAATGGCTGGACGCCCGCTACCGACGCCGACGGCAACGCCGTGGACTGCTGGCAAGTGCTGCAGTTCAGCATCAAGGAAGGGCAGTTGAAATGCACAGTTTATAAAAAGTAAAAGGTGGTTACACAATAAACCAACCCATACTGCGTTAGTAATTTTTTGAATTTTTGAAAATAAAAAAACAATATATATCATGAAACGCTACGAGATTAAATATCTGTTGAAAGAGGATGTGTCGGCCCTTATCGGCACATCGATTTGTGTCAAAGGCTGGGTGCGCACCAAGCGCGGCAACAAGAATGTCGCCTTCCTGGCTGTCAACGACGGCAGTATCATCCACAACATACAGATAGTCGCCGACCCCGCCAAGTTCGAGGAGGAGCTGAAGCGCATCACCACCGGTGCCTGCATCGGCGTGGAGGGCAAGCTTGTCGAGAGTCAGGGTTCGGGCCAGGCCGTCGAGGTGCAGGCCGAGAGCATTGTCGTCTACGGCGAGGCCGACCCCAACACCTATCCCCTCCAGAAAAAGGGCCACAGCATGGAGTTCCTGCGCGAGATAGGCCACCTGCGTCTGCGCACCAACACCTTCGGCGCTGTCATGCGTCTGCGCCACAACATGGCCATGGCCATCCACACCTTCTTCCACGAGCGCGGCTTCTTCTACTTCCACACGCCGCTCATCACCGCCAGTGACTGCGAAGGTGCCGGCGAGATGTTCCATGTCTCTACCCTTGATCCCGAGAATCCTCCTCGCAAGGAGGACGGCACCATCGACTGGGAGCAGGACTTCTTCGGCAAGTTTACTGCCCTCACCGTCAGCGGACAGCTCGAAGGTGAGCTTGGCGCCACTTCATTAGGAAAAATCTACACTTTCGGCCCCACTTTCCGTGCCGAGAACAGCAACACGCCGCGCCATCTGGCCGAGTTCTGGATGATTGAGCCCGAGATGGCTTTCTACCAGCTCGACGAGCTCACCGCCCTCGAGGAAGAGTTCATCAAATACTGTGTCCGCTGGGCTCTCGACCACTGCATGGACGACCTCGAGTTCCTTAACAAGATGATTGATCCGGGCCTCATCGAGCGCTTAAAGAGCGTTATCGACACCGATTTTGTGCGCCTGCCATACACCGAGGGTATCAAGATACTGGAGGAGGCCGTCAAGAATGGTGTGAAGTTCGAGTTTCCTGTCAGCTGGGGTGTGGATCTCGCTTCCGAGCATGAGCGCTACCTGGTGGAGAAACACTTCAAGAAGCCCGTCATTATGATTGACTATCCGAAGGAGATCAAGGCTTTTTACATGAAGCAGAACGACGATGGCAAGACCGTTCAGGGTACCGACGTGCTCTTCCCTCAGATTGGCGAGATCATCGGAGGTTCCGTGCGCGAGGAGAACTACGACAAGCTGATGACCCGCATCAACGAGCTGAACATCCCGATGAAAGATATGTGGTGGTATCTCGATACCCGTCGTTACGGTAGCTGCCCGCACGCTGGCTTCGGCCTGGGCTTCGAGCGTCTGATGCTCTTCGTCACCGGCATGGCCAACATCCGCGACGTCATCCCCTTCCCGAGAACGCCGAAGACCGCTGAGTTCTAGGCGTGGTAAAACAGTGATGAGAAAAAACGTGCGGACTTCAGATAAGGAAGTCCGCACGTTTCGCTTTCCCAGAGGAGCCTCTTCAGTTGAGGAAGAGCCTTATATTGAGGCCTCCTGCCTCAATATTCTGGCAGCAGCGGGCAAAACTCATGATGTTCTGGAGTATCTGCTCCGAGGGTTGTATGGTTGTGCTTGCAGAGGTCGGAAATGTGTCCGCTTGGGTGAATTCGTATTCCTGCATCATACGCGCCTTTATAAGTTGAACAATCAATTTCACCCATTATAACTCTGTAGACACGGTTTTATTGTGCCGTAATAAGTTTTTAACACAATAAAAAATGTTAAAAAATTCCCTGTTGTCATAAATTGGGGAAAATGGTTATATACACAGTTGGGTTCATACCTGTCACGAACCTCGGTTGAAATTATTTCGCCATAGTTTGGAACGCCTTGTCCAACCTCAGCAGGTCTCTGTCTTCAAGCCACCTCCTCCCCTCAAAAACGCCTTCTGAAAAACGTATTGGAAGCTGATTCAAGTTTGGGGGCAAAAATGTGAAAAACGTGTTGAAAAAGTTTATTTTTGTACTGGCATTTTTGTTGATAAAAAGTATTTTTGGATAAAAATAATGTGTTAAAATTATTTTATAATTATCATATTACCAGCCTCTCCAAAAAATTTTAAGATTATTTAACAGTTGGCGGAATGTGAGATGCTTGGTGGGGTCGGAAAAAAGTAGTACTTTTGCAATTCCTTTTTGGGCGGATTATGTCCGTAAATAATTAGAAAACAATAATAATAAATAAAAACAAAGTTAAAAGAAATGCCAACAATTCAGCAATTAGTTCGCAAAGGACGTCAGCAGATGGAGTACAAATCCAAGTCTCCCGCTCTCGACAGCTGCCCGCAGCGTCGTGGTGTCTGCACCCGTGTGTACACCACCACCCCTAAGAAACCTAACTCGGCCATGCGTAAGGTGGCACGTGTCCGCTTGACCAACGGCAAGGAAGTCAACGCTTACATCCCGGGTGAGGGTCACAACCTGCAGGAGCACTCCATCGTGATGATCCGTGGCGGTCGTGTGAAAGACCTTCCTGGTGTGCGTTATCATATCATCCGTGGTGCATTGGACACCAGCGGAGTGGACGGTCGTCGCCAGCGTCGTTCCAAATACGGTGCCAAGCGTCCGAAACAGGCCGGCAAGTAAAGTTTAAAGTTTAGAGTTTAAAGTTTAAAGTTAGAACTAGCAATGAGAAAAGCTAAGCCCAAGAAAAGAATCATCCTCCCGGATCCCAAATACAATGACGTCCTCGTCACCAAGTTTGTCAACAACCTGATGATGGGTGGCAAGAAGACCATCGCCTACAAGATTTTCTATGAGGCAATCGATGTCGTGGCCGACCGTACGAAAGAGGACGGACTCGAGGTGTGGAAGAAAGCCTTGGCCAATGTGACCCCGAGCGTCGAGGTGCGCAGCCGCCGTATCGGTGGTGCCACTTTCCAGATCCCTACAGAGATCCGCGCCGAGCGCAAACAGAGCATCGGTATGAAGAACCTTATCGGCTTCTCGCGTAAACGCAGTGAAAAGACCATGGCCTTGAAGCTGGCCGCTGAAATCCAGGCTGCTTACAAGGAAGAAGGTGCCGCCTTCAAACGTAAGGAGGATATCCACCGCATGGCCGACGCCAACAAGGCCTTCTCGCATTTCAGAGTGTGATTATATTATATAGGATAATACATTAATATAATATAACAGCAACAAGCAACAATATGTCCGACCTAAAGTACACGCGCAACATCGGTATAATGGCTCATATCGACGCCGGCAAGACGACGACGACAGAGCGCATCCTCTTCTACACCGGCAAGAATTACAAGCTGGGTGAGACGCACGAGGGTAGTGCTACCATGGACTGGATGGTGCAGGAGCAGGAACGTGGCATCACTATCACGTCGGCTGCTACCACCGTGTATTGGGAATGGCATAACAACCGCTACAAGTACAACATCATCGACACACCAGGTCACGTGGACTTCACCGTCGAGGTGGAACGTTCGCTGCGTGTGCTCGACGGTGCCATCGCTATTTTCTGCGCCGTGGGCGGTGTGGAACCCCAGTCGGAGACCGTGTGGCGCCAGGCCGACAAGTACGGTGTGCCGCGTATCGCCTTCATCAACAAGATGGATCGTGCTGGTGCCGATTTCTTCTCCGTGGTGAACCAGATCAAGGAGCGTCTCGGAGCCAATCCCATCCCGCTGGAGATACCTATTGGACAGGAAGACCTGTACAAAGGTGTGGTGGACCTCATCGCCAACAAAGCCCTTGTGTGGGACGAGAATTCCAATGGACAGCACTTCGAGGAGATTCCTATGCCCGACGACTTGAAGGACACCGTGGCCGAGTACCGCCAACGCCTTATCGAAGGTGTGGCTGAAGAGAACGAGGAGCTGATGATGAAGTTCTTCGACGACCCCGACTCCATCACCGCCGATGAGGTCATCGCCGAGATACGTAAAGCTACCCTGGCACAGAAGATTGTCCCTGTGATGTGCGGTTCTGCCTTCAAAAACAAGGGCATCCAATCGTTGCTTGACGCTGTCGCCGCATTCCTGCCGAGTCCGCTCGACATGCCTGAAATCGACGGTATCAACCCCAAGACTGAGAAAGAGGAGTGCCGCAAGGTGGATGTCAAAGCCCCCTTCTCCGCTCTGGCTTTCAAGATTGCCACTGACCCCTATGTGGGCCGTCTGTGCTTCTTCCGCGTTTACAGCGGCAGCCTCGAGAGTGGTTCGTATGTCTACAACGCCAACACCGGTAAGAAAGAGCGCATCTCTCGTATCATGCAGATGCACTCCAACAAGCAGAACCCCCTCGACCGCATCGAGGCCGGCGACATCGGAGCCGCTGTGGGCTTCAAGGACATCAAGACGGGACACACTCTCTGTGACGAGCAGCATCCTATCGTCCTTGAGTCGATGAAATTCCCCGAGCCCGTGATCAGCATCGCTGTGGAACCCCATACCCAGGCTGATATGGATAAGATGACCAACGCCCTGATGAAACTGGTGGAGGAAGACCCCACATTCCGCGTCAAGACCGACGAGGTGAGTGGGCAGACCGTCATCAGCGGCATGGGCGAGTTGCATCTGGACATCATTATGGACCGTCTGCGCCGTGAGTTCGGTGTGGATGTGAACCAGGGCCGTCCCGAGGTGGCCTACAAGGAGGCCATCACCACCACCGTGCAGCACCACGAGATCTACAAGAAGCAGACAGGCGGCAAGGGTAAGTTCGCCGATGTATTGTTCGAGATCGGCCCCGCCGATGATGGTGTCGTGGGACTGCAGTTCATCAACGAGGTGAAGGGCGGCAATATCCCGAAGGAGTTCATCCCCGCATTGGAGAAAGGCTTCAAGGAGGCCATGCAGAACGGTGTCCTCGCCGGATACCCCATGGATTCGATGAAGGTACGTATCATCGACGGCTCGTTCCACCCGGTGGATTCGGACCAGCTGAGCTTCGAGCTCTGTGCCAAGATCGGCTTCAAGGCTGCTTGCCGCAAGGCCAATCCAGTGCTGCTGGAACCCATCATGAAGCTCGAGGTGTTGACTCCCGACACTTATGTGGGTGATGTGACCAGCGACTTGAACCGCCGTCGTGGCATGCTGGAGAACATCGCCGCCAAGGTGGGCGTCCAGGCCATCCATGCCAAGGTGCCTCTGGAGCAGATGTTCGGCTATGTCACAGCGTTGCGCACCATCACCTCCGGCCGTGCCAATTCCACCATGGAGTTCTCGCACTATGCCGAGGTGAGCCGCGAGTTGCAGGATGCTATTTTGAAGAATAAAAATAATTAAAAAATAAATAACAATGAGTCAAAGAATCAGAATCAAGCTCAAATCTTACGACCACAATCTCGTCGACAAATCGGCAGAGAAGATTGTGAAGACCGTTAAGATGACTGGTGCAGTGGTCAATGGCCCCATACCCCTGCCTACCAACAAAAAGATTTTCACTGTCAACCGTTCGACCTTCGTCAACAAGAAGTCTCGCGAACAGTTCGAACTGAGTACCTACAAGCGTCTGATGGACATTGAGATCAATGATCGTACAAAGACTATCGACGCCCTCATGAAGCTCGAGCTCCCCAGCGGTGTGGAAGTTGAAATCAAAGTGTGAGTTTTAATCAGCCAATGTCAACGACAGACAAGCTGAATTGTCTAACAAATTAAAAGAATCCAAACTAGAAATGTCAGGATTAATTGGAAAGAAAATCGGTATGACCAGTCTTTTTGATGCCGACGGAAAACAGATTCCGTGCACAGTGATTGAAGCTGGTCCTTGTGTTGTGACACAAGTGAGAACTATTGAGAAAGATGGTTATGAGGCTATCCAGCTCGCTTTCGGCGAGAAGAAAGAAAGCCACACCACCAAGGCTATGAGAGGCCACTTCGCCAAAGCCAACACCACCCCCAAGCGCTACCTCGCAGAGTTTAGCCGCTTCGAGGAGGGTCACAAGAAGAAACACGGTGAAGTGCTCACCGTCGAGGTCTTCCAGGAAGGCGAGTTTGTCGACGTCGTCGGCACCTCGAAGGGTAAAGGTTTCCAGGGCGTTGTCACCCGTCACGGCTTCGGCGGCGTCGGCGACAAGACTCACGGTCAGCACGACCGTCTGCGCGCCCCCGGTTCAATCGGTGCCTCGTCCTATCCTTCGCGTATCTTCAAGGGTATGCGTATGGCCGGCCAGACGGGTAACCACCGCGTGAAGGTGCAGAACCTTCAGGTGGTGAAGATTATCGCTGAGAAAAACCTCATGCTGGTCAAAGGTTCTGTCCCGGGCCCCAAGGGTTCTATTGTCAAACTTGAAAGATGGAGTTAATTAGACATGGAGATTAAAGTTTATAACATCAACGGAAGCGAAACCGGGAGAACCATCAACCTCGAGGATTCCATTTTCGCTATCGAGCCCAATGATCACGCCATTTACCTCGATGTGAAGCAGTATCTGGCCGACAACCGTCAGGGCACACACAAAGCCAAGGAGCGCAGCGAGAATGCACACAGCACCCGCAAGCTGAAACGTCAGAAAGGTACCGGCGGTGCCCGCTCGGGCGATTTGAAGAGCCCCGTGTTTGTAGGCGGCGGCACCATCTTCGGACCCAAGCCCCGCGACTACCGCTTCAAACTCAATATCAAGGTCAAACGTCTTGCCCGCCGCAGCGCCCTGAGCTACAAGGCCAGCGACAACGCCATGACTGTTGTTGAGAACTTCACTTTTGAAGGCCCCAAGACCAAGAAAATGATCGAGGTGCTCAATAATCTGAACCTGAATGATAAAAAGTCACTTTTTGTGCTTGAGAATCAAAATAATTTCGTATCTTTGTCCGCTAGAAACCTCAAGAACGTGAAGGTCGTAAACGTGTCGCAATTAAATACTTACGACATTGTTAACGCCTCCAATATTGTCGTTTGCGAGGGCTCAATGAGCGAAATCAACCGCGTTTTGGCGACAAAATAAGGTATGTGAGTATAACGATTTAAGAAAGTTTAACAAATGATGAACATTATAGTAAAACCGCTGATTAGTGAAAAGATGACCCGCCTCTCCGAGGCCGCGGCCAATCCTATCCAGACCCGCATCCAGCGCAAGAAAGGCATTGCCGTCGCTCCCGCTCACAACCGCTATGGTTTTGTTGTCGACAAACGCGCCAACAAGATTGAGATCAAGAGCGCCGTTGAGCAGTTCTACAATGTGAAGGTCATTGATGTCAACACGATGAACTACTCAGGCAAAGTGAAATCGCGCTATACCAAGTCGGGCTTCCTCTCCGGCCGCACGAATGCCTACAAAAAGGCTATCGTGACCCTGGCAGAGGGCGACGTTATCGACTTCTATGCGAGCATTTAATTAGAAAAACAAGTAATAATAGTCAAGTCCACTGATAAGAGACTAATAAGAATTAAGTTAAAGAAATGGCTTTAAAGAAAATCAAACCTACAACCCCCGGTCAGCGCCACAAACTGGTCGTCACCAATGACGACATCACCGCTACCAAGCCGGAGAAAAGCCTTGTCTACGGTATCCGCAAAAGCGGTGGCCGTAACAATCAGGGTAAGATGACCATGCGCTACATCGGCGGCGGTCACAAGAAACTGTACCGCTTCGTCGACTTCAAGCGCACCAAGGATGGTATCCCCGCCGTGGTGAAGACCATCGAGTACGACCCCAACCGCAGTTCGCGCATCGCCCTCGTGTGCTATGCCGACGGTGAGAAGAGCTACATCCTCTGCCCGCAGGGACTCAAGGTCGGTCAGACCGTGATGTCCGGTAAAGGTGTCGCCCCCGAAGTGGGTAACACCCTTCTGCTTGCCGAGATTCCTTTCGGTACGCTGATCCACAACATCGAGCTCCGTCCTGGCCAGGGTGCCAAGATGGTGCGTTCCGCCGGCGCTTATGCCCAGCTGATGTCGCGCGACGACAAGTATGCTATCATCAAGATGCCCAGCGGCGAGATGCGCATGATCCTCCAGGCCTGCCGTGCCACTGTCGGTATCGTCAGCAACCCCGAGCACAACCTCGAAGTCGGCGGCAAAGCTGGTCGCAGCCGTCATCTCGGTCGTCGTCCGCGCAACCGCGGCGTTGTCATGAACCCTGTCGACCACCCGATGGGCGGTGGTGAAGGCCGTCAGACCGGCGGACATCCTCGTTCGCGCAAGGGTATCCCGGCCAAGGGCTATAAGACTCGCGCTCCCAAGAAGCAGTCGAGCAAGTACATCGTCGAAAGAAGAAAGAAGTAAACTCAGTAAAAAGAAGAAACAATGAGTCGTTCATTAAAGAAAGGTCCGTATATTTTCCACAAACTGGAAAAACGTGTAATCGAGGCACAGCAGTCCAACAAGAAGGTTACCATCA
>JAEEGJ010004616.1_pt1 | contig 45924 bp, 32 predicted proteins | sample 8958761 | NCBI WGS metagenome assembly JAEEGJ01 (sample SAMN16246546, study PRJNA631951) | gut metagenome | biome: gut microbiome; feature: rumen; material: RS-attached | host: Bos | place: Iran: Karaj | collected 2018-10
TTGCCTTCGACGACCTTCACGAAAACGCGAACGGTATCGCCGACTTCCAGCTCGGGCAGATCGCTGCGGAGCTGTTCTTTTTCGAGTTCACGAATGATGTCGGACATGTTTGATTTTCTCCTTTTTTCTATTTGAAACAGGCGTTCACGATCAATGCTGTCGGCGGACCGCCCGATGTCGCAAGGCGCATTATACCATAGCTTTCGGATAAATGCAAGCCCCAATTTTGCTTATTTTGCGGGATTTTTCCCGAAATTGCCCAAGAGGCACGGACGGACCGCGCGGGTCTTTTCCATCGCCTGCTCGTGCCGCCACTTTGCGATGTTCGCGTGGTGACCGTTCAAGAGGATCTCCGGCACGTCCAAGCCCCGAAACGACGCCGGACGCGTGTACTGCGGGTATTCGAGGAGCCCGTTCGTGTGCGATTCGTCCTCCGCGCTCTCCTCCGAGCCCAAAACGCCCGGAATGAAGCGGGAAAGGCAATCCACAAGCACCATCGCAGGCAGCTCGCCCCCGGTCAGCACATAGTCGCCGATGCTGATCTCCTCGTCGATCAGCGTGTTCACGCGCTCGTCCACGCCCTCGTAATGCCCGCACAAAAGCACGAGCCGGTCGAGCTTAGAAAGTTCCTTTGCGCGTTCGCTCGTCAAAAGCTTGCCGCGCGGGGTCAGAAGGATCCGGTGCGGATGCTCCTCGCCGCAGACTGCCGCCATGCAGTCGAAGATCGGCTGCGCCATCATCACGAGCCCCGCGCCGCCGCCGAACGGATAGTCATCGGTCTTTTTATGCTTGTTGTCGGCATAGGCGCGGATGTCGTGCGTTTCGATCGAAAGGACGCCGCTTGCCTGCGCTCTGCCGAGGATGCTCGTCTGCATGACGCCCGCGAACATCTCCGGAAACAGGGTCAGAATGTCAATCTTCAAAGAGCCCGACCTCCTTCAAAACCGCCGCGTCGAACACGATCCGTTCGTTGTCGGTGTCGACCTCAGCCAAAACGCGTTTGAGTGCCGGCACCATCAGCTTGCCGTTTGCGATCTCATAGACGTCGTTCGCGCCGGTCTCGTAGACGTTGGTGAGCTTGCCGAAGGCGTTGCCGTCGGTGTCGAACGTCTCGCAGCCGATGAGATCGGTCACGAAATACGAGTCCTTCGGGAGCTTGACGCGGTGCGCCTTGTCCACGCAGAGGTACGCGCCGCGATAGCCGTTCGCCTGTTCCGGCGTTTCCGTGCCCTCGACCGTGAGGATCACGGCGTCCGGGGCGACGGACGAAACGCAAAGCTGCACGGGGCGCATTTCCCCGTGCATCTCCAAAAACGCATCCTTGAGATTGCGGAAGCGCTTGCTCGAATCGGTGAGCGGCTCGACCTTGACCGCGCCGTGTACGCCGTGCGGACGCACGATCACGCCGATCCGGTAATACGCTGCGCTCACAGAATGTCGACGACGACCTTCTTTTCGTCGTTGATGGACGCCGCCTTGACGATCGCGCGGATCGCCTTTGCGATGCGTCCCTGCTTGCCGATGACCTTGCCGGTATCCTCGGGATCGACGACGAGCTCGATGACGATGCTGTCGTCCTCCTCGCGCGTCGTTACCTTGACGTTTTCGGGATGATCGACCAGGCTCTTTGCGATGAACTCAACGAGCTTGTCCATAGCCGCCTCGATCAGTCGATCGCGCCCGCCTTCTTCAGAAGGCCGCGAACGGTGTCGGTGGGCTGTGCGCCGTTCTTCATCCACTGCTGCGCGCGCTCGTTGTCAACCTTGAGCTCAACGGGCTCTGCGGCGGGATTGTAGTAACCGAGCTCTTCGACGAATGCGCCGTCACGCGGTGCGCGGGAATCCGCAACGATGATACGGTAGAAAGGCTGCTTCTTCGCGCCCATTCTTCTCAGTCTGATCTTCAACATGGTTTTGTTTCTCCTTATCTTTGTTTCTTTTTTGATTTATATCGAATACGGCACTGCCGTTTTCGTCCTTATTTACGACGGCTCCGCCGTCTATTCATCCGCGAAAAGCTGACGCTTTTCTGCGTGTACACCTCATCCACCACAAGCGGAACTCCACTCCGCTTCGCTTCGTTACGGCGGTGCCGTTGCACGCTCTCCGCGCATCGCCATGTCCCCCTTCCCCTCAAGGGGAAGGCTTTTGGCAGGCAAATCACATGCAGAGGCTTCGCCCCCTTTAGGGTGGAGAAGCTGTCACCGTCAGGTGACTGATGAGGGGGTATCAATGCGCGAAGCGCAATGCATTCATCCGCGAAAAGCTGACGCTTTTCTGCGTGTGCTCCTCATCCGGCTCGCTGACGCTTCGCCACCTTCCCCATAGCAAGGGGAAGGCTTTTGGTTGCGCACCATTCTTGGCCCCCTTGTGTAAAGGGGGCTGTCACCGAAAGGTGACTGAGGGATTGTTTTCCCCGCTCAGAATCCGAACGGGAAACCGCCGCGCTTGATCTTGCCCTTCTTGCCCTTTTTGAACATGCCGCCGGTCATCTGCTTCATCATCTTACGCGAAGCCTCGAACTGGTTCATCAGCTTGTTCACGTCCTGGATCGCCGTGCCGCTGCCGCGCGCGATGCGCTTGCGCCGCGAGGCGTTCAGAATGTCCGGGTTGGCGCGTTCCTTCGGCGTCATCGCCTGGATGATCGCCTTGGTGCGTCCCATCGCCTTCTCGTCGATCTGCAGACCGGAGAGCTTTCCGCCCACGCCCGGGATCATCTTGAGGATATCCTCCATGGAGCCCATGTCCTTCATCTGCTCCATCTGATCGAGGAAGTCGTCGAGCGTGAAAGTGTCGGTGCGCATCTTCTTTTCGAGCTCCGCCGCCTTTTTCTGATCGAACGCGGCTTCCGCCTTTTCGATCAGCGTCAGCATGTCGCCCATGCCGAGGATGCGGCTTGCCATGCGGTCCGGATGGAACGGCTCGAGGTCGGTGAGCTTTTCGCCCGTACCGGCAAACTTGATCGGCTTGCCCGTGACCGCACGGACCGACAGCGCAGCGCCGCCGCGCGTGTCGCCGTCCAGCTTTGTGAGCACCACGCCGGTCAAAGGCACCGTCTCGTTGAACGCCTTTGCCACGTTGACCGCGTCCTGACCGGTCATCGCGTCGACCACCAGCAGGATCTCCGCGGGCTCCAGTGCGTCGCGGATGCGCTTCAGCTCATCCATCATGTCCCCGTCGATGTGCAGACGACCTGCGGTATCGACGATCACGACGTCCTTGAACGTGCGGCGCGCTTCCTCGATCGCTTCCAGAGCGGTTTTCACCGGATCCTGCGTGCCGTGCTCATAGACCGGGACCTCGGCTTTTCCGCCCACGACCTTCAGCTGTTCGATCGCCGCCGGGCGGTAGATGTCGCACGCGCAGAGCATCGGCGCCTTGCCGTACTGCTTCTTCAAGAGCACGGCAAGCTTTCCGCACATCGTCGTTTTGCCGGCGCCCTGCAGACCCGCCATCAGAACGACCGCAGGCTTCTTCGAGCCGAAGTCGAGCTTCGCGTTCGTGCTGCCCATCAAGGAAGTCAGCTCTTCGTTGACGATCTTGATGACCATCTGTCCCGGCGTCAGGCTTTCGAGCACGTCGGTTCCGACGGCGCGCGCTTCGACGCGCTTCACGAAGTCCTTGACGACGAGGAAGTTGACGTCTGCTTCGAGGAGCGCCAGCTTGATCTCGCGCATGGCGTCCTTGACGTCGCGTTCAGAAAGCCTTCCCTTTCCGGTCAGCTTCTTAAAAACATTCTGCAGTTTGGATGCGATGCCTTCAAATGCCATCTTCGTCCTCCCAAATGCCCGCAAGCTCCGCAAGATACCCTTCGAGCGCCGCGCGGTCCGCGTCCCGCAGCGGAACGTCCTTGAACCGATTCCGAAACGCCCGCAAAAGCTGCGTCTGCTTCGCTTCCTTGCGGATCAGCCCGGCTGCCGCTTCGAGATCAAAGAGCTGCTTCGAGCCGCGCGTAATGATGTCTCTGACGCCCTGCCGGGAGATCCCCTCCCGCTCCGCGATCTCCGCAAGCGAGCAGTTCTCGTCCGTATATTGCCTGAGAATGCTCCTCTGCCGCTCGGTGAGCATCCGCTCATAGCGGTCCAAAAGCATGCCGAGCTCAAACAATCGTTCCATAGTCACTCCGACGTGTAAAGTCTTTTTCCTTTACACTCGTTCCATTATACCGATTTTGTTCCGTTTGTCAAGCATTTTTTCTTCCTGTCATTTTTGCCCCCTCATCCGGCACCTGCGGCGCCACCTTCTCCACCCAAGGGGGAAGGCTTTTGGTTGCGCAAAATCCTTGCCTCCTCTGTGGATGGTACGCGCGATCAAACGCGCGATCTACCTCTGTAACGAAGCGTAGCGTAGTGGAAGCGAAGTGTTAAAGGGGAGGTGGCGAGGCTTGCCGAGCCGGAAGGGTTGTCGATTGATTGAACAAAGCGTTTACAACCCTTCAGTCACCTATCGGTGACAGCTCCCCTTACACAGGGGAGCCAAGATACGCAACGGGAAGATGATATCTTCCCCTGCGGGATGTGATATGTACCCTGCGGGCACGTTCAGGTAGATTCTCCGATGGAGAATCGTCTGATTTACCCCCCTCACCCGGCGCCTGCGGCGCCACCTTCTCCCGGGGAGAAGGCAAGGAGCGCGCGTTTTTCGACAACGGACCGTAGGGGGCGTCGTCCTCGACGCCCCGCCGAGAAGCGCAACGGGAAGATGCGATCTTCCCCTGCAGGTTGTACGGTTCGTAGGGGCGGATATCATCCGCCCGCCGAAATTACGACCCGGCAGTTTTACAACTCTGATACAACTCTGTGATGACTCTGTTACGAGTTCTGTTTTATACTGAACCTGTCAAAAACCGAATACAAAGGAGGTTCCATGTGAAAAAGTATTCCATTATATCCATCATTCTCTGCCTGCTGTTCCTGATCGCTTGCGTACCAACGCCAAAGGAAGAGACGATCGTCTGCCGCACAGACAGCACCTTGGAACAGGCAGTAGTCGCCGCGCCGGTTGAATCATACACATTCGACGCACCCCTGTACTGGGACGAAACCTTTGTTCCCCGAAACCGGGAAATCCGTTTCTCCGCAAATATCGAGATCCCGACCGCGGAGCAGTTTCCCGTCGTTACGGTCCGGCAGCACCGGCTGACAGCAAGCGACGTCGTATCGTTTCTCACGTCGTTCTGCCCCGGCGAATGGTTGATCCGTGAAAACGAGCTGAGCCGCGAGGAGCTGACGGAGGACTTGAAGAAAGCCTCGAATATGTACCTCGGCACAAACGACGATACCGGCGAATCGATTTACGGCGCGAACGAGGAGGAAATGCAGCGTATTCAAAAACTGATCGAACATGCGCCGGCTGAGGATACGTTCTCCACATTGACCGAAAGCGCTGTCACTCTGCCGGTCAAAAAGATCCCGGTCAAAAACAGCAGGGATGAAACCTGGTATCTGTATGCATACGGCAAGGAAACCAATTCCGGACTGTTTCTGAATCGTCGGCGCGACAGCGCGATTTATCCGGAAAGCTGGGTCATGCAAACCGATTCTCCCGTGTATTATTCCGGCGGGTTGGGCGGCATCAAGGTTTCTTCGCAAGACGCAGCCGCAGTTGGCGACGCTATGATCGCTGCTCTGAAGCTGTCCGATTATCGTCTTGCTGAAATGAAAAAAGCCGTCGAGGTACAGACCGGATCATCCACGGAATACAGCAAGGGCTATCTCCTTTACTACGTTCCTGCGCTCGAAGGCACCGTCCCCTGCTACTATGCGGAATCCACAAGCCCGGATTTTCTGCAGCATATCGGCGGCGAGTCGACCTATGCCCCACCGTGGCGTCCCGAGTACGCGGAGCTCTATATCACGGAGGAAGGTCTCGTCTCGCTGAACTGGTGGGCGCCGAAGGAGCATGTGATGACGGCAAACGAGAACGTGCAGTTGCTGCCGTTTGAAGAGATCCAGGGCAGCGTCAAAAAGCTGCTGGAATATGGCTTGGGCGATTGGGAGGGCTCACCGGTGCTCGTCAAACGCATGGTGCTGTCCACTTCGGTCGCACAGATCCCGAATCAAGGTAACGAAGCGTTCTTTGTGCCAACATGGGTGATCTACCTCACAACCGATGAGGACGAGGCAATCCATCAAGAGCCTCGCGTGCTCCTGATCAATGCGATCGACGGCACTTACATCAGTCGGTAACAAGAAAAAAGGCTCTCCGACCGGAGAACCTTCCGAAATGCGCCCGAAGGGCGAATCTTATTGAACCGGCAGGGACTCTGCTTTTTTCCTTACCACACCTGCCAGCGGAACACGAACGCCAGGAGATACAGGATCGAAAGCGGCGCGAGCACACACGCGGCAGCGATCTTCTGCCAGCGCTTTTCCGTGACTGCGGCAAGCATCATGGCGACGACCGGCATGGACAGCAGGTAGCGCGGACCGGACAGCAGCCACGTTGCGCCGATCGCGATGACAAAGTATGCGATAAACCACGCCGCATAGCTCGGGCGGAGCTTCTTTGCCGTGAACGCGAACAGTCCGAGCGTGCCGAAATGCCACACGATGTTCGGCAGCCACAGCCCGAAGACATTCTCGCGGTTGCCCTCCCGGATGCATTCGATGAGGTATTTCGTCTGATAGGACGCCGTGTTGAAAAACCACCCGAGATGCTGGCTCCACCAACGGTGCTGATAGGTCAGAAACTGCAGCGGATGATCCGCCACGGTCTTGTTGATCCAAAGATACACGGCAAAGCCTGCGGGAACAAGCAGCACGGAGAGCGCGCCGAGCAGCCATTTCTTCCGCTCGCCTCGATTTTTCGGAAACGCGCGGACCCATTCGAGCACCAGCGGCGCAACGAGCAGCAGCCCCACCGTGCGCGTAAAGGCACAGTACGCGCCGAAAAGCCCTGCCATCAGGTAACGCTTCTTTCGGAAGCAATACAGCGCGGAGAGCGCCAGCAGCAGATAGAGCGACTCGCTCATCGGCGCGATGAAGAAGAACCCGCCCGGCAGCAGCAAAAGCATCAGAACGGTCCGGAACGCATGCTTATGATCGTAATCCAGCCGCAGAAGCCGATAGAGCATGGCACACGCCGCGGGAAACGCGGTCATGGACACGAAAAGCCCCGCAATGACGTCGTTTCCGAAGATGCGATAGAAGGGATAGACGACGAGCGGATAGCCCGGCAGGAACACAAGCTGCACGACGCGTCCGACGTCGTCGCCGGTCTGGAACCATTCCTCCGTCGTTTCGAGGAAGCTCTTCGGCACATACCACTCCCGCGCGATGTCGAGATAGTGGTTGCTGTCCAGACAGCGCCAGAAATTGAGCAAGCCGCGGAACGAGAACCATTCGCCCTCCCGCTTGTAAAACACGAGCGTCACAATGCCGAGCAGCAGAACTTCCACCGCAAAGGCAAGCAGCGCGATCAAAAGCGCGGTGTGCTTCGGCTCGCCGCCGGAATGCAGCGTGTCCGTCCGTTCCTTCCAGAACGTCATCCATGCGGGAACAAAGCGAAGGCAGCCGAGAACGAACAGCACAAGGGAAAGCGCCGCTGCGGCAATGCCCGCGGCATTCGGATGCTCTTTTATGATCCAGAACGTGAACGCGCAGGCGAGCACAAGGATCCCGACGCCCGAGATGATCCACGCGGGCAGCTCCTGTTTGATCCTGTCTTTGATGTTCGGTTTCATATTCCTTCCTTCTCTCCCCTGATGCAGTATAACATAGTTAGGGGGGGACGACAAGAGAAATAATGAAGAATGAAGAATGAATAATGAATAATTCAGGAGGATTTTCCTGCGGAAAATCTACATTCATTATTCATTTTTCAGTATTCATTGATTCATGTTCAGTTTTCAGTTTTCAGTATTCATTGATTCACGTTCAGTTTTCATTGATTCACGTCAATTTTTCACATCTTTGCTACATTCAAACAACGCGCAATGTGTTATAATAGATTATCATACTGGGATAATTGTTCCCCGGATCGGAGATTCGCCATGCTTGCGAAATTCAGCGTTAAAAAACCGTTTACCGTCCTGGTCGCCGTCGTGCTCATTCTGGTGCTCGGCTATGTTTCCGTCGGCAAAATGACCCCGGATCTGCTGCCGGACATGAGTTTTCCGTACATCGTGCTCTTTACGGCGTACCCCGGCGCATCGCCCGAGGAGGTCGAGGCAACGGTCACGAAGCCTTTGGAGCAGGCGATGTCCGCGCTCGACCACATCAAGTCGGTCACGTCGAAAAGCAGTGAAAACGCTTCCGTCGTCTATCTGACGTTCGAGGACGGCACCGACGTCGACATGGCGTCGATCGATGTGCAGAAGGCGATCGGCATGCTCACCGCGGGCTGGGACGAAACGATCGGCACGCCGGTCATGATGGAGCTGAGCTCCGACCTCATTCCGGTCACGGTCGCCGCCGTTTCCGCAAAGGAGATGGACCAGCTCGCGCTCTCCGCATTCGTCAGCGATACGCTGCTCCCGCGGCTCGAAGGCGTCGCCGGCGTCGCGTCCGTCACGACCGCAGGGCTGATCAAACGGCAGGTGGAGATTACGCTTGACGACCGAAAGATCGACGCGCTGAACCGACGGCTCTATGCCGCGATCGACGAAGAATTTGAAGCGGCGACCGAGGACCTTGCCGAAGCGCGGGAAAAGGTCAGGGAGGGCGAACAGGAGCTTTCGGAAAACCGCGACAAGCTCACCGAAGGACAGGAAGCGGTCGACCTCGGACGCCGACAGGCGGGCTATGCCTTCGGACAGGCGGAGCAGGAGCTGAACGCCGCCGATGAAAAGCTGACCGCAACGATCGCCGAGCTCAAATCGCAGCGCGATGCAATAAGCTCGCAGCTGGAGACGGCAAACTCCGCGCGCACGCAGCTTCTGGCACTCAAATACACGATCCGCACGCTCGAAACCGGCATGGCGCTGTTCGATCAGTCGATCGCCTCGATCGAAAACGATCCCCTGCTCTCCGATGAGCAGAAGCAAAACTATATCGACGCGATCAAATCAAGCGAGGAATACCGTCAGCTTGAAGACGGGCTAAGGGAAGCGGACGCGAAGCTCGCCGAATACGGACTGACCCGCGAAACGCTCGACGCAACGATCGCGCAGCTCGAAGAAGCGATCCCGCAGCTCGAAGAGGGGCTGAAAACCGTTGAAGAACTGCTTTCGCAGGCGGAAAGCGGCAAGCTCGATCTGGAGAACGGACGCGAAGAGCTGAATCGGAAGAAGGCGCAGGCGTACGGAAAGCTGAACGCCGCGCAGTCGGCGATCGATCAGGGCAGGGAGGCGCTCGAGCGCGGCGAACAGGAGCTTGAAGCGGGCAAGGTACAGCTGGAGCAGGCGGAAAAAGCCGCCGCGGATCAGCTTGCCGCCGCAAAGGACGCCGCCGATCTTCACAAGATCCTGACCAAGGACATGATCGCAAAGCTTCTTTCCGCACAGAACTTTTCCATGCCTGCAGGCTATCTCAGAGAAAAAGACGCGCAGTGGCTGGTGTCCGTCGGCGATGAGATCGAGGACGTCGAAGTCCTCTCCGCGGTCCCGCTGTTTTCGCCCGGCGTCGGCTCGCTGGACGCGATCACGCTCGGCGACGTCGCCTCCGTCCGCATCACGGACAACACCGCCAGCACCTATGCGAAGATCAACGGCGACAACGGCGTTCTGCTTTCGTTCTCGAAGCAGTCCTCCTATGCGACCGCAACGGTCTCCGACAGCATCGAAAGCCGCTTCCGCGAGCTTGAAGCGCTCTACCCCGGTCTCTCCTTTACCTCGCTGATGAGCCAGGGCGATTTCATCCATATGGCGATCTCGTCGGTCGTGCAGAACCTTCTGATCGGCGCCGCGCTCGCGATCCTGATCCTCTTCCTGTTCCTCCGCGACATTCGCCCGACGCTGACCGTTGCGATCTCGATCCCGGTCTCCGTGCTGTTTGCGCTCGTGCTGATGTACTTCTCCGGCGTCACGATGAACGTCATTTCGATGTCCGGGCTTGCCATCGGCATCGGCATGCTGGTCGACAACTCGATCGTCGTCATCGAAAACATTTACCGGCTGCGCAGCGAGGGCGTGCCGGTCAAGGAAGCCGCCGTGCAGGGCGTTAAGGAGGTCGCCGGCGCGATCACCGCGTCGACGCTCACGACCGTCTGCGTGTTTGTACCGATCCTGTTCGTGCAGGGGCTGACGCGGCAGATCTTCATGGACATGGTGCTGACCGTCACCTATTCGTTGCTTGCAAGCCTGATCGTCGCGATCACGGTCATCCCGGCGGCGGTCACCGGGCTTCTGCGCCGTCCCGTCAAGCCGCAGGGCAAGACCCGCAAAAAGCTGATGGCGGCGTTTGAAAAGTCCCTTCGCTTCACGCTCCGTCACCGTGCGATCGCGCTGATCCTCGCGCTGCTGATCCTCGCAGGCTCCGGCTGGCTGGTCATCCGCAGGGGCTTTGTGATGTTCCCCGAAAGCGGCGGCAAGCAGGTCTCGGTCACGGTCCCGCTCGAAAAGGGCACAAGCTTTGCGGAAGCGACGGAGATCGCCGACCGGTTCATGGAGATCATGTACACCGTGCCCGGGCTGACCGACGCCGGCGGCATGCTCGGCAGCGGCGTCGTTTCGATTCTGGGCATCAACGGCGGACAGAGCAGCGAGGTGCGCGAGCTGACCATTTACGGTCTGATCGACGGGAAGAGCGAGCTTTCGAGCATTACGATCCATAAGAGCATCGACGACGCGCTCTCCCCGCTCAGAAGCGAGCATCCGTATACGATCGCCGGCATGAGCACGATGAGCTTTTCAAGCTCGATGTCCGGCGACGACGTTTCGATCAAGCTGTACGCAAACGACCTTACGGCGCTGTCCGAAACGGCGGAAGCGATCGCCGAAGCGGTGCGTTCGGTCGACGGCATCAAGGAGGTCGACAGCGGCGCGGAGGAAACCGTGCCGACGCTGCACGTCTCCGTGGACAAGGCAAAGGCGGCGGATCACGGGCTGACCGTTGCCGAAACGTATCTGAAGCTTGCGGAGGTCTTGAAAACGACCGCATCCTCCGCCTCCGTCACCTCCACCGCGACCGCGCTGGACGTGTCGGTCATTTCCGATTCCGGCGCGCCCCATTCCAAGCGGGAGCTTGAAAATCTGGAGCTGACCGTTACGCGGCTCGATCAATCGGTCGAGACCGTCAAGCTGAAGGAAATTGCGGACGTCACGGAAACGACCTCGCTCGCCTCGATCAACCGCATCGATCAGCGGCGCAGCATCACGGTCACCGCAACGCTCGAAGAGGGCAGAAACGTCACGCTCGTGAGCCGCGACGTGCAGAAGGCGGTCGACGCCGTCCCGCTTCCCGCGGGCTGCACGCTGGTCTACGACGGGCAGAACGAATCGATCAGCAGCGCGCTCAAGGACCTTCTTTGGATGCTTGCGCTCGGCGTGCTGATCATCTACCTCATCATGGTTGCGCAGTTCCAGTCCCTGCTCTCCCCGTTCATCGTCATCGGCACCGTGCCGCTGGCGTTCGCGGGCGGGTTCCTGGCGCTGTGGATCACCGGTACGGAGATCGGCGTCGTCCCGATGATCGGCTTCATCATGCTCGTCGGCATTGCGGTCAACAACGGCATCGTGCTCGTCGACTGCGCAAACCGCTTCCGCGAGCAGGGCGTCCGAAAGCGCGACGCGATCGTACAGGCGACGTCCATCCGCCTGCGTCCGGTGCTCATGACCGCGCTCACCACGATTTTGGGACTTCTGCCGCTTGCGATCGGCTTCGGCACCGGCGCGGAGATCGTGCAGCCGGTCGCGGTCGTCTGCATCGGCGGCTTAACCTACGCAACGCTGACCACCGCCTACATCATCCCGGTGCTCTACGACATCTTCCGCCGCGACAAAAAGCCGGACCCGGCGCCTTCCCCCGCTTCGGAAGCGCCGCCCCAGCCCATGCAAACCGAAGCATAGCGAAAGGACCGCCGAAGCGGTCCTTTTTTTGCATTCGTTACCGGTCTTCCTCCGCGAGCGTGCGGAAGCGGGTGTATTCGCCCTGGAAGACGAGCTTGCAGGTCTCGATCGGACCGTGACGGTTCTTCGCCACGATCGCTTCGCTCTCGTTGCCCGCGGTCTCGTCATAGACCGCGGCGCGGTACAGCAGGATGACCATATCCGCGTCCTGCTCGATCGAGCCGGATTCGCGAAGGTCGGAGATCATCGGGCGGTGGTCCTGCCGAAGCTCCGGACCGCGGTTCAGCTGGCTGAGAAGAATGATCGGAAGATCGAGCTCACGCGCCAAAAGCTTCATGGCGCGGGTCATGTCGGAGATCTCCTGCTGCCGGTTGTCGTTCTTGCGGCTGCCGTTTCCGGTGCCCTGCATCAGCTGCATATAGTCGATGATGACAAGATCCAGCCCCTGCTGCGCCTTGAGCCTGCGGCATTTCGAGCGGATGCTTGCGACCGTCGCGCCGGCGGAGTCGTCGATGAACAGCTTGCTCGCCTGCAGCGGAATGGAGGCTTCCATCAGCCGCTGCATCTCGGAAGGATCCAGCGATCCGTCCTTGATCTTCTGCGAATCGACCGCCGCCTCGGTGCACATGATGCGCATCATCAGCTGTTCCTTGCTCATTTCGAGCGAAAATACCGCAACGGAGCGGTTGTCGTGCAGGGCGGCGTACTGCGCGATGTTCATCGCAAATGCCGATTTGCCCATGGCAGGACGCGCGGCAAGGATGATGAGGTCGCTCTTCTGCAAGCCGTTCGTCAGCCGGTCCAGCTTGGAAAACCCGGTTGCGATGCCGGTGAGCTTGCCTCTGCGGTTGACGATCTCGCCGATCTGATTGATCGTGTTCGGCACGATCTCGATCGCGGGCGTCAGCGTTTCCTCCGTCTTGCGCATGGAGATGTCGTAGATCTTGCGTTCCGACGCGTTCAGCGATTCCTCGACGTCGCGGCGGTCGTTCATGCCGTCGCGGATCATGTCGTTGCCCGCGCGGATCAGCGCGCGGCGGATGCTGTGCTCCTCCACGATCTTCCCGTAATGCTGCACGTTCGCCGTCGTCGGCACGAAGCTCATGAGCTCGGTGAGATACACGAGCCCGCCCGCGCTTTCGAGCTTGCCCGCGCGTTCGAGCGCGTTTGAAAGCGTCACGACGTCGACCGCGTTGCCCGCCTGCCGGATCGTGCGCATGGCTTCAAAGATGCTCTCGTGCGCATCCTGATAGAAATCTTCGGGTTTTAACTGCTCCAGCATGGAATCGAGCGCGCTGACGTCCAGCAGCATCGCGCCGAGCACCGAGCGTTCCGCTTCGATGCTGTGGGGCAGGGTTTCGATCGATGTTTGCTCCATTTATTCCTCTACGATCACTTTTACGGTCACGGAAATGCCCTCGAACAGCGAGAGCTTTGCGGGATACTCGCCGAGCGCGCGGATCGGGTCGACCGAGATCTTCTTTTTGTCTACGTCGACGCCCTTCTGCTCCTTCAGCGCCGCCGCGATCTCCTTGCCGGAGACGGTGCCGAACAGCTTGCCGTTCTCGCCGACGCGCGCCTTGACATGGATCGTATGTCCCTCCAGCGCCTGCGCGGTCTCGCGCGCTTTGATGCCCGCCGTAAATCTTCTGTGCTGTGCGGCGCTCTTCTGAATGTTCGCCGCGTTGATCGCCTGCGCGTCCGCGGGCTCCGCCATTTTGCGCGGAAGCAGGAAGTTGCGCGCATAGCCGTCGCTGACATTGATCACTTCGCCCTTCTTGCCGCTTCCCTTTACATCTTCCAAAAGCAATACCTTCATCGTCCGTTCCGTCCTTTCCTATTTCTCGGGGTTCTCCGTCTCATACCAGTCGATCGCTTCCTCCAGCTTTGCGATCGCCTCCTCCGTCGTCGCGCCCTTGAGCTGCGCGCCCGCCATCGTCAGATGTCCGCCGCCGCCCAGCCGTTCAAGGATCAGCTGCACGTTGATCTGTCCGTAGCTTCTGCCGGAGATCGCAACCTGCTCGTCGGTCTCCGCAAGCACGAACGCCGCATAGATGCCGCGGATGCCCAGAAGCTCGTCCGCCGCCTGCGCCGCCAGAAGCTGGCTGTCCGGCGCGTTCTTTTCGCAGACCGAGATCGCGATGCCGCTCTTGCGGATCTTCGCATGCTCCACGACGCTTGCGCAGCGCACATAGCTTGCGTAGTCGTTCTGGAACATCTGCTTGACCGAGCTCAGGTCCGCGCCGTTGCGGCGAAGATATCCCGCTGCGTCGAACGTGCGCGAGCCGACGTTGAACGCGAACTGCTTTGTATCCACCGTGATGCCGGCAAGCAGGGCGCTGCAGGTGAACGCCGCGGGCTTGACGTTGTCTGCGAAATACTGCATGACCTCGGTCACCATCTCGCTTGCGCTCGACGCGCGCGTCTCCAGGTAATGCAGCGTTGCATTGTCGATATAGTCCGCGCTGCGGCGATGGTGGTCGATGAGCACGATATGCTCCGTCATGGAAAGCAGCTGCGGCGCGACCGTGACCGACGCGCGCTGCGTGTCCACCACCACGAGCACGGAATCCTCCTTCATCATTTCCGCCGCCTGATCGGGGCTGATGATCAAAGAGCCCGCGCCGGAACGCTCCAGCGTCTTCACAGCGTCCTCGATCGTCGTATTCACCGTGTCGAGCACGATATAGGCGTGCGCGCCGACGTGATTTGCGCAGGTCACGACGCCGAGCGCCGCGCCGATGCAGTCCATATCGGAATTGCGGTGTCCCATGATAAAGACGTCGCCGCTGTTTTCAAACAGCTGATACAGCGCCTTTGAAAACAGCCTTGCCTTCACGCGCGACTGGCGCGGATCGTGCTGCCGTTTGCCGCCGAAGAAGCGGTAATCGGTGCCATCCTTCACGACGACCTGATCGCCGCCGCGTCCCAAAGCCAGCTCCAAAGCGCGGCGCGCGTCCTGCTCGGACTGCGCAAGCCGCGGCGCGATGCCGAAGCCGATGGACAGCGAGACCGCCGAGGACGAGCCCGTGTCGATGCGGTGCGCCTGCTCCAAAAGCGTGAAGCGCTCCTCCTCCAGCTGCTGCATCTGCTTGGCTTCGAGCACGAGGATGAACCGTCCGTTGTCGTAGCGGCGGTAGAGCCCGCCGAGACGCTTTGAAAGGTCCGAGATCAGCCGTTCGACCTCCGCCAGCACCGCCGTGCTGTGGATCTGCGTGTCGCTCAGAAGCTCCTCGTAGTTGTCGACGAGGATCATCGCCACATACGGCCGCTGCTCGGTGTACAGGCGCTGATAGTGCATCGCTTCGGTACGGTCGATCCAATATTGCAGCACGAGCTTTTTTTCTTTCTCGCGCATCACGAGCATGTTCATGATCTGATAATTGCTGCCGTTGTGCTCGATCTGCAGCGTGCGGATCGGGTTTCCGCCGTCAAACTCCGGCACGACGTCATGGATGTCCTGCCCGTCGTACAGCGAGGCAAAGGCGTTGTTTCGCCAGGTGATCCGTCCGGACAGGTCCACGATCGCGCTCGGTATGGAGATATTGCTCGCAAGAGACGCCACCGCGCTGTCGTTTTCCCGGAACACGCGGTCCATCTGCGCCTGCTGTTTTTTGGCGATCCGATGCAGCAGCAGCGCCATGATCAGAAGCCAAAGAAGCCCGGCGCCGAGCACGGCGAGCGCAACGATATACTGTTTGGTAAAGATCTCGATCGCTGCGGCGATCAGCACCGCGATCGCTCCCTGTGTGATCAATATCCCGCTGTAGTGTTTCATTTCCGTTCCCCGTCCTCTCCGACGTTCTTAGGTTTGCGCAAGGCGGACAGCATGCCGAGTATTGCAAGAAGCATGCACGTCGCCGGCGGCAGCAAGATCAGCAGCACGACCGCCGCCCAAAGGATCCAGGTTCTGCCGGTCAGCTGCCCCAGCCGCTGGATCGCCGAAAGCCCGCCCAGCATGCACGGCATTTTCCACAAAAGCTCCGCGACCCCGGAAAGCGACGCCCCCCATCGGACGCCGAACAGTCCCAGGATCACCGTCGCAAAATAAAACCCGACGCTGAGCAGCGCGTACCAACGTTCGCACCGCCACTGTGAAAACGGCGGAAGCGGACTGAGCCGCACGGCGCCGTTCCGATTCCAAAGATGCGAGAACAGCGTATTCGAGAACGCCGCCGCCATCGCAGGCGTCAGCAGCGCTGTCGCACAGAGGCTCTCCGCGTTCACCAAAAAGAGATCCGTGATCTCCTTCGCCTGCGCGGCAAAATCGACGCCGTACAGGCTCCCCGCAGGCGCATAGCGCTCCAGAAGCGCGCCGTACATCCGGATGACCGACCGATAGGACGCATAGGCGTCGCCGGTGCGGATCAGGTCCCTGAGGCATACGAAGCCGAACATTGCAAGCAAAATCACGAACGATCCGTAGATCACCGTGCGGAAGTTCGACAGCTTCGCCCGCTGCAGCGCGTAAAGCCCCGCGCCGGGCAGCACTGTCAGAAACAGGGAATACAGCGCTTCCTTTGCGTCTCGCGTGACAAGGAATCCCGCGCCGAACGCGAACGCCGCAAGCCCCAAAAGCATCCACGGCGACGTCCGATGCACGGACATCGCGCAAAGCGACGGCACGATCAGCAGGAGCAGCACGGTCAGAAACTGCTTCAGAAGGATCGCAAACAGCGTCTCCTCCGTCTCAAGCGAGCCGAGCCACGCGCCGGACGGTACGAACGCCAAAAGAAGCGTTCCCGCCGCGGCAAGCGTGATCAGCAGCAGCCGACCGTTCGATTCTGTTCTTCCGGAACTTTCCATGTTCTCATTTTACGCGTTTTCCGTCCATCCGTCAAGGAAAACCGTACAGAAACGCCGGGACCTCCGAAATGCGGACAGTCCCGGCGCTGCATTCTTATTTGGCTCTCGTTCTGATCTCTTCGAGGATCTTTTCGACAAACGCGTCGACCGGCATGGCGCCGAGATCGCCGTCCTTTCTCGAACGGACCGCAACGGTGCCGCTTTCCGCTTCCTTGTCGCCGATGACGAGCATGTACGGGATCTTCATCATCTGCGCCTCGCGGATCTTGAAGCCGATCTTTTCGTTCCGGAGGTCGATCTCCGCACGCACGTTCAGCGCGTCGAGCCGGTCCTTCAGCGCCTGCGCGGCGTCGTTTGCGCGATCGGTGATGGTCAGCACCTTCACCTGCACCGGCGCAAGCCAGGTCGGGAACGCGCCCGCAAAGTGCTCCGTGATGACGCCGATGAAGCGCTCGATCGAGCCGAACACGACGCGGTGGATCATGACCGGGCGATGGCGTTCGCCGTCCGCGCCGACATATTCGAGCTCAAAGCGCTCCGGCAGCTGGCTGTCGAGCTGGATCGTGCCGCACTGCCAGGTCCTGCCGAGGCAGTCCTCGATGTGGAAGTCGAGCTTCGGACCGTAGAACGCACCGTCGCCCTCGTTGATGACGAAGGTCTTGCCCATCTCGGTGATCGCTTCCTTCAGCACGTTCTGGTTGTGCTCCCACTCCTCCACGGTGCCGATGTGGCTCTCGGGCATGGTGGACAGCTCCACGGTATAATTGAGCCCGAAGGTCGAATACACCTCGTCGAACAGACGGACGACGTTCTTGATCTCGTCCTTCATCTGTTCCGGGGTCATGAAGATATGCGCGTCGTCCTGGGTGAAGCAGCGCACGCGGAACAGTCCGCGCAAAGCGCCGGAAAGCTCATGACGGTGCACCAGCCCGAGCTCGCCGCAGCGCAGCGGCAGATCGCGGTAGGAATGCGGCTCGTTTGCATAGACGAGCATGCCGCCCGGGCAGTTCATCGGCTTGATCGCAAAATCCTCGTCGTCGATGACCGTGGTGTACATGTTCTCCTTGTAGTGCTCCCAGTGTCCGCTGCGCTCCCAGAGGGTACGGCGCAGAATGATCGGGGTAGAAACCTCGACGTAGCCGTAGCGCTTATGCACCTCGCGCCAGTAGTCGATCAGCGTGTTCCGGAGCTGCATGCCCTTCGGCAGGAAGAACGGGAAGCCCGGACCCTCGTCGAGCAGCATAAAGAGCCCGAGGTCCTTGCCGAGCTTTCTGTGGTCGCGCTTCTTCGCTTCCTCGATGCGGGTGATGTAGGCTTCGAGGTCCGCCTTCTTCTCGAACGCGGTCGCGTAGATGCGCTGCAGCATCTTGTTCTTCTCCGAGCCGCGCCAGTACGCGCCGGCGACGCTCATGAGCTTGATGTTCTTGACCTTGCCGGTACTTGCGACGTGCGGACCTGCGCACAGGTCCACGAACTCGCCCTGGCGGTAGAAGCTGATCGTCTCGCCTTCGGGCAGGTTCTCGATGAGCTCGACCTTGTAGGGCTCGCCCTGCTCCTTCATGAACGCGATCGCCTCTTCACGCGGAAGCTCGAAGCGCTCCAGCCTGAAGTTCTCGCTGACGATGCGGTCCATTTCCTTCTCGATCTTTTTGAAGTCCTCGGTCGTGAAGGGTTCGGGCGCGTCGAAGTCGTAATAGAAGCCGTCCGCGATCGCGGGACCGATGGCAAGCTTCACGTCCGGATACAGGCGCTTCACCGCCTGCGCAAGGATGTGCGAGCCGGTGTGGCGGTACGCCCAGCGTCCGTCCTCGTCCTCCCAGGTCAGAAGCTTCAGCGTGCAGTCCTTTTCGATCGGGCGGAACGCGTCCGCACGTTCGCCGTCGATCTCGCAGCAAAGGGTTGCCTTTTTGAGTCCGTTGCTGATCGCGCCCGCAATGTCGAGCGCGCTCATGCCGTTCTCAAATTCCCGTTTGGAACCGTCGGGAAATGTGATGATCATATCAGTTACCTCCTGTTGAAAATAAAAAAGACGTCCCTTTCGACAAGGGACGCCGGTTCTGCGTGGTTCCACCCTATTTGGTGCTCTGTTCGCTGTAACGGGCGAGCCCGCTTTGATCCTCCGGCGGTCTTCCCGCTGTACTTCGTGCGGCGCTTTCACCGTCCGCCGCTCGCTTTCCGAAGCCGATAAGCGCTACTGCTTCCGGATTCGTCTCAAAGATAGGAACATTATACCACATAAAGTCCGTTTGTCAACCGGAAAATTTACAGATCGGACCGCCCGCGCAAATTGACAGAAAATGCCGATTTTGGTATACTGATTTGTATGAAAAAAAGGAAGAAACGGAAGATTGCAAACCCGCTGCGCTTTGCGGTGGGCGTTGCGCTGATCGCGCTGATTCTCGTGCTCTGCGTCGTGCTGATCGCGGCGATCGCAGGCTGTTTTTCCGCGCCCGCGCCTGCCGTTGAAGCGCCGGAGGAGACGTCCGCGCCGACCGCCGTGCCGACCGCCTCGCCCTCCCCCACGCCGGAACCGAGCTGGGAGGAGCAGCGGCTTTCTTCCATCGAGCATTACGTCCGCGCGTACGGGAACTGTCCGGATGAGGCGGCGATCGAAGCGCGCATGGCGAAGATGGCGATCGATCCCGAACAAAAGATGGTCGCGTTCACGTTTGACGACGGTCCGCGCACCGGCATCACAAGTCAGATCCTTGACGTTTGCGAGCAGTACGGCGTCCGCGTCACCTTCTTCATCAAGGGCGACAACATCGCAAGCCATGAGGAGGATCTGATGCGCATGCTGTCTTTGGGCTGCGAGATCGGCAATCATACCTGGATGCACACGAACATCGAAGAGCTGTCCGCCTCCGAAATGCGAGAGGAGATCGGCAAGGTCAACGACGCGATCCGCGAGCGCTTCGGCTATACGATCCGGCTGTTCCGCCCGCCGTACATCAAATACGGCGACAAGGGCAGCGAGACGCGGAACAGTCTCGTCGCGCTGATGGAGGAATGGAACATGGCGATCATCAACCATACCCGCAGCACGCACGACACCTACGACAGCTACAACGCCGAAAAGATCTACAGCCGCGGCGTGGCGGAAACCGACGAGCTCGGAAAGACCCTTTCCGGTTCCATCATCCTCTGCCACGACAAGCAGCAGAAGACCGCCGACGCCTTCAAGCGGATCGTGCCGGAGCTTCTCGAACGCGGCTATCAGCTTGTGACCGTTTCGGAGCTGCTGCACTATTCCGACGACGGCTTCCACGCGGGCTGGATCTATTCGTCCGCAAAGTGAAAGGAGATCGCCGTGAAGGTTAAAATCACGATCCTCGAAAGCCGCTGCCGCGACGGGCTTTGCTCCGCGGGCGATACCTATCTGGTCGAACAGACCTGTCCCCCCGCTGTGCCACGAGCTTTGGAGCGTGATCTATCCGCAGGTCTTTGCGCTGCAAAACGGCGCTGCGCTCGATCACGGCGACGACCGCGCGGCTTTTTTTGAAGCGTCCTGTCCCGACGGCGGTCGTGTGAAGATCCGCGGCGAGCGCGTCGATTGACGCATCCGAACAGAAAGGGGCTTATGATGCGCAAACGGTTCTTTTCCTTGTTCCTGATCCTTCTGCTGACGGTCTCCCTGCTTCCGTCGGCGCTTGCGGAGGATCCCTCCCCGTCCGACGCCGAGCAGTTCGGCGAAGGCGCGGTCGTTGAGCGCGACGCCATGGGCGAGCCGGTCTCCGTCAACGGCTGTCCGGTCCGCAAGGTCCGCGCCGGTATCAACCTGCGTTCCAACAGATCCGCCTATCAATACAGCATTTATTTCACCGAATATCCGTTCGGGCAGCCCGCTACGCAGTACGACGGCAACCTCGCCGTGATGTCGCTTGCGATGGCGCTGTCCGCAAACCGCGCGATCGATCCCTCCGAGGAGCCGTCCGCGGATTTCGACCCGTCCCTGCATCTGGAAGAATTTCTCACGGACGCCGGATTCTCGCACATCCGCAAGGACGACTATTCCAAGGAGACCAGCATGTACACGATCTCCATGGCGATGGGGTCCCGCATCATGGAGCGCGAGGGTGAGGAGCCCTTCACGCTGATCGCGATCGGCGTCTGCGGCGGCGGCTACAAGAACGAATGGCAGTCCAATATGACGCCCGGCAGCGGGCAGATCCACGAGGGCTTTCTCTCCGCGTCCGAGCTCGTCATCGACCGGCTGGAGGGATACATCCTCACCAACGGCATCGAGGGCAGGGTCAAGGTCTGGATCTCCGGTTTTTCCCGCGCCGCAGCCGTGTCCAACGTAACGGCGGGACTTTTGGTGCGGGACGGCATGTTCCCGAAGGAGGACGTATACGCCTATACGTTCGCGACGCCCGCAGCCGTTCAGAACGCGCCCGAAACCGGATACGAGAACATCTTCAACATCATCAATCCGATGGACCTTGTGCCGCAGGTCATGCCCGCCGACTGGAGCTTCGGGCGGTTCGGACAGGACCTGTTCATTCCCGTGACGGAGTTTTCCTCGCTCGGAGAGATCTTCACCTCCGACCGTGCGGACCGTGCGCGCGAAACGTTCGGGATCGAGGCGAATTACAGCCCGGCGCTGAATCTCAGAATGCGCCTTTTGCTGTCCATGATCCTCGACGTTGCGGAAACGCGCGAGCAGTACAACGCGACCCTGCAGCCCGCAGTGGTCGGCATCATGCAGAACAAGAACGCGTCCAATCTGCTTTCGACCGTCAGAAGCCTGCTGCTGACCGTGCGCGACAACGGCGCCGCGGGCAGAATGAACGTGGATACGCTGGTCAACTATGTCTCCCGCGTGTTCGGCAACGTGCTGACGCGCACGGAGTTTCAGGAAGCCAATCAGAACACCGGCAGCATTGCGTTCCGGCTGTTCAACGAGCACTGCGAGGATGCGTACCTTGCAAACGCCGATCTGATCCGCGCCGGCGCGTTCGAGGAGGACTATGCGTTTACCTATGTGCTGGTAAAGCGTCCGGTGCATGTTTTGCTGACGAGCACATCCGATCCCGATTTCATGATCACGCTGAACGACGACGGCGAGGTCCGTCCCGGCGTCTCTCTCCAACAAAGATATGCGAACGACCCGGCGTATCTCGACACGCTCGCGCGCATGTTTTACATGGAGCGCATCGGCGATACGAGCATCATTGCCGTCCCGCGCGATTCGGATCTCTCCGTCACCTGGGAAGCGCTGCGAACAGGGACCGTACAGGTGCTGCTTGCGGACTGCTCCGTGCACGCGTCGGCACGGTACAGCGGCATGACGTTCGATCCGCTGCATGTCGGCAAGGGCGATACCGGCACGGCGTTCCGCTCAGTGTCCGGCGCGTCCCGTCTGCCGGACAGCTTTGAGCCTGCCGTTTTCGACGCGGCGGATCTCGCTTCGTTTATCGGCATCGCTTCCGTCGGCATCAACTGGCGCGTTGCGCTGATGCTGATCGCAGCGGTCGTCGGGATCCTTACCGCGCTGCTCATCTGGATCCTTCTGCGGCTCCAGCGCACGAGCAAGAAGCCCGGCGTCCCCGTCTGGATCTGCCTCGGCGTGTTCTGCATCGCCATGCTCGAAGCGGAGATGGCGTTCTGGTTCTTCGCGGATCACACAAACCTTCGCATGCTTTGGAAGATCATTCTCGGTGCCGCGCTGCTTGCGATCTTCCTGCTCCGGCATTGGCGGTCGAAGCGCACGCTTCTGATGCTGCCGGGCTTTGTGATGATGCTGTTTGCCGACGTTGTGATGTGCCTGTACGTTCTGCAGGGCGCGATCCTCTTCCTCCTTGCGCACGGTCTGCTCGTCTTTGCCTTCCTGTTCCGTTCCCCGATGCCGCTCAAAATGTGGATCCAATGGTTTACGGTCTCCGCGATCGCGTCCGTGCTGATCGTGTTCGGGCTGAAGGGTCAGATCGGACCGCTTGCGTACGGCGCGGCGCTGTACGTCGACGTGCTCCTTCTGATGAGCTACAGCGCCGGAGGACAGCCTGTCCGCGTCCGGTTTGCCGCGCGGCTGTTCCTGATCTCGGAAGCGATCCTCGGCATCTTCATGATCGGATACAGCGAACCGGTTCTGCATATCCTTTCCGTGCTGATGTTTGACGTTGCGCTTCTGATGATCGCGGTCAGCAAAACGGGCGTCGAGCTGCCGAAGGAGGAGCTGCCCGAAGACAAAGCGGCGCCGAAAGAAGCGCCGACGGGATCCGAAGCGCCCGCCTCCCCCGCGCCGCAGAAAGCGTGACCTCCAAAAAACAAACGAGCAGGTTCCGTTCCTGCTCGTTTTTTTGATCTGTATTATCGCTGTTTTCAGACCCGTTCGACGGACAGCGTGATCGCGTTTCCGTTGAGGTCCCAGTCCTTCGTATAGCCGAATACGCCCTCTTCGATGCGGTCCGCAAGCGTGTCCGCCCTGACGCCGTCCGCGTACGCGTTCAGCACGCGCGCTGCCTCGCCGCCGTTCTGATAGCCGATGCGGATATGGTCGGCGACCTCGAAGCCCGCCTCCTTGCGCATCGTCTGCAGCTTGGACACGAGCTCGCGCATCAAGCCCTCTTCCTTGAGCGCCGGCGTCAGGTTCGTGTCGAGCACGACGGTCACGCCGCCGCCCTGTTCCGAAACGAGCCCTTCCTTTTGCTGTGTGGAAACGAGCACGTCGTCCGGCGAAAGCTCGACCTCCGTACCGTCGACCGTGAAGGTGTAGTTCTGTCCTGCGTGATGCTGCTTGACGATCGCGTCGCCGTTTTCCGCAAGGTGCGCGGAGATCTTGCCGAGAAGCTTTCCGTAGCGCGGTCCTAGGGTCCTTAGCTGCGGCTTGACCTTATAGCTCATCAGCGCGTCGGCGTTCTCGATGAACACGACCTCCTTGACGTTCAGCTCTTCCGCGGCGATCGCCGTCGCGCGTTCCGAAAGCGCTTCGCCCTGCACATACATTCTGGCAAGCGGCTGACGCGTCTTCTGCGCGGCACTGCTTCTGGCGCTTCTGCCGACGGTGACGATGTTCAGGACCTTCGCCATCTCATCCTCAAGCTCCGCGTCGATGAACGAATCGTCCGCCGCGGGGTAATCGTTGAGATGCACCGACATGGGCGCGTTCGCATCGACCGTCCGTACGATGTTCTGATAGATCGCTTCCGTCATGAACGGGCAGAACGGCGCGGTCAGAAGCGTGACCGTCCTGAGCACGGTATACAGCGTCATGTACGCCGCTTCCTTGTCGTCGGTCATCTCGGCGCCCCAGTAGCGGTCGCGGCAGCGGCGGACGTACCAGTTGCTCAGCTCGTCCGCAAAGTCGATGAGCAGTCTGCCCGCCTCGGTGATGCGGAACGCTTCGAGATTGCCGTCGACGCCTTTCACGAGCGTCTGCAGCCGGGACAGGATCCAGCGATCCATCAGGGACAGATTTTCGCGCTTCAGGCTGTGCTTCGTCGGATCAAACCCGTCGATGTCCGCGTACAGCACATAGAATGCGTAGGTGTTCCACAGCGTGCTCATGAACTTGCGCTGATACTCGCTGACCGCCTCGCCGGAGAAGCGCGACGGAAGCCACGGTGCGCTCGCCGTGTAGAAGTACCAGCGGACCGCGTCCGCGCCCTGCTTTTCGAGCACGTCCGCGGGCGCGATGACGTTGCCGATGTGCTTGGACATCTTCTTGCCGTCCTTGTCGCACACGAGACCGAGCACGAGGCAGTTCTCGAACGGCGCCTTGTCAAAGAGGCACGTTGCGACCGCCATCAGCGTATAGAACCAGCCGCGCGTCTGATCGACCGCCTCGGAGATGAACGCGGCGGGATAGCGGCGCTCGAACTCCTCTTTGTTTTCAAAGGGATAGTGCCACTGCGCAAACGGCATGGAACCGCTGTCGAACCAGCAGTCGATGACGACCGGCTCGCGCTTCATGATCTTGCCGCAGACCGGGCATACGACCTCGACCTGGTCGATGTAGGGCTTGTGCAGCTCGATGTTCTCGGGGCAGTTGCGGCTCATCTTTTTGAGCTCTTCACGGCTGCCGATGACATGGACGTGCCCGCAGTCGCACATCCACACGGGCAGTGGCGTGCCCCAGTAACGCTCGCGGGAGATGCCCCAGTCGATGACGTTTTCGAGGAAGTTGCCCATGCGGCCCTCGCCGATCGTTTCGGGGATCCAGTTGACCGACTTGTTGAACGCGATCAGCTTGTCCTTGACCGCGGTCATCTTGATGAACCAGCTTTCGCGGGCGTAATAGATGAGCGGCGTGTCGCAGCGCCAGCAGAACGGATAGCTGTGCTCGAACGGGAGCGCCGCAAAGAGCTTGCCGCTCTCCTTCAAAGCCTCCAGGATCGGCTTGTCCGCGTCCTTCACGAACATGCCGTCCCACGGCGTGCCGCCGCACATATGTCCGGACGTGTTGACAAGCTGCAAAAACGGCAGATCCCAGACCTTGCCGACGCGGTTGTCGTCCTCGCCGAACGCCGGCGCGATATGCACGACGCCGGTGCCGTCGGTCAGCGTGACGTAATCGTCCGCGACCACGCGATAGCCCTTCTTGCCGCGGAAATTCACCGGCAGCTCAAACAGCGGCTCGTATTCGGTGCCGACCAGCGATTCGCCGGAGAACGTCTCGACGATCTCGGCGTTCTCGCCCAGAACGGACGCGACCAACGCTTCCGCCATGATGTAGGTCTTGCCCTCACTGACGACCTTGCAGTACGTCTCGTGCGCGTTGACGCACAGCGCGACGTTCGATGGCAGCGTCCACGGCGTGGTCGTCCACGCAAGGATCGCCGTGCCGCTTCCGTCCTTGAGATAGAAGCGCGCGATCGCGGAGACCTCCTTGACGTCGTGATAGCCCTGCGCGACCTCGTGGCTCGAAAGCGCCGTGCCGCAGCGTGGGCAGTACGGGACGATCTTGTGTCCCTTATAGAGAAGCCCCTTCTCGTGGATCGTTTTCAGCGCCCACCACTCGGACTCGATATAATCGTCCTTGTAGGTGACGTAGGGATTGTCCATATCGCACCAGAAGCCGACGCGATCGCTCATTTCGCGCCACTGGGACTCGTACTTCCAAACGGACTGCTTGCAAGCCGAGATGAACGGCTCGACGCCGTACGCCTCGATCTGTTCCTTGCCGTCCAGACCCAGCTGCTTTTCGACCTCCAGCTCGACCGGAAGCCCGTGGGTATCCCAGCCCGCCTTGCGGAGCACGTCAAACCCCTTCATGGTCTTGTAGCGCGGGATCAGGTCCTTGATGCTTCTTGTCAGAACGTGTCCGATGTGCGGCTTGCCGTTCGCCGTCGGCGGACCGTCAAAGAACGTAAAGGCAGGCGCGCCTTTTCTGAGCTCGACGCTCTGTTCAAAGACGCGGTTCTCCTTCCAGAATGCCAGCGTTTCCTTCTCGCGGGAAACGAAGTCCATGTCCGTACTTACTTTTTTATACATGCTTTCCTCCAAAAATAAAATACTTCGTCCTCAAACGAGGACGAAGCGAAGCTCCGCGGTACCACCTCAGTTGACAGGGCTCCCCCTGTCCGCTCATTGCCCCTTAACGCGGGGATACGGGAAGGGCTACTCTGCCGTCATTTTGTCGAGCCGTGTCATTCTGAGGCGCTGCCGAAGATTCTTTTCGGGATCCTTCGTCGCTTCCCTCCTCAGGATGACAGCTTCCGGCTGCTGCATGCCTGGGTTTCGCCGTTCCACTCCCGGGTGATCTTCACGCTCGTTCCGCCGCCGCCTTGCACCGTACGCGGCTCGCTGTGGGTTTTCCGAAGCGCTACTCGTCCCGATCAACGATTTCCGGACTATTATATCTGAAAGCGATCCGTTTGTAAAGACCCGAAACTGCGCTTTTTGCATGATTTTAACCGGTAAGCATCCGGTCTCTTGCCCTGTGCGGAAAAGTATGATATGCTTTCCGTATCGCAGAGAACCGAAAGGGGTACCGATATGATCTGGAAAATCGCTGTGATCGCAGCAGCCGTTCTCGTATGGCTCTGGCAGCTGTTTCTTGCGCGGCTGTCCATGCGTTCGAAAGACCGTCCGATCCCGGAAAACGTCAGGGACGTTTATGACAGAGAGACCTACCGGAGGCGTCTTCTGTACAGCGTGGAAAAGAACCGCCTCGGCATGGTGAAGGCCACCGCGGGCTTCGCTGTCGATCTCGTATTTCTGGTCTTTAACGTCTACGCCGCCTTTGCAGGGCTGTTTGGCCCCGATCCGTGGCCGCAGATGTTCGGCGTGATGCTGCTGTTTCTGATCGGCTCGCTCGTTTCGATCCCGTTCGACTGGTACGACACGATGCGGATCGAGCAGAAGTACGGCTTCAACCGCACAAAGGCCGGAACATTCGCCGCCGACCGCATCAAGGAGCTTGTGCTGCGATTCGGTCTGCTCCTCGGTCTCGGTTCGATGCTCATGGGACTGCACCAAAGCTTCGGCGACTGGATGATCCTGTTGTTCGCCGCGTTCGCGACGCTGATCCTTCTGTTCTTCACCTTCATTTACCCGCTGTTCACGAAGCTGTTCAACAAATTCAAGCCTTTGGAGGACGGCGAGCTGAAGGAACGACTCACCGCGCTGCTCGAAAAGAACGGATACCGCGTACGCGCGATCCAAGTGATGGACGCCTCGCGCCGCTCGACCAAGGCGAACGCATACTTTGCGGGCTTCGGCAGGATGAAAACGATCGTGCTCTACGACACGCTTCTCGAGATCATGACGACCGACGAGATTGTCGCCGTCTTTGCGCACGAACTCGGTCACGGACTGCACCGGGACACGCTGCGGAATCATATTCTGCTGTTCTTCGAGATGCTGGTCATCGGCGTTCTCGCATGGGGCGTTCTGAAGCTTCCCGCGCTGTTTGCCGCATTTGGATTTCCGGAAATCAACTACGGCTTCGCCCTGATCGTGATCTTCAGCGCAGGCGTTGAGCTGCTGTGGCCGCTGATGGGGCTTGTCAGCAACCGGTTCTCCCGCCGCGCCGAATACCGCGCCGACGCGCATGCGGTTCGAGAGGGCTGCGGCGAAGCGCTGATCTCGGCGCTCAAAAAGCTCGCGCGGCAGAATTACGGCGATCTCTCCCCCTCTCCACTGCTTGTCGCGCTGACCTATTCGCATCCGACGCTCGCGCAGCGCATTGAGGCTATCCATAGGACCGAACGCGACGCCTGATCCGGAACATGCAAAAACGGACCTTCAACACGAAGGTCCGTTGTATATTGCGTTTATCCTTCTTTGATCAGGGTCTCGAGGAACTTGATCGTGGTGATGTTCTTCTTGGTGGAGGGATACATCTTCGCAAGATCGTCCGCCGTGACCTTGCCGGTCGGCTTGTACCAGCTGAACTGCTTGAAATACTTATAATAGTTGCTCGTATCGCTGAACTTGTGTCCGCCGCGGGCGAACATTTCGTTGCGCGCGTAGCCCAAAAGTTTCAGGAGCGTCATCTCTTCGGTCGCCGGAATGTCCCAAAGCTCGTCGTAGCTCAGCGACTCGCTGAGGCTTTTCGCCTTCACAAGACCGTCCTTGTCGAACGGGCTCTTGTCCTTGTTTTCCGGGAAGACCATGCTGCCGCCTTCGAGCGTATAGAGCTTGTAGTCCTTGAGATCGTCCGTGTTTTTTGCGGCGGTGCGGCTTGTCTCAACGGTCAGCTTCACGTCGTCCGCCTTGTAGCCGGTCTCCGACTCCAGATCGTACACATCCGCAACCAGGTATTCCGAGCCGCTCGACAGCGTGATCTTATACACGATGCGGAATACGTTTCCGTGCGCCGTCTGATCGTTTCCGACCGCAAAGCAGTTGTACAGGATCTCGCTGGCGTCGATCTTTGCGCCGTACTTCTGCTCCTTTGCTGCGCGGATCGCCTTGCGGACTTCGGTCTGATCGAAGCCGTACAGCGAATCGATCGCATCTGTATTGCGCGCGGGCGCAGCGGATGTTTCCGGGGTCGTGTCGGGAACGTCGTGATCCGTACCGGAAGGCGTTGCAAGCGCAGACGTTTCCGGCGCCGGCGTTTCGGACGTTTCCGGTGCCGGCGTCTCGGGTACCGGCGTTTCCGGCGCGGCGGTGACCGGCGCTTCGAGCGGAGTCGCCGTGCCGAGATGCGCTTCCATTTCCGCTTCGGTCCACGTCCACTGCGTGTGCATGAGACGGATCCCCGCCGTCATCAGATCCTCCTTGACCGTCGGCAGCGTGCTTGCGGTCTGGATGCGGTAGCCGTTCTCCGTCTTCTGACAGATGACGTCCAGGCTTCTCAGCGCTTTCGCCGCGCGGTTCGTGTTCGGATCGGCGGTCGGGTCGACGCCCGCGTCGCGGAAGAGGCTCTGATAATCAAGCGCGGCGGTGTATGCGCCGTTCTCGCCGCGCGCGGTCCTGACGTAGTTCGAGAACGTGAGATCCTTCGATTCCGCCGCCTGCTCTCCTGCGGCAGCCGCCATCTCGGCTTTGCTCATCGTCCATTTCGTATTGATCAGACGAAGCCCGTTTTTCCGGAGAAGCGCGGTCGGGTCCGTGCCTGCGGTCACCGTTTCCAGCTCAAAGCCGTCGCCCTTCGGCGTCACGCGAAGCGCAAGCCCCTTGATCGCCGCGATCTCGGGATACAGCGCCTTCTCGGTCTCCGTCGGGTTGTGGAGACGTTCCATCGTGATCAGGCGGTCAACGTCCAGCTCCGCCGTGTATCCGTCCGCCCCGTCGCTTTTTACGACCGCGTATTCGGATACGTCGATGCGCTGAAGGCTGCGTCCGGTCAGAAAGTGCGCGCCGATCACGACGGCGCAGATCAGCATGATCAAAGCGGTTCCGAGCCCGCCGATCAGTCTGCGAATCGATGCATTCGACATGCTTCCGTCCCTCCTTTACACGCGCTTGCCGCAATGGATGCAGAACGCGGAGTCGGCGTCGATCGTTTCGCCGCAGTAGATGCAGCGCTTGGTGCCGGGCTCCGCCTGCGGCATTTCCGGCTCTTCGGCTTCCGCCGCTTCCTCCGGCTCCTCGGGTTCTTCCGGCGCTTCCGGTTCACGAACCGGTCTTGCGGGACGGAACGCCGCGTCCTCGTCCTTTTCTGCGGTTTCGGGGAACCTGATCACATGTTCGTCCGGCTCGTCTTCGTCGTCCGCAAAGAGGTCCGGCGTGGGCTCCTCATCCGCATGCCGAAGCGCTTTGCGCTGCTTGCGCTTGATCTCCGGCGACCAGCTTTCATCCGCTTCGTCGGCACGCTCCTCCGGCACGGTCTCCTCTTCAAGAAAATCGTCAAAGAGATCGTCCTCCTCGCTTTCGCGCTTCTTCTTTCCGCCGTCGTCGCGGAACGAGACGATCGCGATCGTCATGATCACGAACGACAGCACGCAGCCGATGCCGAGCACAAGCGCGACAAAGCCCGTGTCACGGAAGAGCTGATAGATCGAGCGTCCGGTAAACGCCGGGTTCAGCCGCATCGCGATCAGCGCAAACAGCCCGTATGCCGCGGACGTCACGCCGAAGGTCGCAAGAATGGTTCGAATGGTTTTCATACGTTTTCTCCTATTTTTCGATCAAAGATTGGATCTCGCGCAGCAGCCGTATGTTGCTGCGCTCCGTCTCCGTCATGCGTCCTAAAAGGTCCGGCACGCGCTCCTCATACCAGTCATATGCGCTGTAGTGTTCAAAAAACTCACGTTCCGTTTTCGGATCAAACGGCACATAATAGCGCGCATAGATCTCCTTTCGCGCGTAGCGCAGAAGGTTCGCAAGCGAATGTCCTTCAACCGCCGTCAGGCTCCAGATCATGTCCTCGTCCAGCAGATCGTAGGTCGGCGACCAGTAGACGCCGTTTGCCATGCGATAGCTTGTCGGGCAGTTCGGAAACAGCACGAACCCGTTCTGGTCAAACGCGCGTTTTCCTTCGACGCGCATGCCGCCGCCCGAAAGCTTCACGGCGTCGGCGCCGCTCGGCAGGTGCCTGCTTTCCGCTTCGCTGCCGCACAGGGAAACGTCCACATACCCGAAGGCGATCTTTCCATCCGTGCGCTGCAGGTCGTATACGTCGACCGTGAACCAGATCGACGAACCGGGAGGCGGCGACGAATTGTCCTCCGGACGGAAGGTCGCGCTGTAGCTTGCACGGTACAGGTTTTTGTGCCGTCCGCCTGTATATACTATAAACGCGACTTGTGTCTTTGTTGTGTCATAACTGTTTCCAAATATCTCCTTACACAACAAATCGCGTTCATTTTGCACCGCTTCGCATACGGAACGCAGATTGTACCCGTTTCCGTTCGCGTCGACGAGCGACGTAAGGTATCCGTCCGGCTCCGGCGTCTCCCGTACCGGCGCAGACGCCGTCGCATTCTGCGCGGTCGGCACAGGGGTCGGCGCGGCGCCTTCCACAAAACCCTTCACCTGCTGTTCCCAGGTCGTCGTCCGGAACGAAATGCCGTAGCGCGCAAGCGTGTCCGTATCCGCCTCAATCGTTACCTGCATATGCTCCTCGTCGATCGGAACAAGGTGCATCTTCGCCGTGCACAGCGCGTAAACCTCCGGATAGTCGGACGCCTTGACGCCGGGGCGGTTCGGGTTCGGAAGTCTGAGATCGTTCAGGATCGCGTCGACGTCCAGCAGCACCGCGGGATTTCCGCCCGCATCCGTACCGACGTTCACATAGTCCCTTAGGTCGACCACGGTCCGATGCCCGCGAAGGATCGAAACGACGGCGATCAGCAGAGACAAGCCCAGCACGACCCCCGAAAGGATCCATGCAAGGCGTCTGTTCCGCGTGTTTCGTTCCCCTTGTTCCTTTTTCATATAGTTTAGTATAGCACACTTCTTCCGCCTTGCAAAGAGCTTCACGCCCTCTTTATACGGAATACCGCGTTTCGGACCGTTTGGTTGCAGGTTCCTTTGTTTCGCTCCCTTTACGGAAAAAGCCCCGCGTCGGCGGGGCTTCGAAAAAAACGGTCATCCGTGCAGCTTCTGGAACGCTTCAAGCTCGCGGTTGAGCTTTTTCGCTTCGGCAGTCTCCTTGAGCCACATGAACAGATGCACCAGAACGAATATGGCAAGCACGCTTCCGGCGATCGCAAGAACGACCTCGACCCGGCTTGTATCGATCACATCGCTTGTGAACGCAATGAACAGGATCACGCTTTCGATGAGTACAAGCATCAGCGCTTTACGTACAAGCAGCGCTTTCGGCGAAAGCTCTCGCTTCGACCACGTCACAAGCGTCGGCAGCATGCACAGCGCCGCGTATACGATCGGCTCGAGCATGTCTTTGTAGCCAAGTTGCGCTTTCGGATCGAACGCGGAACCGATCAGCACGATCGCGACCGTAATCAGCGTGGAAAGCAAAAAGAACAGGATCAGCTTATTGACAAGAAACCGTTTGAAATCCATTGCTCATTCTCCCTTCAGCGCGGCTTTCAGCGCTTTCACATAGTTTCTCGAGATGATGATTTTCTCACCGGAGTGCAGCACCGCGGTGAACCGTCCGTTAAAGGCGGGCTGGATCGACTTGATCTTCATCAGGTTGACGAGCATCGGCTTTGAGATCCGCAGGAAATGCTTGGGCTTCAGCAGTTCCTCCAGCTCATAGATGCGATGCGCGGTCTCATAGACCCGGTCGCGCGTATAGAGGAAGGTCTTCCCGTCGACGGATTCTATATAGCAGACGTCCGTAACCGGGATCTCGTACTGCTTTGCGTCCGACGTTCCTGTGAGGCTGCCGGAGCGGGATTTCACAAAGGACGCGATCTCCCGCACCTCGTCCGTAACCGCGCGGCAGCGGATCAAAACAAGCTCTTCTATCTCCTTTTCGACCTGTTCGATGCGTACGTTCATGTACGTTTCAGGGGTCAATACGTGTCGTTAACCGTAAAGACGCCCTCCCCTTTCAGATAGCAGTCAAAGAATGCCAGCACAAGCGAATTGACAATCGTCAGCGTCTCCTTCGTATCGCGCTCGCCGCTGCCGAGCATATTCCCGAGGAGCGGGGACAGCAGAGGCAGATCGGTGAAGTCCATGTGCTTCGTATCGCGGACCGTGGTCTGAAATCCGGTCGAGGCGTTTTTGAGCAGTTCCACGTTCGGATGGATCCCGCCCTGCGCGGCATATTCTTTCATATCATTATACGAGTCCCAGTTGTCAAATGCAAGCACCGGAACGATATACGCTTCTTCGCAGACGGTCAGTTCCCCGTTTACGATATCGGTATACTCCCCGAGCATCGTACCGTCGAGATCGATGACGGCGGAAACATCGTCCCGCTCGCGTCCGAGCGCAACCGCGGTCGCGCCGCCCATGGAATGCCCCATGAGACCGATCCTGCCGATATCGATCATGCTCAGCACGGAAAGGATCTCGCCGCTGTCGCGATCGGATAAAAACCAACCTTCATCCGTCTTGCCCGCAGCTGCCGCCGCTTTGATGGCATCGACCGCACAGTTCACGTCCGCAGTGCGCAGCGACATCCATTCGGTGTACAGCGCATACAGCTTCTCATTGCTCATCTCGTTATTCAGATTCATCGCGGTGTTCAAAAAGTCCATATCGACGATCACCGTTTTGCCGTCCGTATCCTTTGTGAAGAACGCGTGATGCGGGTGATCGAGCGCCGCGACGACGTAACCGTTGCTTGCAAGCTCCATATAGGTGGAGGTGTTGCTTTGGTAGTAGCCGAACGCGCCGTGGGAGAATACGATCAGCGGGAAGCGCTCCGTGCTTCCGTCCTCCACCCCGGGATAATAGAAATGCACCGGTACTTCTCGGCTCGAACCGTCAGTCTCAAAGGAATCGGTCCTTGTATTGTCGATGAGGATCGCCGAGGTCTCCTTTACGTCGTATCTGCCGCTCGTCGGCAGTCCGTTGTAACCCGTGAAGACAAACGCCGGAACAAGAGCAAAGCCGATCAGCAGAAAGCTCAGAACGCAGGAAACGATCGCTTTCGACTTGCGCACTGCGCCTTCTTCCTTTTTGCGTTTGATCAGGATCGCAAGCGCGACGATGAACGCCAGCACCGCAAGCGTGACGAGAACGCCCGTAAGACGCCACTTCTGCCCGAACGGAAGCAAGATCGCAGCGATCGCGATCACGATCTCCGCAATTCGCACGAACAGACGGTTCTTCCGCCAGGCCTTCTTTTCCGTCGTTCTTACACAAGTCATGATGACAAGCACGATCTCAAGCGCAGCCATCAGAAGAAACAGAACCAGACCCATACTCATAATTGTTACCTCATTTCTTTGATTCGGCTGCATTGTAACCGCTCCCGTTTCACTTTGCAATACTTCGGAAGGCAAGATGCATAATCGTGCGACAAGATGCACAAAACCACCCCGAAGGGCGGTTCCGGCTGTCAATAAAGGGGTCAGAACGCGAAGTTGCCGTCGACAAAGACCGGGATCTCGCGGCCGTCGTGCGTATAGCCCGTGACCTTGAGATCGGCGGTGCCGACCATGAAATCGACATGCGTGATCGAATCGTTGAGCCCGGCGGCGATCAGCTCTTCCTTGCTCATGTTCGCGCCGCCCTCGACGTTACTGGCATACGCCTTTCCGAACGCAAAATGGCATGCGGCGTTCTCATCGAACAGGGTCTCGTAATAGAGCGTCTTTGAATTGCTGATCGGGGAATCGTACGGTACGAGCGCGACCTCGCCGAAGTACGAAGCGCCCTCGTCGACACTGATCGCGGCTTTCAGGATCTCCTCGCCCTTCGTTGCCTCCGCCTTGATGATCTTGCCGTCCTTCATGGTGAAGCGGATGTTCTCGATGACATTGCCGTCGCGGCACAGCGGCAGCGACGCGCACACGACGCCGTTGATGCCGGTCTTTTTGTTCGCGGTGAAGCATTCCTCGGTCGGGATGTTCGGCATGTAGTCCTGTCCCGAAGCCGTCCGGTCGCCGCCCGCTTCCCAGACGTGCGTGTCGGCAAGCTCGACCCAAAGGTCCGTGCCGAGCGCGTTCTCATAATGCAGCTTTTCAAAATGATACCCGTTCAGGATCTGCACATGCCTGCGGAGGGTTTCCGCATGCTTTCTCCACGCCTCGACCGCCGAGCCGTCGCCCTTGACGCGGCACGCCATGAAGATCTTGTCCCACAGTGCGTTCACCGCGTCCGCTTCGCTCATATCCGGGAAGACCTTCTTTGCCCACTTGGGACTCGAAAGCGCGCCGATGCCCCAGGGGAAGACGTTCTGATCCTGAAACCGGCGATACGCTTTGAGCTTTTCGCCCGACGCCTTATGCGAACGCAGGATGCGGCCGCTGTCCACGCCCAAAAGGTTCTCGGGATCGTCCGAGATCAGATGCAGAAACGCCGCGCCTTCCTTGGCGTAGTGCGTATAAAGGTCCGCGCGGAACTGCGGGAACTCGTCGAACACCGCGTCGTCGGCGTACAGATACTTCGCGCGGGTCATGTGATCGTCGTTCCACATCATCACGACCTCGCGGCAGCCGTTCTCATACGCGACGTCCGCGCACATCCTGGCAAACGGCGCATGATCGACCGGCGCAAACAGCAGCAGCGTCTGCCCCTTCTGAATGTTGACGCCGACCTCGACCAGCAGCTTTGCATACTCTTTCAGCTTGTTTTCCATCCTTGTTTCCTTTCTTACAACATATTCAGTGTGCCGACGCCGCCATCGAAACGACGACGAACAGCAAAATACCCGACATCAGAAGCGTCTGCAGAAGATCGCGCTTTTTGGCATACTCGCTTTCCGGAAGCGGCGCGTTTGAAAGCGCGTCGATCGCCGCAAGCGCCGTTGCATAGACGAGCCGCTGGCTCCGCCCGATGCGCATCGGCGAAAAGCCCTTCTGTTCTCTGAGGTACGCCGAAAGCTCCGCGATCAGCGCCGCCGTCTCCTTTTCGGGCACGTCCAGTCCCGCCAGAAACGCCAGCAGCGGCAGATCGAGCATTTCGCGGTTCTTTTCGCCCGCGTCCCGCACCGCATCGTAAAGCCGCTCGGTTTTCAGCGCAAGCTCATCGGCGGGCTGATCCGAAAACGCGATCGCAAAGCTTGCCATCTGCGACATGTTATTCCGTCCGAACCGTCCGGAAAGCAGATCCGTCGCCGTATCGGCACGGGTGAACAGCGTTTCCCGGTCTGCGCCGTACATGGCGAACAGCACGGCGTACATTACGTCCTCGCCGCCGGTCAAGATGCGCTGCGCATGCCGCATTTCGAGATAGTGCGCATAGGCGTCCTTTGCCACGGTCTCGGCGCGGTCATGGCTCTTCGCCATCAGAAACGCCGCCGGGCACAGATAGTCTGTCGGGGCAAAGCCCGCCTGCTTGAGCTTGCGGCGGTTGTCCTTGGCGTAGTTCAGCCGCTGCGCGCCGTCCGCATGCTCGCCGATCTTGATCGCCGCCGGCGCCATTCCGAGCCCCCGGAACGCCGAAAAGATGCCCGTGTTTTTCTTCAGAATCTTCTTACCGCGGCGGATCGAAGCAAGGTCCGCGTCACGGTCGTCGATTCCCAAAAGCAATGCGCACAGGCAGTGCACCTGCGGCGTGGACATCCGAAACGCGTGCTCGATCCTGCGTCTGTTTTCGATAAACTGCTCCGTGCGGCGTAACGCTGCGCTCTGCATACTCTGACCTCCATACTTCTCTATGATGTATTATGCCACAAACCGCGCCGTTTGAAAAGAGGCTTTTTGAGACCGCCGAAAAGTGCGGCAGCCCGATTCGCATATGTATGCGAGACGATACGAATCCGACCGCGCCGGGACTTTGTTTGTCGAAAACACCATTCGACCGGTTTTGCGTGCTATGCTCCCGGAAAAATCGATCCGGAGGCGATCCTTATGACCAAAACCCGTATGTTTCAGGCGCTGTGGCTTTTGCTGCTCTCCCTTGTCTGCGTGCTGATGTTCTACTACCGCAGGGAGTCTACGAAGTCTCCGCAGGAGCGGTTTTTCGGCGAGGACGCCGTTGTCGCCGCCACGAGCGAAGAGCAGACGCCGCTGCCGCTGCCGACCGATTCGCCGACGCCGGAACCGACCGTGTACGAGATCACGGAGGTCTTTATTCCCCTGCTCTACACGCCCTCGCCCGTACCGCCCACACTGCCGCCGACGCCGACGCCGACTTCTGCGCCCGCGTTCGTTGCGACCGACGCTCCGAAGTCCGAACCGTTTTCGCTGATCTGGTTTTCGGATACGCAGTATTACGCCTACAAGCGTCCGGATATCTTCCTGTCCATGGCGGAATGGGCGACAGGCATCCGCGCCGAATACAACGCCGCCGCGGTCGTCTGCACCGGCGATATCGTCGACAACCGCAATTATACGCGTCACTGGACGAACGCGGAAGCGGCGATCGACAAGATCACGGAATCCATGCCGTTTTACTGCATTGCCGGCAACCACGACGTCGGCGCGGACAAGGTCGAATATGAGACCTATCTTTCCTATGATTTCTGCACCGCGCCGGAAAGCATGGAGTTTTCCGAAGACCGTCACTGCTGGGTGCTGCCGCTCTATGAACAGGGGATCCTGCTCTGCGGGATCGGCTGGCAAAACGACGACGCCTATGCCGACTGGCTGAACGAACGCATCCATGCGTACGTTGACCTGCCCGCCGTACTGCTCGTGCATAGTTTCTTAAACGACGACGGCTCGCTCTCCACCAACGGCAGACGCGTGGAGAAGGCGATCCTGCGCAAGTCCCCCACCGTACGGCTCGTGCTGTGCGGACACAACGACGGATCCGCGCGCTGGTCCCGCACCTACGGCGACGGACACGTCGTCAACGCCATGATGTACAACTTCCAGGACGACAAGAAGTACGGGCTCGGCTACGCGCGCATCCTGATGTTTAACCCGAACACGCGCAACATTGCGGTCACGACCTATTCCCCGTATCTCAACGACTACAACTATTACCGTAAGGCGGAAAAGGATACGTTCACCCTCTATAACGCGTGGTAAAGCGATCAGCACCGTACCTGCCTCCCTCGTATAAGGGAGGTTTTTTCGTTTCTTAACCGGCATTTTACAATTCTTCCGCATTATTCCTGTATCATAAAAGAAAACACGCAACCCCGTCCGAAAATCCTCCCTCTTTTTGGGTGTAAGGACTTACGAAAAGGTTGGAGCTTATGAATCAGGATTATTTCGACAAAGTCTACGAAAAGACCTACCGTCCGCTGCTGCGCTACGCGATCGTGCACCTAAACGACCCGCTCGACGCCGAGGACGCGCTGCAGAACGTGTTCGTCGACTTCTATCGGCGCATCGAAGCGTGCGGACACGCGGACATTCTCGCTCCGCAGCTGTTCCTGTTGAAAATGCTGAAGCGCGAGATCATCCGAAACTACGCCGAGCGCAGCGCGCACGAGACCTCCCCGCTCGAGGAGAACGTCGCCGCCGATCCGCTCTCCTTCGAGGACGCGGTCGAAACGCGCGTGATGGCGGGACAGGTCATGGACGCCGCAAAAGCGCTCTCCCCCGACACCTACCGCGTCTTTGTGCTGTACTACGGCTTTGAGCTGTCCGTTGCCGAGATTGCCAAGGAGATGCACCTCGGCACGGAAGCCGTCAAAAGCCGCCTGCATCGCGGCAGAAACGCTGTTCGGCGTCTGCTTGCAAAATCAAACGATCATTGAGGATACGACTATGAGTGAAAAAGCATTTTTCCATAACGCGCTCGAAAGCGATCTTTTGAGCGGCAGAAAACAGAAGCGCAGGCTGGACGCCGCGCTCGGCAGAACACAACGGAACGCGTCCGAACGGGTACGGACGAACACGCAGAGCACAGGCGGCATGCCGCGCTGGGTCTACATCCCAGCGGTCGCCGTTCTGCTCGTGCTGACCGTCGCGCTCGGCGCCGTCGTCATTTCGCGCGGACTGCGGAACGAACAGCACCAGGCGGAACAGCCGGTCGTCTCCGAAAAGCAGGTTCTGCTTTCGGAAAGCGCCGAAATCAAGCTGCTGCCTGAGCTCGATCCGGAGCACCGGTTTGATCAGACGCGGATCAACGCTCTCGGTCTGCCTGCCTATGACGAAGCGGAATGGAGCTGGCTGCGCGAAGCGACGGCAGCAGTAACCGATCTTTCCGCAACCGCCGATTCGATCCGCTGGACGGTCGAGCTGCGCGTTCCGAAAGACGAATGGACCGACAATCCGTTTGATACGCTCGTCGAGGTCACGCGCGGCATGCCGCTGTGCTTCTTCCATGCCGATTCCGGGCTGGACACGCCGGACGAAGGCGCACAGCTCGTCGAATTTGCGTCCCCGGGCGAGATCACCTTTTCGGAGACCGCCGACGAATGGATCGCGTACATTCCGGAGATCTGCGCCATGCCGCAGACCTACGACCTGTTCCCCGCCGTGCTCCCGCCCAATGGCGAAGTGAAGATCACCAACACGCTGCTGCTTCTGGATCGCAGCGTCCTGAGCGTCACGACAGAATATTTGGACTTTTCGGAGGACGGCACGGGCGAAACCGTCGAATACCCGGCTGCGCTGCTCGGTACGGTGGAGCACACATTCGTTTTCGATGCGGAAGCGCTTTTGGACCTTGCCGATCCGATCCACATCGACGTGCCGCTCTCGGGCGAATACATCCTTTCGATCCACGAAGGGAACGGCTTCCATAACGAGCGCGTCAGTCTTGACGGCGTGACGCTTGACGCCGAAATCCACTACACCGTAGAGGGCGTTTGTGTGATTCTCTCGATCAAGGATCCGGGCGCGCTTTCGGAGGTCGAGCAGGAATCGCTGTACATCGCGCTTGTCGGCGGTCCCGGCGGCACGGGCGACGTGCCGTGGGCGAACGCGCAGGACGCCGATTTCTCCTACCGGGTATACTGCCTGTCCCGCACGTTCTGGGGCTCCGCGCGATTCGGCAGATATCTGATCGCAATCGAGCCGAAGGATTACGCGGCGGCAAAGGAGATACAGTTCTTCGTCAACGCGTCCTATGCAACCGGCGAAGCGGACGGCGAACCGCGCGAGGACTGGTCGTGGAACAGCGCAGAAGGCGCGCTTCCGGCTCTGACGATGGATTGCAGGCAGCTCCCCGCGATCACGATCCCGCTGCCGGAGGTCGAGGTGACGACGGCGGTACAGCAGACGCCGGAACCCAACGTCTGTGTATTGACGGTTCCCGATCCCGTTTCCTGCTCGGCAGCGCTGACCGAACAGCTAAACAAGGCAGATGCGCAAACGCGTCTAATGATCTCGATCGGTTCCATCGCATTCGGAAACGCGCTCGAATCCGCGTTCCGGTATCAGGGAAAATCGCTGCCCGAATGGCGGGATCAGCCGGCGCTTGCGTCGCGCTCGGAGGAATATGAGATCTGGTATCACACGATATACCCCGGGATCGACGAGCAGAACCGCGACACGCCCGGCTGGGAAAAGCACGATCCGAACGAATTGTTTGATTCTTATTGGAAAGAGCGGCACACCGAAGCGGAGATCACGGCATACGAGCAGGCAAACGAAGCGTATTTGACTGTGCGAAACGCCTATTCCGAATGGCGCGACGGCGAAAGCGGAAAAGAAGCGCTTCGAAGACTTTGGCAGCAGGAATGCGACCGGCTGAACAGTCTCGGTCTTTCGCTGATGCTGACGAAGATTTCCGACACGCAGTACCGGCTGGACGGCACGGCGACGGTCGAGCGTCTGCGCTCCTTCCCCGCAAAGGACGGCTATCAGTATTGGATCTCGCTTCAAAACGACGACAGCCCGATCGACGAATGATCGGCGACAGAAAACCCCGCCGTTTGCGCGGCGGGGTTTAATCTTTTTATGATTCCTTTATCCGCTCGACCATGCCGCCCGGCGCGGATTGAGAAAACAAAAGGGAAAGCGGGAAGGTAAGACCTTCCCCTACGGTTCCGTTTGTTCCGTAGGGGCGGATCGTATCCGCCCGCCGAGATCAGATTTCAGTATAAAAACAATCCTGTTCCCAATGCGCGGGATTGTTTTCGATATATGTCCATATACGCCGCCAATCTTCTTCGTCGCGGACGATATGGTCATAAAACGATTTTTGCCAAATGCTCTTGCCGAGTTCCTTTGATATCCGACGCTTCGTCTGACCGATTATATCGGAAACGGATCGTCCGGACGTTTCGCAAATTCTCAACAGAATATGGATATGGTTCGGCATGATGACATAATGATCCAATACCGTTTTGGGATACCGCACAGGAATATCCGATATCGCCCGATCGACGATCTTCCCTTTCTCTGATAGGAACGGGCGGATACGATCCACTTCGCTTCGCTTCGTTGCAGAGGTGCCGTTACGCGTTAAATCGCGCATCGCCATCGCCCCTACGGGTTGGAATGCATCCATCCTCGAACGGATCGCTGTCTCCGCATCGGCACTCCAAAACAAAGGCGCTCTGTCGTGCGTGCATATTGTGATAAAATATGCACCGCATGCATGATAATCAAAGGTCTTCAGCCGGTTCTGTTTGCGCTTCGGATGCTCCATGTTCCTCCCTTTATTGATGAAACCCCGCCGTTTGCACGGCGGGGTTTTTGCGTTGATATGGATTACATATCGTTGAGCTTCTTGTAGTAATCGATCTTCTCGTTCGCCTCGTTCTCGGCGCGGGTGAAGAGCTCCTCTGCGACGTCCGGGAACTGCTTGGTCAGTGCGGCGTAACGCGCTTCGCCCATGATGAACTCGCGGTAGCTCGCCTTCGGATCCTTGGAATCCAGTTGGAACGGGTTCTTGCCTTCGAGCGCGAGATCCGGGTTGTACCGATACATCGGCCAGTAACCGGCTTCGACCGCTTTCTTCTCTTCTTCCTGGCTGTGTCCCATGTTGATGCCGTGGTTGATGCAGGGCGCGTACGCGATGATCAGGGACGGTCCCTTGTACGCTTCCGCCTCGTTGACGGCCTTCAGGAGCTGGTTCGGGTCGGCGCCCATGCAGACCTTGGCAACGTAGACATAGCCGTAGGACATTGCCATCAGACCGAGGTCTTTCTTCTTGGTGCGCTTGCCGGCTGCCGCGAACTTCGCGATCGGGCCGGTCGGCGTCGCCTTACTGGACTGACCACCGGTGTTACTGTACACCTCGGTGTCCACGACGAGCACGTTGACGTCCTCATCCTGTGCAAGCACATGGTCGAGTCCGCCGTAGCCGATGTCGTACGCCCAGCCGTCGCCGCCGAATACCCAGATGGACGGCTTCACGAGCTGATCCTTCTGCGCAAGCACTTCACGCGCGAGCGTGCAGGCTTCGCATTCGCAGCCCTTCGTGGCGGTCGGATGCGCTTCGATCAGAGCAACGAGCTTGTCGCCCGCTTCGCGGGAGCCCTGCGCGTCGTTCATCTTTTCAAGCCATTCCTTGCCTGCCGCCGCGATCTCTTCGTCGAGATACGGGACTTCGATCATCTTCTTGACGGTGTCCGCAAGGCGCGCACGGCGCTGCTTCGACGCGATGTTCATGCCGTAGCCGAACTCCGCGTTGTCCTCAAACAGCGAGTTCGCCCATGCCGGACCCTGACCCTTGTCGTTCTTGCAGTACGGCGCCGTCGGCGCGGAACCGCCGTAGATGGAGGTACAGCCGGTCGCGTTCGCAATGATCATGCGATCGCCGAACAGCTGGGTAAGGAGCTTGATGTACGGGGTCTCGCCGCAGCCTGCGCATGCGCCCGAGAATTCGAACAGCGGACGGAGGAACTGGCTGCCCTTGACCGTCTTGCGGTTGACATTCAGCTGCTTGTCGGGCAGGTTGATCGCATACTCCCAGTTCTTCTCTTCCTTGGCAACGCTCTTCTCGAGCGGCTCGAACGTCAGCGCCTTGACCTTTGCCGGGCAGACGTCGATGCAGTTGCCGCAGCCGGTGCAATCCAACGGGCTGATCTGCATGCGGTAGGTCATGCCGGGCATGTCCTTACCGGCGGGCTTCGTCACAAAGCCCTCGGGCTTATTGGCCTCTTCCTGTTCGTTCAGAACGAACGGACGGATGCAGGCGTGCGGGCAGACCAGCGAGCAGCGTCCGCACTGGATGCAGTTTTCGGGGATCCATGCGGGGACGTCGACCGCGATGCCGCGCTTCTCATAGCGGGTCGTGCCGGTCGGGACCGTGCCGTCCGGAGTCATCTTGGAAACCGGCAGATCGTCGCCCTTCTGCTCGAGGATCGGCTTGATGAACTCGAGGAAGTACGGATCGTCCGTGACCGCGATGGGCTTTGCGCCTTCGGTCGTGGTCGCCCAGGATTCCGGATAGTGGATCTCTTCGACCGCGTCCATGCCGGCGTCGATCGCGGCGTAGTTCTTCGCGACGACCGCGTCGCCCTTCTTGGCGTAGGACTTCTTGGCGGCTGCCTTCATGTATTCAAGCGCTTCCTCCGCCGGAATGACCTTCGCGAGCTTGAAGAACGCAGACTGCATGATGGTGTTGATGCGGCCGCCCATGCCGACTTCGCGCGCGAGCTTGATCGCGTCGATGTTGTAGAACTTGAGATGGTTCTTTGCGATCGCGTTCTTCATGGACGCGGGCAGCTCCTTCTCCATCTCCTCAAGGGTCCACGGCGAGTTCAGAAGGAACGTGCCGCCTTCCTTGATGCCCTCTGCCACCGCGTAGCGGGTGACGTAGGACGGGTTGTGGCATGCCGCAAAGTCCGCCTGGTCGATGAGGTACGGGCTCTGGATCGGCGTCTTGCCGAAGCGCAGGTGGGATACCGTGAAGCCGCCGGACTTCTTGGAGTCGTAGGCGAAGTAGCCCTGTGCGTACATGTCGGTGTGGTCGCCGATGATCTTGATGCTGTTCTTGTTCGCGCCGACCGTACCGTCGGAGCCGAGACCGAAGAACTTGCACGCGATCGTGCCTTCCGGCGCGGCGTTCACGAGCGGACCCATCTCAAGGCTCGTAAAGCTCACGTCGTCGACGATGCCGACCGTGAAGTGATTCTTGGGCTCGTCCGCGTCAAGGTTGTCATAGACCGCCTTGACCATGGTGGGCGTGAACTCCTTGCTGCCGAGACCGTAGCGTCCGCCGACGACCTTGATGCCGCAGCGTCCCGCTTCACGGAGCGCAGTCATGACGTCCTCATACAGCGGTTCGCCAAGGGAGCCGGGCTCCTTCGTGCGGTCGAGGACCGCGATCTTCTTGCAGGTTGCCGGGATCGCTTCGAGGAACTTGTCCGCCGCGAACGGACGATACAGACGGACCTTGATGAGACCGAGCTTCTCGCCCTTGCCGTTCAGGTAGTTGATGGTTTCTTCCGCAACGTCTGCGCCGGAGCCCATGACGATGACGACCTTCTCCGCGTCGGGTGCGCCGACGTAGTCGAACAGATGATAGTGACGACCGGTGATCTTGCCGACTTCGTCCATGTAATGCTCGACGATCTCGGGGATCTTGGTGTAGTAGTTGTTCGCCGCTTCACGATTCTGGAAGTAGATGTCCGGGTTCTGCGCCGTACCGCCGAGGTGCGGGTGATCCGGGTTCATCGCACGCGCACGGAACGCCGCGACCGCGTCGCGATCGAGGAGCTTATCCATGTCGGCATAGTCGATCATCTCGATCTTCTGGACTTCATGGGACGTACGGAAGCCGTCGAAGAAGTGGCAGAACGGGATGGACGACTTGATCGCGGAAAGATGCGCAACCAGCGCGAGGTCCATAACCTCCTGAACGGAAGCGGACGCGAGGAACGCGAAGCCCGTCTGACGGCATGCCATCACGTCGCTGTGATCGCCGAAGATGGAGAGCGCGTGTGCCGCGAGCGCACGGGCGGATACATGGAACACGCCGGGAAGCAGCTCGCCGCTGATCTTGTACATGTTGGGGATCATCAAAAGAAGACCCTGCGACGCCGTAAAGGTCGTCGTGAGCGCGCCGGCCTTCAAAGAGCCGTGCACTGCGCCTGCCGCGCCCGCTTCGGACTGCATTTCCGCGATGCGGACCTTCTGTCCGAACAGGTTCAGGCGGCCGTTAGCTGCCCACTCGTCTGCGACTTCCGCCATCGGAGAGGACGGCGTGATCGGATAAATTGCGGCAACGTCGGAAAATGCGTACGCTACATGCGCAGCAGCGGTATTGCCGTCGATCGTCATGGTTTTTGCCATTCTGTTTCCTCCTGTAATTTTTGGGGTTTCCCCCTTTTTTTCCAATTTGTATTATAGCAAACATCCGTGCGGACTGTCAACGCCTTCCGACCCAAAATTGCGGTCAGCCGTGCGGAAAGTTTTTTATTGCCAAGGAAAAGGAAAGCCGCTATAATATACGGTATGAATACGTTTACGCAATTTCTTTGGGAACATGTGGCTACCTACTCGGTCATGGCGGCGATCGGCATCCTTGCCGTGTTCGGCGTCGCGCTTTTGCTGTGCGTCCGCCGCGAACAGAACTGGGTGCGGCAGCTCTTTTTGATGATCGCTTCGCTGATCGGGCTTCTGGGCGGCGCAAAGCTGTTCGGCGCGATCTCCTACGCGACGTATCTGTATACGCGCGGAGAAACGATCTCGTTCATCGAGTGCTTTACACAATCCGGCATCGTCTTTTACGGTGGGCTTTTGGGTTATTTTCTGACCTTCTGGATCCTCTCGAAATTCTTCCTCCCGAGAAAACGCCTCGGGCGCGACATCGTTGCGGTCACCACGCCGCTGTTCCACGCGATCGCACGTATCGGCTGCTACCTCGGACGCGACTACAACGATTTCGGCGAGATCGTCTGGCACCCGTGCTGCTACGGGATCCGGCTTCCGGACAGCGCGTTCTGCTCGCACTTCTGGGACAACCGGCTGCCGGTGCAGCTCTTTGAATCGGCGTTCAATTTCCTGCTGTTCACGGTGCTTCTGATCCTGTTCCTGCGCGAGAAAAAGGACGAACGCCGCGGCCGCATGGTGTATCTCTACCTCATCCCCTACGCGATCTTCCGCTTCGTCATCGAGTTTTTCCGCGGCGACGCGGTGCGCGGCGGCTTCGGTCCGCTGTCGTTCTCGCAGGTCGTAAGCATTCTGATCCTCGTTTGGATCGCCGTGTTCCTGCTCCTGCGGAAAACCGGATTGATTCGACCGCTGCCGATCGATCCCTATGACCCCGGCGTCGACCTCTACCGGCTCGGCAAACAGCCCGTCCGGGAGCCGATCGTCTTTTATGATGGCGACAATGTCGAAGAAAAAGAAGATTCTTCGCCGAAAGATGCGTAATAGCGCTTTTGGGTTTCAGGAAGAACGCGGAGGAACATATGAATAACGATGTACTCGCCTATCTGAATGAAACGTATCA
>JAEEGJ010004617.1_pt1 | contig 45924 bp, 41 predicted proteins | sample 8958761 | NCBI WGS metagenome assembly JAEEGJ01 (sample SAMN16246546, study PRJNA631951) | gut metagenome | biome: gut microbiome; feature: rumen; material: RS-attached | host: Bos | place: Iran: Karaj | collected 2018-10
TAGATACTCAGTTCATCCAGCACTCTGATCAAGCGCTTGTCGAAACGCTTGTCGGTACGGATACCCTCAGAGAATGGCACATAGACAACCTCATTGTTGCGGATGCCAATCATCACGTTGCGCTGGCCCTGCAAGATGGCCTCGATAGCACCCACACCAGTACAGCTGGCGAGGATACGGTCGCGGGCAGAAGGACTTCCGCCGCGCTGCAGATGTCCCAGTATGGAGACGCGCACATCGAACTCCGGGAATTCCTTCTTCACACGGTCGGCATAGTAAAGGGCACCGCACTTCGGGCTTTCCGACACAATGACGATACAAGACTTCTTGGACTTACGGATACCGCGACCCATAAAGGCAGCCAGCTGGTCAACGTCTGTGGCCTCTTCAGGCACGATGGCGGCCTCGGCACCACAGGCGATGGCACAGTTCTGAGCCAGGAAACCAGCATCACGGCCCATCACCTCAACAAAGAAGATGCGCTCATGGGAGTTGGCAGTATCGCGGATACGGTCCACACACTCCATGATGGTGTTCATCGTCGTGTCGTAACCGATAGTGGCGTCAGTGCCGTAAAGGTCGTTGTCGATGGTGCCAGGCAGGCCGATGACGGGGAAGTCGAACTCCACACCGAAGTTCCAGGCGCCAGTCAGCGAACCGTTACCACCAATCACGATCAAAGCGTCGATGCCATGCTGCTGACAGGTCTCATAGGCCTTCTGCCTACCCTCAGGCGTCATGAACTCCTTGCTCCGGGCGGTCTTCAGAATGGTTCCGCCGCGGGTGATGATACCACTGACGTTCTCTGTGGTGAAATCCTTGATCTCACCCTTGATAAGGCCATCGAATCCTCTATAGACACCCTTGATGTTGAAACAGTTGTAGATACCTGCACGCGTCACGGCACGAATAGCCGCATTCATACCTGGTGCATCACCACCGGAGGTAAGAATTCCAATTGTCTTAATCTTAGCCATATTACCTTATTATATATTAGTTATACAATGTAACTTCCAACCACAGCACCATCAGGCCTACCAGCCAGCCGGCCAGCACCTTCAGCGAGATATTCTTCACATACCAGCCGAGACGCATATGCTCCATCTTCATCAGCGCCAGCCCACTCACAGAACCTACCGAGAACAGACATCCGCCAACGGCAGTCGAGAAGGCTATGACCTTCCAGTAGGCACCGTTGACGGCAAACTGACTCATATACTCCGCGTCGGCCACCATTCCAAGATGCTCAGCACTGAGCACGGGATAGAGCGAGATATCGCTCACGGCGATAGTAAACGTATCGACAAGACCGCTGAGCAAGCCGGAGACCGCACCCACGATCCAGATATTATGCACATTTTCGTCGAACCACTCAGCCACATCGGCAAACACGCCGGTCTCCATCACGACGCCCATGCCAAGCATGATGCCCATGATGAACAGGATCTGCTGCAGTGAGCCGTACTGCGTGGCTCTCGGAACGGAATGGCTGGACATCTGGTCGGCCTTCATCAACTTGCGGTTCATCACCTCATTCACCACCCAGAGCACTGAGAGCACGCAGAGTGCCCCCAGGAATGGCGACAGCTTCGTGATGTTGTGGAAAGTCGGTATGAACCAAAGACCACCGATGCCGACAAACAGCATCAGCACACGCTGCCAAGGACTCAGGTTGGTGTCATCACCGCGATAGGGCATCGGGTTCCACTGGGTGTCGAGTCGGGCGGGCAGTTGTCTGCTCACAAGGGCTGTCGGAATCAGCCAGGCCAGCACGGCCGGAATGACCATATACGAACTGAAATGGGTAGCCGTCACAGCGCCGTCACCCCAAAGCAACAGTCCCGTCGGGTCGCCGATGACCGTGAAACAGCCGCCACAATTGGCAGCGATCACGATGGCAGCACCGACCAGCATCCTTTGACGGCGGTTCTGCACGATCTGTCGCATGATCACCAGCATCGTCATCGCAGTCGTCAGGTTGTCAAGGTTGGCCGAGATGACAAACGTAGCGAAGGTAATGGTCCACAGCAGACGCTTGGAGTTACGCGTCCTGACCCATTTCGAGATGAAGTCGAAGCAACCGTTGTTGTTGAGGATCTCGATGATAGCCATCGTGGCCAGCAGGAACAGCACGATGCTCGCCGCACGGCCTACATAATGGATGAAAACATCGTTGTAGATGAAGTACTTCACGGTGTCGCTCGTCGGCTCATTGCCAGCCAGGAAGGCCATGTATTCCACAGCGTGATGCTCCATCACGAAGTCTGTGCCGTAACAGATATAGACCACCCAGCCGACAGTGGCGATAAACATGGCGATGGCCGCCTTGTTCACACCGGTGAGATGGCCAGTGGCTATCACCACATAGCCCAGCAACAGAAGTATTACGATAATCAGTGTCATGCTATTCTTCTCTTATTTCTTTAACGGTACCCAGTACCAGAAGATGGTTCCCTTACCGTCGAGGTCATTGTCGCGCAGACCGACCTTGCCTCTAAACCTATCGACGACAGCCTTACAGACGGTCAGTCCGAGGCCGGGCATATCGTCCTTCATATAAGCATTCTTCTCTGAAAGCAAGCCGAAAATACTGTCCTTAATATCTTCGGAGACACCAGAACCGGTATCTCTCACCTCAACGCGCAAACCGCCGTCGCGAATGCCGAAGGCCAGTGTCACATGCCCCTCTGTCGTATGCTCGATGGCATTCTTCAGCAGATGGACCGTCACCAACTTCATGGCGGCTTTGTCCACCAGAGCAGTCAGCCCAGCCTCTGGTGCCTCTACACGGATGTCAACACCTTCGTGCAGCAAGGGGCGCAACTCCTTAATATAGCCGTTCATCTCTGCCACTATGTCGGCCTCTTCACGGTAGAAGAGCAAGCCGTTCTGCTCGATATCCACGATAGACGTCAGCTCATTCACGAGGTGCGACAACTGATGGCCGTTCTGATTGACCAGCTTGGTCAGATGCAAGCACTCCTCTTCCGGCATCCCGGGACCTTCCTTGAGCAGCAGTTCAGAGAAACCCACGATAGCGTTCAGCGGCGTGCGCAGGGCGTGACTGATATTCCCCAGGAACACGTCCTTCAACTGTTCATTCCTCTGTACTCTGGCCATCTCTCGCTTGAGGCGCTTGCCGTTGACAAACTGCAGGACAAGCATAATCGCCAGACCGAGGACAATGACACATCCCAGCAATACCCAGACCCACATTGGGATATAGGATCTGTTGAAAGACGACTTGACACTTCCATAGACATCCTCGATGACGCCCTCCTCTTCGAGTGCTTTCAGAGCCACGTTGATGGAATCTATCAGCTCCTTGTTGGGGCTCACATAGCAATATTCGCGTGGCATCAGTGCCAGATCTTCGGCGACCAGATTGTCGGAACCGAACTTCTCCATGAGATAATTCGCCTGATAACGAAAGCAGATCACGCCATCGTAATCACCGTGCGACAGTTCGTTCACAGCCTTCCTCAGGTCTTTGATGACAACCACTTTTGCACCAGACTTTGTCAGCGTATCCTTCATCGGACGGGAGTCCATGATAGCGATGGTCTTGTTCTTCACATCACGCAGGCCTATAAAGTCTGTCTCCCCTTTGCGACTGATGATCTGATAGTAAAGCCTGAAGACGGCACGCGAATAATTCGTCAGATCCTTTCTATAAGGAGAATAGACCATCATCGCCAGATCCACGCGGCTGTTCAGCACGTCGTCGGCGACATTCTCCCAGGTGTTCGCCCGAAACTCGTAGGGTATTCCCATGCGCTCCATCAGGATTTTCGTAAACTTAATGTCAAGTCCGTCAGGCAGACTTTTTTCATTGACATATTCCAACGGAGCATAGTCGAAATCGATGGCGAACTTGAGAGGTTTCTCGGCAGTATAGTCCCATTTGGCGGCTTTCACCGTCAAGCATGCCACTATCAGCAGCGGCAGCGGGAGGATATGTCGTAGTAGCGAATTCATAATTATCAGGCTTACGTCTTTGTGGCTACAAAGTTACAAAGAAATTTTTAAATCCCCAAGGATTTATTTAAAAAAAGCACAAAAAAAAGCATCTTGATTCAAGGACATTGTTTTAGTCATTATAGTCATTAGTCATTAGTCATTAACGATTTGGAGATAGTGTATCTTTGCTCACAATATAATAAAAATATATTTTTATTATATTGTGGCCGAAATTGGGGTGTCTGGAATTCCTTAATGACTAATGACTAATGACTAATGACTGAACTTTAGGTATGTCTAAAATAGGTGCGTGCTTTTTTGCGTGCTTTTTTGGCGTTTAAATTTGGAAGACCTCTGAAATTTTCGTACCTTTGCATTGTCAACGAAAAATGATGAAATTTGCGGCCTAACTAGGCGACAAAAATTGCCAGGCGCGCGGGCACGTGTTTCCTAGGGATATCGCAAAGGGAGTCAAAATCGGGGACTAGCGAATATCTTTGACATTTTGACATAACGGGCGAACGGAGGGAAGAAAAAAAGAGCAGGACACACATCACTGCATGCCCTGCTTATAGAGAAAGCGAGTTCTTACTTACGTCACAACCATCAATCGAGGCCGAAAAGCACCTTCAGACCACCGTCAACGCCCGAGAAGCCCATGAAGGCCAATGAGAGCAGACCGGCAGAGAGCATCACGATGGCCATGCCCTGCATACCCTTCGGGATCTTGACCAGCTCGAGTTGCTCGCGCATGCCGGCGAAGACCGTCAGAGCCAGACCGAAGCCGATAGCCGTAGAGAAGGCATAGACCACTGACTGCAGCAGATTGAAGTCCTTCTGGATGACGAGGATGGCCACACCGAGCACGGCGCAGTTGGTCGTGATCAGCGGCAGGAAGATACCCAGTGCCTGATAGAGGGCGGGCGACACCTTCTTCAGCACGATCTCCACCATCTGCACGAGGGCGGCAATCACGAGGATGAAGGCTATCGTCTGCAGATACTGCAGCCCGAAGGCATCGAGCACGAACTTCTGTACGCACCAGGTCACGATCGTGGCAAGCGTCAGCACGAAGGCTACGGCTGCCGACATACCCAGCGAGGTGTCAATCTTCTTCGATACGCCAAGGAACGGACAGATGCCGAGGAACTGTGACAACACGATGTTGTTCACGAAGATGGCGCTAATGAAAATCAGTATATATTCCATAATTTATGCCTTTCTTAATTTGTTGACGATTGCAATCAGGAAGCCGAGGGTAATGAAGGCACCCGGAGGCAACACGAAGAGCAGGATGTTGTAAGTCTCAGGAATCAGCGCCAGGCCGAACACAGAGCCAGAGCCAAGCAGCTCGCGGCAAATGCCCAGCAGCGTGAGTCCGAGCGTGAAGCCGAGACCAATACCGATACCGTCGAAAAGTGAGGCCACAGGCGAGTTCTTGGCTGCGAAAGCCTCAGCACGACCGAGGATGATACAGTTCACCACGATCAGCGGGATAAACAGTCCGAGGGCTGCATCGATGTCGGGCAGGAAAGCCTTGATGACAAGCTGCAAGATGGTCACGAAGGCGGCAATCACGACGATGAACACAGGGATGCGCACCTTGTCGGGCGTCACCGACTTCAGGCACGAGATCACGAAGTTGGTGCAGATGAGCACAGCCATCGTGGCCAGTCCCATCGACATACCATTAAGGGCAGAGGTGGTAGTGGCCAGCGTAGGACACATACCGAGCATCAGGACGAACGTAGGGTTCTCCTTGACGATGCCATTCTTGATAATCTGTATTGCGTTCATAAAGCTTAATTCTCCTCTTGTTTTGTGGCTCCGCTCTCGCCATCGACGGGCGTTGCCTTGTAAGCACTATAAGCATTGTTCACAGCCAGCAGGAAGGCACGGCTGGTGATCGTAGAGGCCGTGATGGCATCCACCTGTCCACCGTCCTTCGATACGGTCAGCGGCTCCTTGGGGTCCTTGCCGATGATGTCGCCCTTCTCCCCTTTCTGGAACCACTTGTCGGCCTTCGCACCGAGTCCCGGTGTCTCAGCATGCTCCAGCAGCGTATAGCCGAGGATCTTGCCTTCGGGGTCGAAGCCCACGAGCACCTTCAGGTCACCGCCGAAGCCGCCAGAGGTCGATTCTACGGCAGCACCGAGGTCCTTGCCCTGAGCGTCCTTCGTCTGATAGATGATATACGTGAGTTCCTTGCCCTTGGCATCGTTCTGCTTCACGGTGTCGGTCTTGGCGACGGTGATGTCGCTGACACCCATGACGCTCTTGATACCGTCGGCCAGCGCCTTTGCCTTCTGGTCGTTGATAGGACCTTCTGTCAGGTGGTTCACATAAGCGAGGATACCACCCATGATGACTGCCACTCCTGTGAGCACCAGCACCATATTCATCAATGATGATTCAAGTTTCTTCATATCTCTGGTCCTCCTTTAGTTCTTGGCAGGCACTTCACCGAAGCGCTTGGGTTTCACATAATTATTAATAAGAGGTGTAAAGGCGTTCATGATCAGGATGGCGAACGACATACCCTCTGGATAGGCACCCCAGTTACGGATGACGACGGTGAGGAAACCGATGGCCACACCATAGATCAACTGTCCCTTTGGCGTCATCGGCGAGGTCACGTAGTCGGTAGCCATGAAGATGGCGCCGAGCATCAAACCACCAGAGAGGATCACGCTGATAGGATCAGCATAGATAGGATCAGCCAAGTGGAGCAGACCGGCGAAGACAAACACCGTGCAGATGATGCTGACGGGGATGTGCCAGGTGATGATCTTCTTCCACAGCATATAGGCCAGACCTAAGATCAGCGCCAGCGCACAGATCTCACCCATCGCACCAGCACCATCGGGATGATTACCAATGAAGAGGCTGAGCGAGTCGGGCAGCCGGTCGAGCACAGAGGCATCGCCGCTCTTGATGGCATCCTTCATGATCGAAAGCGGGGTGGCACCAGTCTCGGCATCGAGATAGCTCGAGAGCTGGCCAACCTTCGGCCAAGTGGTCATCTGCGCAGGGAAGGCCACAAGCAAGGCTGCACGACCTACGAGCGCAGGATTAAAGAGGTTATTACCCAGTCCGCCAAACGACATCTTAGCCACACCGATGGCGAAGAGCGCACCGATGAGGATGATCCAGATGGGAAGGTTCGACGGCAGGTTGAAAGCCAGGAGCAGACCTGTAAGCACGGCTGAGCCGTCCAGAACGGTATTACGCTCCTGCTTCAGAATAAACTTGCTGATAGCCCACTCAAAGAAGACGCAGGCAGCCACACTCGTAGCCGTGACGATGACAGAGCCAAGGCCGAAGAAATAGAACGATACGAGCAGCGCAGGCATCAGGGCGATGATCACGCCGTACATGTTGCGCTCTACGGTATCTGTTCCGTGTGCGTGTGGCGATAATGATACTATTAATTTACTCATTGAACATTAATCATTGAACATTGAACATTATTTCTTAGCAGCGCGGGCGCGGATGATTCCCATGACGGTCGATTTGCCCTGACGGATATTGTCGAGCAGCGGACGATGAGCCGGACAAGTGAACTGGCAAGAGCCACACTCGATACAGCTGACGATGTCTTCACGCTCAGCACGCTCCCAGTTCTTCACCTCAGAGATCTTGGCAAGCAGATAAGGCTCCAAGCCCATCGGACAAGCACCTACGCACTTGGCACAGCGGATACAGGGCTGCGGCTCCTTGCGACGGGCCTCATCGTCAGAGATAATCGTCACGGAGTTCGTTCCCTTGCAGATAGGCACCTCGGTAGAAGTCAGCGCCTTACCCATCATCGGACCGCCTGCCAACAGTTTGTTGTCGCCCTCAGGCATACCGCCGCAGGCATCAATCAATTCCTGCATCGGCGTACCCATACGGACGAGGAAGTTGCTGGGTTTCTGGAGCTTCTTACCCGTCACAGTCGTATAGCGTTCGAAGAGGGGTTTGTTCTTCATAACTGCCTCATAGACAGCGTAGGCAGTACCTACATTCTGAACGATTGCTCCAACGTTCACAGGGATAGCAGGAGGCGCAGGCACTTGACGCTGGATCACCGCATCAACGAGCTGCTTCTCACCACCCTGCGGATAGCGCTGCTTCAGGGGAACCACCTCTACGTTATAGGCAGAACCGCCGAACTTCTCTGCGCATTTCTTCGTGAGCAGTTCGATAGCAGGCATCTTATTGGTCTCAATACCGATATAACCCGTGTTGACCTTCGCGCCCTTCATCAGCAGTTCGAGACCGACGAGAATCTCATCGGGATGCTCCATCATCAGACGGAAGTCGGCTGTGATGTAAGGCTCGCACTCGACGGCATTGATGATCACGCACTCGGCCTTTGCCGTCGGCGGAGGTGTCAGTTTGATAAAGGTCGGGAAACAAGCACCGCCCATACCTACGACACCAGCGGTCTTGATGCGGTTGACTATCTCCTCGGGAGTCAGTTCGGGGTGAGCCTCAACCGTCTCCAGTTTGTCCGAGCGGTCGATACTCTCTTCCCATTCGTCGCCTTCTACATTGATTATGATGACAGGCTTGCGATAACCTGTTGCGTCGATAGCCGTATCAATCTTGAAGACGGTACCGCTGACAGACGAGTAGATCGGAGCCGACACGAAGCCGCCAGCCTCTGCAATCAGCGTTCCCACCTTCACCTTGTCGCCTTTGGCAACAACAGGTTTGGCTGGAGCTCCGATATGCTGGCTCAAGGGGAAGATGGCCTGTTTCGGGAGCGCAGCCACCTGCGTTACGGCATCATTGCTCAGTTTGTTTTCTTCGGGGTGTACACCACCTATGCTAAATGTTCTTATATTCATAATGGTTACCTCCTTTTCTTATTTGGTGGAAATACTTGAATCCGTCTCGGGCTCCGGAGCAGCAGCGGGTTTCTCTGCGGGAGCCTCAGCAGGTTTAGCTGCGGGAGCTGGCTTCGGAGCAGCGGGTTCCTTGGGTTTCGGAGCGGGCGCCGGTGTGGGGAAGTTGACATCGACGATGGCATGCTTCGGACAAGCGGTAACGCACTTACGGCAGAGACGGCACTTCGTGTGGTCAATGTAGGCCAGGTTGTTCTCAACGGTGATCGCACCGAAGTTACACTCCTTCTCACACTTACCGCAACCGATACAACTGACGGCACAAGCCTTCATCGCCACAGGGCCCTTGTCCTTATTGACGCAGGAGACAAACACTCTCCTACCCTTCGGGCCCTTCTTGCGCAGTTCGATGATGCCACGCGGACAAGCCTTGACGCAACTGCCACAAGACGTACACTTCTCCTCATCGACCTCGGCGATACCAGTCTCGGGATTGATATGGATGGCGTCGAACTGACAAGCCTCAACGCAATCGCCACAACCCAGACAGCCGAAGCCGCAGGCCGTTTCACCAGCACCACAGGCATGCATAGCAGCACACGTGCGAAGTCCGGCATACTCGGCAATGCGAGGACGATGCTCGCAAGTACCATTACATCTCACTACGGCCACCATCGGCTCTGTATTGGCAATCGCCATACCAAGCAGATCAGCAACCTTTCCCATCGTATCGGCACCGCCCACAGGACAGAACAGCCCGTCGAGACTGCCTGCATCAGCACCCTTGACGAGTGCATCGGCCATACCGCTACATCCTGGGAATCCACATCCACCACAGTTGGCACCAGGCAGCACTTCGCCGACCTGAGCAATACGGGGATCTTCATAGACAGCGAACTTCTTGGAGGCCGCAAACAGCACAACTGCTGCTATCAAACCAATAGCACCCAAGACCATCACTGCAATTAAGATGAAATTCATAATGCTTTGATATTTGTTTTAGTTGTTATTAAATTGTTTCAAGTTCAAAAGCCATTTTCCGACGGATGCGGTCCCGGAAGAGCCAGAGCACTGCGTAATAGGGTATCAATGCGACAAGTCCGGAGACGGCAGCAAGACCCTCGTTGTCTGTCAGCAGAAGCACAACTACCAACACAGCCACCAGCACGACGAAAGGCAGTCCAAAACCCAGTAGTAGCGCACTGCCAGCCACATCGCCCGAGGCACTGACCACCACAGCATCACCCTTCTTGAGAGACTCGGTATTAGCCACATTCAGCACATCAACAATCTTCTCCTTCGATTCCGAGGCATTGCAATGGGCGGCTACCTTGCAGGCTGCGCACGCAGACGTCTGAAGGATACGAACCTTCACACAACCTTCCTCTACCGATTCTACAATTCCTGAATGACTTATTTTAGTATGCACTTTGCAAAGGTACGATAATCTGATGAAAAAACAAAGTAAAAACAGCGTTTTTTCGTAAAAATATTCGTAATCGTTTGCAGTTACAAAAGATTTTTTATACTTTTGCCACGATTTAAGCAAAAAGAACAATGAAAACCAGCGAACAGGCACTGCAGCAGATCGAGCGCACACTGCGCAAGACCATCGAAAAATTTCCAGCTACCGAAGAGGCAACTGTCATGACCGACATCCATCTCCGCGTAACCCAGGAGACGGGAGAGTTAACGGTCTACAATGACGACGATGTGGAGATTACACGCAGCGTCATCGAACAATGGATTGACAACAAGGACGATGATTTCTACCATGAAATCGCACCAGCATTGCGGAAAAGCATCGAAAAGCACAAGCAGGACATCGAGCAGATGTCGATCTTGAAGCCTTTCTCCTTCGTCTTGGAACAGGACGACAAGGAGGCTGTCGAAGAACTCTATCTTGTGGATGACGACACCGTCATCATCGACCCAGACCTGATGCAAGGTCTGGACGAAGATCTCGACAAGTTCCTTGAGGACCTGCTGAAAGACTAAGCCCCAGTCCTACTCCAGCTTTGTCTCCCTAAGGACAAAATGGCGCGAGGCATCGACGTAGTAGATCTCCTCCGACTGCGCCTGATTACGCGACTTGGAGAAATCGAGCAGATGAATCTCATAGTCACTCGTGATAGAGAAGAACTGCACGAACTCCTCAGGACTGATTTCATCACTCTTATCCTCTACGGCATACAGACAAAGCTTATCCACAGGGAAATACTCATCATCGAGGGAATAGAGCCACAAGGAATACTGGTGGCTTGACTGTGCCTCCTCGATAGCAATCAATATCAGACGGGCTCCCAGACTCTCTGGCAGACAAGCAGCCTTATGATGGGTGGTGGCGCCGAGACTCATATACCGCGCTATCTCAGGCTGTATATCGGAAAAGCCCGGAAGGTAACGCACATAGTCTTCCGTATAGCTGACAGGCAACGTCTGCATGGAGAGGCTGTCGTAGAAAATCTTCAGCGGATTGTCGGAAGTCTCCAAGTCGACTCCCTGTAGCTTCAGTTTTTCCTTAACCTCGATAGACTTTATGCTGTCAAGTTTATGCTCCAGTTCTTCGGGCGACATCTGTTTCCTGCCACCACACGACAGCACCAATAAGGCCAAAGCCGACAAACACCACTTATATTTCATGATTCACAGTTTTTAGAGTTTCACCCTCTTCTTCACCACCCGGCTCTCATTCTGCAAACGGTCGAGGGCTGTGACGGCAAATACCCATTTCTGTCCACCATCCTTATAAGGCAACTTGATGAAATTGTCAGACGTGATGGCATATATCTTTGATGGGTCATCGACATTGACTTTTTCACCTTTGGCAAAGCGATAGACCACGTATTTCACGGCCTCGTCGTCCCAACTGCTCGCCTTGGGTGCCGTCCAGAAAAGCACATAGTCATTGTCGATCCAAACGGGTTTCAGGCGCTTTACTTTTTTGGGTGCCTTCCCATCGATGAAAGGCATTTCAGGCTGAAGGGCAGGATACTTCCAATATACATTCCGCAAGTTGGTACCATAATTGCCTACATTGTCGACAACAGCTTTTGCATACCAAAGCACAGAACCCTGCACATTAGGCAACTGACGGTGCAGTTCCATCTTGGCAGGCAACTGGTGAACCTGAGGATTCTTCGGATCAGCATGCTTCACGGTACGTTCCACATCCTCACCGATAATGAGCGGACGGGCTCCAGCATACTGGTTCCACCACTTGATAAGTGTATCATAATCAGCGGCCTTATTACCGATTTCCCAATAGATCTGGGGCACACAATAGTCAAGCCAGCCGTTATTCACCCACAACAGCACATCGGCATAAAGGTCGTCATAATTCTGCAGACCGTTGGTATTGCTGCCAACTGGCGAATTGCGCTTGTTACGATAGATGCCGAAAGGCGAGATACCGACTTTCACCCAAGGCTTTGTCTGATGAACCGTCTTATAGAATTGTTCGATAAAGAGGTTCACGTTATAGCGACGCCAGTCACGCTGGTCCTTGATACCGTTGGAGTGATCCTGAAAGAGTTCATCATCAGGAATACCCTCCCCCTTAACCGGATAGGGATAGAAGTAATCATCCATATGGATACCATCCACATCGTAGCGGCTCACGATATCACGGGCTACCTCGCAGATATAGTCACGATTCTCAGGAATACCCGGGTTCAGGATAAAGAGCTCGTCGTAGGCAAAGCAGTTCATCGGCTTACGCACAGCGATATGCATCGGTGAGAGCTGACGCGTGCCCTTGGTCTTTGCCCGATAGGGATTGATCCATGCATGCAGTTCCATCCCGCGCTTGTGACACTCATTAATCATCCACTGCAAGGGATCCCAGTAGGGTTTGGGTGCTACGCCCTGGGTGCCTGTCAGGAAACGGCTCCAAGGCTCAATCTTACTCTCGTAAAGGGCATCACACTCAGGACGAACCTGAAAGATAATCACGTTGACGCCATCCTTCTGCAACTCATTGAGCTGATAAGTCAGCGTCTGCTGCATCTTCACTGTACCCATGCCCTGGAACTGTCCGTTGACGCACTGTATCCAGGCACCACGCATCTCACGTTTCTGAGCTCCGGCTGCCAAAGCGAGCAGAAGCACCAAGCTTAACAATATCGTTTTCTTCATCATTAGAATAGTTTTTTCTTATGTTTACGAGCCTCCTCAAGGGAGAGTAATTCCTCTTGCTGATGCTGGTAGTCTTCACGAAGGTGCTGATATTTCTCCGCCAGATCATGCTCCATCTGTACGCTTTCATTCATCAGGCGAACAGCTACCAGAGCATTCTGTGAAGCATCCTTCATCCAAACCACAGGCCCAGAATAGACGGGAGCGATCTTCAGGGCTACATGCAGTTCACTGGTAGTGGCTCCACCAATCATGATGGGGATATTGAGTCCTGCCTTCTGCAGTTCGCGGGCCACATTGACCATCTCTTCAAGACTGGGGGTAATCAGACCACTCAGTCCGATGATGTCAACATGCTCCTCAACGGCTTTCCTGACAATCTGCTCGGCGGGCACCATCACGCCCATGTCGATAATCTCATAATTATTACAAGCCATCACCACGCCGACTATATTCTTACCGATGTCGTGTACATCTCCTTTGACTGTAGCCAACAGGACTTTGCCGGCATGAGCAGCACCTTGAGTCTTCTCTGCTTCGATATAAGGCTGAAGGATACCTACGGCCTGTTTCATGGTACGGGCAGTCTTCACCACCTGAGGCAAGAACATCTTACCCTCGCCAAAACGCTGACCGACAATATTCATGCCCTTCATCAATGGCCCTTCAATGATATCGACGGCACGCGGATAGGACTGGAGCGCCTCTTGCAAGTCGGCTTCAAGATAGTCGCCGACTCCTTTGACAAGGGCCTGAATCAATCTCTCCTCGACAGAGATATCCGTTCTGTGAACAGCCTCATTAGACGTAGCAGCAGTACTCTCCTGAGCACTTGTCTTCTGTGCCTCCATCATACTGTCTGCAAGTCTTATCAGATGCTCCGAGGCAGAAGAAGAACGGTTCAGGATAACATCTTCTATAACATCAAGTTGCTCTTTAGGAATATCTTCATAAGACACTCGCGATGAAGGATTTACGATTCCAAAATCCATACCATTCTGAATGGCATGATAGAGGAATACAGCATGCATCGCTTCACGAATGTAGTTGTTGCCGCGGAAGGAGAAACTTAGGTTACTGACACCTCCACTGATATGAGCACCGGGCAGATGTTCTTTGATCCACCCTGCAGCCCGGATGAAGTCTGCAGCATAACTATCATGCTCTGGCATTCCCGTAGCCACAGCCAACACGTTAGGATCAAAAATGATATCCAGAGGATTCATGCCGACCTGTTCAGTGAGCAGACGATAGGCACGCGAGGCAATCTCAATACGACGTTCGAAAGTAGTAGCCTGTCCTTGTTCGTCAAAGCACATAACTACCACGGCAGCACCAAAGTGCTTCACGTCACGAGCATGATCAAGGAACTTTGTCTCTCCTTCTTTCAGGGAGATCGAGTTGACAATGCTCTTGCCCTGTACACATTTCAGTCCGGCTCTGATAACCTCCCAGTCAGAGGAGTCAATCATCACTGGTACACGGGCAATATCGGGTTCGGCAGCAATGCGATTCAGGAAATTCACCATTTCCGTCTTGGCATCGAGCAGACCGTCGTCCATGTTTATATCGATGACGAGGGCACCATCTTCGACCTGTTTGCGGGCAATGGTAAGTGCCTCTTCATAGTTCTTCTCCTTAATCAGCCTCAGGAACTTACGCGAACCAGCCACATTACAACGTTCGCCAACATTGACAAACTTCACGTCAGGCGTCACATCAAGCAGTTCCAGACCACTCAGCCACATTGTCTGAGGACGAGCTACTGGCTGATGAGGTTTCTTCCCGGCCACCAAAGGTGCATAGGCGGCAATGAAGGTCTCATCAGTACCGCAACAGCCTCCAATGATATTCACTAATCCCTCATTGACCAGTTCACCCATTTTCGGACCCATTGTCTCGGCCGTCTCGTCATATAGCCCAAGGGAATTCGGGAGTCCGGCATTCGGATAGGCAGAAATATAATATGGCGCACGCCTGGCGAGTTCACGCAGGAAAGGTCTCATCTGGGTAGCTCCAAACGAGCAGTTGAGTCCAACGGAGAATATCGAGTAGTTGCTGATGCTGGCCAGGAATGCGTCAAGTGTCTGTCCGCTAAGCGTACGACCGGCAAGATCGCTAACCGTCACAGACAGCATGATGGGAATCTCCACAGCACGTTGCTCCATCACGCGCATCGCTGCATCAATACCGGCTTTCGCATTCAGCGTATCGAAAATGGTCTCGATGAGCAAAGCATCCACCCCACCCTCAACTAAGGCATCCATCTGCTCGACATAGGCTGCAAGTAGTTCGTCGTAGTCCATATCCCTCGCAGCAGGATTACTGACGTCAGGAGACATCGAGCACGTCTTGTTTGTTGGTCCTACGGAACCTGCGACAAAACGCGGTTTATCGGGTGTCGAGAACTGATCGGCAATCTGTCTGGCCAACCTGGCACCAGCAAGCGCCATTTCACGCGCCTCATTTTCCAAATGATAGTCAGCCTGTGAGATGCGCTGGCTGCTGAATGTATTTGTGGCAATGATATCAGCACCGGCCTCAAGGTATTTGCGATGGATATCTGTGATGACATCAGGTCTGGTCAGCGAAAGCATGTCATTGTTACCTTTCAATTGTCCAGTCAGATTCACAAAACGGTCTCCCCGGAAATCTGCCTCCGTGAGACCATAGGTCTGTATCTTCGTCCCCATCGCACCGTCGAGGATGAGGATCCGCTGTCTGATGATATCGTTAAGCCTTTCCAAAATCTGTTGTCTTTGTATTAATAATGCTTCATAGCGCGATCCATCTCACGCCTGTCTTCCTTCTCTTTCAAGGTCTGACGCTTGTCGTACTCTTTTTTACCTTTACAGAGAGCCAGATCCATTTTGGCGCGTCCTTTGTTGTCTATAAACACAAGCAGCGGAACGATGGTATAGCCCGTCTGTTTCGTAGCACTCTCCAGCGCCCGGATCTCCTTCTTGGTGAGTAGCAGTTTCCTGTCGCGCTTCATCTCATGGTTGTTGTATGAGCCATAGAAATAAGGACTGACACTCATGCCCTTCACCCATAGTTCGCCATTGATAACTACGCAATAGGTATCCACAAGACTGGCTTTGCCAAGACGGATGCTCTTAATCTCCGTTCCCGTCAGCACTATGCCTGCCGTATAGGTCTCAATAAAGAAATACTCGAATGAGGCCTTTTTGTTCTTTATCTGTATAGGGCTCTTTTTCCTGAGCTGTTCCTGTTCCTTGTTCATTGAATTGTTGCAAATTTATCAAGATGATCATCAATGTAGTGAGCAATGTCGTCTGTCCACTCCTCTTCATTTTCCACGAACTGGTCATCGAGATCATCAAAGTCTGGGAACTGTTCAAAGAGTGCCATAAACTCTTCATCAGTACACTCTTTTTCAATCTCCTCACGATGCTTCAGCCAGAGCGTATGTGCCTCGTAGATCAGTTTCGAAGGACCGCGCATTTCCCACATCCTCAACACCTTAGCCAGCGGATTCTTAAAGATGAAAGGCCCATAGCCGTTGTGAATCAACTGCACAAAGCCACCATCCATCACTTCCTGATGCAGGATATCCCATGCAAGCAGCGTCAACTGGTCTGCATTCAACTCAGCCATCGTTTCCGACGTTAATTCACCACCAATGGCATCATAGATAGCCTTCACAAAAACATGGACGAAAGCGTCCATGCTTTCCATCGCTGCCTGCTGAAGATCAGCATCTTTAACAATCACTTCTTTCATCGTCTATCTCATTCAGGTAAGTTCATATACGCCTGTTGGCAACTGACGGCGCAACACCTCAAGTTCAAGGTCCTTTCCTGGCACAATGCCATAACTGCGAAGAATCGTCTCAACAGTCTTACGTGCGAGCTCAGGATGATTGTTCTCCTCGCTAAGATGACAAAGCCATACGTGCTTTAAGTGTTCCGACATATTCTCGGCCAGAGCCATACCACAGTTCTTATTCGACAGGTGACCCGTACCACTGAGGATGCGTTTCTTTAAATATTCAGGATATGGTCCTCCAAGCAGCATCTCCTCATCATGATTAGCCTCGATGACCAGATAGTTGGCTTCGGCAATACGTTCCTTGATATCATCAGTGATGCTTCCCACGTCCGTGATAATGACGAAGGTAATACCCTCGGCCTGGATCTCATAGCCCACATTCTCACTTGCATCGTGCGGTACGATAAAAGGCAGCACAGAGAAATCCCCTAATTGGAAACGCTGTCCTGGGACAATCTCAATCTTTCTCTCGGAAGCCACCTTGCGGGTAATGCAGTAGTTATGGTCAATACCATTGTGCACCTTGCTCGTAGCATAGACCGGCACCTTGTATTCATGACTGAATGAGCCCACCGACTTGATATGATCAGCATGATCATGTGTGATAAGCACATGATGCACACTACTCAACTGGATACCATAGTCTTTGCAGTGCTTCTTCAGTGTACGTATGCCGACACCGATATCTATAATGAGGCCGTCTGTCGCGGTTCCGAGATAATAGCAGTTTCCACTGCTGCCGCTACCAAACGAAATGAATTTCAGCATCTGATTATATATTTTCGTGCAAAGGTACGAAAATTAAACGAAAAGACATCGGCTTTTCACATAAATTATATCTTAGAAAGGCATTCCGACTGCAAAGTGGAAAGCGAAATCACGACTGAGACGGGGATGAACGATCGGATAGTGGGCTTCTTCCTCCAACTGATAGGCCGGATTGATAGCCTTCATACCCAAGTCGAATCGAAGCACAAAATACTCAAAGTTCAACCGCAATCCAAGACCGTAACTGACAGCCATATCATTCACGAGTCCCTTCAGGGTGAATTGTCCGCCTGGCTGCTCGTCATACTGTCGCAATGTCCAGATATTTCCTGCATCAACGAAAGCTGCGCCATTGAATTTCCAGAACAGGTGTGTACGATATTCCAGATTAAGGTCAAGTTTCATATCGCCAGTCTGTGTGATAAAGTTGATACGCCCATCCTGATCCTTATAGCTTCCTGGTCCAAGACTCCTCACCGTCCAGCCTCTCACGCTGTTTGCACCACCAGAGAAATAGCGCTTTTCAAAGGGTAATACACTCGAATTACCATAGGGATAGGCAATACCAAGGCCAATATGAAAGACGAATTGATCTCGGGTACCCGCACCAAGTAGATTACGCGAGTAGTCCAAGTCGGCCTTTACATACTGGGCATAGGCAATATCAAAAACCTTGTACTGACCATCTTCGTTCTGCTTGCCTCCAAAGGCTGACGTATATAGATTCAGCAGATTACCAGCTGTCTCCAGATTGGTCTTCAAGGCGAAACGACCGTTACTATAGGAATAGCCAAAGCCCGTCTTCATGATAAAGAGATCGCGATAATTGTAACTTAAAATCGCATTCGGATTCGTTTTATCATCCAGATACTCCCGCTGGAACGTACTACTGATCCAAGGCATAAAGACATAATTCAGGTCAACAAGGTCAACCCGATAATTGTCATGATGATTCTGCGGCTGCCACTTATAGCGCCACCCTGCAGAAAGTACACGACGATGGAACTCTGGTCGGTCTTGCGAGTCGTACAGCACAGAGACCTCACTGGTCGCCACTATATTACGACGTATTTCCTGATTGAGGAACGGCAGTATGAAACGGGGAAATGACAAACGGCTCTCAATACTGTATTCAAAGAAGTCCTGATTAGTGTATCCCTCTAGTCCACGAATGGCTTCATAAGCACCACGCAGTTTCATGCTAAAGGTTTCCGACCCGTGGAAGAAATTGCGATTCTGATAAGTCAATGAGGCTGCTGCACCGAAATCGCCTGCTGTGTTCGTACCTTCAGGCTGAAAGCTGATAGTCGAAGGCTTATTGGTCTGAATCATAACCCTCGTGTCGAGCAAGGTCGTATCTGGCACTGGCTGGAAACTGATATTCGTATATCTTACCGCACCCAAACGGCCGAAATGATTATAGGTGTTCTGCAAGTCACTTGCCGAATAATAGTCACCTGCATGTAGAAAGGTGTTCTCACGGAGTACGGACTCCCTTAGGTGAATCACCGAATCAGCGGCAGCTCCACTGACGAAATTCAAATCCCTGATCTTATAGCGACTATGCAACGTGTCAGACGCTTCACTGTCCGAACGATAGGGATGAAGTATCATTGTCAGGTCGATAGTATGGTTATCAGCATCCTTACGGGCACGATAGTTGATAAACTCCTTATGGAAGCGGAAATAGCCAAGATCCTGAAGGAAACGTGTGATCTCCGACCGTTCTTCGTTCAGCACATCCGCACTGAACTGCATCTCGTCGTGCAACAAGGAACGACGGTCTTTCAAAAGATCAGCAATCAGAGAGTCTTGGATATCTCGCTCCAGATGTCGGATGCGATAGGGCGTTCCTGGTCGCAGCACATATATAGCATCAACCTTTTTCTTGTGCAAATCAAGATAGAGACTCACTTCAGCGTCAAGGTATCCTTTGTTCTGTAAAGCCATCTGCAAATCTTCGCAGGTCTGCTGCGCCAGAAGGGAATCATAGATGACTGGTGCCTCGCCCATAGAACGAAGCATTTTATTGAGCCACGTACTATCCCGACCAGCCATTGCATAGACGCCAAGGGGAATCTTCAGTGTAGAAAACCAGCGAGAATTTGTTTTTTGACGCACATAGGCCTTCATCTGCGACAAGTTGATATCCTTATACTTACCATCCGTCAGAACCTTTACCTTATCGAGCATATAGCTTTCTTCCGGCAAGTCACGAGATGCAGAACAGGCACATAAAAATACGCCTGTCAATATCGTGAGAAACTGGCAAATATGAGACTTCGTCATCAACATTCTCGTTTGTAAGTTGCAAAATTACGAATAATTTCTTAACTTTGCCACGGAATTAACGACTTTTTTCAAAATGATATCAAAAAACCAAGTGAAATACATCCACCAGCTGGAACAAAAGAAATACCGAAAACGAGAAGGGCTCTTTGTTGCCGAGGGAACGAAAGTCGTTGGCGACCTGCTGAAGTATCACCAGCCAAAGGCACTGTTTGCGACAGACGAATGGAAGGCTCCCGACGGGACATCCTATACAATAGTGACTGAAGAGGAGTTGCGGCGCATCAGTTTTCTACAACACCCTCAGCAGGTGTTAGGCCTTTTCCCTATCCCACCCCAAACGACTGCCACAAGTTTCGGCGGTGCACTCGTGCTTGCACTCGACGGTGTTCAGGACCCAGGCAACCTCGGAACTATTATCCGAATAGCTGACTGGTTCGGCATCGAGACGATTATCTGTTCTGAAGATACGGCTGATGCATGGAATCCGAAAGTTATTCAGGCCACAATGGGCAGCATCGCCCGCGTGAACATTATATACACTAATCTGTTGGATCTTCTCGACACCCTTCCAACGGACTTCCCCATATACGGGACACTCCTCGACGGTGAAAACATCTACACACAGCCACTTTCCGAAGAAGGGCTCATCATCATGGGAAATGAAGGGAACGGTATCTCGGAGGCTGTACGAACAAAGATAAATCGAAAGTTACTGATTCCAGATTTCCATCAGGGCGAGACGGCTGACAGCCTCAACGTAGCCATTGCCACAGCCATCACTTGTTCGGAATTCAGACGCAGACGAGCTCAATAATGTTCTGATTATTAAAGCGAATCCAGACGGTCAGCATAGAGTGTTCTTGCCTCTTCACCTCGCTCATCGTCAGTCATGTCAATCTTCGGATGGACATCCATTGGCTCTAAGTTAAAACCGATTCGGTTCAGATTCTGGTTCGTATATGTGAGCTGCGCTCCAAAAAGACAAATCGTCCATGATATCTGCAACCAGAGCATGAATAATGGCAATGCAGCAAAAGAACCATAAATGGCGTTATAACTCGTCACCCAGATCTGAGAGTAGATATAGAATAGTTGGAGCAACTGCATCGCTACACCTGCAAGTATTCCTGGAATAATGGCACATGAAAGTTTCACCTTTGTATTAGGCATATAGACATAGAGCCAGATGAAAAGCAGCGATAATAAAATATAAGGTGAGTAATCAAGCAACAAATTAACCGCCGGTCCCAACACGTCGATACCATCCACCTTCTGTTCTATCGTCGCCATGAAAATCGAAATACCCGTGGATACGATGATGATGATCGGAAATAGGAAAAACATAGCCAGATAATTTGTCAACGAGCGGATAATAGGTCGTGCATTATCCACCTGCCATATCTGATTGAAAGTCTCCTCTATATTATTGACAAGCATAAGAACGGTATAGAGCATGAAGAGCAGTCCGATACCCAGAAATATGCCACTCTGCGTATGCACCAGATAACTATTCACAAAACCGATGATGACTTCTGCCACCTGCGGCTGTGAATCCAAAGAATCGCGGAACCAGAGTTCTATATACTTGTTGTAGCCAAAGCCACGGGCTATCGCAAAGACCACAGCGAGGATAGGCACGATGGCAAGCAACGTTGAATATGTCAGTGCCGAAGCCTGTGTCATTACCCGCTTCTCAGTAAAGAAACGAACGGTCAGATACACCTTGCGAATCACCTCTTTCATGATAGATGTCACGATTAGAACATTATAAAAGAAAGCACTGTCCCTATAAGCCGGGTTCTGTACCGTGCAAACACGGTGCCTGTCATTTATCTAGTCCATGAGTCACCCCATGGCTCAAGCGTTCTACCCTCCGCCGCATGAGCCCCGGCCGTATTGCATTTCTGCTCAGGCCTTCGTCAACTCGGGCGGGCAACCCTCTGTCGGGACGGTTTACATGAACTTGCAGCCCCCAGCGGACACAGCCCGATGATCACCCATCGGCTGGTGGTCTCTTACACCACCTTCTCACCCTTACCACCCCTTTCTCACTCCCTCCTAAGAGGTAGAGACAAAAGGAGTTCGGCGGTCATTCTCTTCTGTCCTAACCTACTGTCACCAATAGCTTCCACTTTCAGAAGTGGGGCGCCCTATGCTGCCCGGACTTTCCTCTTGTGCCAGAATGACACCAGCGACAGACCGTGACAGTGCTTTCGGATGCAAAGATAGCTCATTTTTTTAGAATATAGAAGAATTTACCCTAAAAAACTTTCGATAATTAAAAATATGCAACTAAAAAGTTAACAAACTATTAAATTTGTCAGTTATTTAAGATTTAAAGTGTTAATCGCAAATGCCCGTTAAGCGCATCTTTGAAATTGTTAAATTCGGACAAATATTCACGACATTTTGTCAGTAAACGAATTTTTGCCCCTATCTTTGCATCGTCAAAACTTGAACGCATAAACGCAGTGCCTCTACTGCAGAAGTTGAATTTAAAATTATAACAAAATGAATGAGAATATGAAAAAGATCGTAAATGTCGCAACGCCAGCTTTTTGTGCCGTTGCTTTAGTACTCTCTGTAGCCGCATTCAACAAGACCAATGCCGCTACTGCCTCTGCACCCGCTCCCGTCGTATCATCTGCGCCCGCCGGGCAGCCTGTCGACTTGACTTACGCCGCAGAAAAGGCCTTACCATCTGTCGTCTACATCAAGTCTGTACAGAATTCAAAGATTCAGACTGTGGAATACAATGATCCATTCGAGGATTTCTTCTCTGATCCGTTTGGTGGATTCTTCGGACGCGGTCAGGGTAATAATGGTCAGAAGCGCCAGCGTCAGGTACAGACTCCAAAGCGTGCTGCTGCCGGATCTGGTGTCATCATCTCAGCCGACGGCTATATTGTGACAAACAATCACGTCGTAGATGGTGCAGACGAACTGACTGTCAGTCTGACAGACAACAAGGAATACTCAGCACGCATTATTGGTACAGATAAAACGACAGACCTTGCCCTCATCAAGATTGACGGAAAGAATCTGCCAGCTATCACGATAGCTAACAGCGATGATGTACGTGTTGGTGAATGGGTTCTTGCTGTGGGTAATCCTCTCGGACTGAACAACACTGTAACAGCTGGTATCATTTCTGCCAAGGCCCGCACCCTCGGTGCTAATGGCGTAGAGTCATTCATTCAGACAGATGCCGCTATCAACCAAGGAAACTCTGGTGGTGCACTCGTCAACACAAGAGGTGAGCTTGTCGGCATCAATGCTATGCTCTACTCTCAGACTGGTTCAAATATCGGTTATGGGTTTGCTATCCCGACAACTATTATGAATAAGGTGGTAGACGACCTCAAGCAGTACGGAAACGTACAGCGCGCTATGATCGGCATTCAGGGTATGGACGTAAAGAACTATGTCGATGCCGAGAAGGAAAAGGACAAGGAGGTGGATCTCGGCACAATGGAGGGTATCTATGTAGCTAAGGTCGTTGAGGATGGTGCAGCTGAGGCCGCAGGTCTGAAGGAGGGCGATGTCATCACCGCCGTTGACGGACAGAAAGTAACGAAATTCGGTGAGCTGCAGGGAATCCTCGCTAAGAAGCGTCCTGGTGACAAGGTTTCACTCTCTTATCTGCGCAACAAGAAGAGTCATACAGCTACGGTCACACTGAAGAATGAGCAGGGCAATACGAAGGTTGTGAAGAATGCCGACCTCGATGTTCTTGGTGGTACCTTCCGCGCCATCACTGACGCACAGAAAGAACAGCTCAATATCGGATACGGCCTCGAGGTAATGAAGATCAGCGGCGGCAAACTGAAAGATGCCGGTGTGCCTAAGGGATTCATTATCCAGAAGGTCAACGACGAGAGCATCAAGAGCGTCGAAAATCTGCAGGATGCCGTCAAGGAAGCATCCACCAGCAAGGAACCGGTACTCTATATCCAAGGTATTTATCCGACTGGTAAAAAAGGATATTTTGCCGTTCCACTGCAGAACGAATAAGAGAAAAAACACGAAAAATGGCCACGAAAGTAAAATTTCGTGGCTTTTTTTTGGCGGTATCAAGAAAAAGCTATAATTTTGCAAAATGGCTAGAAACAAAACTATATATGAGACAACTGAAAATCACTAAATCCATTACCAACCGAGAAAGTGCCTCACTGGAAAAATATCTACAGGAAATCGGCAAGGAAGAAATGATCTCGGCGGAGGAAGAAGTGGAGCTTGCGCAGCGTATTAAGAAAGGTGACCAGAAAGCACTTGAACGGCTGACGAAAGCTAACCTGCGATTTGTGGTCTCCGTAGCCAAACAGTATCAGAATCAGGGTCTCACACTGCCCGACCTGATCAACGAAGGCAACCTTGGACTGCTGAAGGCGGCGGAACGTTTCGATGAGACTCGCGGATTCAAGTTCATCTCATATGCCGTATGGTGGATACGCCAAAGTATCCTTCAGGCCATATCGGAGCAAAGCCGTATCGTCAGACTCCCCCTTAATCAAGTGGGATCGCTCAACAAGATCAATCGCGAGATCAACAAGTTTGAGCAAGAGAACGAACGTAGGCCGTCACTGAACGAGATTGCAGACAAAATCGACCTGCCGCAAGATAAGATCGACGAGGCCATGAGTGTCAATAGCCATCATATCTCAGTCGATGCGCCATTCGCAGATAGCGAGGACAGCAGCCTGCTCGACGTGCTCGTCAATGAGGATATTCCTACGACGGATATGGGACTTGTCAACGAGTCGCTCAAATCCGAAATACAGGCAGCACTAAGTGTGCTCAGCGAACGAGAGCGCAAAGTGATTGAAGCATCTTACGGCATAGAACAGCCGGAACTGACACTTGAGGAAATCGGCGAGAAGTTCGGACTTTCACGTGAACGTGTTCGTCAAATCAAGGAAAAGGCCATCCGGAAGCTTCGCACAAGTACAAAGAATAAAACATTAAAGACATATTTAGGATAATGAGACTGTTTTCAAAGATTTTTATTGCTACTGCTTTTTTGGCAGCTGCTGCATATATGCCGGCTTCAGCAAAGAATTACATGGTGCCCAAGGCCTACATGTTCGGATTCGTCGCTTCATTCAACGACTCTATCGTCTATTTCACGGACATTCAGGAAGTGGACAGCGTCTGGCTATCGTCCAAGAAAAAGATGCTTGCTGGGCGCAGCAATTACGCTTACCAGCTGCGTAACTATTGCTCGCAGGCGTTAGGACAGACGAACCGTACAGTCGTCATTATCTCAGCCACTAAGCGCAAAGACGTTGAGAAGAAACTGATCAAGATGAAGAAGCTGTATACTGGTAAGAACACAGGGAAGTACGATGTTCGTTACATATCGACTCCTGATTTCAAGTTCCGTCCCGTAAACATGGACGACAGCAACAGCAAATAGAACTGAAGCTATACCATTTACAAAGATTCCACGTTATCTGTTTTTGTTCCTTACAAACCAGTCGTGCGTAAAATTGTACATCACAAGAGCCAATACGACAAGTATAATGGCTGCTATGAGTACGTACGACTCCTCTGTATGGAAAAAAGCTATACCTATACCCAATCCCCAGGCTATACCACTCTCCCACCCAAGCATGAAAGTACTTTGTGATGTACCACGCTGACAGTGACGACTCAGTTTGATGAAAAACAACAGGAACCTGGCTCCGATGACACCCAAAGCGAACCCCACGAACAACGGAGCCGCATAGGCCACAATCTGTTGGGTACGAGTCAGCATCATGAGCAGAGCTGCTCCCATGAGAATCAGGCCAGACACCACTTCACTCTTCACCTCTGCATCACGGAAGATAAAACGTTGCGCCAAGAGGGCGGAAAGGAAACCTGCCATCATCATCCCATAGAAATGGATGGTCAGCGACAAGGAGAACAACAGTCCCACCGCCAACATAATAAGCTGAAGATTGACAAAGAGCGGGAAGCCATGAGGCAGAAAGAAACGATCAAGACTAAACGAAGGCACATCGTCCTGAGGAGCACGGAAGGGGAAGTGTACCAAAGAGATAAGTATCACTGCAATTGCCGACAGACAGGCTGCCGTGAGTAATACCATACCAAAACCTGCCAACTGTGCAGTCAAGATACCCGCTATCGGTCCGAGGGAAAGAGCAAAGCGCCCAAACCATGAGGCAGAATGATTGGCCTCTGTCCGCTGATAACTTTCACAAGTATCGATAATCAGTGTACTTGCAAGTACCATCTGAGCTAATCCAAACACGACACCAAAGAGAAAACGCTGAAGCACAACTACATAAAAAGGCAGTTGGCTGATACGAGTCTCAAAGTAATAGGACAGACCAAGAAGCAATGCCATGCACGCAGCAGACCAGATGCAGACCATATTACGGCGGTAATGCTGTACCAAGAACGACACAAAGCCACCTAATACAAACAGCCCTACCCCGAAAGCCCCCATTGCTATTCCAGTCTCAGTACAGGAGAATCCCTGACTCATCAACCATAGCGGCATCGTGGGCACCAACATATAGACAGCCATCGTCAACAGCAGATTGGCAATGGCCATACGCCAGAAATCATGATGCCACAATCGAATATGGATAGGGGTATTCTGAGAATTCATCGCTTACTGGTTGGAAAGTGTTATGAAATCAGTTCAGAAAGTGTTTCGTAATTTGTACCGACATAATTGTCTATCTGGATATCAGACAAGCCTGATATCGACTCTGCGCTATTGGTAGTAGCAAGTCCTACAACCTTCATCCCGGCAGCGCGCCCTGAGCGAAGTCCATTGAAACTGTCTTCAAAGACAATGCACTCGTCTTTCTTCACACCTAATCTCTCCGCAGCCTTCAAATAGCAGTCCGGATCCGGTTTGCTACGTTCGAAATCTTCCGAGGTGAGAATCGCGTCAAAAAGACTCTTAAAAGCTGGTTGATAGCGATACACGCTCTCCATCTTAGGCATGTTGGAACTAGTAACGACAGCCGTCTTCACACCATGATTATGCAGGTCACGAATCAGCTGTTCGAAACCATCTAGAAAGTCATAATGCATCTGCTGTTCGTAGTCATTCAGCCGGCGGGTCACATCTTCTCTGACAGCTTCCAGACTTCCACTGAACCATCGTTCATATATCTGCGTGAGCGTAGAGCCCTTGATCTCTTGTTCCAGACCTGGATGTTCAGGATGATACTGACGACAGACTGAGCCCCAGAATATTGTGTATTGTGGCTCGGTGTCAAACACCACCCCATCAAGGTCAAAGAGAGCCGCTTTGAGTTCTTTCTGCTTCATTTCCATGAAATTTGGGTGCAAAATTAGCATTTTTTCGTGAGAAATTTGCTGTTTTGGCCAATTTAGTGTAAATTTGCCGCTAATTTAATGATTTAACTTAACGATATGAGAATCATCACCTACATTTTAACCATGCTTCTGTTGTTGGCTTGTAAAAACAATGACGGAGTCAATGACATTCCTTTCGAGACGATCACTGCCGACAAGACCATCTCCCTTTCCAGTGAAGAGCATGCGCCGTCATGCAGGGTGCACTTGAAATTGGAGTCGGCCACATCGAAGGCTGGCCATATTGGTGAACTCATCAACGAGACAGTCATTAAGAAATTCCTCGATCCGCATGGCGAGAAGGATATGAAGATAGCTGCCGAGAAGTTTATCTCGACCTATACCGACAATTACAAGAAAACGATGCAGCCCTTGTACAATCAAGACCGCAATGATGCTTCCAAGCGCTTCTGGTATGAATACCACTATATCCTTGAAGCTACCACGCAGAAGGGTACCGATAATACAATTACCTATCTGACAACTATCGATTACTATGAGGGCGGAGCTCACGGCATCAACCAACAGCAGATATTGAACTTTGACTCAAGGACCGGTCTTCTGCTGACACTGAAGGATATTTTTGTTTCTGGCTATGAGCAGCCACTGAAAGACCTTCTCTTGAAGGCGCTCCTATCAAAGACAGGATGTAAAAACATCCGTGCACTCCGTACCAAGGGCTATCTCTCGTCGATGGATATTTTTCCGACTGAAAATTTCATCCTCGGCAGTGAGACGATCACCTTTATTTACAACCCCTCAGAAATCGCGCCCTATGCGATGGGATCCACACAACTGATCATCCCCTACAGTGACCTAGACAAACTCATAAAGAACACCATTGATTTGTAAGCTATGCCTATTGACATTATCCAGAAATATTTCCCTGGTCTTACTGACTTGCAACAACAGCAGTTTGCCCAGCTCGACAGTCTCTACCGTGAGTGGAACGCAAAAATCAACGTCATCTCGCGCAAAGACATCGATAACCTCTACGAACACCATGTTCTCCACTCGCTGGCCATTGCCAAAGTAATCAACTTCCGGCCAACAACCCAGATTCTTGACTTCGGCACAGGCGGTGGTTTTCCCGGCATTCCTTTAGCCATCCTTTTTCCAGAATGCCAGTTCAGGCTGATCGATGGCACCGGCAAGAAGATTCGCGTCGCCCAAGAAGTATGTCAGGCGATAGGCCTTACCAATTGTCAGCCTGTACATCTGCGCGGGGAAGACGAGAAAGGCAAATATGATTTTGTGGTCAGCCGGGCTGTCATGCCTCTTCCTGACCTTGTGAAGATTGTCCGTAAGAATATCAGCAAGACCCAACGCAACACCCTGCCTAATGGTATCATCTGCCTGAAGGGCGGAGAACTGCAGGCAGAGACACAGCCTTTCCGTAACATAGTAGAACTGACCGACATCAGCACCTTCTTCAGTGAAGAATGGTTCAAGGAGAAACATGTCATCTATCTACCTATATAAATAATGTACGCGCATGCTGAACATCAAGACATTTATCTGTAACCTTCTCTCCGAAAACACCTACGTCGTAAGCGACGAAACGCAGGAGTGTGTCATCATCGATTGCGGTGCCTACTACGAAGAAGAACGTGAAGCCATTACGCGCTACATAGACGAAAAGCAATTAAAGCCGGTTCACCTGCTTGCCACTCACGGTCACTTCGACCATAACTTCGGCATCGACACCATTTTCGAGAAATATGGGTTGAAAGTGGAGGTCTCTGCTGCAGACGACTTTCTCATCAGCGACCTGCCCAAGCAGTTCCACGACATCGTAGGAGCCCCACTGCGACGCACCTTTCCGCCCGTTGGCCGATTCTTTGATAAAGGAGAAAAGATCCGGTTTGGCAACCACACGCTGACCATCCTCGAGACACCCGGTCATACGCCAGGTGGTGTTATTTTCTACTGCGAGGCAGAACATATTGCCTTCACAGGTGACACACTGTTCAGAATGAGCATCGGCCGTACCGACTTCGACGGAGGCAGCTATACCGACATGATGGCTAGCCTGAAGAACGTCGTGGCGAAGCTACCTGGCGATACAGTCATATATAGCGGGCACGGTCCTGCCTCAAACATCGCCGAGGAGTTACGCTACAATCCCTATTTCAGATAACCATCACCTAAAGCGGGTTGCTGGTTATATCAAATTGGTGAACCCAGTCGCGCAGTCCTTCCACAGCCTCATCATGCTCTGGCAGATAACGGAGCATAACAGTCACGATACGGATAGTATCGTCGTCAATCACCTTCCCATAATATTCCCACTTGTCGTCCACGCCAGTCTGGATGCTATAGCGGTCTGTCGATTCTACCAAGTCTGCTCCCATACCCATCATCTGCTGACCAGCACTATAGTTCATGCCACTCAGCGAATCGACAATCACAGAAATGGAAATATCGTCCTTGATAAAAATCTCCTGGGAGGTTTCACTGGGTAGTTCCTGATGAACCAAGAACGAGGGATAGTTGATATCCATCCCAAGTTTGTCACTGTGATATTTTATCAAGTGCCATTGTCCCATCTGAATAATCATACTGTCACTGCTCGACAATTCCGAGACGTAAGCCCGAGGTTGGGGTTTACTGCCACAAGCACTGAATACCATAAGGATGGCAATGCCAAATACGATGAAGCTGTTACGTTTTAAATTCATTGGTAAGGTTTATTCTGGTTTAGTGATGTCATATTTATTCTTGCGTCGGTCAGACTTCCTGGGCTGTGAAGGATGGAATCCTATGTGAGGCGACTTAATACCCTGATAACCAGCATGACGCTGACGGATCTTCGCCACATAGTCGACGGTCTCCGAACCGCGCATATAGCCATATTTCACGATCGGGTCGTTATAGAACCTTGGTTGTGCGAGTTTCAGCACATAGGCCGACACATCAGCCCAGCGGTGAGCGTCCTTACCGTCTCTTCGAGCCAGAGCCATAGCGTCGCGGATATGGTGTGAACCACCATTATAGCTGGCCAATATGAAGTTCGTGCGTTCGTAGCCGTCACGGATGTCGCTGAAAGCCCCGTTCAACTCTTTGATAAGCTTGGCGGCTGCGGCGATGTTCGTCTCAGGGTCATAAAGCTGACTGCGAGGCACTCCCAAATGGTCGGCCGTCCCAGGCATGATCTGCATCAGTCCCTTAGCACCGGCAAAAGAGACGGCCTTCGGGTCGAAAGTACTTTCCTGATAGCACTGGGCAGCCATCAGGCGCCAATCCCATCGGATATCACGGCTATACGTCATGAAAAGCTGGTCATAGTGAGAGATGATGCCTCCCTTTCGGTCGAGCATCGGTGAGAAGATGCGGCGTCGAACCTTGCGGACGGTGAGCAGTTCCTGTTCCTCCTTCTTCGCAGCAGCCACAAGTGCCGGATGAAACCAGGCCTTCAGTTCTTCTGCGAGTTCAGGCTTGCTGCCAGCAGCGTCAATGCGTCCAGGTGTGGGCCAAGCTACAAGGTCGACCTCACCTGAGTCCAGCTTCGCCCACAGTTCCGTACTGTCACGACAGACGTCAACACGAAGCCTGACACCAAGTGAATCGGCAAAGTGCTGACAGATCAGATACTGAGTACCAAGCTGCCGGCCATGATAGTCGTAGTAAGTCTCTGGGCCAGATACGGTCGCCATAATCAGTTCGCCATTAGTCTGGATATCCGTCAGGTCAAAATCCTCCGTGACTGCCACCGAGTCAAGCACCGAACCATAGGGTGTAACCAGTCGCTCCTGTTTCTGCCCACAGGAGACTATCAGGCACGAGAGACCTGAAAATGCAAAAATATTCAATAACCGCATCACTTTGCCCATCGAATATCCGAAAATCGGTGCAAAGTTACTAAATTTTACGCACGGATGGCACATTTCACGGATTTTTTTGTACCTTTGCAGGCGAATTTATAAAGAAAGATAGACTTTAACACTATGTTACGTATTGCAGTTCAATCCAAAGGACGTCTGTTTGATGACACCATGAACCTCCTCAGCGAGGCAGATATCAAAGTCAGCGCTTCCAAGCGCACACTGTTGGTTCAGTCGTCCAACTTCCCCTTGGAGGTGCTTTACCTCCGCGATGACGATATTCCCCAAAGTGTAGCCAGTGGTGTGGCAGATATCGGCGTCGTAGGCGAGAACGAGTTTGTGGAGCGCGGCGAGGATGCCGACATCGTCTCACGTCTGGGTTTCTCCAAGTGCCGCCTCTCTCTGGCTATCCCCAAGGAAATCGACTATAAAGGTGTGGAGTGGTTCAACGGCAAAAAGATTGCAACCTCCTACCCTGCCATTCTGAAGCAGTTCCTCGACAAGCATAGCATCGAGGCCGAAATACATGTGATTACCGGTTCTGTTGAGATCAGCCCAGGCATCGGTCTGGCTGATGGTATCTTCGATATTGTCAGCAGCGGCTCTACGCTCGTGAGCAACAATCTTCGCGAGGTCGAGGTCGTCATGCAAAGCGAAGCTCTGCTCATCGGCAACCGCCAGCTCTCAGAGGAGAAGCGCCAGATACTGGATCAGATGCTGTTCCGTTTCAAGGCTGTTAAGGACGCAGAAGACAAGAAATACGTTCGTATGAATGCCCCGAAAGCCCGTCTGGAGGAAATTATCAACGTGCTGCCAGGTCTGAAGAGTCCCACAATCATTCCATTGGCCGACGAGGCTTGGTGCTCCGTACACACCGTACTCGACCAGAAGCAGTTCTGGGAGATTATCGGCAAACTGAAGGAAATGGGTGCCCAAGGCATTCTGGTCACGCCGATTGAGAAGATGATTCTTTAAAAAAAGATAAAGATTTAGGTAAGAGATGAACATTATCAGGTATCCTGAGCGAAGTGAATGGGCTACACTTGTGAAGCGGCCCCATCTAGATGTATCACAGTTGAACGATACGGTGTCGTCCGTTCTGGCTGATATCAAGAAGCGTGGCGATGATGCCGTTAAAGGCTATGAACTGAAATTCGACCATGTTGATCTGCCGACACTTGCTGTTACCGACGAAGAGATGGAGGAAGCCGAACAACTGGTAAGTACAGAACTCAAGGCCGCCATCCAGTTGGCCCACTACAACATCCAGGCTTTCCACGAGGCTCAGAAATTCCGCGGCAAGAAGGTGGAGACGCAGCCCGGTGTGATATGTTGGCAAAAGAGCGTAGCCATCCAGAAGGTGGGTCTCTATATCCCTGGTGGTACGGCCCCGCTTTTCTCTACCGTTCTCATGCTGGCTACCCCAGCCAAGATAGCTGGTTGCGAGGAGATCGTACTCTGCACGCCTCCGGGTCGCGATGGTAAGGTTAATCCGGCCATCCTCGTAGCGGCCCGCATCGCTGGAGTCAGCAAGATTTTCAAGGCTGGTGGCGTACAGGCTATTGGTGCGATGGCTTACGGCACAGAGTCGATTCCCAAGGTCTATAAGATCTTCGGACCGGGCAACCAGTATGTGATGGCTGCCAAGCAGCAGGTCAGCCTCCATGAAGTAGCCATCGACATGCCGGCAGGTCCCTCTGAGGTCTGCGTTATTGCTGATGAACAGGCCAACATCGAGTTCATTGCTGCCGATCTCCTGTCACAAGCTGAGCACGGCATCGACTCACAGGTATTCCTAATCACTACCTCTGAGCAGGTTATCCTCGATGTACAGGCCGAGGTCAACCGTCAACTCGACATGCTGCCCCGCAAGGAGATTGCCGCTAAATCGCTGGAGAATAGCCGTCTGGTACTTGTCCACAACGAGCAGGAGGCCATAGATCTCTCCAACGCGTACGCCCCAGAGCATCTGATTATTCAGACTAAAAATTATGACAAATTAGCAACCAAAGTCATCAATGCCGGCAGCGTTTTCCTCGGCACCTATGCCTGTGAGAGCGCAGGTGACTATGCCAGCGGCACCAACCACACACTGCCTACTCACGGCTATGCCACAGCTTACAGCGGTGTGAACCTCGACAGCTATTGCCGGAAGGTAACATTCCAGCATCTCACTGCCGACGGAATCCGCAGCATCGGGCACGCCGTCGAACTGATGGCAGAAGCCGAGCAGCTCGATGCCCACAAGAATGCAATGACCGTCAGAATCAACAGTATCAAATGAAGTCACTAGAAGAACTTACCCGAAAGAACATCTGGAGTCTGGCTCCTTATAGTTCTGCGCGCAATGAGTATGCTGGTCGCGAGGCCCGCGTCTTCCTTGACGCCAACGAGAACCCCTATAATCAGCCCTTCAACCGCTATCCCGACCCTTTGCAGCTCGAGCTGAAGGAGGTTCTTAGCAAGTTGAAGCGGGTACCCGCCGAATGTATCTTCCTCGGCAACGGTAGCGACGAGGCCATCGACCTGCCCTATCGTTGTTTCTGTGAGCCTGGACGCGACAACGTGGTTGCCATCGAGCCTACTTACGGCATGTATAAGGTCTGTGCCGACATCAACGACATTGAGTATCGTCCGGTACTGCTGGATGAATGTTATCAGACGACCGCCGAGAAACTGCTTGCAGCAACCGACGAGCATACGAAGATCATCTGGCTCTGCACGCCGAACAACCCCACTGGCAACTGCCTCGACCGAGACGAGGTCGTGAAGGTCATCCAGCAATTCGAAGGACTTGTCATAGTCGATGAAGCCTATAGTGACTTCTCAGGCCAGCAACCTTTGCGCACGGAACTGGGCAAATACCCCAACCTCATCGTACTCAACACGATGTCGAAAGCCTGGGGATGCGCTGCTATCCGCTTGGGAATGGCCTTCGCTTCGAAGGAGATTATCGGCATATTCAACAAGGTGAAATATCCTTACAACATTAATCTGCTTAGCCAGCAGCAGGCTCTTGAGGCTCTCAAGCGCCCCATCGACGTTGAGGAATGGGTAAGAATCCTGCTACAGGAGCGTGGCCGCATGATGGAAGCCTTCAGCATACTTCCCATCTGCGAGAAGGTCTATCCTACCGATGCCAACTTCTTCCTGGCTAAAATGACAGATGCCACAAAGATATACAACTATCTGGTCGATCGCGGTATCATCGTCAGGAACCGCACCCGCGTGCAGCTCTGTGACAACTGTCTCCGCATCACCATCGGTACCAAATCGGAGAACAGCGAGTTGCTCTCAGCCCTCCGTCAGTACCAGTGATACGTTGTCATGATTGTCAATTGTCATTTGTCATTTTCGTTTTTGGACTCTCTGTCATTGCTCATAATATAATAAAAATATATTTTTATTATATTATGGACGAAACTGGGGTGTCTGATTTCGATTTTGACAAATGACAAAATGACAAGATGACAACGTTCGGAAGCCTCCAAAATTAGGTGCGTGCTTTTTTGCGTGCTTTTTTGGCGATTAAATTTGGAAGACATCTGAATTTTTCGTACCTTTGCATTGTCAACGAAAAATGATAAAATTTGCGGCCTAACTAGACGACAAAAATTGCCAAGCGCGCGGGCATGTGTTTCCTAGGGAAAGCTCAAAAACGGAGTCTGATCAGCGACAAGCAAAATTCTTTACCCATCGATTATGAATATAGTGATACTTGACGGCTATACGGCCAACCCTGGGGACCTGTCGTGGGGCAGTCTGAAAGAAATGGGAGAAGTGACGGTGTATGAGCGTACCAGACGCGAAGAGATAGCCGGACGGGCGGCTGATGCAGACATCGTACTGACAAACAAGGTGGTGATGGATCGGGAGATGATGGCACTCCTACCACGACTGAAATACATCGGGGTGCTGGCAACGGGGTACAACGTGGTGGACATAGAGGCAGCCAGAGAAAGAGACATCATCGTAACGAATGTGCCAGCCTACAGCACAGAGAGTGTGGCGCAGACGGTGTTCGCCCACCTGCTGACAGTCACGAACCGCACAGAGCACTACGCCCAGCAGAACCGACTGGGACGATGGGCAGAGAACAGGGACTTCTGCTACTGGGACACGGAGTTGACAGAACTGGCGGGAAAGACGATGGGAATAGTGGGTCTTGGCCATATCGGCCGCCGTGTGGCAGAGATAGCCCTCGCCTTCGGCATGCAAGTGAAGGCCATGACCAGCAAGAAAGCCGAGGAACTGCCTGCCGGTATCCAGAAGGCAGAACTGCAGTCGCTACTTGCCTCCGCAGATGTAGTGTCGCTACATTGTCCACTGACAGAGGGCACCAGGCATCTCATCCATCGCGAGACACTACGACTGATGAAGCCCTCGGCGATACTCATCAATACTGGCAGAGGACCGCTGGTGGACGACGAGGCACTGGCAGAGGCGCTAAACGAAGGTCGGCTCAGGGCTTATTGCGCTGACGTAGTGACAGAGGAACCGCCGAAAGCTGATCATCCCCTACTCCACGCTCCTAACGCCTTCATCACTCCTCACATCGCCTGGGCGACGGTGGAGGCCAGAAAGAGACTCCTTCAGACAGCCATCGGCAATGTAGAGGCGTTTGTCAACGGCCATCCGGTGAATGTTGTAAGTTAACATAAAAATCATGCACTATGGATATCGAAGATTACAAGAAAGAGAATGCTGAACTCCATCAGCGCGTGGCCGACTTAGAAAATCCATGCAATATAAGACGTTGGAAGACTATCTGGACTATCTACGGATACTGGATTCGATGTATTACTTGATGGCACGTCGCGACTGGAATGTTGCAGCCTGTGCACAACAGGCAGGCTTCTCTGCCATCAGATCGTTCAACCGCAAATTCCAAGATGCCTTAGGCATGACCCCACACGAATTCCGCATACTTATAGATTCGCACCCCACTCCTAAGGAATAACAGAAGGGAAATCAATAGTCAGCAACTCTCGTCTGAACATTAAGAAAAGAGACCTGCCCAAGCGGACAGATCCCTTTCATTATGATAGAGTGAATTTACTCCTCAACAGCAGCCTGGGCGGCAGCTAACGGGAACTGATTATCAGCACTTTATGGCAAGTTTGGGAAACATTTGGGAAACATTATGAGCATGTTCTGCACATTCTGCATCCGTTTTTCTCAATAATACCAGCCTTTTTTGTCACTTCATTTACTTATTCGTTATTTCTATTATTGCTATACACTGATTGCATGACGACTTTGAAGCATGTTCCGCAAATCAAAAAACTATTGTCCCAGGAACTCTGATGCCATACGGTTAATTTCATCAATGTCCATCGGTTCAAGCACGATTTCTTCTGGTTGCAAGTTCAGCAGGAACTGCATATAGCTGGGGAGAGTTAACAAATGCCCTTCCCTGCCTATATTGTAATCACCGAACTTTATAATCTGTTTGACATGATACTTCTCTGGGTGGTTCAAAACAGTTCTTGCGCTTTTAGCCTTGCTTGACTTTGCCTATGTAACAGCGGGACGGTTCTTTTGTTACATGAATGTCTTGTCACACTGACGAATGCCCATTATCACCAAAGGCTTGTGTCCAGTACACTTTTTCCAACGAATAACCATCATTTCAGCGCACTTTTTCCAACGAATATTATATATTTTAACGCAATTTTCCAAGCGAATGTGTCAAAATCCCATGTAACAAAAGAACCGTCCCTCTGTTACACTGAGGGTAACAAACGGAATATTCACAGGGGGGACCTGATGCCCCCCTGTGATTCTGTTATTTGTAACAGCGGTATGTAACAAAAGAACCGTCCCTCTGTTACATACTATTTCTTGAGCGCGAGGTTGTAGTTGTAGTACTCGTTGTTGCCCGTTATCTCCTTGATGACGCGGATGAAGGGCGGGAAGTTGACGTCCTCGGCGTCGGCAATGCCCTTGGTCTCGAGGATGACGAGGCCCTGGAGGGGACCGCGGTAGGTGTCGAGCTCGAAGTACTGGCCCTTCCAGATGAAGCTCTGGCGCAGCTTCGAGACAGGCTGGCGGTAGGGGTCGGCCTGCTGAAGCAGCGACTCGTAGAGGGCGTTCTCCACCTGACGCTCGGTCTCAATCTGTTCGCCGGGGGCGGTGCGCTTCTTGGTGTTGTGGACGTTGACCACCTTTCCGCTGGGCCACGAACGGCGGCGCAGGCGAATCTCGGCACCGGGCTCGCTGACGAGGTAGGTCTGGAGAATGTCGCTGTCGATGGTCTCAGGCAGCTGGCCGGTCACCTCGACCAGATACTTGCGCTCCTCGGTGACGGGCTGCGGCAGTCCGAGCACGTTTGAGATTTCGCGAAGCACGCGCTGCATCTTCCGCTCGAAGTCGTCGTGATTGTTGATGACGCGCAGATGGGGATGGCCCGTCCAGGCCTTGATGACCTTCTTGTCGAGTTCGCGGGCTATGCGCAGTCCCTCTTCATCGGCCTTCTCATAGCGGGTGGAGTTGGTGGCGGTGGTGTAGTACTGCTCGGCACCGTCGGCAGCCGAGACGAGGTGGAGGACGGCATCGTAGCGTTCGAACAGTACATTAGGACTGGTACCGGCCTCACGGCAGATGCTCTCCCACTCTTCGGGAGCGATATAGGCCGAAATATCCATCGTGCCGCGATCGCAGACAATGAGCACAGGCTTGGTGCAGACGCTGGCCAGACGCATGAAATGGTTCTCAAGGGCCAGCTGCGTCTCGAGGATGGCCCGCTCGCCCTCGAAGTAGAGCTGGCGGTTGGGCGTCAGGTAGTTCCACCCCGCAAGACTGTAGATGGTGGGCACCTCAGGTACGCAGAACACCTTGAAGCCGCGACTGTTGAAATGTTCGATGACGCGCACCAGGGCCGTCGTCTTTCCGGCACAGGGGCCGCCGGTCAGCACTATTCGCTTGATGTCAGGCATAGACGGTAATTCGAGTTATTAGGAAATGAGCAGGACCTCGACGTAGAGGACGATGAGTCCCAGGACGAAGCCTGCGAGGACTTTGGGCGTCAGATGGCGCAGATACCAGCCCAGACGCACGTGTTCCATTTTCATAAGGGCCAGTCCGCTGGTGCTGCCCACGCTGAGCAGACAGCCGCCGACGGCCGTTGTGAAGGCGATGACCTTCCAGTAGGCGCCGTTCAGGGCGAAGTCCGACAGGTAGTCGCTGTCGGCCCAGGCACTCAGCTGTGCGTGCTCTATGATGGGATAGAGCGAGATGTCGGTGATGGCAACGGTGAACGTGTCGACCACGCTGCTGAGCAGGCCTGAGATGATGCCCACCACCCAGATATTGTGGATGTTGTAGTCGATCCAGGCCGAGATGTCGCCGAAGACGCCCGTCTCGGTCATCACGCCCATGCCGAGCATGATGCCCATGACGAAGAGCATCTGCTGGATGGTGCCATACTGAATGGCGCGCGGAATGCGGCGCTGGGCCATCTGGTCGGCATCGTTCAGCTTGCGGTTGAAGGCCTCGTTGACCACCCACAGCACGCTGAGCACGCAGAGAGCGCCGAGGAACGGCGACAGCTTGGTGATGTTGTGGAACGTAGGGATGAACCACAGACCGCCGATGCCCACGACGAGCATGACCATTCGCTGCCAGCGGTTCAGGTTGGTGTCGTCGCCACGATAGGGCGGCGCCACAAACTCGGTGTCGAGGCGGTCGGGCAGCTGGCGGTTGATGAGGATGGTTGTCACCACCCACGCCACCAGGGCCGGCAGAGCCAGGAATTTCGAGAAGTCGGTGGCCGTGACAGCCCCGTCGCCCCAGAGGAGCAGTCCTATGGGGTCGCCGATGACGGTGAAGGCACCGCCGCAGTTGGCCGCCACGACGATGGCCGCGCCGATGAGCATTCGCTGCCGTCGGCTGCGGACAATGTCGTGCATGATGACCAGCATCATCGTTGCTGTTGTCAGGTTGTCGAGATTGGCCGAGAGGATGAACGTGGCCAGGGTGATGGTCCACAGCAGTCGCTTCGAGTTGCGGGTGCGAATCCACTCGGTGATGAAGTCGAAGCAGCCGTTGTTGTTCAGTATCTCGACGATGGTCATCGTGGCCAGGAGGAACATGACAATGCTGGCGGCTCGGCCCACGTACTTCAGGAAGATGTCGTCGTAGATGAACAACTTGACGGCATCGCTTGAAGGAGCCTCGCCAGCCAGGAATTCTGCATACTCATGGGGGTGCTGGGACATGACGAAGTCGGCGCCCCAGCAGATGTAGACCACCCACCCCACCGTGCCAATGAACATGGCGATGGCAGCCTTGTTGACCCCCGTCAGGTGGCCAGTGGCAATCAGCAGGTAGCCGAAGATGAGCAGCAGAACGATGATCAGTGTCATTCAGTTATCCTCCGAAGTTGTCGTACATGATGGATTCGGGATCGACGCCGAGCGAGTCGAGCATCGAGACGACGGCTGCCGACATCGGGCCGGGGCCGCACATGTAGTACTCCACATCCTCGGGGGCCTCGTGGTCCTTCAGGTAGGTGTTGAGCATCACCTGGTGGACGAAGCCCGGCGTGTACTTCACGCCGGCTGCATCGGCAGCGGGGTCGGGACGGTCGAGTGCGAGGTGGAAGTGGAAGTTGGGGAACTCCTTCTCCAGTCCCAGGAAGTCGTCGAGATAGAACACCTCGTTCAGGGCGCGGGCACCGTAGAAGTAGTGCATCTCGCGGTCGGTCGTATGCAGCGTCTTCGTCATGTGCATAATCTGGGCACGAAGCGGAGCCATACCGGCACCACCGCCCACCCAGATCATCTCCTTCTTCGAGTCGAAGTGGGGATGGAAGTCGCCGAAGGGGCCGCTCATGATGACCTTGTCGCCGGGCTTCAGCGAGAAGATGTAGCTGGAGGCGATACCGGGATTGACCTCCATAAAGCCGCTCTTGTCGGGCTTGAACGGCGGCGTGGCGATACGTACCGTCAGCATGAAGACGTCGCCCTCAGCCGGATAGTTGGCCATCGAGTAAGCACGGATGGTGGGTTCGGGGTTCTTACACTTGAGCGGGAACAGTCCGAACTTCTGCCATGAGGGCAGGTACTCGTCGCCGATGAGCGACTTGTCGAAGTCCTTGTCGTAGTCGATGCAGTCGAAGGCGGGAATCTTGATCTGGGCGTAAGAGCCGGGCAGGAAGTCCATGTGCTCGCCGGCAGGCAGCTGCACCTTGAACTCCTTGATGAACGTAGCCACGTTCTTGTTAGAGATGACGGTACACTCATACTCCTTGACGCCGAGAATTGACTCGTCGACGTGGATGCTGAGGTCGCCCTTCACCTTGCACTGGCAGCCCAGGCGCCAGTGGTCCTTGATCTGCTTGCGGGTGAAGTGGGGCTTTTCAGAGTCGAGAATCTCGCCGCCGCCTTCCAGAACCTGCACCTTGCACTGTCCGCAGCTGGCCTTGCCACCGCAGGCTGAGGGCAGGAAGATGCCGTTCTCGTTGAGCGTAGCCATCAGGTTGTTGCCCTGCGGCACGTTGAGCACCTTGTCGCCATTGACCGTAATATTCACATTGCCCGACGGCGAGAGATACTTCTTCGCCACGAGCAGGATAATCACCAGGAGGATGATTACCAGCAGGAATACTGCTATACTATAAGAAATAAATTGTATCATAAGCCCACCCCCAACCCCTCCCCAAGGGAGGGGCGTTTGGTTACTTTAGGGGGTCTCCTTTATTATTGGTTATACATCTTAATTATCCTTTACCCACCCTCTTTAATCTATTCAGACATCCCTCCCTTTGGGAGGGCTTGGGTAGGCTTACCTATTAGATATTCAGTCCAGAGAAACACATCATTGCCATAGCCATGAGACCGACGGTAATAAAGACGATGCCGAGACCCTGCAGGGGCTTGGGCACATCGCTGTACTGCATCTTCTCGCGGATGGCACCCATAGCCACGATGGCGAGCATCCAGCCGATACCGGAGCCGAAGCCATAGACGACGGCATCCCAGATATTGCGAATGGCCTGAGAGTTCGACTCGTCCATCAGGATGCGCTGCTGCATGAAGAGCGAGGCACCCATGATGGCGCAGTTGACGGCAATCAGCGGCAGGAAGATGCCGAGTGCGGCATAGAGCGAGGGCGAGTACTTCTCGACCGTCATCTCCACCAGCTGCACCATACCGGCAATCACGGCGATAAAGAGGATGAAGCTGAGGTAGCTCAGGTCGACGCCCTCGACGAGGCAGTCGGGGCCTAAGACCTTGGTCTGCAACAGATAGTTGACGGGGACGGTGACGGTGAGCACGAAGGTCACGGCGCAGCCCAGTCCGAGCGAGGTCTTCACGGTCTTCGACACGGCAAGGTACGAACACATGCCGAGGAAGAAGGCGAAGATCATATTGTCGACGAATATCGACCTAAACAGTAATGATATTGCGTGTTCCATATCTTATTTCTCCTTATAAAAGTAAGCACGATGAACCCAAATCACACAGCCAACGAGGATGAGCGCCATAGCCGGCATCGTCATCATACCGTTGTTGACGTAGCCCAGGTCGTAGCAGGCATCGGGGATAATCTGGAAGCCTAAGAGCGAACCGCGCCCGAGGAACTCACGGACGGCACCCACGATGACCAGAATCATGGCATAGCCAAGACCGTTGCCCACGCCGTCGAGGAACGAGGGCCAGGGCTTGTTCTGCATGGCGAAGGCCTCGAGACGGCCCATCAGGATACAGTTGGTGATGATCAGACCGACATACACAGAGAGCTGGACGCTGACGTCGTAGGCGAAAGCCTTCAGAATCTGCGAGACGATGGTCACGAGAGCAGCAACGACCACCAGCTGCACCACGATGCGGATGCGGTTGGGAATGGTGTTGCGGATAATCGAGATAATCACATTCGCAAAGGCGGTGATGACCGTCACAGCGAGACCCATCACGATGGCAGGCTTCAGCTGCGAGGTCACAGCCAAGGCCGAGCAGATACCGAGTACCTGGCCGAGAATGGGGTGGTCGAGGTTCAACGGGTTGGTGAAGACCTCCTTATTTTGTTTACTGAATAATGCCATAACTTACTCCTCCTCCTTTACCTTTTTCACTTTCATCAACTTATTGAGCTCGGCATCGCTGATGTCGGAACCCGATAATACAGACTTCAGTAATTGATAATTCAATTCCGACTCGTCCATGTCAAGATCGTACTCACCGGTCCAAAGGCCGAAAGTGCGCTTGATCATCTCGTCGACGCCGTTAGAGGTCAGCGTAGCTCCCGTCACACAGTCCACCTGGCAATCGGGATTCTCCACCTTCTTCACGACAGAGAGCACCACATGCTTGCAATCGTCATCGAAAATACGTTTCCCGATGAACTTCTCCTGCCACTCCTGCGAGTCTTTGATCTCGGCACCCAGGCCGGCTGTCTCGCTCTCATGGTTGAAGTAAGCACCATAGACGGATAATCCGCCCTTTTCAGGGTCGAGGCGTACAGACATATATCCGCTGATGCCGCCCCAGAGTCCCATACCCTTCATTTCGAAGATCATGAGAGGCTCTTCGCCGATTTCTGCCATCAGGATTTTCTGACCGGCAAACTCCATCGTGTCATTGACGAGTTCGGCATACTTTGCCTCAGCCTCGGCACCGTCGAGGTCGCGGATGTTGAGCGAGTAGAGAATCTGCTTCTTCACATCGAGGGCCACGTTAGCGTCCTGCATGGGCTTCAATGCCTGATAGACGAAGGCCAGCAGGAAGGCCACGATGACCACGAGTATCGCACTATATATAATAATGTACGAATTCGAGTTAGTATTCAGTTTCATTTGGTACCTCCTCTCTTTAAACGTTTCGAGATATTGCGCTCCACGATGAAGTGGTCAATCGTAGGAGCAAACATATTACCAAAGAAGATGGCGAGCATCATGCCCTCAGGATAGCCGGCATTCATCACGCGGATGATGATGGCCATCGCTCCGATGAGGAAGCCGTAGATGTACTGACCACATTGTGTGCGGCACGAGGTGACAGGGTCGGTAGCCATGAACACGGCACCGAAGGCGAAGCCGCCAAGGATGAAGTGATGCCACCAGACAATCGACTGACCGGTCTGCTCGAAGATGCAGGCCATGACGGCACCGCCGACGAAGACGCTCAGCATGGTGCGCCACGAGGCGATGCCCGTCCAGAGCAGCAGGATGGCGCCGAGGGCAATGGCGATGACCGAGGTCTCACCGATAGAACCGGGGATGAAGCCGCAAATCATGTCGCAGATAGAGGCATCAGGAGCAATACCCTGCCCTATCTGACCAAGGGGCGTAGCAGCGGTGAAGCCGTCGGGCAGCGTGTTGCCCAGTCCGAAGATGCTGTCCTGAGCCACCCACACCTGGTCGCCCGTCATCTTCGACGGATAGGCGAAGAACAGGAACATACGGGCGGCGATGGCGGGGTTGAAGATGTTCATACCCGTACCGCCGAAAATCTCCTTGCAGAAGATGACCGAGAAGGCGCAGGCCAGAGCCAGCATCCACAGCGGACAGCCGATGGGAACAATCAGCGGAATGAGGATACCCGATACGAGGTAGCCCTCCTGAATCTCCTCGCCCTTCCACTGTGCCCAGGCAAACTCGATGCCCAGACCGACGATGTAGCTGACGAGAATCTTGGGCAGCACGGCCAGGAAACCGTAGAAGAAAATCTCGAAGAAGCCGGCGTCAGCAAGCGTGCCTGCAGCGAGATAGTTCTGATAGCCGATATTGTACATACCGAACAGCATGGCGGGCATCAGGGCGATGACCACCATACTCATGATGCGCTTCGAGTCGATGGCGTCGTGAATGTTCACGCCTCCTGCCTTCGCCGTGTCGTTGGGCACGTAAAGGAAAGTCTCAAAGCCGTCGAACACAGAGCGGAAGGCATGTAGCTTGCCACCCTCCTCAAAGTTCGGCTTTACCTTATTGAGATAGTTTCTAATAATTTTCATTGACATTGAAAATTGAAAATTGAACATTAAGCATTTTCCTTACGGAGAATGTTGAGACCTTCACGCACGATGCGCTGCAATTCAAGCTTCGAGCTATCCACGAACTCTGCCAAAGCAAAGTCCTCAGGACTTACCTCATAGATTCCCAGTGCCTCCTGACGGTCTATATCGCCGGCAATAATAGCCTTGATCAGGTATTCGCCGTAGATGTCCATCGGCAGCACCTTGTCGTACTCACCGCTCATGATCATGTGTCGCTCACCACCCTTAACACGGGCATCGAGTGCATAACTCTTCTTGCCACAGAGCCAGGAGAAATAGCTGCGATTAACCGAGAACTGCTTGAAACGGGGCAGAATCCACCCCAACATCTCATCAGCATCGTTACCCTCAGGAATGACGGTAACCTCCGATGTGTGTGCACCTAAGAATCCTTCTTTTGTGGTAGGCTTGCCTGTAAGCACATTACCATTGATAATACGCACGCTCTTAGAAGCATCGTAGCTGTTGCTGAGCAGCGTGGAGAGTTCCTCGCCTACAAGCATATCCACATAGGCAGGACTCTTGATTTCGCTACCGCACAGAGCGACTGTTCTACGAAGGTCTACCTTACCGGCATTAAACAGTCGTCCGATAAACAGCACGACGGTTGGATCACCGATCGTCCATACCACCTCGCCCTTGTTTACTGGGTCGATGTTGTTCACCTGTACGCCTACGTTACCTGCCGGACACTTGCCGTCGAATACAGTAACCTCTGCATCCTTCACGCCTTCAAGCTTTGAGCCTACGCCAACACCGAGATAGGTTTTGGCAATCTTGGACAGAGCTGAGAGTCCTGTCTGGAAATCTTCTTCCTGACCCTTCACCTCATACTCGAAATCAGCTGCCAGCGGCTTGTCGCGAAGAGCAGAGACAAAGATGGCCTTAGGCTTGACCGAAGGATTTGTCGATACTGCATAAGGCAACTGATTGATGTAGCCGAAGATACCGGCCTCAAGCAGTGCGTCAACGACAGCCTTGCCATCAAGTTTCGTCACATCCTTCTTGCCGAAATCCACAAAGCTCTGCTGGGCGTCGGCATCTACCTTCACACAGAGCACCTTCCTGCGTTCACCACGCACTACGGCACTGACAGTACCGCTGACAGGCGAGGCAAACTTCACTTCGGGATACTGTTTGTTGACAAACAGCGCATCCCCGGCCTTGACAGCATCGCCTTCTTTGACAACGACCTTCGGAGTAACACCCTCGAAGTCATCCGGCACCAGTGCGTACTTGCCATTTGACTTCAACTGGATCTTCTTCTCCTCGGCTTTGCCCTGAAGGTTAATGTCTAAACCTTTGTGTAACTTAATTACATTTGCCATTTATTGAGATATTAAGAATAGTTGCGCAAATCGATGGCAAAATTAATAAAAAATTAGTAGACAAAACCAAAATTTCGGAAAAAAATGACGAAATACCAATAATTTGTAGTATTTTTGCCTCGTGAAGCTATTCAAACGGTTCGTCAGCTGGACGATTTGGGGCATCATCGGTCTTAATCTGATGCTCATGGGAATCTCCCACATCCCCGCAGCGCAACGCCATATAGGCTCCTTTGTGGCCAGTATGGTAGAACGTGAATTGGGTACACGCGTCAAAGTGGGGCGCGTTGACCCAGGCTTCCTCAACCGTATCATTATCGAAGACCTCACCATCTGGGATCAGAATGAGAAGGAGATGGTTCGCGTGGCCCGTCTTTCCGCAAAGATCGACATCGGGCCATTGGTAACTGACGGAAAAATCTCCATTTCATCGGCACAACTCTTTGGCGCACACCTTTCTCTTTATCGCCGAAACGCCCAGGCGAAGCCCAACTTTCAGTTTGTACTCGACTCTCTCGCCTCGAAGGATACTACGAGCCATACCCCACTCGACCTACGCATAAACACCCTGATCATGCGACATACCAATGTCAAATATGACCAGTTAGACGTGGCTCGTACAGACGGTAAGTTCAATCCTGCCCATTTAGGCAT
>JAEEGJ010004618.1_pt1 | contig 45910 bp, 55 predicted proteins | sample 8958761 | NCBI WGS metagenome assembly JAEEGJ01 (sample SAMN16246546, study PRJNA631951) | gut metagenome | biome: gut microbiome; feature: rumen; material: RS-attached | host: Bos | place: Iran: Karaj | collected 2018-10
CGCCACAGTCGGAGAACAATACGTCATTGTATTTCGCCTACGTTCTCGCCCGGCTGATCAGGAAGCTGGACCTTTACAAGGTGAAGGACTTCACGCTGCCTGAGCCTACAATGGAAAATGCGGATGTCTACATCTGCCTGGTCCACGCGATGGCCGTCGTCGAGAACGGGAAGGAGTTTGAGGATCTCATCGCTGACGGCGAGATAAGAATGGCCTACGAGATGCTTTTTCAGAGGTAACATAGCTATGTATGAGAACGAGTTTACAGGAGAAAGCATACAGGAAGAAGTACCGCTGGTTTTGCAAGGGCTGTCCGTTGCTGGTTGTCGTTGAGAAAAGGCGCGGGAAAGAGATCAGCCTTTGCACACTCTTCGGCTTTTTCAGCTTAGAATCGAAACGAAAGTATTGCAGAGGCAGATACAACAATTCAAGGAAATGAGCCGTCAGCGACGGCTCGTTTCTGTTTATGCCTTACAACCTTACAAACTTACAACCTTACAACCTTACAGAAGGGTTTGTTCAGCTGCGCTTCTCCTTGAGGATGCCGTGACGGTAGGCGTAGAGGAGGTTCTTAAGGTCGGCGACCTGGGTGCGGAGTTCCTCGCCCTTGTCGGTATCGGCGACGAGCATGCGGTGGGCGGACATCTCGACGATCTGGGTGGTCGACTTGATATCGGTCTCACGGACGATGGCGTCGCGGGCGGAAGTGAACGGCTCGTGCTGTACGAGCTGGAAACCGCGGGAGTGGTAGACGAGGGTGTAGCCGGCGATGCCGGTCTCGTTGTGGTAGGCTTCCGAGAAACCGCCGTCGATGACCATCAGCCGTCCGCCTGCCTTGATGGGGTTCTCGCCCTTGGAGGCGTGGACGGGCACGTGGCCGTTGATGATGTGGCGGTTGTCGCCTTTCACCTCGAAGGCGTCGAGGATGCGGTCGCAGATCTCGGCGGAGTCGCGAAGCTTGAAGTAGTTGCCCTTCTCTTCCTTGTAGGTCTCCTTGTCTTTGAGGAAATAGCGCTCGAAGGTGGCCATCTTGGACTTGTCGAACAGTGGGGAATCCTTACCGCACCAGAGGTAGAGGAAGTAGTCGCGGGCATAGTCTCGCGGGAACACCTGCAGCTCTTTATCGACACCCGACTCAAAGGCTGCGCGGATCATCATGCCGATGTTATGCATCAGGGCCTTGCCGCTGTAACGGCTGCCGGGGAAGATCTCGACCTCCTTGAGCGAACCGTCGTCGTTGAGGGGGATGGAGGCGTGGAAGAGGAGGTTGGAGTTGGTCACGGTGTACATGCAGCCGTGAGAGAGAAGCGTGCGGATGTGCTTGTGAAGCTTCTCGGAGATGCGGAAGGAGTGGTGGAGCTTGTCCATGAGGGATTGTTCCTCAGGAGTCAGGAGACAGGAGTCAGGAGTCAGGTGACAGGAGTCAGGAGACAGGAGACTGGAGTCGGGAGACAGGGTGGGGAAGTGGCAGCTCTTCATCTCGTAGTCGCGTCCGTCGATGGTACAGACGCCACGGGTCAGGTCGATATGCTCCAGCAGGCAGCGGTCGTCCATCTGCCACTCGGGATGACGGCGGATGATCTTGGCCTCTTCCTTGAACTGGATGACGGCGATGGCCTTGTGCATCTTGGCGGTGAGCAGGCGTGTCTTCTCGTCGAGCTGCTGACTGTCGTCAAGTACCTTGGGGATGAACTCCTCGCAGGGGTCGTCGCCGTAGGTCTCGAGGGCGAAGGTGGCCAGGGGCACGAGGTTGATGCCGTACTCCTCGATGGTGGCGAGGTTGGCATAGCGCAGACAGATGCGGAGCACGTTGCAGATGCAGGCGTTGTTGCCGGCGGAGGCACCCATCCAGAGGATGTCGTGATTGCCCCACTGGATGTCCCACGAGTGATACTGGCGCAGGGTGTCCATGATCTTATGGGCGCCCGGGCCGCGGTCGTAGATGTCGCCGAGGATATGGAGCTGGTCGATGGCCAGGCGCTGGATCACGTTGCAGATGGCCACGATGAAGTCGTCTGCCCGGCCCGTGGAGATGATGGTGTTGACGATGACACTGACGTAGGCGGCCTTGTCGCTGTCGCCCAGGCTCTCGTGGAGCAGTTCCTCGATGATATAGGAGAAGTCGGGCGGGAGGGACTTGCGCACCTTCGAACGGGTGTACTTCGACGAGACGTCGCGACAGACCTTCACCAGTTGGTGGATGGTGATGCGATACCAGTCGTCGAGATCCTGCTCCTGGGCCTTGATGAGTTCGAGTTTTTGCTCAGGGTAGTAGATGAGCGTGCAGAGTTCCTTCTTCTCCGACTCGCGGATGTCGTTGCCGAAGAGTTCGTTCACCTTGCGCTTGATGTTGCCGGAGGCGTTCTTCAGCACGTGCTGGAAGGCCTCGCTCTCGCCGTGGAGGTCGGCGAGGAAGTGCTCGGTGCCCTTGGGCAGGTTCATGATGGCCTCGAGGTTGATGATCTCGGTGGAGGCCTCGGCGATGTTGGGGAACGACTGCGAGAGCAGCTGGAGGTAGTGCATGTCAGTATTCATATCCATAGTCTTCAATCTTCAATGTTCAATCTTCAATGTTCAAGTGGTTGTCGAGTTGCTGGCGTATCTGGCGCGTCAGCCGGTTGTCGGTAGGCGACAGGGGCATATAGCCTTCGTCGAGGGCGGTCTGCTCGTCGAGCACCTGCATCAGCGACCGCGTGAAGGCAGTGAGTTTCTTCTCTTCGAGGCGCTCGGCAAGCTGTTCGTCGTCGACGGTGTCGCGATAGAGCTCACGGGTCAGTTCGATGAGATGGAGCAGGAGTGGCTGCTGGCGGAGCTGATGGATGATGCGCACAAGGTAGTCGGTCTCCTTACCGTTGTAGTCGCCCACTTTCTCACGGATGGGTCTGGGCGTCTCGTAATGGTCGGGGAAATAGGCTGCGATGCGCGAGGTGTCGATGGCGGGCACGCTGAGGCCGAGGATGCTGATGCCGTAGTCGACGTAGTTGCGGATGTTCTCGTGCTCGGCATAGAGCAGCAGATGGCGCCAGTTGACTTCCTCGGAGGGCAGGACGACGGTCCAGCGGCGGTCGCCCATGATACCTACTTTAATAATAGCGCGGAGCATACGGACGGTGGGCTCGTCCATCAGTTCGAGGGTGTTGGAGTCCATCACCTTCTGATAGACGGCGAAGGTGGCGGTACACATCTCCTGCAGGCTGATGGTGTTGGTGGTGACGGCATTGTGGATCTCCTCCGTACGACGGTTCCAGCCCAGTTTCTTGAAGTTGGTGAGTTCGAGCCGACCCAGCAGGATGACCGAATAGGCACGGGTGATGAGCTGCTTCTGCCAGTAGATGGCGGGCACCTTCTTGTTCTTGTCCGTCGCCCAGGGCTCCATCTGTCCGTGAAGGGTGAGCACGAGGCGCGAGCCCTTGTTGATGCCAGAGAGAATAGCACGGGCGGCAGAGACGGAAGGAAGGCCGTGACAGTGGATGATATCGGGCTCCTGCTCCTTCACCGCCTTGCGGATGGCACTCACGCTGTCGGCGGTGCCTATCGTCACACTCTGCTGCAGGCCGTCGGTCAGCATGCTGACGTGACGGCTGATGAGCGGATTGGATTTCGGATAGACAAATAGGACTTTCATAATGTAATTAGGAGTCAGGAGACAGGAGTCAGGAGTCAGTAGGAGAGTCAGTCGAAGAGTCAGTAGAGGAGTCAGTAGAGGAGTCAGGAGAGGAGTCAGTAGGAGAGGTGTAGAGGAGGGTAGTGGTGGAACGGCGCATGAGGTTGTCCCACAGGATGCCCAGTCGGATGCCGAAGAGGTGGAAACCGGAGATCTTCTGTTCGAAAAGTTTTAACAGTTCGAAGGTGCTTTCCTTTCTGACGATGATAAAGTCGTAGCGGCCCCAGGTGTAGTTGCCGTACTGGCGTTCGCGCACTTTCTTCAACTTGCGTTCCAACCTGCGGATATGGTCTTCGGCCTCTGCGACGGTGTCGAAGGGCTGCAGGCGGATGTGCTTCTTGGTGACATATCCCAAGGTGAGATCTGCCTTCTGGTCGAGCACTTCCGCGATGGCCTTGAAGACATCGGTATCGGCTGGCGCATTGTTAGCTTTCGCAATGATAATGTACTCATTGTGAGAGGCTTTGATGCCGATGTTCAAGGCAAGCTTCCGACGGAAAGTCTGGGCACTTGGCTTGGGCAGGAAGGTGCTATAGAGATGCTTGTATTCGTTTTTCAGCAGTTTCAGTACGTCGGGCGTCTCGTCTGTAGAAGACTCGTCGACGACGATGACCTCATAGCCCGGCTCATACTCCTGTCTGAGGAAGGCGGGCAACTGCTCTTCCAGTTCGCGAGCCTGGTCGTAGACAGTGATGATGACTGAAAATGGATGCTGTACTGTATTCATATTATGAAAAAATTACACTTCATCACTCATGTAGCCCTTGGGCAGACGGCGCAGATTGTACTGCGACGCCATGATTTCACCGTAGGCACCAGCCGAGCGGATGGCGAGCAGGTCGCCGCGTTTGGCCTGGTTGAGGTCGATCTGCTTGGCGAACACGTCCGTCGACTCACAGATGGGGCCGACGACATCGTAGGCTTCTGCAGGCTCTTCGCTGCTGATGTTCTCGATCTTATGATAGGCCTGATAGAGCGCAGGACGGATGAGATCCGTAAAGCCGGCATCGACGATGGCGAACTTCTTCACGGCGCCTTCTTTTATATATAAGGTACGCGTGATGAGCGAGCCGCACTGCGCCACCACCGCACGACCGAGTTCGAAATGCAGTGTCTGACCGGGACGGAGCTTCAGCTTGCGGGCGTAGGTGTCGAAGTAGGCCTTGAAGTCTGGGATGGGCACACGGTTGGGGTGAGCGTAGTCGACACCCAGACCGCCGCCTACGTTGATATGCTCCACACGGATGCGATGACGGTCGAGTTCGTCCTGCAGTTCGTTCACACGGTTGCAGAGGGCTTCGAAGTCGCCCATGTCGAGAATCTGCGAACCGATATGGAAGTGCAGACCAACGAACTTCACGTTCTGTAGTTTCTCTGCCTCGCCGATCACGCTGAGCATGTCGCGCATGGCGATGCCGAACTTGTTCTCGGCCAGACCTGTGGTGATATTCGCATGGGTATGGGCACCGACGTTGGGATTCAGACGGAAGGCCACACGGGCTACTTTGCCCTTCGCGGCTGCCAGTTCGTTGATGACCTCCAACTCAGGGATGCTCTCCACGTTGAAGCAGAAAATCTCGTTGTCGAGGCCGAGGTTGATCTCCCAGTCGGCCTTTCCCACACCTGCATAGACGATCTTCGTCGAGGGGAATCCCGCCTTGACGGAAGCCTCGATCTCTCCGCCGCTGACGCAGTCGGCACCCAGTCCTGCCTCACGGATGATGCGGAGGACACGCGGGTTGGCGTTTGCCTTGACGGCGTAGTGCACCACGAATCCCTCGTGTTTCTGTGCCTCGGCGTTAATGCTGCGCAGCGTCTCGCGCAACAGTTCCGCATCGTAGTAGTAGAAGGGTGTCTCGATCTGCTGCAGCTTCTCTACAGGGAATTGTCCTTTAGCCATTATTTCTTATAAAAGATTGTATTGCTCAAATTCTGCAGGGCACGCTTCTTGTCCTCCTCGCGGATGAGGAAGGAGATGTTGTAGTTCGAGCCGCCGTAGCTGACCATGCGGACGGGGATATCCTTCAGCGCGTCGAGGGCAAGCGTCTCGAAACCGATGTTCGACCAGTCGAGGTCACCAACGACACAGACGATACACATGTTCGTATCGACGGTCACCGTGCCGTATTTCTTCAGCTCATCGACGATCTCACCCAGATGGGAAGAGTTGTCGATACTCATCGACACACCCACCTCAGAGGTACAGATCATGTCGATACTCGTCTGATAGCTCTCGAAGATCTCGAACACCTTGCGCAGGAAACCCGTAGCCAGGAGCATACGGCTCGACTTGATCTTGATGGCGGTGATGTTGTCCTTGGCGGCGATGGCCTTGATCTTACCGTATTCGGTCTTGTTCGAGATGGTCGTACCCTCTGCATCTGGATCCATCGTGTTTAGCAGACGCACGGGGATGCCGGCATACTTGGCAGGCTGGATGCAGGTGGGGTGGAGGATCTTCGCACCGAAGTAGGCCAGCTCGGCTGCCTCCTCGAAGTGCAGCTGATGCACGGGATCGGTCTTGTCGACCACACGCGGGTCGTTGTTGTGCATACCGTCGATGTCGGTCCAGATCTGGATCTCCTCAGCGTTGATAGCTTCGCCGACGAGTGAGGCGGTATAGTCAGAACCGCCGCGCTGCAGGTTGTCGATCTCGCCGTAGGCATTGCGGCAGATGAATCCCTGGGTGAGATACACCTGTGCTCCCTCGTTGTCTGCGAGGATGGGCTTCAGCTTCTCGCGGATATACATGGGGTCGGGCTCAGCGTTCTTGTCGGTGCGCATGAAGTCGAGGGCGTTGAGCAGCACGGCGTTGATGCCCTGCTCCTTCATGTAGTTCACGACCATGTTTGTCGAGATGATCTCGCCCTGGGCCACGATGCTCTTCTCCTCGAAGCTGGTGAACAGCTCCTTGGTGAACGAACGGAGGAAGTCGAACTCGCTGCGCAGGAACTCACGTGTGGCAGCTTTCGTCTCCTCAGTGCTGTAGAGTTCCTCGACGTGCTTGTCGTACTTCTGTTCCAGACGGTTGATTACCTCGTTGGCGCCGTCGGGGTTCTTCTTGTACAGGTAGTCTGAGATCTCCACCAGTGAGTTGGTGGTGCCAGACATTGCTGAGAGGACAACGAACACGGGTTCGCCTGACTTCGTGACCAGCTTGGTCACCTCTTTCATTCTCTGTGGGGTGCCGACGGACGTACCGCCGAATTTCATCACTTTCATATACTTTATTTATTTGTATTTATCATTCATCATTTATCATTTAGGCCGCAGGCCGCTAAATTTCCATCCTCTCTGAATAGCGGACGGTGATCTCATCTGTGTCAGGCGTATCGTCGACCATCACAAGGTGGTGGAAGTCGGTGGTGATCTCCTCCATCCGCTCGTCCTGACAACGGTAGATGATGCTGGGGTTCTCCTTGATCATCGGCAGGTTGTGAGTCGACATCACGACGGCCGTTCCCTTGGCGGCGATGTCGAAGAGCAGTTTGATGATCGTGTCCGATGTCTCCGGGTCGAGGTTGCCTGTGGGCTCGTCGGCGAGGATGAGCTTCGGCTTGTTGAGGATGGCTCGGGCGATGGCCACACGCTGCTGCTCACCGCCGGAGAGCTCGAAGGGCATGCGGTCGCCCTTGTCGGCCAGATCCACAGCCTCCAGCACCTCTGCGATGCGCTCGCTGATGCCGTCGTTCTTCTTCCAGCCTGTGGCCTTCAGCACGAACTCGAGGTTCTTATACACCGTACGGTCTGCCAGCAGCTGGAAGTCCTGGAACACGATGCCCATCTCCCTTCTCAGGGCGGGAATCTCCTTCTGACGGATGGTCAGCAGGTCGTGACCGAGCACCATTGCCTCGTCGGCCTCGTCCATCTCCAACTCACAGTAGAGCGTACGCATCAGCGTGGTCTTACCCGAACCCACACGGCCGATGAGGTAGATGAACTGTCCCTCATCCACTTGGAAGTTCACGTTCTTCAGCACACAGATGCCGTGTCGCTGGTAGATGTTTGCGTTCTTATAACTAATTAGCATTACCTTATTTTTTCTTTACCACGAATTTCACTAATTTAACGAATTTTGCTGCGCATGAATAATTAGTTTAATTCGTGTAATTCGTGGTCGTTTTATTTCATCTCTCCTTTTGCTTTGGCCTCGCGGCGCTGCTTGTCCCAGTTGGGATCATGACGACGGTGCAGTTCCTCCACGAGATCCTCAATGCGCAGACCTTTGGCTGTCAGCAGCACGATGAGGTGATAGAGCATGTCCGATGCCTCGTAGGTCAGCTGTTCCTTTGTACCTGTGCAAGCTTCGATGACTGCTTCCAGCGCTTCTTCTCCCACTTTCTGTGCGATGCGCTTCACACCGTCCTTGAACAGCTTTGTCGTATAACTGCCCTCAGGCATCTCCTCATGCCGCTTGTCGATGAAGTCCTGCAGCTCCTTCAGGAACAGCAGAGTATCTTTTTCCCCTCCTGAGTCAGGAGGGGTAGGGGTGGTCTGAACAGCCTCCAGCTCACCGCTCTTATTCTCTTCCCCCCAGCACGTATCCGTACCTTTATGACACGTCGGCCCGTGTGGATTTGCCCTCACCAGCAGCGTATCATTGTCGCAATCCACCTTCATACTCACCAGGTCGAGGAAGTTCCCGCTGGTCTCGCCCTTCGTCCACAGACACTTACGACTTCGGCTCCAGAAGGTCACCTTCTTCGTGTCGAGGGTCTTCTGGTACGCCTCTTCATTCATATAGCCGAGCATCAGCACGTTCTTCGTCTCAGCGTCCTGTACTATCGCAGGCACCAGCCCGCCGCACTTCTCAAAATCTATTGTCATACTTTTATATTTTTATGCAAGGACTACACGACTTTAGGACTTTTTCTTTCAGGATCCAGTACTTAGGATCAAGTCCTTTAGTCCTGTTGTCCGTTGCTAAATTCTTACATTGATTCCTTCTCCGCGCAGGTACTGCTTCAGTTCCGGGATGGGTATCGCGCCGAAGTGGAACACGCTGGCGGCGAGGGCGGCATCCGAATGACCTTCGACGAAGGTATCGCGGAAGTGCTCCTTACATCCGGCACCGCCGCTGGCGATGATGGGTATCGATAGTGTGTCTGCCAGTTCGCGCAACGCCTCGTTGGCATAGCCCTCCTTCACACCGTCGTGGTTCATCGACGTGAAGAGTATCTCTCCCGCTCCACGATCCTGTGCCTCACGGGCCCACTCAAAGAGTCCGCGCTCCGTCCGCTCACGACCGCCTTTCAAGTAACAATGCCAACCGTCTTCGTCCAGTCGGGCGTCGATGGCACAGACACACACCTGAGAGCCGAAGCGGGTGGTGATCTCGTTGATCAGTTCCGGCCTGCGGATGGCGGCAGAGTTCACGCTCACCTTGTCGGCACCGGCATAGAGCAGCCGCTCTACGTCGGCCAGTTCGTTGATGCCTCCGCCCACGGTGAAGGGGATATTGATCTCCTTGGCCACACGGGTGACCATCTCCGTAAAGGTCTTGCGGCCCTCGAAGCTCGCGGTGATGTCGAGGAAGCACAGTTCGTCGGCGCCCTGTTCAGAGTAGGCCTTGCCCAGCTCCACTGGGTCGCCGGCACTCCGCAGGTTCACGAAGTTCGTTCCCTTCACGGTCTCACCGTCCTTCACATCCAGACAGGGTATGATTCTCTTTGCTAATCCCGACGAGCCCCCTAAGTTAGGGGGTAGGGGGTCTGAACACCCGCCTTTTGATATTATATTTTTTGCCATATTCTCTGTTTTGTTAAGGAGCCTTGTTCAGACCCCCATCCCCCTAACTTAGGGGGCTTGTACCAATTCCTTGAGGTCGATGCGACCTTCGTAGATGGCCTTGCCGAAGACAACGGCAGGGATGCCCGCCGCGTCGAGGGCCTCGATATCCTCTTTCGACGACACACCGCCCGAGGCGATGAGGTGCAGCTGCGGATATTCCGCCATGATGTCCTTGTAGAGGTCGATGGCGGGTCCTGCGAGGGTACCGTCCTTCGAGATCTCCGTACAGAGCACGTTCTTCACACCAGCGTCGACATATTTCTTCAGGAAGGGCAACAGGTCTTCGCCCGAATCCTCCTTCCAGCCGTTGATGCTGATCTTCCCGTGGCGCACGTCGGCACCCAGGATGATCTTCTCTGCGCCGTATCTCTCCAGCCAACCCATAAACAGTTCGGGCTGCGTGACGGCGATGCTGCCGATGGTCACCATCGATGCACCAGAGGCGAATGCCTTCTCGATATCCTCGTCGGTCTTGATGCCGCCGCCGAAATCCACCGTCAGTTGGGTTTCCGTCGTGATCTGACGGAGCACCTCGCTGTTCACGATATGCTTCGACTTCGCACCGTCGAGATCCACCACATGCAGACGCTCGTAGCCTATGCGCTCGAACTCAAGCGCCATATCCAGAGGCTCGCCATAGACCGTCTTCTGGTCATAGTCGCCCTTGGTCAGTCTCACGCACTGGCCGTTGATAATATCTATTGCAGGAATCAGTTCTATCATAATCTTTGAACTTTGAGCTTTGAACTTTGAACTTTATGATTACTATAGAGCTAGGAAATTCCGCAGTATCTGTTCGCCCACCTTCCCGCTCTTCTCCGGGTGGAACTGGCAGGCGTAGAAGTTGTCCTTGTGCATCGAGGCAGAGTAGGGCAGGATATAGTCCGCCGTAGCGATGGTCTCCTTGCACACCGGCACGTAGTAGCTGTGTACGAAATACACATACGGCTTCTCTCCCAGACCCTCCAACAGTTTATCATTTATCATTTCTCCTTTATCATTTAGCGAAGCGCATAGCTCGTTCCACCCCATACACGGCACCTTGTCCTCATGCCGCTGTGGCTGGAAGCGCTTCACCTCCGCATCAAACACGCCGATGCAGTCCACGTCGCCCTCCTCAGAATGACGGCACAGCAGCTGCTGACCGATGCAGATGCCCAGCACGGGCTGTCGCAGGTCGCGGATCAGTTCGTCCAGCTTGCGGGCCTTCAGATACGCCATCGCCCCGCTGGCTTCGCCTTGTCCGGGGAAGAGCACCTTGTCGGCCGCCCTCAGCTGTTCGGCATCGTCCGTCAGCACCGGCTCGATACCCAACCGCCTCAGTGCATTCACTACCGAATACACATTCCCTGCGTTATATTTCACGATTGCTACGTTCATGAGAAGATGATAGTCTTGTTCTTGTATGTCAGGATCTTCCGCTGGATGTGCTTGCTTACTGCGTGGCTAAGCACGATCTTCTCCAGGTCCTTTCCCTTCAGCACGAGGCTCTCGGGCGTATCCTTGTGTGTGATGCGCGTCACGTCCTGTTCGATGATCGGTCCTGCGTCGAGTTCCGCCGTCACATAGTGGCTTGTGGCGCCGATGATCTTCACACCGCGCTCGTAGGCCTGATGATACGGCTTGGCACCGATGAATGCCGGCAGGAACGAGTGGTGGATGTTGATGATGTGGTGCGGGTACTCGGCGATCATCTCGTCTGAGATAATCTGCATGTACCGCGCCAGCACGATAAACGAGATGTCCTCCTTCTTCAGCAGGTCCATCTCCGCCTTCTCCACCTCCGCCTTGTTCGAGTGGTCCTTCTTGATGCTCCACACGTAGTAGGGGATGCCGAACTGGTCGGCCACATAGCGCAGATCCTCGTGGTTCGAGACGATGCAGGGGATGTCGCAGTTGAACTCTCCCGCCTTCCAGCGCGCCAGCAGATCGTAGAGGCAGTGGCTCATCTTACTCACGAAGATCGCCATCCTCGGACGCTTGTCGCTGTAGTAGAGCGAGAACTTCATCTTATATCTCTGGGCGTAGAGCGTCGTGATATAGTCGTAGAGCTTGTCGCGCGGGATGAGGAAACCCTCCAGTTCCCATTCGATGCGCATGAAGAACATCCCGTCCACCTTGTCCACATACTGGTCCAGGTACACGATGTTGCCCTTGTTGTCCGTGATAAATTTCGTCACTTCCGAGATGATACCCTGTTGGTCAGGGCAGTGCAGAAGCAGTATTGCTGTTGTTTCCATTTGGTCTTTCTTTGTGTCCATTTTCTTTTTTCAGGGTGCAAAGGTACTGAAAAATGAGCAAAAAACCAACATATTTGCGCAAAATTATTAAATAGGTTATAAAATAATAGCATGCGAAGCGATAGTCGCCCCGCATGCCTGCTTGTTTTCAGGCTTTGTCGGCCTTAACGAAACTGTCATCTGTCACGCGTAACACGTAATTTCTGTGTACCCACTGCCTGATCATGTTCTCACATTTCTTGTCCTCGTTGCTCAGTCCCTCCTGCTGTCTCACGCGCTTGGCGTCGTTGAGTGTGAACTCATGGGGTAGCATCTCCAGCAGGTTGCGCGGCCCGCGCTTGTTCAGTCTGCCGTCTTCGCCTCGCTCCGCTCGCTCGATGTCGGCACCGAAGAACACCATTTTGCACCACATGTCGTACTTCAGCGACCAGACGATGAAATCCTCGATGCTCTTTTCCCACTGCTGACCGTTGGCCACGTAGAGCACGCAGGCTTTCAGCCAGGCGATGACGCAGGCGCGGTGCGACAGATTCCAGTAGGTCTGGTTCTGAGACAGCCTGGCAAACTCGGCACACTCCTGTTGCAGTTGCTTGGCCAGCTTGTATGCCTGCTGACAGACTATCAGTCCTCTGGCCGAATTGAGCTTGTCGATATACGGCTTCAGCGCCTCGTCGAAAGCGAGATCATAGAAACCGAACACAGGCTGCTCGCCGCCAATCACCTCTTTAGGGATTGTACAGAAGTTGATGCGGGAGATCGGACCGTCTGTGAGCACGTTTCGGAAGAACCGGCGCCCTTTGATGATCGTCGAACAGGCGTTCCAGTTAAACCGGCATCGCGGTCTGGCTGTCACGCTCTGCGTTCCGTAGCGCGTCTGACCGTACTCCGACTTCGGGTCGAAGGCGAGACACATCAGCTGGAAGTGCTGTTTGCCTGTCTGACCTTTCAGCTGTTCGAACAGATCCAGTTCGTTCAGCTTCACATACACGAAATGTCCCTCAGCCTCGTCCATACGCGTCACAAGAGCAGGCTTGGTCATATCGGGATCGATGATCTGTATCACCAGTCCCTCGGGCCTCACCATCTTGTCCTTGTTGGCGCCCTTCTTCTGACAGTCCTTCTTCCACTCATCCTCCCTGCGCTCGTTCTCCTCGTCGCGTCGCTTGATGTCGGCCATGATGTGGGCGATGGGCTCGTCAATACAACCCTTACCCGAACCCGTGGGTGCCATCAGACAGTTCATCAGCGTCGCCTCGTGATCCACATTGTCGGTATAGGTGAAGCTCACCCCACAGAGATGCGACCCCAGCGCCGGGAACACCGCATGGGCCACCGCAGCCTTATACACATCCGGCGTCCTCGAGGTCAGCAGACTGATCAGCTTCGGCAGCTTCTTCGGCAACTCCGGAGGCGCTTCTCCCAGCATGCCCTGAGGGTGGGAGAGATCTGCAGCCGACAGCCTGCGACTCTGCGTAAACAGTTCCTCCTGATACTTCAGCAGTCGCTGGTTGGGGTTGGTGTAATTCTGGTAGAAGTCGTTCACCAGTTGCTGGATGTTCTCGTCCTGCCAGTGATCAGGCATCAGCACCTTCAGCACACCGTTGGTCTCGCCCTTCGTCAGCAACTGCGTAGCACCGCTGAGGAATATCTTCACCGCCGTATGCCTGCCGCCCTCATCTACGAAGTCGCTCCTGTCGAGTCCCTTCTCCTTCATCACCCCCTCAACGATAAACCAGCTCCGCTCGCTCGCCTCGTTGGCTTCGGCGGCGCAGCCTTCCCCTCCTGAGTTAGGAGGGGTAGGGGTGGTCTGAACAACCGAATCTGATCCCTCGTTCAGACCCCTTCTAACTCCCCCTGACTCAGGGGGAGAACCTGCCTCTTCCCACGGTCTATAGTGTTTGTCTGCTTTTTTCGCACCTTTCGGCACCTCCTCCAGACCCTTCTTCGTCCGCTCTCTCAGCACCTCATACTCCTTCTCGCACTCCTCCTTGCTCATCGGCTCCTCGAACAGCGCATCATCCAGATACACCAAGTCCTCCGGCGCCCCGCTGGTACTGAACACCACCCGCTGCAAGTCCTTCGTACCCGTATCCATTTCCAGATGCAACAGCATACTGACGCGCACGATGTTCTCAAGAATAGTCTTGCCCCTCTCGCGCCTGCACACCAGATGCCAACCGCCGCTGGCCGATTGCTCCAGCATCATCAGGCCGATCTCGTCCTTCTTCCCGAGAATCATGTCCCGAATCTTCGGACTCTCGCCCTTATCGTAACAATCCACATCGTAGAAGAAGTAGCTGCCGATGCTCTTCGCCCCTGCTATCTTGCCGTCTATGTGCCCCAGGTTATAGGCCAGCTGCACCAGTTCCCTCTTGTCGGCGTCGCTGCCCTCTCTGGCCTTCGCCAGATGCGCCAGATTCTCAGGCGAGTCCCTCAGCGCCATCAGCTCCTGTCTGTCCTTAACGGGACGGGCCACCTTCCGGTTCCGCCCGCTCCCGTCTTTAGTGTAAGTAATCTGATAAATCATTTTTCCTTTTACCCTTTTACTTTTTTACCTTTTTACTTTTTCAGATCAGCTCCTTCGTGATCTTCTGCGCAATGACGTTCGCCTGACGTACCAGCTCCTTTGCCAGCTCATGGATGCGGTCATCTTCCATCGAGAACACGTAGTAGTACCTCTTGTTGCGTCCGTGCGAGAACGAACTGTTGTCTTCTCTGAAGATTGGCGTATTCCTGATGCGCTTCTTGTTCTCCGTCATATAGACGTTGCCGTCCCTCTGGATCTGCACGCTGAACGTCCCCTTGACCTGCTCCAGTTCCATATCCTCGCAACAGGCAAAATCCGCCGTATGTCTTCCGTCATCCAACTGCCCCAGCGTCATAAGACCATCTAAAGTCACGCTCTTCTTTAATTTGTTTTTACTCATTACTTATACATAAATCTTCTGCATCTTTTTTTCTTGGAAACGAATTACCATAATAACAACTAATTTTTATAATATAATTCTTATAGGCTGAAAAGATTATTATTCAAATTAGTGGATAAAATTATGGTCAATTACGGCCATTCGTTTCTTTAAAACAATCCTTTTAATTCGTGAAATTCGTTTTAATTCGTTGTTTTAGACCCCTGCGACTGTCAATACTTTGATGCTATTAGCGTGCTGAGTCTCGCCACTCTGCTGAGATTTCCACTCCCTCACGTCGAGTCTGCACCTTACCCCGTACATCCTGTTCAGGTCGAGTGGCTGCTGATTAATCGCAATCGCCTGCTGGTCAGTCACCTCCCCGACGAATGTGTCTATCCCGTCCGTCATCGTCAGTTCAACACTCGAGATCACCACCGTCTCACCATTCTGTTTCGTCCAGTTCCGCTGCTGCAGCGCCCCCTGGCTCTTAATTCTAACTAATTTCTCCATAAATTATCTCTAAATCATCTGCATTTTCTTTTTTCGAAACGAATTACCATCGCTCGGCTATACCTCTTTCTACTGAAACGAATTACCATCGCTCGGCTATGCCGCTTGCTACTGAAAGGACGCAAGAATAACAACTAATTATCATAATAATATTATTCAAATTAGTGGATTAAATTATGGTCAATTACGGTAATTCGTTTCTTAAACAACTCGTTTGATTCTGTGTGAATCTCTTCTTCTGTGAGATTCTGTGTAATCTGTGGCTCACTTCCTCGTGGTCTTGTGGAAGTCTGACCAGTCTCGAACCCTCATCGGCTCCATCTCGTCCGGTTCGAAGAAGCGTTTCGCTTCCCACTCGCGCCTCTTGACCAAACCGGTCTGAATTTTCCCACCAGCATAGATCCACTTCTTAAACTCCTGCTTGATGGCCCTCATATTGCCACCCTCTTTGATGGTCTTCATCAGCGTGCTCGTCTTAAGCTTATAAAAGCCGAGATTGTAAGCAAAACTTACCAAAGCATCAAACTGCGGTTGGTTCCACTCCCCAAGACTCTCAACTTGCTTCTCCAGATCGTATAAATCTGCTTTCAAAAGATGTTCTGCCCAATACTCAGAGATCACATCTCCCGGATGAACATCCATTCCCGTATGTCCGTAACCGATGGTCAGCTTCCCGCCTGGGCAGTAGTACGCTGTACCCCTGAACCCTTCAAATTCCTTCAGCTTATTAAAGCCAATGTCCGAAATTTTCTTCATAATTTTTATCTCCTTATTGTCTTCTGTATAAAATTCTGTTCTTATGTCCTTCTGTCTAAAAATCTGTTATTCTGTTACTATGTCTTTAACCTGTTCTTCTGTCTAAAAAACCTGTTCTATTCTCACGAACCGAACCGGTGTCTCAGCAACGCTTTGCTGATGTGAAGTCCAAAAATCAAACTATGAAAACAAAATGAAAAATAACAAAAGTATATGACCAGACTCAATTAACTTATTTCTTCTTTATTTTCCGCGAATGATTGACTGTCCAGAATGCCTTGTTCCTCAGCAATCCATCTATAGCACGCTTCCAAGATGTAATCTGCCGATGGACAGCCAGTCGTATGAATCACATGCATGACGGTAAAGTCCAGGAGGTTGTCTGCGATTTCCAACTGCATACCATCATCAAAACCGAGCAGCATATCCCTTATCATGTCGTAGAGCTGAATGCTCACTCTGTCCTCCAGATTCTCTAAGACTCTTATGGCGGTACTATCGTAATTGTACTCACCTTTCAAGTCCTGATCAATCACCCTACTGTCTGCTGCCAAGTTGTTTGCTAAATTCATTATACTTTTTCTCATAATTCTACTTATATTTATTTATTAATGTTCGCGCGAGGATTGCTCCTGCGCTGTTTCCGATCTAAGTCCCGCTGGCCCCTTAAGGGAACCAGCAGGATTGACGAGAGATTATTTTCATTATGCGTAACTGCCAAACTGAACTGGGGCCCACCCCAGCGGTTTCGATCCAACATGTCAAACATCACAGATCCATCTTGAAATCCCGGTTGCCCGAGGTGTTTCTTTCTGAATCACGATGCAAAGTTCGGCATAAAATCCATACGCTCCCAATTATGCGTCAAATCTCCGAAAATGCGTCAAAAGTTGCGTCATTTGCCTCTTTTTTGCGTCATCTCTGCGTCAGTATCGTCTCCTTGATGATACCCCAAAAAGCATCACACAGATCAACTTGCGGATTATGTTTCATCAGGTAATAAGCCTTTTCCCGGTCAGCGTCGCAGATCTCCCTCCCGAAGTTCTTGGTGGTGTTCCTATCCATCCTTAGCACTTCAGGCAAGTCACCAAGCGTCATATCTTTGACCAGTTTCAAAAAGGCAGTCTGTTTCAGGCTCCCATTATAGAATCTGTCTCTTACCACCAGATAGATTGCCAACCAGTGACGAGTCTGTGTAAACAAGTGTTCATCATAAAGCTTTAATAGACTATAGCTTAGTATCTCTATCTTCTTCTCATGAGGCATCTTACTGAAGAGCTTGACGGCTTCTTTGTCTGCTGCTGAATCTTGCTCGTTGCCACCATTTCCAAAGTCATCCGACAAAGAAAGAGGTTCCACATGATAATGCTGCCTCACATCGTTGATCTCTTTCAAGACCTCTCGCCTTCCTGTTTGGAAAGCATCAATTAACAAAGCAAATAGATAGTGCTCGGCGAAGGCATAACTTCCCGCTTTCATAGCCATCTTTAGAAGTTGGCCTTTATTCATCCAGATGCCGTCGAGGCACAATAAATCTTGATTTAAACTTTTCATCTTTTCTGAGTGTTTAGTGAGCAGTGCTGAGGTGTAGCTACTTGATTCCCGGGAGACTCTCACATCAACTCAGGGTTGAACATAATTTTAATTTAATAATATAACGGTACTATCCCATATTACGAAGATGCACCGCCACCGCTGTCTCAAACAACGAATGACGATGCAAAATTACGCAAATATGATTAAGTGTAGACCCTGTAAGGGGTTACTAAAAACGGCTGTAAGGGGTTACAAAATATAGCGGTGCTATAATTTCCTGATTTTCTCGGCCAGTTTTGGCATAGCTGTCTCTACCGCCTTGGCCGCATCCTCTTTATGTTTCTTGGCTAGTGAGCCAGTGATAAGGGTATGTATATATTTGGCAGAACCACCAAACAACTTTGCAACTACAGGTTCCAAGGCCGACTTATTGGTACTATCCTCTGTCAACTGCGATACGCCTAACAGCAAACAGCAAGCAGGGCCAGCCTCCAGGCATTTCCCTTTCTTTTGACCCGACGGATCTTCTTCCAATGCAAGCGTTTCATCACCCTCACAGGTGCCCTCAGACCTACCCTTAAAATAAAGGAAGTATGGCTTAAGATATAGTTTCGGACAGGCAATCTTTTCAATATAATCAAGGAGCTCTTGGTTATCGAATCCAGGAGTCAGGCATTTCAACCAGTAATAGACGGCTCCCCAGAGATATGACAGTTCATAATCTTCAAACTCCACATAGTCAGGGCTTGACATGTTAAGCCTTACTTCACCACTTCTGAAATACCTATCCAGCTTTTTCACATAATGTATAGGAGAAATCGCATCCATTAGCTCTTCTGCGATGCTTTTTGTCCAATTCACAAGCACAATCTGTGGGAAATGATATTCCGACAACATCTGAAAATAGGAATCGAAACGCGAGTCTGTGTATCCCTTTTGAGAGACATTTGCCAGATCCTGAGCATTTTTATCCTTCTTCATCTCTTTCTCCTTGATGTAGTAACATTTGTATGGGCTATTTTTAAACATACGCCGCTTCATTTTCGTAAACGGCCAAACCCCTATTTGAAAGATTGGTAAAAAATCTTTTGCTGTGGTCATTACGACCACAACCAATAATATGAGAAGGATAATACTAAAATACATTCTGCTTTTTCAGTTTTAGGTCGGCAAAGGTACTGCTTTTTTCTCTCCTTTCTGCAAAGTAGCCGAATTTCTTATGTTAATGATTCTAAAGAAGTGCGGACAGCCACTGCCATCCGCACTTAATTATGTCACAAAAGGACCATCCCTATGTTATTATAACAGCCCTGTGTTGATAATAGTCGCAGGAAATAGGGAATTAGAAACTTGTATCCATTTCCTACATACCCAGAATCTCTCCCCGCGACTACTCAAATTATGGCGAATTTGGAAGAACAAGAATCAAAAGTGGACGTTCCTGTCTTTGTCTTTATTTCGTCTTTGCTATGTCACCATAAGCGATTTGTTTTTAGAAGTTCGACATTATTTATATTTACCAAGGAAGGTGCTTGAATCAAGCACTTCCATATTGGCAAAGCCAAAGTCTTTGATGTTACGAGTGATCAGGCAATCTGCCCCAGCTTGGACGGCCGAGAAATACTGCAAAGCATCCTCAAAATCATTTGCCTTCAGACTGATGGCCCGATCCACGACATCGGCACCCAGCGGTACTATATTGAATATTGGCCGGAAAGTCTGAATCAGATCATAAAACTTATCGGTAGGGATTTCCTTACGCGTGATGTATTTGATGTTTGCAATTGACAGGTCTGATATGAGCAGCTCAATACGGTCATCTACGGCCATGTCGAAAATGCTCAGGGCATCATCGACAAACTGCTCACGACGGCAGAGAATATCGAGAAATATGTTCGTGTCAATGAATACCTTCATAACCGTCTATTGATATTTCTCTACCAAAGCCTCCTCCTTTTCACGCTTCCAGTCGCCAGCACTTTCTTCTTTAAGTATGCCGACCATCTGGCGGATCTTGGCTTTCTGCTGTGCCTTCTTCGCCTGCTGAGCCTCTTCTTCGTCTTTGTAGATAGAGTTTATCGCGTCAAGGACCTTCTGCCAAAGTGACGTGTCGGTCTTGTCGAAACGTTCCAGAATCTGCATCGTGCTCGCACGTAAATCAATTGCTGTCATATCATAAGTTGTTAATTCACGGGGCAAAGATAGGAAATATTTTTGAGATTTGCAAGTTTTATCTCGAAAAAATGGGTGGAAATAATAAGTTCGATGCTAGCCGTGGGGCACCTGGGGTATAGCAGCCGTCATACCCAAGTACCTGTCCCTGCGACTACTCGGCTTCACCGATAATCATCGTATGGTAAACAACACCGCCAAAAAAGATTTTGTCTGCATCAAGAGCCTCGCGGGTGATTCCCTCGCAACGGCTTAGGATGGTGTCGACTGCATCCAGAATGTGCTGTAGGCGGTCGCGGTCCTTAGGCTGCTCTCTCATAAATCAGAATCTTGTCGCGTTCAACACTCTCGCGGGCAAATTCTGCCAGCGATCCTTCTGTCACTAAGTCCACGCTGCGGTCAAGCAACTGCTCCAGATCAGTCCACATGCCGAAGAACTTCAGGCCGATGGGCTGTGAGCGGTCGAGGACGACAAGGATGTCCACGTCGCTGAGCGGTGTATCTTCACCGCGGGCAAAAGAACCGAAGAGCCAAGCCTTCAAGACGGGTTGTGTCTTGAAGTAGTCGGCTATCCTTTGTTGCATTACTTTGGTACTCATAGGCAGCAATATCTCTTTTCGAGTGCAAATATAAGGATTATTTCTGAGATTTGCAAGTTTTATGTCGAAAAAGTTTGGGATTAGTCACGGGGACAGGTGCTTGGGTATACCCAGAATCTGTCCCCATGACTATCTCATGTTGATATATTGTTTTTTGGTTTATTTCTTGTTTGCATACCAGCTGGCGATCTGTTCTCCCACGCTGGGGGCATAGAAGGCCGAGAAGTCGGAATACTCCACACTGTCGCCGTCATCATCCTTACCCGTTGCCTTTTTCACCTCCAGGGCAATGTGAGGCTCCACGCCGCCGTCGATGTTCTCGCCAGCCTTGTTGAGGAGTCGCGCACGCGCTGAGGATATCTGATAGCAGAAGCCCTCGGCCGTACACATCTTCTGGATGCTGCAGGAGCCTCCGCCCGTCTTCTCACCGATAATCAGGTAGCCGTAGTCCTTCATCTGCGAAGGCAGCAGGTTGCCGCATGAATAGGCGTAGTGGCTCGTCAGGATGGCGATGTTCAGCTGTGGATAGTGAGGGGCATTGTCCTTGTCGTCGAACACGCGATCGAAATTACCGTCCACCTGCACCTCGTTCACGACACGCTGTTTGGTCAGGACGATCTCCCAGTTGACGGCATTCTTCCCTGCCAACAGGGTGGTAATCGCCTGTAGCACGCTGAGCTCTCCGCCGTTATTACACGTCAGGTCGAGCACGAAGTTCTTCACCTCAGGGTCGGCGGCAGCCTTTTCCAGTGCCTCCACGATGCCGGTGATGTCGCCCTTGTACTCCGGGTTGTAAGTCGGCATCGGTCCTGTCCCCTTATAGAATGCCGTCCAGCTTTTGGTGTCGGCAGGGCCGAAATCGTCGAAGATACAGTACATCGTATTGCCGATCTTGGTGTAAGTGTCCGTGTTCAACAGCTTCTGTCGCGCCTTGGCAGCCAACGCACTGCCGTCGTTTCGCTGCACATTCGCTGCCACAGCCATCACCATAAAGGGATACTCCTCTGTGAAGGCCTGGATAAACTTATCCGCGTATTGTGACTGTTTCTTCGAATCGTTGATACCGATAAGTACGCAATTCATTATCGGCGATATCGTGGTGTGGCTGCCGTCGTAGAGCCGCGCAGCCAGATACTCCATTCCAAACACGTACTCAGTCATCTTGGTGGATTTCAGCAGCGTGCGGTGAGTCTCGCTGAGCGCCTGGTCGAGGCCCTTCTCCTCGATGACCTTGTCCAGATTGCGCCCGGGCCTCCCATAGAAGTGGTCGATGGCAAAGCACAGTTCGCCATAACTGTAGGCAGCCAGGTCGGCAGGGCGCTCCGTCGCCTCGTAAGGCTTCAGGAAGAACGCCTCGTCCAGAGTGGCTGGCTGTGCTCCAAAGTCAGTCAGTATGATCTTCTCGCCGTTGAATATCACATGCTTGCCGTCGAGGTCGCTATACATGTCCGACAACGTCGTCAGGGGCACATACACCATCTGTCCGTCACCCCTCAGGTCGATGCCGTATTTCTTCATGTCGAAAGCCGCCGAAGCCGCGGCGGGCGTATAGGTCATGGGCTTTTCACGGACGTAATAAAGCTCGTCGGCATCATTGTTGTCCCCAGCACCCGCATCATTCGTGGTATTCAATGCGACGAAACTCATATAGTCATCGATCGTCATCGACTCCTCAGCCGTATTCACCGTCGCCGTCTCGCCCTGGCTCGTCACCAGCGCGTACTGCGAGGCAGCCGTCTTGTTCACCCGGATGCCCTTGCCGGGCACGAGCATGTTCTGGAAGTCGCTGACGGAGATGTAGGCCACGTTGGGCATGTCGTCATAGTAGCGCAGCGCCACCGTCTTGGTCGACTTCCCGTTGTCGTTCACGCTGACCTGCGCCACCTTAAACGGCGCCTTGTCCGATGCGTCATCGCCCGTGGCAGTCTCCTGACCGGGATCTACAGGATTGTCTTCACTATCCACACAGGCCGTCAGCGACAGCCCCAGAAGCGCCATAGCCACAAACGGCCGCCACACCCTGACCTTGATGTCAAGACAATGCCTGAAATATCGTTTCGTCATATCTTCTTTTTCGTCTTTGCTTGTAGATTCGACGGCAAAGATACGAATACTTTCCGAGATTTCCAAACATAGGATGTTAAAAATGCGTTATTTGATGTCGAATTTCCGTGATATCTATCTGACGATGTTCGCCCAGAAGATCTTCAAATAAGAAGCATTCCCCCGCCGCACCGCCTCGCACTGGGGTCTGGTACTGACGTAAAGTCGCTTGCGACTTTCTCGTCAGGCCCTGACCCTAGCGCGAGGCCCCGCCGCAAATGATCCAAACGAAAACCCTCGCCGCAAATGATCCTAGCAAATGAATGCTAAGTCTGCAAAAACATCACCTTCCGGCGATTCTCCTTTGGCCTAACCGCGAAATGCACCCAATACGTTCCCTTCTTCGAACGTTCGATGAGCAGCTCGTCAAACTCCTGCATGGTATTATCCGCATAATTCAGCAGAATCACCGCATACCGCATTGCCTGCTCAATACCAAACACCTTGATATCCGCTGCGCATCCCGTCAGGTGATTACTCGTAGGACTACCCCCTACCCGCTTATTCACCTCCGGACTCCTGAATCCGCTGTTGATTACGATCGGCACTTTCCCGTTCCCATAAAGGATATTATACATATCCCTCAAGTGCTCTAACCATCCGCAGAGCCGCGTCAGATTCTCAATCTCCTCAGGCCCTGGGTTATTAACTACATTCTTCACGTTCGTTACCGACATCTCAGCGAGCGAAAAGTGAGGCGATAAGCGAACGCCATCGAGCTTGCTCGTTTGGCTGAGCGTAGCCTCACTCGGCAAAGCCAAGTGCTCCGTGAGATACATCTCTTGATTCATTTCCATTTGATTTATAAAAATATTAAATGCAACAATGTGACAATGACAATACTATATCATGACTCGGCCAGTTTTGCGGTAGACGGTGACCTTCTGGTCGTTCTTCCTACAATCACTCACCTTCTCCACCAGATGGTCGCTGATCAGCCTGTGCATTTTATTGCGGACTGTCCCCTCGCTGGTCAGATTGAAGCAGCGCATCACGTCTTCCGCAGTAAACTCCTGAGGCAGTCGGCTGAATGCATCAAATGTCTTCTGCTGCCTGCGCACATTCACTGACGCATCCTTCAATTTGTTGTCGAAGTAGGCCTCGGCCATGGCTCCGAAGTAATGACGCTGACAGGCGTACTGGATATTGACCAGCAACTCCGACAGCTTCCAGTCTGTATCGTCCGTCTCGAATTCGCCACACCAATACTGGCCCTCCTGATGGATCTTGTCCCAGTGGCGCATCACGATAAACGGTGCCGAGAAGTTCAACCCATGATAGGCGCAGCGCTTCAACAGCATCTCGTCGGCCTTCGAATTGTTGTCTTTGGCGTCCATCATGCGGCGTGCCGTCCATTCATACAACTCGTGTACGATGGTTTTCAACGGCAGTTCACCCTTCATCTTGTCAAGTTTCACGGCCCATTCACTCAGCCGATGATCGCTCTCCAGATCGATGACTGACTCTTCTGCCATCATCTCGAAATTGGTGGCTGGCAGAGGGATGCATGTCAGGCGCGTGGCCATTCCACTTCCAAAGTTATGCTCGTTCACCTTCTTCTTCAGCGCGATGGGCGTACCCGTGTAGATGAAATTCCAAGTCACAAAGAAGTTCTGCAGGATCGAGTCGTTGTTCGAATACGCCTGACCGTCTTCCTCGTTGTGGAACGCTTTCAGTTCGAGCGATTGCTTGTCGATCCACGAACCGCCTTTCTGAACCGTCACGGTGTTATCCAATTCGGTATCGAAAGTGAGCATGTGGAGTTGCATATCCACACCATCCACATTCTCAACAGAGTTTACCATATCCTGGATAAACTGGGCATTAGAGGTACGGGCTGGATGTACGCGATACACCACCTTTGGTTTCTTAGGCTTCTCTTTGTTGGCACCCTTCGACCGCATCTGTTCACGATAGGCATTGATAGCCTCCATGCCCACCTTGTCGGCCTCGATGATAGGGGCTGCCAGCAGTTTGTAAAGACGAGTCGCGAATGACTTACCGCTGGCTGGATCGCCAATAATAAAGGTCGAATTATTCAGGCGACGCAGTTCTTCCGGGCGATGATAAAACCTGTAAGTACAGCGAGTCATCAAAGTCATCATTAACCCACCAGCCACGAACAATGCCGCAGGATACTGGTTGCGCTTCAAGCCCTTGCAAATATCCTTCAAGATGGGGAACTCCTCAGATAGTACCTCGATTTGCTCTCCCCAATCCCAAAGCCAGCGAGAGATATCATCATCCGATACCACAACAGTCTGGGATACGCCCTTGATGATCTCCTGATAAGAACGACCGCAGACCTTCTGAATGGCCTCCAACATCGCCTTTGAGGGCAACGATGAAGCATATTTCCTTTCCTTCTCTGCCACACATTCTGCCGCCGAATCCACCGTCTGTCCGACATTCTCATTACGCTCGTCGATAATCTCCTGAACCCACGACTGACTTTCCACAATCCTCTGCACGAGTCGTTTGTCACCATCTAACATCAACAAGAGGTCAGTAGCCAGTTTGAGGCTTTCCTTATGGCGGTTGTGGTCATCCTCACAAGGTAACTTATTGGCATACCTCGCATCAATAATCCCCTGCACCTCATACCCGCACCATTTTATTTCTTGGCACGGATTCTTGGACGAGCCAAGCGAACAAGTTCGAGTCCACGGATTATCACTGCTTTTATTATCAGCGCAGCCAGCAGCGACTTCTTTAGAAGCCGTGGAATCCGTGCCTTTAATAACAGAAGGAAACTCATGATATAATGGTTGAGTCTTCTTCTCACGGTAAAGCTGTGTGTACTTGTTGTCAAATTCTTTGTCATAATAATCAAACGATTTCTCTTCATTAATAAACAAAATCTCATCCTCCTTAGGAGCGAATGAATTCCTCGTCGCATCAATGCAGCTCTGATCAGGCGAATACCCCAACTCCATTGCAAAGTCGATCTGATTGTCAGCCAGATTACCGATCTTCACGTCAGCCGTAAAGATGATGCGAATCCCATGCCCGCTGCTGGTAATATGAACCAATACCACGCGAGCCATCAAGGCCTCACAACTCTTCAACTTCTCCCACACTTCCAACGGATTCTCCACGTGATCGATGTCGAGCATCACCAGTCCGTTCAGATGGCAGCCTTTCAACACGCGCCTGGCGCCCTTCTTCGTCTTACCGTCCTTGGTCTTCACCGTCACCTCGTCGAACTGATAGCAGCTGAATTGGAAAGTTGGAAGCGTCTTCTTCAGATCGTCAGCCCAGGCCAGCAGCTTCTTGTCGAGCGGCTTTTTCTGCCACTTCTCCTTACCAGTCTTGGATTTCAGACTACGCAACGTACGGACAATGAATTTCTGATAGTCCTCATGCAGTTCCCACTTCTTCAGCACTGCCTCGTCATGGGCATCCACGGCCTGGAGGATCTCCCTGCGCGTGTTGATATTAAAAGGAGTCGAAGCCTTTCTGATCTCCCTCCAGAAGTCCTTTTTGCCGCACTCGGCGACAAAAAGGCTCTTAGTATCTCTCTGATAAGTAAACATATATGGATATTAAGGTTAAAGTGACTGAATATCAGAAAGATACAATACATTCTCGTGGCGATCGTTGTTGTCGCCCCAGACTCGCTGCTTCCAGGAACCCCTCACGATATAGGGCTGATTCTGGTAGTACTGGGTGTCGCGGTTCTTGCTGGCAGCCTCACCGATCAGTTCGCCATACACCACATCACCGCCACGCTTCAATACGAAGCCGCGACTCTTGAAATACTCGGCAGTTCCGTCCTGCCTCTGATACTGGCGCTCAGAGTATGCGCCCACCTCTACGATTGTTACTAATGCTTCCATGATTTTTTTGATTTTAGGATTAATTACACACGATTGATTAACTCATAGTCTACAAGGGCCTCCTTGGCGACCTTTGTGTCGCGCTCCAGAACGCTGATCACGCTGGCCATGCCTATCTTTTTGGGGATGCTCTCATAATACTTTAGATTCTTGGTTGACTCCTTCACCCAACCATGCTCGAGATAGCGGATCAACCTGTCCTTCTTGCGCTTCCGCGACTGGCGGTTATACGCCCTGAATGCGATCTGACCCGTCCACTTGTCACGATGCAGTGAACCCTCCACGTACTTTCCTTCCACGAGGCGTACGAGAACCTCTTCTTCAATTTGAATGTACTTTTTTGGCATAATCTTGCGAATTTGTGAGTGAAGGGTGTCGGAATTTGGCCATTTTCACTTCGAAGACTTCCTCCACTTACTTCGCTCGATTAATACTTTATTTACCTTTTTACCTTAAAAAGATTTCTTTGTTGCCGAGGAGCTTGACGACACCCCCGCTGCGACCTGCCTGCTGCAGGGCGTACGACATTCTCCATTTGGGACAGACGAACTTCTGCGAGACCTTCAACTGCATCCCTGTGCAGATCCGATTCCCGTCATTGTCCACCTCCTTCAGTCCGCACGAAGCGCAACACTTCTTCACGCGAACCCGATAAGCATTCATCACGGTTTCCATTTTTTACCTTTTTACTTTTTTACCCTTTTACCTTTTTACCTTCTAATCATGTCCATGATAAACTCCCTCCCCTTCTCCGTCCAGACCAGACGCGACACCAGCTTGCGGCGTCCGTCTCGGCCGTGGACATAACTATAGCGGTTGGCCGTGAGTTCGCGATGCAGATACTTCTGAGTAAGCTGCCACTGCCCCCTCGCCCAGCGGATGATCTTCTGATCGGCCAGAAACGAGTTCAGGTCGCGGCCGTCGAGTCCGAACGCCTTGCCGATCTCCGTCGGCGTGTAGCAGTACCGGCTTTCACGATTCAGTTCTTCCAGTTCTTCGCCCAGGATGTCATCTGCCTCGTCGAGAACCTCTTCGTCGCAGGCCAGCAACCGGATCTCCTGAATCTTCTGCTTAGGCTTCTGAATCTCCATCAGTCTCTCCTCCTCAAGTTCCTGCCAGCGGATCACGAGCTTTGCACGCGCCTCGTCGTTGAACTTCGTGGCGATGTACAAGCACTCGGTTTTCGAGAGCAAATAGCAAGGCCGAAGCTCTCCTTTCAGGTCCTTATAATCAACCAGCGCAAAATTGCGCCCGTTGACCTTCTCCCATGCCGACTCCATGTTTCGGATGGCCTTCAGCACGTCCTTGTGCTGCTTACCTGAGAGTTGCGCGATCTCCAGTGAGGTCATGCGCTGCTCACCATTCTGATTGTTGTTTACACTACTGTTAAAGCTAATTGTCATTGCTGTCTGTTTCATAATTTTAATTGTTGTTTTTAAAATGAATAAATGTACACGTGCGCCTACGCACACATGCGTTAACGAATTCTCTTGCCAGAGACAAGCCCCAGCATACTATTTTTCCTCGCCCGGGCCTTCCCGTGCGTTTTGTTGTGTCAGTAAGTCATAGAGCGCTTGTGAATGAATCACACCGCAAAATTACGCACAAAAAAAATGCGTTCCAATCTCTTGAAACGCATTCAGAAACTAAATTCAGAAAGTCCGTCGAAAAACAGAAACTATTGTTATCAAACTTTCTGCATGTCAGAAACTAAATCAGAAACTTCCTCAGGAATTCCATTAAAACGATCTCCCGGGTTGAAGCACCGTTCTCCCTCCATTTATCCACATGAAGACGCATATAGGGGTGATTGCTGATCGTGCGCTGAATGGTCCCCAGCGTACATCCGAACTTGAAAGTTCTGGGCAATGGCAGATTCATGGCATTCCGTTCAAACTCAGTCATACTACCCTCATAGCCTCTGCAGTCGCGCATCACTGCATAAGCCACAGCCCATGACGAGGCAGCCCAGAACAGAGGACAGCCTTTCTCGACTGCCTTCATCAACTGCTGGAACACATCACCCTCCTGACGCTTCTCATTCATCATCCGCCTGATGATAGCCATACACTCGCTGTAAGTTCGTCGGGGCATCCTCTTCACCACACGGCGCACCACGCCCGTTATCCTCACCTCCATCTCCTCAGTGAGCAGGATGGGGTCATATTTCCTGTTCATCGGACACAGCCACCGCCGATTCTGATCGTCGGTGAAGAACACCTTCGCCGTACTCTCCTGGTCAACCTCTGCCACCACGATATCGCCATCCATCGGCACTGCACCCAGCTCCGTCTCAAGCAGATCGCCCTCGTGGATGTCAGCCTCGATCATCGACTCTCCCTGTGCCGATATCTCCATGAGCGGATGCAGACCCACCATCGACTTCGGCACATAGTAATAGTCGTCGATTGTCTCGTCGCCAGTACCACGAGGTTTACCGCAGCTCACCTTGTTGGCCAGGATGGGCACTGGCGTATCGCACACCTCATACTTGATTCCCTTACTGTCGAGCATTGCCATCACCTCCTCAGGCGACAACACCAGCAACTCTAATCCCTTCTTTCCAGATTCCTTGTTCTTTGTCATTTCTTAATTGTTGTTTTAAAATTAATAATACTATTATACATTCTCAGTATAGGCACTCATCATATTGACGAGCGTCACGGTAATCACAAACATAATAAATAATCCAGCCATAATTCAATATTTATTGGTTTACGGCTGCAAAGATAATCCCGATGCGTTCAGTGAAAGTAAACACATCAGAAAATTATGTTAAAGAATCTTTAATCAGGCTATTTTTATTCTTCCTGGTATTCTTCCTGTAGCATGGCGAGCAGCTGGCGCATCCTCTCACGCAGATGCTCAGGGGCGATCACCTTCAAGTGTTCGCCATACGATAAAATCTCGCGCTCCAATTCCCGGTTCACCATCAGACTGAGCGTCACCCGACACCCCTTCTCGCCCTGGCTCTCTAACTGCTGCAGGGGATGGATGGGCAGTGTCCGCAGATAATACTCGGCCCAGCTGTCACCCTCGATGATGATCTGCTCCACCACGCCGTTGTCAGGATGGGTGACGCCAACGATGTCGTCGAAATAATGATTGAAGTCGATGGTCGTCTCCCTAAACGCCACCTCGGTATTCTTGCGCACGGAGAGGATGCGGTCGAGCGCGAAGATCGTGATGAACTCCTTTCCCTCGATCGTCGCACAAAGATACCATCGGCGCATGAACTGTTTCAGGAAGTAAGGATGAATAATGCGCTCCTTCGACTCCAGACCAAAGCGCCTGTATTCGATGGTGAGTACCTGCTTCAGGTTGACGGCCTCAAAGAGCTGTAGGAAGAACTGCGAGTCGCCTGCCGTCCCCTCTTCGAAGCTCGCGATATGGCGTTCCGGTCCCATGATGTTCTGGTCAAAGCGCACCGACACCTGGTCGAGCCACTCCATCTGCGGCATACCGTGCAGTCCCTGCAACAGACTGCGCACCTCCTGCAGTTTCTCGATCTCGTCAGAGGTCAGTTCACGGTTATAGATCGACTCGATGCCATCGCGATACCGGTAATACCGTTTGCGTCCCCGGTCTTCATACACGATGCCGGAGGTGCCGTACATCCGTCGGAACTTCTCGTCCATCTCGTTGATGTCCTGCAGGATGGTGACCTTCGACTTAATGGGCAGCATGTCGCGCGACAGGAGTCCCTTGTTCACAGCCTCCTGCAATTCCTCACGCGTAAACTCCCGCCCAGTGCCCAGACACTGGTCGATGATCATCTCCCTCATCGAGTAATCCTTAGTATTTGCCATACCTTATTATATATAATGCAGGTGCAAAGATAATCAAAATCAATCATATCCCCAAATTTCACCTAAACAAATGTCACACCAGGGCTGTCCCCGGTGTGACATTATGGTATTATCTTCATTGAAGCCTATGCAGCATTCAACACTTTATTTGCAACCAAAATACTTCTCGTATGCCAATGAAGCCCCATAATGACCTCTATCGATGGCCTTCTCCCACCATTCCTTGGCCAGAATGTGGTTGGGCTCATCACCATAGCCATTGAAATAGTAGTCGCCAAGGGCAAAGCAAGCATCTGCACTACCCTGTTCTGCTGCTCGCTCAAGCCACATCAGACCCTTCTCGTGGTCCTCTTCTACCCAACCAGAGATAAAAAACTCGCCAAGAGCCTCCATTGCTGCAGTATGCCCACACTCAGCAGCCTCCTTGTAATACTGGGCAGCCTCAGCCCAGTCTTCATCCTGATGAGCCTCCCATCCTTTTTGGTAGATAGCTTCTACCTCGTCGGAACAGGTGCTGGGCTTGGGATAGAATCGATCAAGGATATACTTACTGAAACCAAACATCCCTGTATCACCATCATAAGCTCCCATGTTCTTATGCTTCTTCTCTGACACCTCGCTGAGGAAGTCCAGGCCATGCCCCTTCTCGAGTGTGAAATAGCGATACTCTCCCATCCACTTCACCGCCATACCATAGTATGCCAAGGGCTCTTCCATAGGATCTGGAAACTTGATGACGACATACGACAGAGGATAAGATGAGAAATGCATCACCTGTATCTTCTGAAAGTCGATGTTCTTCCACGAATCCCCCTCAAACATTTCATCCCAAGAAACACCATCGAAAAGTGATTCAATACTCGTCAGATAGATAAAACCATCATTGTTAATGTACGAGGGTATCAGCTGATACTCCAACGTATAAAGTGCATCGTGAATTGATTCTGTATACTCCATAATAGTCATTATTTAGAAAGATTTGAATAATCTACATCAATTGCACAGCCATCAAAGGCATGTTCGCCAATATACACCACAGAAGAAGGAATCACTACACGGCAGGCTTTGCCATCCTTGACCACTGACTTACTGAAGCAATGGTCAAAGATGTAGCGTACGCCATCAGGCACCTGATAAACCTCATCAAGCAAAGCAGGACCATTCAACAGGATACGTCCATCCGGGCTCAGATTGGAACCATCCTCACGAGTATAACCACCCTCTCTCAACGCCTGCTCCCTGGTTATGGCAGGCCTCTTTTTGCTTTGGAATAACTTCATAAACTTCATACTTTACACCATTTAGTTTCATTTTCGGTGCAAAGATACGAAGTGTTTTTCTAACTATAGGCGTTTTTTACACGATGAAAAAAAGGCACCTTATTGGATGCCTTTATCTAGTGGGAAGAAATTCGCGAATTTATAGATTATTTCTTGGATAGGTTCAACCAAATTCGCCAAACTATCTTTATTCTGTTTACAGATATCAAGATAGGAACTAATGGGATTAACGAATTCTTCAACTTCAGATCTTGATTTATGCATCAACAATGATACATGGCGATATGTATTAATAAGCCCTACATCAACTCCTTTATCAAACATTTCTGAGCCCAAGATATATACATAATAATGAAATAGATCGTACCGTTCACTCTTTTGCAAATCTTCAGTGATACGTCTTGATACCTTTAGCAATTCTTTTTCAAACTCCTCGCAGAACTTCATTGCACCAAAAACAGCCATTGGTTCTTCTATCTCCTTCACAGATTTCTTCCATCCCAAATCAGGTCGGATGTCATAATAACGATGCATCATCTCATGGATATATGCACACGCTGTTACATATTCCCTATCACATCCAAATTCTTTAACAACAGCGTTTACCCTATCCATGTATATTTCAACGACTGGATAATAAATACTAGAAAGAGAATGCCATTTATCAAGTCCATACGAACCTAATAAGTCACTATCATTAGGAGCATCACAAAGCACAATCTTCGTTGTCTTGTATAAATCACCTATTTTGATCCCCTGCAATATTTCTGCTTTGAAATGATTAATCTCTTGCAATATCTGGACCTCACTATTTGATAGTTCATACTTGCCTTCTGGATCAGATTGATACTCGAAACAAAATGGATTAGAATTGATTATCTCTACTTTATTTTGATCCTTATATAGTTTATTCAAGCTATTGAGAATAGGTCTATATTCACGCCCCATCTTGATACATTCATCAATCTGCTTAAAAAAATCTTTCTGATTCCCAAACTCAGGATCCAATATTCCAACGCCTTCTCTGCGTCGAATAGTACGCCCTGCGAAACCACCCCTATAAGGATTTCTATTATCTCTATCTGGCATATTATTCCCTCCTATTTTACTTAATTAAATACTTATTTCTAAATTCTACCAAGCTAGGGGCTTTGCTCAAGTCTATCATTTCCTCAGGCAGGCTGAGAGAATAGTAAGAGTCACTGCGATCGTAATCTATTGTATACCACGCCAAGTCATCACGATCAACAATTGCCTTTTCAATACTTCGTCTGGCAGAAGACATAATCTGCTTTAAAGACTCGGCAAAAACTTTATCATCAACAAATTTATCATCAAGTTTGTGTTTCTTATCTTCTTTCTCAACAATATCAAAAGCAATGTTTAAAAGGTCTTGCAGAATTTTTCTGTATTGGTTTATCTGCTTGATCTCCTTTCTAGGCATCAACAAGAACAAAAGATAAAGTGCTTTTGATGGGCGCGTTTCAAACTTAATTAATTCTCTAGCGCCTGTACCTGTGTGTTGAAGTATAATATCACACTTCCCGTCAGTCATACCTCGCACTAAATCATCTTCTTTTACTACTATCTTAAAAATAGGCATGCCCTTAAAGAGGTATTGATAATTATCGTCCTTAAGAAACTCGTCCGAAAGATTATCTTTCAGCAATACCAACAGTTTTCCTATTCCATCGGTAGTAAGTACCTTGCTCATCTCCTGAAAAACTGCGAAATAATTATCTCCGCAGTTTGAAATCCTTGCGAGCAAATCATCCATTCTTTGTTTTGCGACGTCCTTATTCATAGGTTCTTTTGCAACGATCATCTCTAACATACGAGGCGAGGTTTGTCTTTGTTGTGGCGCAGATTTTATTGCACACTTTTTAAAGACGTCCTTCACATCGTTATTTGGCTCTCTTAGCAAATCGCATAATACTGTAAACGGATGTTCTTTTACCATAGTTCTAAGTTTTTAATGCGACTGCAAATATAAGCAAAATCTTGCAAATTGAGATAAATCGTCAGTATATTTAAATAATATTATAACTCCACCACTCTTGTCTTTTCTTTGTTCTTCAAAACGATCTGATGTTCCTCCACCTGGATAGTCATGAGAGACTTCTCCTTCAGGGTCGTCAATCCATCGTTGGTTACTATCACAATCTCTCTGATCCAATAGCTCTGTGAGTGAAGCGCCCGTTTGATAATGGCTATCAACTCACCCCATTGTTCTGATCCATAAAACGATAGTTGGGGATCATAGACAATGGCGATAGTACATTTGTAATGGCTATAGTCCTCCCTGTTGCGACGGAAGTCGCCACGTGACTTACCACTGCAACTCCGACGCATCTCAGGATTAGCCAGATAACCAGCCTGAATAGCTCTGCTTCCAAAGGCTGATACTACTGTGCGAATCAAGCTCAAATCCATAGTCATTTTGACTTTAGGTGGATGTTAGCTTCGTCGAGCACTGACTGCAGATCTTCCTTGTCGAGGTAAGGAAGCAGTTCTGTTATTACATTGTAAATGGGCATGTCTTCGCCACATTCGCTCTCCAACTCCCTCAGCATGGGGAGCGCTTCGTTCAGTGTACTGATGTTGTTGTTCTTACTCATAACTTTGCATTATTTAGTTTCACGATGCAAAGTTACTAATAGTTATTTTTTCCACACGAGTCTTAACACGTGTAATTGACGAAAAAGACTATTTCTTGAAAAATATTCCTAATCCAAGGATCCTTTTCCACTTCTCCCATCGTGCTTTCTTTTCTCTTTCCTCATGCTCCCTCAGCAAACGCTCTTTCTGCTCATCCAATGCAGGGTCACAAGGAAGTTCAATAATCTCTTCTTGTATCTTCAGTTCGTCCATGTCTAAACTATATTTATCTATTCTTATACCTATTCACAGCCCATTCTAAGACCTCTCTACTACCTACATCCAATGCCCTTCCACCAGAAAGCATAGATGTAAAGAATATATAAGTTTCATGCTCCCCAAATTTTGCTCTATGTCCGCCACATTCGAGATCTTGATTCTTATCGTATCTTATTATATCTTTAAAATCATTCTGGAATAGATCTCTAATAAAAGCATTCGCAACGACAATGACTTCTGGCTGTATTTTTTCTACTGTATCCACGAAGATAGTAAACATTTCCTTATAAAGGCTCTTGTTGTTTTTGTCACTGTAATGCTTTATAACTTCTTTTTGTGCTTTCTTTACAACACAAAACACATCGAGTTTCGAATATTTGCCCCCATAGCCACATTTCTCAGAGAATTTCTTCAATGCATCAAGAAAGCCCGAAGTATCTTTTTTTTTCGGATACCACATTACTTCTTTATAATCTATTTTGTTGTTTTGTTCGTAGAAGTCGGTATCTGTACCAGAAGGATTACAACTAACAAACAACAATCCATTTCTTACTGTATCATCAAAGTCACCAATTTCAATCTTGGGTGCACATTGAGGATTACCGTTAAAGAAATCACCAAAAGAGTCTTTGTTATTATTCCAAAAATCATTGTATTCGTCAAATAACTGTGATTTAATATCTTCCATAACAATGCTTTTTATTTCCTATTATTCCAAACCGGCTTTTACGATCTATTGTATTGTTCCAAGTTTTATGCAAAGATAATTATTTTTTTCTGAACCACCAAAGAAAAAGTCATTTTTCCGTAGAGTCCAGAGCTTTTTGTCGTTTGTAGAACTTTGACAGCCTGATATTGAAAGCCATTAATTCAAGCGCCTCTTGGACTACACCGAACCGTCATCAAATACTCATCAGGGAACAAACGTAAGGCTGATATGTGGGAGTGGGACTCCATATAGTCATCGTCGGTAGTGCACTGAGAGAGTGGTCGATCCAAGACGATGTAGCTGTCATCGGAAGAGTCGAGGCGATAGGGAGGAAGATTGTCCTCATAGAGCTTCGTGATTTCATCGACCGTTGGAGGCACAGCAAATACAAAACCATTCCATATACGCTTGTTGACCAGGTCGAGTACCTTCACGGCATCGCCTTCCCTGAAACGAATCTGACTCTCCAGTCGTCCATAAAAGATGCCTACAAGACATCCGGATGGGAAAAGTCGTTCGTCAAGTAGTGTACCGTCTGGCTTATAGACACGTTCTGTCAGGCAGTCGTCATCGCCGTTAATGCACAATACCCCAAGGGGTATCTCACGAATAATGAAACAGAAGATCGGCTCCTTATTAAACTCATCAGGGTTCTTGGATACACGAAGCATCTCATGCTGGGCCTCAACCAGAGAATTGAAGCGGATACGCTCGTCGTTATAGACCTTGTCATCATTGTCCAGTCTGACGATGTTCAGTTCGAAAAAGCTATTAACCATATCTACACAATTATTGTTTACGGCGACAAAGGTACAACGATTATTTTTATTATTCAGACCTATTATACGTGTAATTCAGACCCTTACATCCTTACATTTGCGGATTTGGTTTTTCCATGTTGGGAGTTGGTAAGGGTGTGGGGGATTTATTATCTATATTCTATATTATATTTTATATATATTATAATATATATAAAATTAGAAATACTATAATAGCCGCATTCGATTTCTGCAGATGTAAGGATGTAAGGGTGTAAGGGTCGGGGCTGATTTGGTTGTCGCTCTGAGTTTCTCGGTAAGAAACTACCAGCTTGTTACTGAGAAGCTACCAGTTTGTTACCGAGAAGCTCGGGGGCTGCTCGTGGAGGCCCAGCGAAAGCCCATTTTAACATTTCAAATAAAATCGGGATAAAATCGCAATTCGCTTGCGTACGTGCGGAAAAATGACTACCTTTGCACTTGTAAGAAAGTTACAAGTGCGAGTAAAGGCTGCGGCTCAGCGAAGGCCAAGCGAGCTTGCTTCCGCATTCGCCTTGCACTTTACTTGCTACGTGATCACAAAGCGGTAGGCGGCGGGCCGATGTAGATCGTCGCAAAGAATCTAAAACCATCAAAAACAAAGTAATCGCTTTAGCGCTTTTACAAAGCGAAGCGACTAAAAGAAAGGAAAAGCCTATGGCAGTAAAAAATCCACAATTCGAAATCAACATTCGTAAGAACACCAACGCCAACAACCCGGGGTATGGCAAGTACTACCCGAAGGCAGTAGAGAAGCAGACGATCTCGCTGCGCGGCCTGTGCAACCACATGGCAGAGCACAACTCGATCTACGGCCGCGACATCATCCAGGGCGTGCTCATGAAGATGTCAAGCTGTATCAGCGAGCTGCTCTCGCAGGGTAACCCCATCAAGATCGACGGACTCGGCACCTTCGTGCCCACCGTGGAGAGCACCAAGGAGGGCATCACCAGGGCTGCCCTGCTGGAGGGTAAGTGGAACGCGAACACCTACGTGAAGGGCGTGCACATCCGCTTCAAGCCCGAGGGTAGCGCTGAGGACAAGATCACGTCCGTGGCCTTCAAGGATCTCTGTGCGCTCTCCACCTACGGTGTGGAGGAGAAGGTAGACCTCACGCCGGAGGAGTCTGATCCCACCAAGAAGCAGTACATCAAGAAGGTGACGCCGCTGGAGGACTGGATCGCGGAGCAGAAGGCGCAGAACCCCTAAACCAGTGGTAACGGATGAAGAAACGCATCATTGAGGTAGCAGTGAAGGTCATAGTAGCTGCACTCACGGCCTTCTTGACGGCCATCACGACCACCTCGTGCCTGGGGCACGGCCCGATCATACTCTAAGCAATTGGGGCTCGCAGTATCAATCTGCGAGCCTCTTTTTTAAGATAATATTCTAAATGATTCAAAATAGAATATTGTATTTCACAACTACACAAAGTGAACTTTAGTCTCTATATAGTATTTGGCATTCACTAGGAAACGCATCTTTCTCAACAACTGTGTTTCTAGAAAGTACTACATTAACCAACGGACAACCCATAAAAGCATGTTTCTTTATCCTTTTAAGTGAGTTGGGGAATCGTACATTGTTGAGCTTTTCGCATCCATAGAAAGAATCTTTCTTCAACACTTTAACTCCTTCAGGGAAATACACATTATTTAGTTTAGTACATCCGTAGAAAGTTCTCTCTTCAATAGATTCCAAATTGTTATCAAATACTACTATTTCCAAATCAGTGCAATTTTCAAATGCAGATTCACCCAACTTTTGTAATGATTTTGGTAGAGTCATAATCTTAACACTTGAATGCTTGAATGCAGATTTATCAATCTCTATTATACCATCACGCATATCTATTTCCCTAAAAATAGTTCTTTCGAATGCTGACTCTCCAATATATTTCGTTAGTGGAGGTAGTGCTATTGTGGGAAAAGCGTGAATACTTTGACCATAAAAAGAATAACGCTCTATAGCAATAACACTTGGTTCTAGGAAATATTCGGTATCTGTATAATTCCATAAAACAGATATTATTCTTTGCTTGGTTTTATCATACAATACCCCTTTGCTCATAATAAAGTTCGGAGAATGATTATCTATTTGCACAGAACATCTGACAAATGGATTTCCTGTTATTTTCTCGATTGATTTGGGTATTATAAAAACATTGAGATTGCAGTAACTGAATACGTTGTTTCCTATTACCCTCACCGAAGAGGGCAAAGTTACAGAACTAAAGTATGAACCTTGGGTTGCACTGTCCATTACTATTTCTGTCCCTTCCTTTATTTCATAGTGTGGTACGAAACAATCTAATAATTTCTTACCATCAAATGAATAATAGGCATTAGTAGGTCTTTCCAAATCATTATTTGAAACTTCGCCCCAGTCTATGATTCTATTGATTGAATCTTCTTTTTGTTTTTCAGTCAGAGCATAGTCTTTCTTCATCTTCTCAATATAATCCTTATCTTTTGGTAGTATTTGGGGACGAGAATTATGTGGAAGGTTTAATAATGGATAAACTGATTTATCTTCATCTAGTAAGAAATGGTCTAGTATTTCCTTATCAGAAACATTATCTTCATCCATTTCTATTATTTCTGCATTAAGTTCTTTGGGTAATACGGTCTTATAATGGTATTTCAAATTCTTAGGGACATAAATAACCTTAACGCATTTTCCAAAAGAAGTAGGCTCAACAATCTCAGTTCTGCCTTGAAATAACACCACCTTTAGACTTTCACCAAAGGCATTATCAGAAATTGCTATAACAGAAGGACTTATTTTTATTAATAGAAGATTTTTTTGTAAATTGTAAGCACCCCTACCGATATACTTTATGTTGGGAGGTGTTTGCTTTATCATCTGTTCATCACTTAAATCAGCAACCAACAAAGATTGCTCACGTGATAATAGTTGATTCTCTTCAAAAGAAAAAGAGTCAGAGAGACTTACGACATTCTTACATCGTTCACCAAAAGGATTACCAGTGATATACTGTACAGATGATGGGATTGTCAATTCTGAAAGACCTAAAAAATAAAAAGATGTGTTTCCTATTGCCCACAAGGTATTTGGGAGTTTAAGTGAATGAACAAAACGGTTTTCGTAATCATTATAAGCAAAGTCACATATTATTCTAGTTCCCTCCTTGGGATTAACGTCATAGTTTCGATTAGTTGTTCCAGCACCATTTAAAGAGGAAATAAACTTGTCGCCATCGTACATCTTATATAAGAGTAAATCGGCATGAATGTCTTCTGATTTAGGCTTTTCCGTTAACTTGAACAATGCAGTGTATTTTCTGTACCCCATATCCACAAAATCGGATGGAAGTTCTGCCTTTTTACTTGTATTCTTAACGTCTTGAAGAGTTGGCTGCTTCTTCTCTTGTTTAGACTGTGTTAATGTTTTCTCGTTTTGTCTCGCTTTTCTTCTTTCACGAATGTCCCTATCCTCGCTTATCTTGTCCATTATATAGCCGAAGAACCAAATAGCACCAATCAGCAAGAATAGCCCCATAATTCCACTAAAAACACCTCCAGAGTTATCCTTTGAAGCTTCATCCGCCACCCATCCTTGGGCAAGTAGCGTTGTTCCAATGCAGAGTTGCAAGGCTGTTGTTATTAGTCTTTTCATGCCATCCACTTCCATATAAAATAGATTTTATACTTTCCTTCTCACAATTGCATTACAATCTCTTATATGTTCCAATGAAGGTGTTTCAAATGGTTTAGTTGGCTTAGACCCTATCATTAATTGTTGGACTAACCATATAACACCTCCAAGTAATGCCATAACCACCATAGGTGTTACAAACATGAACCAAAGTCCTAATAGGACCTCTCCCCTCATGCAGTATGTGACTAAAACAAAAATTCCAAGTGTTATTAACAAGATAAAAATTGTTATAGAAAGCCAAGTGGGCAATTCTTTATATTTCTCTTTTCTACGATAATAATCATATTCCTCATTTTTGAAACTATTATATCTGTCATTACAACCTTTACAGTATTTAACCTTATATGAATTGCCCTTTAACATTAGTGGTGTTATTACATAATTTTTATCTAGTACATGTTTCCCACATATAGGACAGATAAAGCCACCTCCTTGTACAGTTGCATGCTTATGTCTAGACTCTTCACATCTTGCTTCAAACCTCCTATTTCTTCTTTTCTTGCCAATCTCACCTATTATTTTAGAAATGAGATAAATAACTCCTACAAAAATAGCAAACCCAATAATACCTAAAGCTGATATTGGTTCAGAGTTTGCAGCATCCTCTTGTGCTTCATGCATATAAACAGATTGCGCAGAAGCAAATAATGGGATAAGTAGAGTAAGAAAAACTAAGAGTCTATGCATTATCACTTCTTAATATATTTATTCTCTTTTGACTTAACTTGCTCTTTGGGGACATCTTTACTTACCACATACATCTTAATCGTTCTGTCATTACAAGTTGACATGTGTTCTGATTCAAGTTTCCATCCATTGCTCACAAACCAATTAACAGCACCGATGGAACTGTGAAACTCAATAACCTCCCCATTCTCTGCTTTGTACTTCTCAGAACCTTTACCTTCTCCAGTATCAATGGTTGGAGTTGATGACTTGTGCATAGACCATATTTCAATATAGGTCTTAACTGTTTCTTTTTCCTCTGACTGTGCATTAGCATTAATAGTCAAAAGACTTAGAATTAAAAATAGTAAGTACTTCATACCGTAATTGTTTTTAGTTACTAATTCTCTAATTGAATAAATCTTCTTCAACTACAAATTTTGCCGATTCTTCATCCAACATGGCAACGAATCCTTCTTTCGTGCCGTGTGGGACAATTATCTTCTCTAGTGATTCACAGCTCTTAAACACCCCTTCTTCTATCTCACAGATGGATTTAGGTAGATATACACTACGTAAGCTCTTACACCACATGAAAGCTCCTTCTTCAATGATAGATACCAACTTAGGTACTACAATGGATTCCAAGGATAAACACCTCCAGAAGCAATAGTAAGGTATCTTTCTTATGGATTGAGACAATCTAATACTTTTAAGGTCTTGACATTCCCAAAACGCTTCATTCTCTATATACACCACAGAATTTGGCATTTCAACCTCTTCAATATTGCAAGGGTTAATGCACAAATCATCATTTTCATCGAATCTACCCATAAAAGAGTAGTGGGCTATGATTTGTGTACCTTCTTTGATTTTGTAGCTCTTATGTCTGCCAATGGGTGCAGATAGCAACCAAACCCCATCAGCACTGTATATTCCACCATATCCATCTTGTATGGTCTCACCAAACTGCTCAAAGTATTGTATCTCCCTTTCTTCCATTATACCTTTCCTTTATAATTGTAATAAGCCCAATATTTGCTATACTTATCTTTCATCGAGTAGCGTTTTCGGACTTTAAGCTTGGTCTCATCAAGTCTAAACACTTCTCCCTTTTCTTCTGCTTTATGTAATAAATCTTCTAACTCATGCACCATAAAGACACATGTGCCATCCTTGGTTTGAAGATAATGGCTTGAATCATTGGCTTGTTTTACCTCATAATCACCATGAAAAGCTACAAATGCGCCAATAGTCATCTCTGTACCTGGCGAAATGTTTATTGAATAACCAACATCTTCTGGGATGTATTGTGAAGAGGGGGTATTAGTATAATAATCAAGAGTTAATTGATAATCTTCCTCTTCGATTTCTTTATCTATTTTTTCACACTCTTGTTTTATCCTTATCAAATCTTCTTGGGACAGGGGTGTAGCCTTCTTCGGTTCTTCTGTTTTTTGTGGAAATATAGTCTCAACAAGCTTAATTATGCCGAGTAATAATACAACTCCCACTATGCAAACAATATAAGAACTAGTTATATCCATAAGGCAGATTCATTTACTAATCATATGATACTCTATCAACTAAACAATCATTGTTCTTAATCCATCAAGCAAGTTATACCTTGTTTCTCTAATTCTCCCCCACATTTGGGACATCCGTCACTTGGTTCCCAATCTTGAGTGTTATAGCCTCCACATTTGGGACATGGCTCTTTCCCATCAAATACAGCCCCCAAAGGATAGTATTTCTTAAACACATATTGGCAATCATGGCAGACATAACAAGCCATAATACTATCCATTAACATATCAGCACCTTCGGATGGGGCTTCAATCTCCCATCCGCACTTCTTGCATTTATATAAATGTAATTCTGCCATAATTTATTGTTTTACCATATGTTAGTCACGCTCTAATTATCCTCAATCCAAATGTGGGAATCGTGGGTATCATTATACGGTATGTGCTTGCGCCACGCATCAGGTTCGTACTTGCTATCGAATAGTCCACCCTTTTTCTTTGGTTTGTTGTCGAAAAATCCCATAAGCAAATTTTTAGTTACCGTTGCAAAGTTACCTATAGGCATCGCCAGATATTACCCATATATTATTATTTTTGCCCCCCAGTTTTTCTGTAGTAATATAAACTATACCGCATTTTTGTTTTGCTGCCTTTTTCTTTAGCCTCATAACTGTTTATTTGGGAGTGTTTGGTCTAGGATTCTTCCTTGTTAAGGTATCAACCTTATTTAATAATAAAGTGGATGTAGAGATACTAGAACAATCATCATTATTGCATACAGTAGTCAGAATGACATAGTTCCCTATTGTGTCTAAATAGTGGTTTACTGTATATGGTGCAATTTCTTTAGGGGCTTCATTACATCCCATTATAGCAAATACGATAATAGCCAATGCTGATACAAATACTTTTCTCATAATGCAATTGTTGTTAAGTTAATAATCTGCCACAAAATTAGCAAACCTATAGTTATTATCCAAACTTTATACTCAAAATGTTATAATATTAAGTATTTTATGGATTTAAAGGTGCATATTTGGTGTCGTTAGATGTTGTATTCTCAATTGTTAAGGAATCTCCATCATTTAATATTAAAGTGGATGAAGAGATACTAGAATAATCATTATTATTACTCACCGTAGTTAGAATCTCATAATTTCCTATTGAGTCTATATAGTGGTTATTAATAAAATCTCCCTCTTCTTTAGGGGCTTCATATAAAACCACAATAGCAATTGCGATAATAGCCAATATTGCTACAAATATTTTTTTCATAATGCAATTGTTTTAAGTTAAAAATCTGCTACAAAAGTAGAAAATCTATCCGAATTATCCAAACTTAATATGCAAAATTGTTGTGAAAACGAATATTTTTCGAAAATTACCTACCCCCATCATTTGCTTTTTTCCAAAAATGCCCCAAATTATTACTAAAGACATTATTAGTCAGGGGGGGCTGGGTATGACGGCTATATGACTCAGATAACTAACTACGCCTAAAAAGTGTTCGTGACAATGACAAAATGACAAATGACAAACGAAGGGCGCAGGGGGAATCGGAGGCGGGTGATTTTGTTTGAATCATTTACGGCGGGGCCTCTCGCTGGGGCGATGCGGCGGAAGAAGCACAGAATTTCAGAATTAAAAAAGATTTGGAGAGGAAATGAAAAAGCGTATTGTTGAGATTGCAGTGAAGGTCATAGTAGCTGCACTCACGGCCTTCTTGACGGCCATCACGACCACTTCGTGCCTTGGGCACGGCCCGATTATACTCTACTAACTGAGATGCGGGTATCATAGCAAAGACCTCGGAGAAACAATGCTCCGAGGCCTTTTTCTAGGATTAACCATACAAATAGTTATTTGAGTTTAATAATCTCGCTCCACCTGGTAGTAGGATTCTTGCTCTTGAAGTCGTGTTTAATTGCATTGGCGAACACTTCGGCCTTTCCCTTGCCGTTCTTCTGAGTGTACTGCTGTGAGCCTATAATAATGGTCTCAGATCCATAACAACGGTTAATCCTATCAATTACTTTATCCAATCGGTTGTATTTCTCAATCTGCTCCGCATTGACATCAAACAGATCCTGCTGAATAGGGCTGCTTGGACTTATCCCCATGACAATGACGCCTCCACGCTTGTAATGCACACCTTGAATGAATATCTTATCCAGCACATCTGCTGCTGCTTTTGCTATCGGGATTGTGGAACTTGTGGGAGTGATTAACCGCTTCTCGTCATACTTCCAATACTGTAGCAAATCCTCTCTGAAAGGGTTGGAAGAGACGAACACGCCAACGATGGATGCTACTGTGTTCTGCTTTCGCAGCTTCTCCGCACATCTGCTGGCATAGTTGGATATATGGGTTCTGAGAGTATCTTTGTCGGCAATCATGCCGTTGAAGCTTCTGGATGTACAGATGGATTTCTTCTTTGCAAGCTCTTCATTGGGCACAACATCCTCACCATTGAGTTCCTGCCAGGTTCTTACGATGTTGATGTTATTGAAGGTCAGTCTTACCCAGTCCTTATGGTGTTGGGCAAAGTCATAAGCTGTCCTACAACCTAGTTCCTGTAGTCTGGCTGCATATCTCCTACCAATGCCCCATACATCCTCGATGGGTAGCCACTTTAAGGCAGCAATGCGGTTTTCGTCGTTATTGATGATGCAACAATGACGGTAAACATCGAACTTCTTTGCCAGCTTGGAGGCTATCTTAGCAAGTGTCTTATTTGGTGCAAGTCCTATGCTTACTGGCATCCCAACGGACTTCTTAATCCTCTTGTTAAGGTTCTCACCCCATTTCTGCAGGTTGATATTCTCCATCCCATCGAGGTAAACGAAGCATTCATCAATGGAATAGCGGAAATATGCTGGTGCTTCCTGACTGATGATGCTCACCACCCTGGATGTCAGCTCACCATACAGCTCATAGTTAGAAGAGAATACGGCTATCTTCTGATTGGGGAATTGCTCTGCAAGTTGGAAATAAGGTGTACCTTCCTTGATTCCCAATGCCTTTGCCTCATTGGAACGTGCCACTACGCATCCATCGTTATTGCTTAATACTACGACAACTTTCCCCTCCAAGTCTGGACGGAAAACACGCTCACATGAGACGTAACAGTTATCACAGTCAACGATGCCGTACATAGCCTATTTCCACTTCTTGATCGTCCAAATAACCACGCCCCACACCTCGAAGTTATCATCTTCATCAATGCGGAAGTTTGGTGACTTGGGATTGGCAGACTTCAATTCAATATACCCATCCTTCTTGTGGGTAAGGTCTAAGAGCTTAATATTGAATTCACCATTAATGTAGGATACAACGATGTCCCCATGCTCCGCTTCGATGCTTTTGTCAATAACTGCAATATCACCCTCATTGATGCCAAGCCCAATCATTGAGTCACCTTCCACACGACCATAAAACGTTGCTTCAGGATGCTTGATTAGGTCACGGTTGAAATCTATGCTGTCAGACAGATAATCTTCTGCAGGACTTGGGAATCCTGCTCTTATGGATGGTGCGAACTGTAGTTTCAGTTGCTCTTCAAATTCTCCCTTAATCAGTTTCATACTTCTTAACATACTCTACAAAATACTCCATTAGTTGATTGGAGAATTTATACAAACCACTATGTATACAATCTGTAAGTGCGCTCTCGGTGGTGTCTAACCCGAATATGGTGTCTGTGTTTGATGAAGAGGCGATGATATCTCCTGATTCGGTCTCTACCGCCCGGTATTCGACAAAGAGCGACTTATTGTGTCCTTCTTGCTTAATATTATAATATATATTGACAGCAATGTCTACCCCTGATGACTCTATGATCCGATGATAGAGGGGCTTAGCGGATGTCTTGCCTCCCTCTGCCTCGTTTCCATAGATTTCTTTGATGGTATGCGACAGATCCTTCACGATCATTTTCTGATCTACCAGCCACCCTGCCATGATGTTAATGGCTGCCACCATCGTTTGGTCATCACTTAAACATTTGCCATAGTCGGGCATACGCTGTGTCCCTTGAGACGTCTCTAACAGATAGTAATAATCGTGCTGATTGCAATAGAGCTCAGAAGGAAATACCATAAAGACAGGCTTCTTCACCTGCGCAAAAAGCGACAAACTGCATATCATCATGCATACTAACAGAATAGATCGTTTCATAAAGAGTAAATGTTTTAAGTTATCAATTGCAAAGTTAGGCTTTTCTTGCGACAAAACAAAACTTTTAAGGAAAAAATAAAAGGAAAAAGCCTATAATTCGAAATCAACATTCGTAAGAACACCAACGCAAACAATCCGGGGTACGGCAAGTACTACCCGAAGGCAGTAGAGAAGCAGACGATCTCGCTGCGCGGCCTGTGCAACCACATGGCAGAGCACAACTCGATCTACGGCCGCGACATCATCCAGGGCGTGCTCATGAAGATGTCAA